>Ga0307377_10001178_pt1 | contig 34219 bp, 34 predicted proteins | sample TR3MG_FD_202535 | JGI IMG/M metagenome (GOLD analysis project Ga0307377, IMG submission 202535) | Soil microbial communities from Risofladan, Vaasa, Finland - TR-3 | ecosystem: Environmental > Terrestrial > Soil > Coastal area > Acid sulfate soil | place: Finland: Risofladan, Vaasa | collected... | reverse complement strand
CTTAGCTTCTGCCTACGAACAAGCTTCTTTGGCTCAATCTTCTTTGGCAGCAGTGGAGCCGGGCTTCAAATATTTAAAACAAACTACTCAGTATGAAAAGTTGAAGAACTATTTGCCGGAAAGCCGGGAAATTTTAATTAAAGGCCAATCTTTATTGGCCCTTTTTCCTGAGATCTTAGGTTTTTCGGGCAGAAAAACATATTTAATTCTTTTTCAGAACAACGCTGAGCTGCGGCCGACGGGGGGTTTTATCGGCTCTTATGCGATTGTCAATTTGGAAAATGGTAAGTTAGTCGGTTTTGAGGTTTTTGATGTTTATCAGGCCGATGGTCAACTGAAAGGCCATGTTGAACCCCCGGCAAAACTCAAGGAGTACTTGGGGGAAGCGAATTGGTTTTTGCGGGATTCCAATTGGGATCCGGATTTTGCTGTTTCGGCTCAGCGGGCCCAGTGGTTTTTAGATAAAGAGCTTCAGGTAACGACTGACGGAGTGATGGCGGTCACTTTGGAGACAGCCCGGAAGATACTGGCGGCCTTGGGTGAAGTCGAGGTCCTGGATTATCAGGAAAAGGTTAATCAGGACAATCTCTTCCAGAAAGCCGAATATTATTCAGAATTGGGCAGTTTCCCTGGCTCCACTCAAAAGAAGGATTTTTTGGGCAGTCTTTTTCAGTCTCTTTTCGAAAGAATTAAAAACGCTGAAGAGGGAGAGCTAATGGAGGTGGGAGGAGCTCTTTTTTCCTCGTTGGAGCAAAAAGAAATTCTTTTTTATTTTAACGATGCGGCGGTGCAGAAAGTGGTGGGAAGCCTGAATTGGAGCGGGAACATTCGCGAATACCAACCAAAGGCAGGGTTAGTGGCGGCTTTCCCGGATTACCTTTTTCTCAATGAAACTAATGTCGGAGTGAACAAGGCCAATTACTTTTTACAAAGAAAAATTGACCATCGAATTAACCTTAGTCGCGATGGTCGAGTTGAAGAGAAATTAACGATTGCTTATGAAAACCAAAGCCAATCTGAAGATTGGCCGGCCGGGACTTATAAAACCTACTTGAGGCTCTATCTACCCCAAGGGGCTAAAGTCACTTCAATTCTGATTACCGACCCTAAAAACTCCTCTCTCTGGTTGCCTTTCGAATGGCGATATTTTGATATTTCGGAAGACCATAATAAAGCGCTTTTCGGTTTCTTCTTTGAGGTGCCAATTCAGACCAAAAGGGCAATCGAGATTAAATATGAACTAGCTCAAAGAATGGATTTCTCTCAGAGGCTTAACGCTTATCTTCTTTTAGTTCAAAAACAGCCAGGAGCTCATCCTTCGGACTACACTCTTAATTTTGCTTATCCAGAGAACTTTGTTCCGGTGAGGGTGATTCCTTCGGCGATAGTTGGCCAACAGCAGCTTTTGACTAGTGATAAGCTGATTAAGGACCTCATTTTTCAACTGGACTTGGCTCACTGACTACTTTTGGTTTGCATTAAGCTTGAATTTTTGTTAAAATTCAAAAGTTGCTTTGTTAATTTATTAGAGGAAGAGAATGGCAGAGATTAAATTAAACGCTCAAAAAAGAACGGTCACTGGCCGAAAAGTCAAAAATTTAAGGAAAGAGGGCCTAGTGCCGGCCAATGTCTTTGGTAAGAATACTTCTTCGATCGCGGTAACCCTAAAAAAGGACGAATTTGCGAAAGTATTTGAAGAAGCAGGTGAAACCGGAATTGTAAAACTGTTAATTGCCGATGACAAAGAAGAGAGACCCATTTTAATTCAGAATATCCAAAGTGACCCTTTAACGGAAGAGCCGCTTCACGCCGATTTGCGCCAAATTATCCTGACAGAAAAGATAACCGCGATGATTCCGGTAGAGATGATGGGTGAATCACCGGCGGTGGAGCAGAAGCTGGGAATTTTAATTCAAACCGTTGCTGAAGTAGAAGCGGAAGCGTTGCCAATGGATTTACCAGAACATTTTGTGGTTGATGTGACGAGGCTGGCTAATGTCGGAGATGAGTTTACAGTCAAAGACCTTTCTTACGATAAAAGCAAAGTCGAGATTCACGCAGAGGAGAACTTAGTTTTAGCTAAGATTGAACCTTTGGCGAAAGAAGAAAAAGTTGTGGTTCCGCCAGCAGAAGAGGTGGTCGAAGAAGAGGCTAAAGTTCCAGCTGAAGCTGAGGCTCCAGCCGAAGCGGAAGAGGCGCCAGCGGAAGAGAAAAAAGAAGAAGAAAAAGAGTAACGCCTACTTTCTTAAAAGTTCTTCCAGGAGAGAAATCTTTTGGTTATTGGGATCCAGATTTTTGGCGTGGTTGAGAGCCTCCTGAGCTTTTTCTCGGTTGCCAGCTTCGGCATAAGCGGCAGCCAACTTAAGCCAGCCGTCGCGGAAGTCAGGTTTTTCGGCGACAATTTTTTCCCAGTTGGCAATTTCCTGCCTCTGGGTTTGGATTTCGGCTTGCAGGCCTAAGACTCGACGGTTAGTCTTTAGATTCTCGGCTCGCAATGCCAGGCAGGCAATGATGAAAAAGAGAAGAGCAAAAACAATACTGGGGGATGTTTCTTTTAGTTTCTTATCAAGAGTGGACCAATATTTCCAAAAGTAGCTTGGAAAGAAGGGATGGACTTTGTGCTGGCTCTTTCCCACCTTAGAGTTTCTGGCCATAAGGCCATTCTAGATTATTTTTGGACTTTTGGCCAGGGAGTAACAATGAGGGGCAAGTCGTCTTTCCGGGGAAATTCCTGCCACAGCGTTTCGGTGACAAACGGCATAAAAGGATGCAAAAGTTTTAGGCTGTTTAAGAAAACATAACGCAGGACAGAGAAAACCACTTTATCGTTTTCCTTGATTCTTGTTTTGGCATACTCAAGGTATTGATCGGCAAAGCGGTGCCATAAAAATTCATAAATTGCCTCTGAAGCTAAGCCAAAATGATATTTTTCAATTAATTTGGTTACGCTCTTAACGGTGACATTGAAGTCTTTGATAATAGCTTTATCTTCTGACTTTAGACCGGCTAAGCCATCTGAATATTCCGGTAAGTCTGCAAATTTTGGGTATTCTTTTGCCTCAAGATTGCTCAAGATAAAGCGGCCGATGTTCCAAACTTTGTTGGCAAAATTGCGCATTGCCTTAATTTTTTCTTCGGAAACGACAATGTTTGAAGCAGGAGCAACACCAAAAACCAAGGACATTTTCAGAGCATCAGCTCCATATTCTTCTGACATAATTAGTGGGTCAACCACATTGCCTTTAGATTTACTCATTTTCTGGCCCCTCTTATCAACTACTTGCGCGTGGAGGTGCACCCATTTAAAAGGAACCTCACCCGCCAAATAGATTCCGAACATCATCATCCGGCCGACCCAAAAAAACAAGATATCCCAAAGAGTATCCAAAACACTGGTAGGGTAGAAGTATTTAAAGTCTTCAGCGCTTTTTTCCGGATGCTCCACCTTAAAACCCAAAGTAGTCAACGGCCACTGGCCGGATAAAAACCAGGTATCAAAGGTATCGGTTTCTTGGAGTAGGTGAGTGCCCCCACATTTTTCGCAAGTTTCTTTTTCTTCAATGCTGAAAGTGGCTTCTACCGGAGCCATTAAATTTTGTAAACCCTCTTTAATCTCTTCAAAAGTATATTTGTCTTTCAATTCCTGATAAGTATCCCTAGTCAGATTTTGGTTTTTATTAAGAAAGTTTAGTTTTATCTTGGGATTACAATCCAGGCAATACCAAGCCGGAATTCTTGGGCCCCAAACGATTTGTCGGCTGATATTCCAGTCGCGAATGTTAAGAAGCCAGTCGAGGTAAAGTTTTTTAAATCTAGGTGGGAAGAATTTGGTCTGGCCGGATTTGGCTGCTTCAATTGCTGGCTTGGCCAGAGGAGCAATTTTAACAAACCACTGGGGTGAAAGCAGAGGCTCAATTATATTTTGGCAACGATAGCAAATACCAATAGTGTGCTTAAGCGGTTCAACTTTGATTAATTTTCCTGCTTTTTTAAGCTCTTCAATGGTTTTTTCTTTGGCTGCTTTAGGATAAAGGCCGGTGATTTCCGGGGTGCAATTAATCATTTTGCCACCAAAATCAATGCAAGAAAGAGCGGGTAAACCATGCCGCTCCCCAATTTCAAAATCAGTGATGTCGTGGCCGGGAGTAATTTTTAGCGCCCCGGTGCCAAAATATGGCTCCACTGCTTGGTCAGCAATGATGGGGACTTCTCTTTCTACCAGGGGGACAACAGCTTTCTTCCGGATAAGATTTTTATATCGCTTGTCTTTGGGGTTAACGGCGACGGCGACATCGGCAAAAATAGTTTCCGGTCGGGTAGTGGCAACTTGAATTGGGCCATAGTCGAGATAGTAGAGGGACTCATCTTTTTCAACATGGTCAACTTCGAGTTCAGAGAAAGCGGTGCCACAGTTAATGCAGTAATTGACAATTCTTTGGCCACGATAAATCAAGTTATCATGGAAAAGCTTTTTGAAAGTGGATAGAACTTGTTTAACAATTTCCGGCTCCAGACTATAGTGATAACGGCTCCAGTCCAGAGAAAAACCAAGCTTTTTAAGTTGATTTTTATTGATTTTTCGGTTCTCTTCCACAAAATCCCAAATTAGCTGGAAAAGTGTCTGGCGGTCATAATCGAAGCGGCTTTTGCCTTTTTTGGCCAATTCTCTTTCAAAAACGAATTGAGTTTCGATGCCGGCGTGGTCTGCTCCTGGCAACCATAAAGTGGGGTCACCAAGCATCCGGTGGTAGCGCACCAAAATATCCTGGATGACAAAAAGAGCGTGGCCCATATGAATAGGATCATTAGCATTGGGAAGGGGGAGAAGGATGGTAAAGGGCTTTTTGTTTTGATCAATTTTGGGCGTAAAGCAACTACCCTTTTCCCAGAGGGAATAGATTTTTTCTTCATGTTTTTGCGGCTGGTAGACGGGTTCCATAGGCCTTATTTTATCACTTTTTACCTTCAGCCGCGAGTTATGCTAAAATCACCTACGATGCTTTCCCAAGATGCCCAACATCTAATTTATTTTTTGGCGGAAAGAGATAAGGAAAAGCAGGCGGACGGACAAAAGCCTAAAATTAGCCTTTCCTCCGCCGTTGGCCTTTTTGCTTTCATTTATGAAAAAGCCAGGAACTTCGTTGATTATCAGGAGGAGCATTTGCTCTTACGGCGAGCAATTACTCGGATTCTTGTAAGAAGGACTAAGACGGAAACGAACCCCCAAAAATTAATTGAAGAATTAGTGGGAGAGCTTTTGATGGCTCGCTATTTAAGCAACGGGTTTTTGAGTGAGGAGAAAGTAACAATTGCCAAAAGAATCTTGGATAAGTATTTCTTGCTTTATCGACACCTTGGTCAGAGGAGGCTGGAAAACGGGGAAAGCCTTTGGGATTTTTTGCTTTCTTTAGCCGGGCGGGAAACTGAGGAGATTTTCGTTCCTTCAAATGAGGATTTACTCATCAATTTTGCCTTGAAAAAGATTGAAAAAAGGGTGATTTGGCCTAGCGGTGGTAGTGATGAAGAAAAAAGAACCCGGTTGCTGATTGCCTTAATGAGAGCGCTATCGAAAGATGAGGACCGAACGATATATTTTCACCTATGGCGGCTGTATTTTCCTTTTTGGAGTGAGGCAACGGAAAAAGAAATTATCTTAACGGCCAAAAACTTTACTGAGGCGGACTCCACCCTTAGAAAGCTTTTAAGCGAGAGCCAAGGAGAACCGCTAATGCGGCTTTTAAAAAAGCAAATTGCCCCATTTGAGATTTTAAGAGATTTAATCAATCAAGGTTTTGTGGAAGTGGAGGAAACTTTTTCTTCGTCTGATAAATTAGCGAAAGCGGCAGAAACTGCCGCGGCGGGACGATACCGGCGAGCCCTCTCGACCTTAAGGCGCAGTGCCGCCAACTCTTTTGTTTATATTTTTGTTACCAAGATGGTTTTTGCTTTGGCAATTGAAATTCCTTATGAGCTTTATGTCGCCAGTCACGTTAACTTTTTGCCGATTTTAATTAACCTCTTTTTCCCGCCTTCGCTGATGCTTTTTATGGCGTTAACGGTGGAGATGCCGACTAAAGAAAATACGCGAAGAATTGTGGAAGACATTTTAGTGATGACTTTTGGCGAAAGCGGGCTTACACCGCTAAAGATTGATTTTTCCAGTCAAAAATCTCCTTTCTTAACTTTTCTTTTCCGTTTCTTTTACGGCCTGGCTTTTTTGCTGACCTTTGGTTTGACGGTTTTTGTCTTGAGTAGGCTTAACTTCTCTTTGGTTTCGCTAGGAATTTTCTTTTTCTTTCTCTCCTCAATTGCTTTTTTTGCTTTCCGCATCCGCTCCTCTTTCAAAGAATTAGTGGTAGGAGAAGAAGGTGCCAATTTTGTCTCCACCACTTTGGATTTTTTTATGCTGCCTTTTGTTAAGGTGGGTCGGGCGATCTCCACCGGCCTAAAAGAAGTAAACATCTTTGTTTTTATATTTGATATTATTCTAGAAGCGCCGTTTAAGACCTTGCTGGAAATTATTGAAGGATGGCGTCAATTCTTGCGTGAGAAACGGGAGGAAGCCCTAAACGTGATTAAGTAGTTATTGTCCTGTTCCTCTTAAATACACTGCTTGCCAGGGTTTGTAATAAGAATAGAAAGTTTTCTTTTCTAGTACTTCGCCCCCACGAGTAACTTTATAGTCAAAAGAGGCTTTGGCTCCCCAAGCCTTCCAGTCAATCTGTTTAATCGCTCCCGCTGGCAAAGTCGGGTCGTCTTGGTAAAGATCGGGTGGGGGGGGCACTTTGTCCCAAACTTTTGCTTTGGAAATCTCCACTTTTCGACCGTCGCTAGTGCCATAAATTTCAAAGGCCAATTGCTTAGTTTTAAGGTTAATTGATCTTTGAATTAATATATGGGCGGGAGTATTATTTTTAAATTTCAAGTCGGCAGTAGGGTCGAAAACGGTCGCATCAAAACCGGGGCCTAAATCATCTTCATAATAGTGAACTCGATAAGCGTGGGCATGTCTTTCGGTAATCGGTAAACCAGCGTTGAAAGTCGCTCGGAAAAGAGTAGTGGAGACTTGGCAAACGCCTCCGCCGTCGCCTAAAACCGTGCGCCCGTCTTTAATAATGTAAGCTTGTTTAAAACCGGTGTCAGCGGAAACATCGCCTAAAGTACGGTTAAAAGAAAACTCTTCACCGGGGCCGATTAAAGTGCCATTTATTTTCAAGCTGGCTAGATTGAGGTTATGAACTCTTTCGCTGATAGAGCCGTAAAAAAATGAGCTGCCGCGCCCCAGGAGTTCTTTAATTCCCAGGGAATTGACATCCCCGGTCGAAATTTTAGCCGGGGTTTTATTAACAGGAATGATTATTTCCTCTTTTTCCTCGCCCTCTTCGAGTGAAGATAAAGCTTCCTCAAATTCATTGCCAAAGCGGTCTTCTTCTAGGGCAATCCCCTCTCGAGAAGGACGGAAAAGCGTTACCCGATTGTTTTCAAAATGAAAAGCAGCGTCTTCAGCCGGGCGGTTTACCGTTTTGGCCAAATTTTGGGCGAATTCGGTGATTCTGGTGCGGTCAAAACCACCGGCAAAGGAAAGGAAACTTATTATCTCTTCATCTTTGGTAGTCCAACTTTGGTCATCTAATTTAAGCCCGATTTGTTTATTCAGGAAAAGTTCGGCCCTTTTTTCGGTGGCGGCTGCCATTTCTGGAGAAATAGCGGGAGTAATGATAGTTAAAGGAATAGAGAGATTAGCCTTTGACTGAGGGCAAGCGAGGGTTTGGAAAAGACTTTCTTTTAGCTTTTTTGAATTAACCTCTTGACCATTTTCTCCTTTCTCTACGGATACGGTCTTTTTTTTCTGGGCATCTTGATTAATTTTGATTGATGGTTCAACGGCTGGTAAGTAAAGCTCGGCGGCGATATCACTAATTTGGGCCTCAAGCTTCTTCTCATCAATTTGGAAATCAAAGACAAAGTCTTTGCCTTGATAAGTAACCAGAATCAGCTGTTTTAAGTATTCTAAGGGAAATTTGCCTCGGCCGGCCCGGATGATTTTTTGAGTGGTTATTGTCGGTTGGTATTGCAGAGAGGATAAATTCAAAGAGCGATTCTGTTTTTGGGAAGTAAGAATGATTTCTGGTTGAGCTTGAGTTTCAATGATGCTGGTTAAGAAAAGAAAAACTTCATTTTGACTTTTACCTAAAAGGGGGGTTTGGCAAATCGTCACGCGGGGGTAAGCTCGGTTCTTAAAGGCTAAAAGATAGGCGGACAAAATGGCCAAGGGGGTTCCCAGCAGTATAACGAGAACAAAACCGAGCCAATTTAGCCGTTTTTCCTTGTTTTCCTTCGGAATTTTTTTTATTATGTTTTTAGCGACTTTTTTAATCGCTCGCCATGGAGATAAGTTCATTGCCGACAACTCCTCTTGCAACCACTCTGCCACCCGTTTCTCCGGGAACGCCAGCGTCGGTCAGCGCTTCGGCGCCGCCTTTGGCGAGTAACCCGCCCTCATTTTCCCCTGCGCCAACCAGGAATTCAAGAACCAAAAAAATTCTTTTGGGCTTAGCGGCAATTTTGATCTTGGGATTGGTTTTGTCAATTTTTACCATTTTTTTAAGGAGAAATGCAACTCAAACCAAGGTGGTTCTGACTTATTGGGGACTTTTTGAGCCTCCTTCAGTTTTTCAGCAAGTTATTGCAGACTTTGAAAAAACTCACCCCAAAATAAAAATTAATTACTCTCAAGAGAATTTAAAAACCTATCGAGAGAGACTGCAAGCAGCGTTAGGTCGGAATGAGGGCCCGGATATTTTTCGAATTCACCAGACTTGGATTCCCATGCTTGGCAGTTTTTTATCACCGCTACCGGCGAATGTTTACGATGCGGCTGCTTTTGAGCAGACTTTTTATCCCTCAGCTCAAGAGATGCTGCGTTTCCAGGGTCAATATATGGCTATCCCTTTAGAGTTCGACGGTTTGGCCCTTTTTTATAATGAGGACCTTTTTCGGGCGGCCGGGAAGACGCCACCGCGCACATGGGGAGAGCTCAAAAAAGTGGCTTGCGAGCTAACGGTTAAAGACAATCAGGGAAAGATTCGAACTGCCGGCGTCGCTTTGGGAACGACGAAAAATGTGGAACATTGGTCGGATATTTTAGGTCTAATGATGCTCCAAAATGACGCCAATTTGGCCAACCCCGCTTTTTGTAGTCAAGAAAGTAGTTCGGGTTTGGAGGGGGGAGAGGTTTGTTTGGGGCGAGACGCTCTCACTTTTTACACTCTTTTTGCCAGCAGCCAGGCCTGTGAAGATGAAGGAATGAATACGGGAGCGGTTTGGGATGAGCTTATGCCTACCTCAACTTACGCCTTTGCTACCGGTAGTGTGGCGATGTATCTCGGCCCATCTTGGGAAGTTTTTGAGATTAAGCAGCTAAACTCCAATCTTAATTTCAAAATTGTCCCGGTGCCTCAATTAGAAGGTAAAAATGTGGCTTGGGCAAGTTTCTGGGTCGAAGTGGTTTCCAAAAATTCCAAACATCAAGCTGAGGCTTGGGAATTCTTGAAGTACCTTTCCTCCAACGAGGTAATGCAAAAACTCTATCAGACTCAAAGTGCCCTGAGGCTTTTTGGCGAACCTTATTCCCGAGTCGATTTGGCCAATAGCTTGAAGGGGCAGCCCTTCGTCGGGGCTTTTATAGAGCAAGCGCCTTATGCTCAAGGTTGGTATTTGGCTTCTCGAACCGGCGATAATGGCCTAAACGACCAGTTAATTAAATATTATGAAGATGCGGTTAATGTTGTTAATCTGGGCGGAGATCCACTGGCTGCTCTGACCACTGCTAGTCAGGGGATTACCCAAGTCTTGAGACAATACGGGGTGGCCAAGTAGATGCAAAGATGCAAAGCCTTAGAGATTCAGGGGGAGTTCTCCAAGCGCTAATTTATGCTGATGTTTTTGATTATCCCTTAACCCTCGAAGAGTTGAGGAAGTTTTTGATCGGCGGCAATGAAGTTGGGATTAAAACTACCCAAAAGGCCTTGTTAAGGATTATCGCGGATTTAAAGCAGATTGACACGGACGGGGAATGGTTTTTTTTAAGGGGGAGAGAAAAAATTGTTGAGCTGAGGAAAAAGAGAGAAAAGTGGGCGAGAGAGAAGTGGGTGATTGCCCAAAAAACAGCGGCAAAGTTAGAAAGAATTCCTGGGATTCGGTTGATTGGAGTTACCGGTGCTTTGGCCATGAATAATTGCAAAAGAGAGGACGATATCGACCTTTTAGTAATTACTTCTGCGGGATGTCTGTGGCTGGTGCGATTATTGATTGTAATGCTTTCGCCACTGATGAAAATAGCCCGCAGGAAGCCGGGAGAGACAAAGGTCACAAACAAAATCTGTTTTAATCTTTTTCTTGAAGAGAATCATTTGGAGATTTCCCCACATAATCTTTTTTTAGCTCATGAGGTTTGCCAAATGAAACCACTTTTGAATAAAGATCGTGTTCATGAGAAATTTCTGTGGGGGAATCAGTGGGTAAAAGATTATCTCCCCAATGCTCTCAACAATGAAGCAATGAAGCAATATAGCAATAGTCAGCCTGTAAAGGCAATTGTTTCATTGTTCGACTGTTTCATTGCTGTTTTAAATAAAGTTGCTTTTGCATTGCAACACCAATATATGAAACCAAAAATGACCTCCGAAAAAGTCTCTCTCCACCAAGCCTTTTTCCACCCGCTTGATTTAGAACCGAAAATTCGGCGACAATACGAAGAGAAGTTGAAGGACTTGACAATTTTACAATAGGCCATATATAATAGCAATCGTATTCTTCAAGTGACAATTCCTAGTGTTAGTAAGTTAATAATTACTATTTCTAAAACCTATGGCAAAAATAAATCTTAAACCTACTGCCGGCTATGTCTTAATTGAGCCAGAAGAGGCAGTTAAACAGACTTCTTCCGGAATTGTTCTTCCCGAATCCCATGATGAAAAACCCCAGAAAGGCAAAGTTCTCGCTGTTGGCCCAGCCGAGCCTTGTGACTGCGGTGACTCAAAGTGCGCCAGAAAAGCGCCTTGTAGATTAGGAGATACCGTGATTTACAAAAAATGGGGCGGCAATGAATATAAAGTTGGCGAGAAAGAGCTCATGTTTATTAAATTTGAAGATATTATGGCAGTAGAGGCCTAATTAGAGTTGAAACCCGCCATACTTTTTGACAAAAATTAAGGCGGGTAAAGGAGAAAAAAATGGCCAAGGTTTTAAAATATAAAGAAGAAGCGAGAACCGCTTTGCTTAATGGCATGAAACAGGTTAACGAGGCGGTGGCAACCACTTTGGGCCCGAAAGGCCGCAACGTGGCGATTGACAAAAAGTGGGGGTCGCCGAGTGTTGTTCACGATGGAGTGACAGTCGCCAAGGAGGTTGAGCTTGAGGACCCATTTGAGAATATGGGAGCTTCTTTGATTAAGGAAGCGGCTTCAAAGACCAATGATACGGCTGGAGACGGAACTACTACTTCGACCATTCTTGCTTATGCCATTACTGCCAGGGGAATGAAGAACATTACTGCCGGTGCCAATGCGATGCAAGTTAAAAGAGGCATTGATCGGGCAGTGGCCGAAGTTTTGGCAGAAATTGACAAAAGAGCCAAGTCAATTAAAGGTAAGACCGAGATTGCTCAAGTAGCCACTATTTCTGCCGGTGATTCCCAAATTGGGGAGATGATTGCCGAGGCTTTGGAAAAAGTCGGCAAAGACGGGGTAGTCACTGTTGAGGAAGGAAAGGGCTTGGAGTTGGAAAAGGAATTTAAAGAAGGAATGGAATTTGATAAGGGCTATGCCTCAGCTTACTTTGTTACCATTCCTGAGCGGATGGAAGCGGAGGTGGAAGCTCCTTACATTCTAATTACCGACAAAAAAATTTCCGCCGTTTCCGATATTCTGCCTTTCTTGGAAAACCTTGTCAAAGTCACCAAAAACTTTGTCGTTATTGCCGATGAGGTCGAGGGTGAAGCTTTGGCCACTTTGGTCGTTAACAAGCTGCGCGGAACCTTCAACATGGTAGCGGTAAAAGCTCCAGGTTTTGGTGACCGCAGAAAAGCGATACTTGAGGATATTGCTATCCTCACCGGCGGGACAGTGATTTCCGAAGATACCGGCCGGAAACTTGATTCGGTGACGGCTGAAGACTGCGGCCAGGCGGATAAAGTTTGGGTTGACAAAGACAACTGTCGAGTTATCGGTGGTAAGGGTGATCCTAAAAAGATTATGGCCCGGATTGATCAAATCCGCAGTGAAATTAAGACCACGACCAGCGATTTTGATAAAGAAAAACTTCAGGAGAGACTGGCCAAGCTTTCCGGCGGAGTGGTGCAAATTAATGTTGGGGCAGCCACCGAAGTGGAAATGAAAGAGAAACTGGAGCGGGTCAAAGATGCGGTGGAAGCAACTAAGGCGGCCATGGAGAGCGGCATAGTCCCTGGCGGCGAAATCACTTTACTTAATATCGCTCGTACTTTGGACTTGAGTAAACTCAAAGGCGTCTCGAAAGATGAAGTTATTGGCTATGAAGTAGTTAAGGAAGCCTTGGAAGTCCCCTTCCAGACCTTAATTAGTAACTCTGGATTTGATCCGGGTGAGCTTTTGGCCAAGATAAGAGAAACCAAGTCAAACCAAATGGGGTTTGATGTAATGCAAATCCAGTCGGTAGTTACTGCCCAGCCAGTTGACTTGGTTGAAGTGGGAATTGTTGACCCGGCCAAAGTGGTTAAAGAAGCTTTGCGCAATGGTGCTTCTGTTGCTGGTATGGTTTTGACGACCGAGTGCCTGATTTGCGATAAGCCGGAAAAGACTCCGCCAGCTGGTGGAGCCGGTATGCCGGCCGGGATGGGTGGAATGGGAGAGTACTAAGTAGTCAGTAGCAAGTAGCAAGTAGCAAGGAATCGGTCCGATGAACATCTTGACATCGGGCCAATTCTTTTTGCTATAATCTTTAATAGATGCCTTCTTGTGAGAGATTAAAGGACTTTTTGGTCAGTCAAATCACTGGCATTGAAGACGATGAGAGAAAAAAGCCTTACCGGATTAACAAGGAAATGCGGGAAAGGCTGGAAAGGCTAAAAATTAAGTGGGCTATAGAGATGACGCCTAGACCCGAAAATCGCTGCCGCACTGTGAACTATTAACCTTCTAAGTCTTCTTTTGTTAAAATCTTCTTATAAGAGTTGGCAGAGTACCTAGGACTTTTAGTCCTGGGGTGAATGCCCATCTCTTTCAAACTTCCGAGCCTAAAGGCAAAACAAGTTTGAGAGTTCTGCCAACTCTTGAAAACTTAGAATTAATACCAAGGGCTTTTAGCCCTAGGAAGTTTATGAGGAAATGGTTTGCCGGAGGGTTAATTGTTGGGGGAATTATCCTTTTGGCGGGAGGCCTTTTTCAGCTTTGGGGGAGGGGAGAAGAAATCGTTTCCCCCTTGGCCTCTTCCTTGAAAAAATCTTTACCGGGGGGAAATAAATACGCTCCTTATACTTTTGAAGCGCTTTCGGCTCGGGAATTTCAGTTGGGGAAGATAAATCTGACTTCTTTAACTAAAAAAGGTCAGAATTTCGACACCTATGTTTTTACTTATCAATCCGATGGTAAAACTATATCCGGGATGGCCAATATCCCCACCGGTAAGGGGCCATTTCCGGTAATTATTCTGCTACGTGGTTATGCTAACCAGGAAACTTATCATATTGGCTTGGGAACGGAAAGAAGCGCGAATTTTTTGGCTGAGCATGGGTTTTTAACCTTAGCGCCTGATTTTTTGGGCTATGGCTGGTCTGATTGGGAGGATAAAGATATTTTATTGGCTCGTTTTTACCGGCCGGTAGAAGTTCTTAATCTCCTTTGGGTAATAGATAGTCTGCCGCAAGCTGACAATAGCCGAATCGGCTTATGGGGTCATTCCAATGGCGGCCAAATTGCCCTTTCAATTCTGGAAATTACCGGCCAGGCTTACCCGACGAGCCTTTGGTCACCGGTTTCCCTGGGTTTTCCGGAAAGCGTAACGGTTTATCTGGGAAAAGAAGAGGAAGTGGGTAATCCGGTTAAGGAAAAAGTCGAGGAATTTTTGAAGACCAATGACCCGAAAAAATTCTCTATCGCCGAATATTTCACTCAAATAAAAGCTCCTTTTATCGTTCATCAAGGATTAGCGGATGAGCTGGTTAAAACTGAGTGGACTCGAGGCTTAGTTGAGAGACTAAGAGACCAGGATTTGAGTGTCGATTTTTATCTTTACCGGGGCGAAAACCACAACTTTAACCGTTATAAAGAGACCGGTGATCTTTTAAGACAAAGGGATTGGGAGTTTTTCCGGCAGTATCTTAAGTAACCTAGGTTACTTAACACTGGCTAATTTTTGGCCTAAATAGCTTTCCAGGAAAGTTTTGGGGTTAATCAATTTTTCCCCTTCCCAAATTTGCAAGTGAAGGTGGGGTCCAGACGACCAACCGCTTGAACCGACTAACCCGATAATCGAGTCTCGGTTAACGAATTCGTCTTTTTTCACCTCAATTTGAGATAAATGGGCATAGAGGGATCGAAAGCCGTTACCATGGTTAATATAGATATGGTTACCATAACCCCAGTGGCTATACTCAATTTCTTCAACATAACCTTCCATAATCGGGTAAGTAGGCGTTCCTTTGGGAGCAGCCAAATCAATACCTGGATGGAAGAAGCTAAAGCCTTGGCTAAACTTAAAAGTTTCCAAGGGCAAGTGAACCGATTGTTCAGTTGTCAGCGAGGCCAAATCAACTTCGATTTGAGCCTGATTAGTTTCAATGTTGGCTTGGGCCGTGGAAAGCGAGGTTGGCAAAACCGCCATCGCTAAGACGGAAACGACCATTAGGGAGCCGACAGCCTGTTTGATTTTTTGGAATTCAAAAATCTGGCGGGAATACCGGCTAAACGGCTTAACTACAGAAGTGAAAATTCGGCTGGCTAAAAGATTAAGTTTTGGTTCGAGAAACCTTTTAACCTGATTGAATTTTTGGTTCATAGGGCGGGCCAATTAGCCCGCAAAAAAATCCTGAACAGTTTGCTCAGGACTTCGGGGATTATAACCGAAGAAGGGCAAAAAGTCAAGGAAAAACCTTTCTTTTCCACCGGCAACCGAACGGTTAAGGCAAGATTTAGCCTCAGATTGAGGCTGGCTGAAGCGAAGAGGCTTCCGCGGCTAGTTTAGCCTTGGAAGTGGCCCTTTTAGCCTTAAATAGCCTCAAACGAGGCGGAAAACCCTTGTTTCCCTCAAGATTAAGGAAAGTGCCCAGAGAGTTGCCGATAGCATAAGCGACGAAGATCGGCCAGTGGCCATAAAGATTGTTAGCGATTTGATAAATGACGAAAAGAGCGATGAAGTTTTCAAAAAACACTAAGAGGGCCGCTGCGGACGATCGGCCTTTGGAAATCCAGTAAGTTCTTTGGGTGGCCAAAAACATCTCCAGAAAGCCAACGCCAAAATAGAGTAAGATGTTTAAAAACTCTTTCATATTGGTTTTGATTAGGTTTAACCTTAATTGTTTCCCGACTCAAAGGAGGTTCTTCTTGTTCCATGGCATAAAAGATAGGAATTTTTCCCTCTTCGAGGTGGATTTTACCCGATTTGGACCTTATTTTGCAAGCAAGAAAATAGTCTATAAGTCTAAGATCGCATTGTTCTGGCAGACTTCTGCGTAAAAACGGGCACTAGGGCGAAAGTTCCGCCGAAGAGTTGAATAATCGGTTTTCGCCAAACCAAACTTTGGTTTAAAACCTAAAGCCCACTCGAAATTATCCAGTAAAGTCCAATAAAAGTAGCCTCGAACATCGATTCCTTCCTTGATGGCTTCGTAAAGCCACCGAAGGTGGTCTTGGATAAAGTCTTTTCTTCGGGTATCTTTACTATCGGCGACTCCGTTTTCGGTAATAAAAATTGGCTTTCTGTATTTGCGGTAAGCCTCAACTACCACTTCATGAATCCCTCGGGGATAAATGTTCCAGCCCAAATCGGTGGTTTCTCCGGAAAAATAGTCGTCTTGTTCTTCTTCAATTTTCTCTTCGCTTGAGCTCAAGAACAGTTTAAAAATCCGCCAGGAAATCTTAACGTTTTGATAATAATTAAGACCTAAAAAATCATGGGTTTTGCCGGTAAGAAAATAAAAGAAGTTATTGGAAAAAAATTTTACCACCCAGCATAGAAGCCGATTAATTAGCTTTTTCCTCGTGGGGTGAATTGACTGATAGCTAACGGCGGCTCCCACTTGGCAGTCGGTGAATTTTTGATGGAGTATCTGGTAAGCTCTTCGGTGCGCCAGAGCTAAGTTGAGCATCACCTTTAAAGATAGCCAAAGACTGCGCTTTTGAGGTGGCCAAAGACCCTGAAGATAAGCGGCTCCGACATACATATTTGGTTCGTTAATCGTTATCCAGGCATCCACTAAATCACCAAAATTTTTCGCACAGTAGCTAACATATTTTTCAAAATACTGAAGATTGGCTCGTTTGACAAAACCCCCCTTTTGAGCAAACCAAGAGGGATTAGTAAAGTGGTGAAGGGTAACGAAAGTTTTTATCCCCCTCTTTTTTAAGGAAGAAAGCACTTTTCGGTAGTGTTTGACTTCTTGAGGATCAAACCAACCACATTTTGGCTCCAGCCGGGCCCATTCTAAGGAAAGCCGATGGGCGTTGTTATGAAGCTTTTTAATGAGATTAAAATCTTTGGAGAAAAGTTCATATTGGCCACAGGCCTGGCCTGATGGTTCAGTTCCGCCGCCAGCCTGTTCCCATTCCCACCAATCGCTGTGAATATTATTTCCTTCAACTTGATGGGCAGCCGTCGCCGTTCCCCACAAAAACCCCGGAGGGAAAACTAGCCTCTTAATCTCAGCCATCTTCTTATCTTGAGCAGTACTTTAACTATCCTATCATAGTAATCGTTTCTTGCCAATTTGAGGCTCAAAGAGTAGAATAGAGAAACTTGTTAGCTAGCCTTAATTAAGGAGAGATTGTGGTAACTTCAAAAAGGAAAACCTCCGGTTCAAATAAAGAGAATAAGTATGTTTACTTCTTTGGTGAGGGCAAAGCCGAAGGCAACGGCAAAATGAAGGATCTTTTAGGCGGCAAAGGCGCTGGTTTGGCGGAGATGACTAACGCCGGTATTCCTGTCCCGCCCGGATTCACCATTACCACCGAGGTCTGCAAGTTTCTCTATAGCCGGGGGCATAAGTTACCAGAGGGATTTAAGGAACAATACGAAGCGGCGGTCAAGAAGCTGGAGAAAGTAAATGGTAAGCAGTTCGGCGAGGTCGAAAACCCACTTTTAGTTTCTGTCCGTTCCGGCGCTAAATTTTCCATGCCGGGAATGATGGATACAGTTTTGAACTTAGGCTTGAATGACAAAATTGTGGAAGGCTTAGCCAAGAGAACCGGCAATGACTGGTTTGCCTGGGACTCTTACCGCCGTTTCCTCTATACCTTCGGCGATGTGGTTTTAGGTTTGGGCAAGGAGGTTTTTGAAGAGATTTTAGGGAAAAAGAAAGAAGAAGTTGGAGCCATGCTGGATACGGATTTAAAAGTGGCCGACATTAAAGATTTGGTGGGGAAGTATAAAGAGCTGATTCAAGAAAAGACCGGCCGGGCTTTTCCTCAAGATCCTTTAGTTCAGCTGGATTTAGCCCAAGATGCGGTTTTTAGGAGTTGGAACAACCCCCGGGCCATTACTTACCGCAAGCTTAATAAAATTGCGGATGATTTAGGGACAGCGGTTAATGTTCAGACAATGGTTTTTGGCAATTTAGGCAATGATTGTGCTACCGGCGTTGGTTTTACCCGCAATCCAGCCACTGGAGAAAAAGCTTTTTATGGTGAATATTTGGTCAATGCCCAAGGCGAGGATGTGGTTGCTGGCGTGCGCACGCCAAAGCCGATTACCGAGCTTGAGCACGAAATGCCGGCCGTTTTTAAGCAGCTTAAGGAAATTACTTCCCGCTTGGAAAAGCATTACCGGGATGTCCAGGATTTTGAGTTCACGATTGAGAAAGGCAAGCTTTATATGCTTCAGACCCGGAACGGTAAAAGAACCGCTTTGGCGGCGGTAAAAATTGCCGTTGATATGGTCAAGGAAAAGCTCATTACCAAAGATGAGGCTTTAATGCGGGTCGAGCCGGAATCTTTAAACCAGCTTTTGCACCCGATTTTGGACCCGACCGCTAAGTGTGAAGTTTTGGCCAAGGGTTTGCCTGCCTCCCCGGGAGCGGCCGTCGGCCAGGTGGTTTTTTCCTCGGAAGACGCGGTCACTCAAGGAGACACGGACAAAGTGATTTTAGTTCGTTTGGAAACCAACCCGGATGATATTGCGGGAATGGCGATGTCTCAAGGGATTTTAACTGGCCGAGGCGGAATGACTTCGCATGCGGCGATTGTGGCCAGAAGTATGGGTAAATGCTGCGTGGCCGGTTGTGAAGATATCAGGGTGGATGAGGTAGCTAAGAAGTTTTCGGTTGGCGGGGTAGAGTTTCATGAGGGCGAGTTTATTACCCTAAACGGCAGCACCGGCGAGGTGATTTTAGGCAAAGTCCCGACCATGGAGCCGAGTATGACCGGGGACTTTGGCGAGTTTATGGGCTGGGCGGACGAAGCGAGAAGAATCGGGGTTCGGGCCAATGCCGATATTCCAAGAGACGCGGTCGTGGCTCGCAAATTCGGGGCCGAAGGCATCGGGCTTTGCCGAACCGAGCATATGTTCTTTGCCAAAGACCGGCTGCCTTTTATGCAGGAAATGATTGTGGCTGACAATGAAGAAGACCGGCGGAAAGCCCTCAAAAAACTACTTGAGTTCCAAAAAGAGGACTTTAAGGGGCTCTTTAAGGAAATGGAGGGACTCCCGGTAACGATTAGAACCTTGGACCCGCCGCTTCATGAATTTTTGCCCAAGACCGAGGAGGAAGCGGTTGAGCTTTCTAAGAAAATCGGCGTGCCCGCCGAGAAAATCTGGGCCAAGTCGGCCGAACTCCACGAATTTAACCCGATGCTTGGCCATCGCGGCTGCCGCTTAGGCATTACTTATCCGGAGATTACCGAAATGCAGGCGTGGGCCATTTTCCAGGCCGCTTGTGAGCTTAAGAAAGAAGAAAAGCTGGAGGTCATTCCGGAAGTGATGATTCCTTTGGTTGGGAATGTTAACGAGCTTAAACACCAAAAGGAAGTCGTTGTCCGCGTGGCGGATGAGGTGATGAAGGAAGAAGGCGTCAAGCTGGAATACCATGTCGGGACGATGATTGAGGTGCCTAGAGGCGCTTTAACGGCCGATGAAGTTGCCCAAGAAGCCGAATTTTTCTCTTGCGGCACTAACGACTTGACCCAGATGTGTATGGGTTTTTCCAGAGATGATTCAGGGAAGTTTATAAAAGTTTATCTTGACCAAAAGCTTTTAAAAGCTGACCCATTCCAGACTTTGGACCAAGACGGGGTCGGGCAGCTCGTTAAGATGGCAGTCGAAAAAGGCCGCTCGGTCAGAAAGAATCTGAAAGTGGGAATTTGTGGTGAGCATGGCGGTGACCCGGAGTCAATCAAATTCTGCCACCGGGTAGGACTGACCTATGTTTCCTGCTCGCCATTCAGGGTCCCCATTGCCCGGCTCGCCGCCGCCCAAGCGGCAGTGGAGGACAAAATGGGTGCAAGTACTCACACCAATAAGTAATCCTTCGACTACGCTCAGGATAAATCCTCGACTACGCTCCCATCTTCACCAGGGTTACGATGGGCAAGCAGGATAAATCCTTCGACGAGTTTACAAAGAAGGCTTGGACAGGAACGTGGGCCATTGCTTTTTCCATCTTTGCCCAAGCAGGATCTTCCCCGGGATGGGCTTTTACTGCTTCATTATCTATCCACCTTAAACCTACAATTTCTCCCCCTTGACCTTCCTCTCTCTCCGCTGTCTCCATATTTACGACCGGATGCAGCCAGCCGCCCATGAGAAGAAAAGGACTTGAGGCACAGGCATTTTCTGGAATCTCTGGAGACTGGCCGATTAAAAAATCAGTTAATACATGGAAGAGTCGTTGACGCTCGGGACTTTTTAATTCGCCCTCCCTTGTACTACGCATTTCTGCTGTCAGCATTTTCTATCCTCCTCAAAGTAATTATACTCCTCTGATCAAATTGGACGGGGGAAATTATGTACCCTTCTGGCGAAGGGCACTTTGGTTGACGAAGGAGTCGTGTTTTGTTAGATTGAAGTGTAAATTAAAGGGGCTTTAAAATGACCAGCGTAGACAATCTTGAAGGCGAATCAAATCTAGGTGAATGGACGACCAGACTTAAGGATTGGAAAAGAAAAGATGCTTTGTATCTGGCGAAGGCCTCCAATGAACCAACGGGGCTTGAAGAATTGTTTAGCCCAGAAGAGCGGGGAAAGACAATAAGAGAACGAAGGCTTCAATTCTTTCAGGAATTTCAGGAGAAAATTTTTGGCACAAGGCCAAGCGGGGAAATGGGTCACAGATATTGCCCTTCGGCTGAAGTCTTTGATGCGGCAATTGAGATGGTCGAAAGTCCGGATTTTGAAATTCCGGAAAGCCCGGAAATTGAGGAAAAATTGAAAGAAAATTTGGTGAGAGAGTTAGAAATGAAGAAAAAAGAGGCGCAAAAGGTCAGAGGTAAGGCAGAAAAGCGCGCTCTTCAAGAAAAAGGTAACCTTTAGGCAGATTTCAAGACTTCGACGGATTAAGTTGAGTCGCTTAGGTTTAAAGAGATAAACCGCTGAAATGAAATTAAATGCCCACCGCCCGGTGGGCATATTGGTTACCTACTTCTAAGCCCCATAAAATAAAATTTTGCTTGAGGGATATTTCCATCTGGGTGATACATTCCTATTCCGACCTTTGTTGTGATTTTTTCTGGCTCTGCTGCCGCTAGGCCTATTTCTTTCCTAAATGTCGCTGTTTCTTTTTCTTTCTTTCCTCCAGCTGGTTTGTAAGTTATACTAACGGTTACTTCAGCGTTACCGGCCTTTTTTCTCGTTTCAATACTGACACTAAATTGGGTTTTGGATTCCATGTCCGGAAGGTTAAGGTCACGACCTAAGAAAATTTTGGAATTCTCCTCCCTTTGCCACCCGCTGCTTTTTTGATCCCATTTCAGAAATGCCAAGCTTCGGTAATCACCGTCTCCGATAAATAACTGAAACATCTCTTTGCTCTCAATGATGATATTTGCAGCCTCAGAGTTTAATGGAGTAACATCAAGTCTAAATGAATAAAAGGGTGAACATTCTTTTTCAAAATATAATGGCGGTGTTTTCCAAGAGCCTGAATTTGTCAATATCAATACTTGAGGATCGTCGTCTGTATGAACATAATAACTATTATCTAAACCGAAATCATTCTTGAAATTAGTACATTGATTCCAATCTTGACAAAGAGGTAAGTTTTCTTGTGGAGGAGGTTCTCCATTATTTTGTGGTGGGTTGCTGCTGGCAGTTCCAAGTCTGCAATGAGAAAGATCTTGATTTAGACCATTAACCTTGCTTTTAAGGTCTTCCTGGGTATTTCTGAAGCTGAGCAACATTGGTAAGGCGCCAACAAAATAGATAATTATGATAGCAGTAAAGATGATAAACAGTTTTTTAACAGTTAGACGGTTTTTGGTAATTCCTAACCTTGTTAAGTAATCAGGGAAATTCAGTAGAAGAATTGCTAAGAAAATAAAGATTGGGGGTAGCGCTACCCAGCGTGGTAATAGTAATAATAAACTGACTAAATAATCTATAGGGGACATATAATTATAGTAGCATTTTTCACCTTATCCTTCACAATAGTTTAGGCCTTAACCAAGACTAGAAACCATATCAAATGTGCCAGAATTTGGCCTTGGGAAAAATTTAAGCCCCTAATTTTTGCCGCCCAGAATTTAAATTGCTTCGATAATTGCTTTATGAAGGCCGCCATCATTGCCGAAGTCGAGGCTAAGAGCTTCATTTTTGGGAAGCCATTGGTATTCGGTGTGTTCCTGGCCTAAAGTTACTTCCGGCTTAACGCCTTTAACACCAGCTTTATATCCAAGGGCCATTATCAAAACTTTTCCGGCCGTTTGAGTTGGTTTAATGCCTGAAGAAGCATGAATAACTTCGATATTTTGGACTGTTAGTCCGGTTTCTTCTTTAATTTCTCTCTTAACTGCTTCCAGGTGGGGGTTATCTTCGCTGGTTAAATCTTCAGGAGAGAAACTGCCGCCAGGAAGATCTGGTTTGCCCGGTCTTGAGCCCGGACTCTTAGGGTTTCTGGTTAAAACCAAAATATTGCCTTCTTCGTCAACAATGGCCACTTTTTGCAAAAGCTTAACATTAAGCCAATCTTTCCATTCTTCTTTGTCCATACTTGCATTATAGCAGGAGGATTTTTAGTGCCCCTAATTTTTGTGGCCGGAGTTTTATCCTTTTCCCGCCAGGACCAAAGTGAGATATTTAACGGTACAGATGGTAAGTAGGAGGGCAAAAACAATCCAAATAAGACTATATTTTATTGCGCTCTTGCCGGTAAGCTCGGCTACTTTCATTCTTCTGAAGGCAACAGTAATTTTTTTGCTCTTTAACCCCTTAACAGCATATAGCCAACAGCCGATTGTGCCGGAAGCGAGGAAAATGAGGGTGAGGACAGACTGGTAGTCCGAATTGGACATACTTTGATTTTATCAGATATTTTATCCCCTAATTTTTGCCGCCGGATGATTTGGTAGAATTAGGTAATGGATATTCCAAAGTTTGTCTGGGAACATTTTAATCATCCGCTGGCGCTTCAACTTAGAAATGAATTTCAACTGGAGAAAGTGGTGGAGAGTGGAAGGAATGAATTTGAGAAGCAGCTGCTTCTCAAAGACTGGGTTTATCAGACGCTTCCGCACGGGAATAATCCTAAACCAGGTTATCAAAATGCAATTGAAATTTTGAGAGACGCCCGAGAGGGGGAGTTTTATTGCTCTCATTATTCTTTGGCCCTTTTGCAATGCGCGACGGCTTTGGGCTGGTACTGCCGGAAGCTTGGGGTGGATTATAACCACCGACAGGGGGAAGAGGAAAGGCACCACGGCGTTACGGACATTTGGTCAAACCAGTTTCAAAAATGGCTGGTAATTGACCCAATGCATAATCTGCATTTTGAAAAAGAAGGAATTCCTCTTAATGCTTTAGAAATTCGGGTGGAATACCTGAAAAATAAAGTCAAGGATGTAGAGGGAGTTGTTGGAGATCATAAACAGGTGATAAGGTACTTTGAAGACGAAAAGGGTTTTGATAAACCATCTAATTACTTTTGGTTTTTTATCCTTTTAAAAAACAACTTTTTTAAAGATCCAGAGATGTATAACTCGAAGGCTTTGCTTTGGGTGGATGAGCATAATCAGGATAGGGTTTGGTATAAAGGCGGCGGAAGCAAGGGAGAATCGGAGCCCCACCCCATGTATAAAAACCAGTTTGTAAAAACGAATAATTTTGGTTTGTGCTTTCCTGAAATGGCAAAACCCTAATTTTTGCCGCCTGAGCTTTTGGTATAATCCAGCTATGTCGAGGGAAAGATTAACTCTGGTACCGACGGAACACTGGGAAGGAGATCACCTGGTGGGAAAGAGTGTTTATGTGATGGTGGAAGATATCGGCACAGCGGGAGTGGTTACTCTCCGGCCTGATATCCCTTTAAAGAAAGCGGCTTTCTTAGTAGCGAAATATTTAAACGAAGCAGGTTATTCTACAACTACACTTCTTTATGGAAAAGAGTTTGAGGGTTCTGATTTTCGCCGCCCTTAATCTCCCTTAGCCACCGCTTCCGCTTTAGTTCCATGAATTGTTCCGTCCGGGTGCTGGGCTGGGGAATAAATCGTATAAAGCTTTAAGGCTTCGGTAGTGGAAGTGTTGATAATATTATGCTGACTACCGGCTGGGACCACTATGGCAAAGCCATCTTTAATCTCGTGCTCTTCGCCATCGATAATTACTTTCCCTTCACCTTCCTCAAAGCGAAAAAATTGGTCGACATTCGGATGGACCTCCATCCCAATCTCTTCACCCGGTTGCAAAGTCATTAAAACCAACTGGCTGTGAGGAGCAGTAAACAAAACCTGGCGGTAATTTTCGTTTTTTTCGGTTGCTTCTTCAATATTAGTGACAAATCCTGCCATTTTTCCTCACCCCCTTTCCCGATTAGTCCAGTATAACCAAATAACCAAAAACGGCAAGGAAAATCTTTGACCTCAAAACCCCCTTGTGTTTTTTGAAACATTTGTGTAAGAATGGAAGCGTTGGGTTTTTATGCCGCTCGTAACGACACCATCCGGTTATACCGTTTCCTCTACCTTACTCTTTGTCAAGGATTTTTGGCTGCCGATATCTGGGCTGACGGGATTAAGCTTTCTGGTGTTCCGCGGTTTTTCCAGAATGGCGAAGAACGCAGCCCGGGTAGGGGAGATTGAAAAGGATATTGATGATTTAAAAGAGGACGTTAACTATATTCGGGGGAAAGTCGGCTCGATTGAAAAGTTTCTCAAAAGCTATCTTTTCCTTGGCTCTACTTCTTCGACTAACCGCTTTCTTCATTATAAAAGCCCAATTAAACTGACTAAGCAAGGGGAAAAGCTGCTTTTAGAGAGCAGTTTTTTGACGATTTATAAGAGAAACCGAGAAAAGTTTTTGAAACTGGTTTCGAGCCACAATATAAAACTGAAATATGAAGCGCAGGAGGCCGCGTTTATGGCCATCGTGGAGATGGCAAGCGATCCTCTGTTAAAGCCAGTAAAGAAATACGCATTTACTTCAGGTAAAAATATGGCTGATGTCTTGCGGGTTTGCGGCGTTTATCTGCGGGACGAGCTGATTAAGGAATTCGACCTTCAAGAATAACTCTTCGGCGGAAGAAGAATTATTTGTTTTTGGATAGGAATAGAGGGCCAACGGATGACCAAAAGCAGAGTGTCTTTTGGATATTCATTAACATGGGGGACATTTGGCTGATAAAAAAGGTAATCACCTTCATTCTCCAGAACAACTTCTTCATCGGTGGAAAAAAATTTGGTAATCTGCTTGCCGGAGATCAAGATTGATAAGGTTCTGGCGGGTGTTTCTAATCTTGCTTCTTTGATCTCTCCTTTATGATGTCGTGCCCACTTAATCTCGAAATCAACGTTATAAAAAGGAGAGCTTTTATCGATGAAATGACCCAGAACCCAGCCTTTGAAGGGTACTGTTTCCAGATTGAAATTTCCTTTTTTAATTTTCAATTTCATTGGAGACCACGGCGAGAATTGCACTCGCGCATAAGCATAGCTTGCTTTCACTTCGTTCAAATAGCGGTTTTGCCCGCCCGCCAACGCTTGAGCTTCCTTGAGATCGCGGTGGGAATTGCACCCACGCATAAGTGTTTTGCAGACACTTGCCTTACTACTTGGCTACGCGATCGCGTTGGCGAAAGCGGGCGGGCAGACCGCTGCCTTACTACTTGGCTACCAGGTCTTGTCATGCGAAAAACCTCTGGTTTTTCGCAAACTTTTCCTTACAAGGTATCTTGGCAGATCTTCGCTCGAACCTTTCCGCCAAGATAATCTATAACCTATTCTAATTCCGCTCTACTTCTTGCCGAATGGACTAGCGTTTATATGTATAGTTTATCCTATTCAGCCTCGGAAAGCAAAGTCAATTATCCTTCTTGAAACTAAGATTAGCTTCGGTTAAGATGGAGAGATGTTGCCACATCTCGATTTAATTCAAATTATTAAAACCTTTGGCTACTTCGGTCTTTTCTTTATGGTTTTTGCCGAATCCGGGCTTTTCTTTGGCTTTTTCTTACCGGGAGACAGCCTCCTTTTTACCGCCGGTTTTCTCGCTTCTCAGGGTTTTTTTAATATTCACCTTTTAATTCCTTTACTGATTGTCGCCGCCATCGGTGGGGACAATGCCGGCTTTTGGACGGGAACGAAATTAGGGGGGTGGTTGCTTAAGCAAAAAGAGTCTTTTTTCTTTCAGAAAAAAAATCTCGTAAGGGCCCAAAAGTTTTTTGCTAAGCACGGCGGCAAAGCTTTAGTCTTGGCCCGCTTTATCCCGGCGGTGAGAACCTTTGTGCCGATTGCCGCCGGTATTGGCAAGATGGAGTATCGCCATTTTTTCTTTTTTAATGTTCTGGGGGGAATTCTATGGGCTTTCGGTATGACCATTGCCGGATTCTTCTTGGGCAGCTTAATTCCCAATGTTGACCGCTATCTTTTGCCGATTGTCGCCCTGATTATTTTGGCCTCAGTAATACCGGGAATAGTGCATTTGCTGAAAGAAAGAGCCGAGGGAACCGAGGGGGAAACGAGCGAGGAAAATTAAACTCAAAAATAGCCTTGTCAGTTCTATCGGTCATATGGTATAGTGCTTAAGATGAAGAAGATACTTGTCTTTGTCAGCTTCCTTCTTTGCGGGGGTTTACTTACCGGCTGTTCTCTAAAAAAGTCGCCGGCCGCCCTGCAGATTAATACTACTCCTATTGCTAATGTCTTTATTGATGGCAAATTAACCGGAAAAACTCCTTATCAAAGTAGTGACCTCAAAGCGGGAGAAATCTCCTTAAAATTAATCCCCGAATCAGCGACCGCACCTCTCGCTTCTTGGGAGGGAAAAGTGAAATTGAGCAATGGCGTTTTAACTTTAATTGAAAGAGATTTTGCCACCAGTGAAGCCGGTTCTTCGGGTCAAGTATTAACGCTGGAGCGATTGAAAGACAAAAAAGCCGCCTCTTTTTCCTTAATTTCTGATCCAGATGGAGCTTTGGTTCATCTGGACGGTGAAGCGAAAGGCTTTACGCCGTTAACGGTGGAGAAAATTGGAGAAGGTGATCATCAGATTGTTATTTCCAAGGAAGGTTTCGTGGAAAAAAGTATTAAGGCGAAGGCCGTTACCGGTTTTAAATTAATTGTAAACGCGAAATTGGCTCAGGAATTGGACGAGGTGCCGGTAGCTTCTTTGTCTGGAACCCCGACACCAACGGTGGCTGACAAGAAGCAAATTACACCCACACCGTCAGACAAGAGCCAGCCCGCTTCCGGCGAAGTCTTAATTAAAGAGACTCCGACCGGGTGGTTACGAGTGAGAAGCGGTCCCAGCACTACCTCCACCGAAGTAGCCAAAGTTAATCCGGGCGAAAAGTATCCTTTGCTTGAAGAAAAATCCGGTTGGTATAAGATCGAATACGAAGAAGAGAAAACCGGCTGGATTTCGGGGCAATATGCCAGTAAGCTTTAAGGTTTACCGGCCAACGCCGTAAATTACCCAGACGACTAAAAATCCCCAAAGAAGTACTGCTCCTAAAAGTGGTTTATCCGAAAGAAGAACTCTTTCGGGAGACTCGGCCCGAGAACCCCCATAAATAATATTCATATAACGCATAAGGCCGTAGATGACAACGGGAATAGTAATCATTAGCCATTTGTTAGTGCCGGAAATAGTGAGGGGCAAAATAGTGGTTGAAAGTAAAGGGCCGAAAACAATTGGCGGAGATTCTAAGAAAGTAAAGAAAGCCCAGGATAACCAGGTTGAGGCAGCGAAGGTGGCAAGGTAATTGTCTAAAAGAGTGGGGGAATAGTGGGTTAAAGTTTTGCGGTGAGCGGGAGCGCTTTCTTTGCTTAAAATAGCTAATTCTGCCCGCCTTTTACCGACGGCTAAGAAGAGAGCCAGAGAAGTAACGCAAAGCAAAAACCAAATAGAAATATGGTAATTAAGAACGATGGCGCCGGCATAAATGCGCAAGATGAAACTGGCAGCAATGGAAAAAACATCCAAAATAACTAAGTGCTTTAAGTAAAATGAGTAGACAATCTGAAGGGCAAAGTAGGTTAAACAAACTAAGAAAAAAAAGAAGGAAAACTGAAAGGCAAAATAAAAGCTGATAAAAATACCTATCATGGCGAAAAAGGCGGCCAGGGGAATAGGGAGCTCGCCCGAAGCAATCGGTCGGAATTTTTTAAAAGGGTGGAGCCGGTCACGGGAGTAGTCGACAATATCATTGATAAAGTAAGAAGAAGAGGTTAAAAGGGAAAAGACAATTACCGCCCAAAGGACGACCAGAAAACTAGGGCGATGAAATAACCGACCGGAAAAAAACAAAGGCGCCGCCAGGCTTAAATTTTTGAGCCATTGTTTTGGCCGCGCGGTCTTAAGGAGGTTGAGAGATAATGTAACCACAAAGTTCCCGCTAAAAACGCGATTATTAACATAAACATTGTATAAAACTTTTGTTGACTATTCAAATTCAACGCCAGAAAACCTAAGATTGCCGTCAAGAGCCAATAAAAGAGAGCAATCCGGCGCTTGCCCCAGCCAATTGAAAGTAAACGATGATGAAGGTGCTCTCTGCTTCCCCAAAAAGGGGCTTTCCCCGAGGCGAGCCTTTTTACCACTAAATAAGTGGCATCAATTAGGGGAATAGCCAAAACCAGCATTAAAGTGGCAATTTTGGCGGTGGAAAGAATAGATAAAACTGCCAGCATAAAGCCGGCTAAGGTTTTTCCTCCATAGCCGGGCATAATTTTTTGAGGATAAAAGTTCCAGGGCAGAAAGCCCAAGTAACTGCCGGCCACGATTAAAGCCAAAACAATTACCGGCCATTGAGTAATGTCAGCCGAAAACCGCAAACTTAGCCCGGCAATAGTCAAAGCCGCCACGACGACAATGCCGGGCAATTGTCCTTCAACTCCGCCTGACCAGCCGATAAAATTCATCGTCCAGGCAATCCAGAGGATAGCCAGAAGGTCGGCCAACAGCCAGATACAGTGGCTTCCTCCTAAAAAGGAAAAGCAAATCTGGGGGGAATCGAGATGGATCAAGCCGCCAAAAGGATTGTTGATAAAGGCAATGCCAATTCCCGCCGCGACGACTAGTCCTGCCGCCACTAAATTACTGATCCACCTGATGTAGGGATGGATCTTTTCTTCAAATTTGTCATCCAGGAGGCCGACTAAAAGAGCTACAGTTGCCCCCAGAAGAATGCCGCGGAGATGCTTGTCGAGAGGGAGAAAGAAGAGGGAGGAGAGCAAACCTAAAAAAATCGGCAAGCCGCCACCACGGGGAACAGGATAAGTATGGGTTACTTTAGGATGTTTATGTCTGGTCGGGTCGTCAATCACCCGCCATTTTTTTAAAAGTAAAATAATAAGAGGGGTGGAAAAAAAACTGACCAAAGCGGCGAGCAGAAGGGGAAGAACATAATTCAAAAAGGACCAGTCCATTTTAAGAAACAAGAAAAATAATTTTCCAAAGCGTAATTGCTCCTAAAACAGAAAAAAGGAGAGCAAAGCTACCACCTAGGATGGCCAAAAACTTTTCCTTTTTTTTGAGTAAAATCAAGGCGAGGTAGTAATTGAGAAGAAGGATTAGGAAGGAAAAAAGAGGAATCAGAAAGAGAAAATCTTTGGCTGCCAGCTGTTCTTGGCCCCATGGCCGGCTGTAGAAAAGGGGAACCTTTTCGGGAAGACTGCCTCTTTTGAAAAAAACAGTCAGCAAATCAAGAGCCACCAAAATTAAATTAGCCGCAAACAACCGGGAAAGAATTTTGTCTTGACCGAGGCTGAAAACCATTTAGCGATTTCTCCTTTGCCAAACCGTAAAATCTTCAGTTGCCTTTATTATTCGGTATTCTTTGTTAACTAGTGATTCCAGTTCAGTGAAAGTAGGCAAAAGGTGATTGACAATGATGAGGTTTGGTTTTTGCTGACCAAGAAGGGTGGCAATAGTTTTTTGTTGGTGGAGGTCTTGAATGTGATAGGCAACTGTATAAGGCCCAATTGGCAGGCGGCGGGAGAGAGCATAAAGTTGTGGTTCGTTGCTCCAAATAAAGATTTTTTCCTGCGGCCCAGTACTTTCATTAATAAATTGTGCCAATTCATAAAGCTGAGGAGTTTTTTGGCCGAAATAGGCAAAATAAGCAGTTTTATTTTTTTGGCGGCAGGCGAATTGAAAGAAGTTTTGGTAATAGGAAAGGGTGGCGTAGGACCAAAAATGGTAGCGAACAATACTCAGGGCCAAAAGTCCGAAAAGACTGATGACCAAAAGTCGGTTCAGCCAATCCTTTTTGGCAAAAAGAAGACCAACAGCGAGAGAAAAGGGTGGGATTACCTGAATAAGATAGTGAGGATAAGGCCGGCCAGGAAGAGTGGCGGCAAAGAGAGCGAAGATAAACCAGAGGGGGACAAAAATCAGGAGTGGACTAAGCCTCTTTCTTCTTAAGAAAAGTATTCCCAGACCGGCTAAAAGTAGCCCGCTTCTTATCAGAAGGTCACTTTTGACGAAGGAGGCAAGAGAAAAAAGATGGGAGCCAGTTTCCCAGGAGAAAAGGTAGCCAAAGGTTTGCTTAAAACAAGCAGTAAAGAATGGGGTAAAAGCACCCCTGGCCAAAAAGAAAAGGCCGGTTAAGACAAGAGGCAGGAGATAGCCCACCAAAAAAAGCACCTCTTTTTTGCCCAAACTAATAAACCTGTTTTTTGCCCGAAAAAGAGCCAGAAAAAGGAAAATCGCGGCAAAGTCAAAAACTGCCGGGATCTTTAAAAGAGGAGCCAGGCCCATAATTAGGCCGGCGATAAAAAAACTTTTGTAATTTCTAGCTCGTTGTTCCAGCAGATGAAAAATAAGATTAAGGCCGGCTACTGTTGGCAATAGAATGAAAATTTCTGAGTTGGCAATTGTCCCTTCGAATTTACGGATAGTGGTCAAGAAGGCAAAGGTGATGGTTGCCACGATAATTGCCTTTTTCTCTCTGGGAAAAAGTTTCCGGGAGAGTTGGAAGAAAAGGTAAATGCTGGCCAGAACAGAAGCCAAAAGGAAAAAACGAAACCAAAAGATTGTCCCTCCCGCCACTGCTGCTAAAAGATAAATCAAGGGCGGTTTATTATCAAAAATATCACGATACAAAAGAAGCCCTTTCTTGATTGCCTGGCCCAAAACCAGGTAGATTCCCTCATCGCCATACCAATAAGGCTCAAAAAGAGAGGGCAGCCGAAGGAGAAAAACCATTCCCAGCAAGATTAACAGCCAGTGGCTGGCAATAAACGTTCTTAATTTTTTTCCATCCATAGCAAAGAAAGTTGGCCGAATTGTTTGGCCTTTATCATATGATAACCATTAAGTTTAACTTCCTCAACTGGGGAGCTGGCAATAATGCCAATAATAGGTTGGACGGGGAGAGTAGTAGTAACATCATTTTTTTCCATCAAGGCAGTTCCCGTATAAAAAGGGAGGGGTTGGGGAGAATAAATCGGTGCCTGTAAACCATAATATTTGCTTTCCCAAAGGTGATGAGCGGCGGCGTTATAGTTAATGAGAGTCAGTTGGGGAGCTTCCTTCTTAATGAAATCGGCTAAATCTCTAAACGGTCTTTTGTCGGGGTGTAGAAAATAACGGCAATCCAAAAAGGTTAGAAGAAAAATAGCGGCAAGGAGCAGGAGAGAGGAAACTTTCCGCCGATGGGAGGCAATTAAAAGGGTTATGGCGGGAATGGTAATCAAAAGGTAACGGTCGTAAAAGACAGATTGGAAAAATTGGGAGATAAAGTAAGTCAGAATTAAAGGTGTCCAAAACCAGGCTAAAAGGAAAGCAGATTTGGCTTTATCTTTTGCCCAGCGGCGAGCGGCTAAAACGATGGTAAAACCGGCTAAAGCGAGGAGGCGGAGAGTTTCCCGACCTGAGCCGACAAGAAGTTTAATAACGGTTCCGCTGACAGTTGAGAGGGTCGGTTTGGCCAGCCAAAAGCCGCTTCCCACTAAGGAAGTCTGGTGGTAAAGTGGGTAAAGCCAAGGAAGATACAGGAGGAAAACGGGAGCGAAGTCCGCCAGTCGACGGAAAAGGAGGGATCGCTTAGGGATGCCTTCCCTTAAAGCCCAGAAACCCTCAAAAACAACGATGAAAATAGCAAAATGGTGGGTATATAAAGCCGCGGTAGTGGCCAGGATAAAGCCAGGGCGGTGCTTTTTTAAGAAAAAATAGACTGACCAGCAGGTAGTTAGAGCCAAAAGGGAATACATTCTCCCTTCAAGAGCATAAGTGAACAGAAAGGGATTAGCCAGTGTCAGAAGAGCCGCCAAAAGACCAGTTTTCTTATCCCAGAGAAGCTTGCCAATCAAAAAAACAGCCGCAGCGGTTCCTAGAAAGAAAAGAAAGGAAAGACTGCGGATAGCGATTTCTGAGCGGCCAAAAATCTGTAACCAGCAGTGAAGAAGCAAATAATAAAGTGGTGGGGAAGTATCCTTGGCAACAGTGGCAATAATTTGGGGAAGGGATTTAACTGCCAGGGTAACTGCCCAAGCTTCGTCTCCCCAGAGACTGGAATTGAATTGATTCATAACCAAATTATATTTTTTCTGTTACCCGATATTCAATATATTTACCCAGCATCAGCCGCGTATGAGCGTCAAGTCCAGGCAGAACGGTAAAAATAAAGCCAACAATGGGCATCAGGACAAATTCAAAAGGAATAAGCAGAGCGCGCAATCTAGAGACTTCTTGAGGACGCGGTGGCCTTTGTTTGGCATCGATATAGAGAATAATCGCGAGGAAAAGAAGACAGATGGTCAAAATGAGCGAAGAAGTCCTGGGCAAGTTGAAACCGATGGCGGTTTTAGAAAAATTTTTGTTTGCCAAGGCAGGAATGTTAACGCCCAAAGTAATGATAAACCAATTAACCGGCCACAAGAAGTGGTCTTCGATTAGCCGAAGAACACGCAAAGTTTTGTCCCAGAAAGGGATGGTGCGCGAAAGGAAATAATTTTTTATTACATAAGGATCATCAGAAACACCCCAAGCACAACGTTTTTGTTGTTCATACATATTCTTTAGGGTTCGGAAAAAATTAGTTGATTCAGCGGCATCAGCTGAGAGAGGGAGGAAAATAGGCTCAACTTCTGCCTTGCCATTAGTGACAAAGAAAGCCTTAAAGAACGTATGCCAGTCCTCGGGAATAATATCAGGGTCCCAGTAGCCAATTTTCTCTAGCAACCTAAAAGAAAGGGCATAGTTTTGGGTGCTCACTAAACGATCGGTCCGGATCAATTGGGCGGTGTTCCAAATAGTATTGAAGGTGTTGGCCACTCGCACAGGAGGTGGTAAACGCCAAAAGTTATTGTAAAAAACAACCGCTGGTTGCCAGAAACGTTCATATCGCTGAGGGTTGTCAAGAAATTTATAAGCTAAATAAGCAAAATGGTTAGGATGATAGACATGATCGGCATCGCAAGAGGAAACAAGACAATAGTCAGCATCTATTTTTTTAATCTTAATGAGTTTTTTCTTAGCCAACAAAATACAAGATCTAGCATTAGAATGTTTGCCGGCAGTTTCACCGGGAATTAAAACGTGTTCGTTTATCAAAAAATGGGCAAATTTTCCCTGAAACTTCTTTTCCAGCTCGGTAGCCTTGACTTGCCAACGGTCTTCTCGTGCCTCAAAACCCAAGACAACACTTATCTGGTTTTTGGGCATTGTTTGTTTGGAGAGGCTTTCCAGGGTCCTTTCCAAGATATAAAGGGGTTCTTTATAGGTACAGACGATTACCAAATGGTGAACATTTTTCCAGTCAGGGAAAAACCTTAACTCACCCAACCAATCCATTCGTTTTGAAGCCTCGATGCGCAGGTGGGCAATGATAGCGAAAAAGGCAAAAGTGATTGATTTGTAAAACCAAAAAATATCAAAAAGGAGAATAAAATAGGCAACCGTCATTGGCGCGACAAAAGCTCCCCAAACAGGGAAAAGAATCAGGTTCCAGGAAACAAAACCTGGCAGGATTTCCAAAAGCCTTTGAATCAAGCGCTCTTTTTTGATTTTCATCGTTAAATTCGCGGGAATAACGGCTTCTCAGCTGCAATTCTTGGTCCTTTAAATTGAGCCGAGATTCTTTCGGCGGTTTCGGGCATAAAGGGCTGAAGTGCGAAAGCAATGTCTAGAATTCCCCGTACCGCCTCGCTCAATATTATTTTTGTCTCTTCGTCAGTCTTTTCCCATGGTCTTTCTATAGAAATTTGAAGGTTAATGTTGGCGATGTTTCTCCAAATTTCCTCCAGTGCCAAATTTAGCTCAATTTTTTCCATGTGCGTATGATAACCACCGATTTCGAGTTCTTGACTAATAGAGGCAGGAAGATTGCCTTTGAAATGATAGTTCTTGCTTTCACAAAGCTTAGCCACCCTTGAAATCAGGTTCC
>Ga0307377_10001176_pt1 | contig 34226 bp, 35 predicted proteins | sample TR3MG_FD_202535 | JGI IMG/M metagenome (GOLD analysis project Ga0307377, IMG submission 202535) | Soil microbial communities from Risofladan, Vaasa, Finland - TR-3 | ecosystem: Environmental > Terrestrial > Soil > Coastal area > Acid sulfate soil | place: Finland: Risofladan, Vaasa | collected... | reverse complement strand
CAGCCAACGTGTCGGGCCACGCCGGTCACGTCGGGCAGGGCGATCGTGTGGTCGCCCCCCAGGATGATCGGGATGACCCCGGCTTCCGCCACCGCCTGGACGCGCTGCTCGAGGCGCGCCAACGACTTCTCGGTCTCACCCGAGGGCATCTCGACGTCGCCCAGGTCGACGACGCGTAGATCGCTCAAGGGGTCGACGCCGAGCGCCAGGCTCGGACGCATCCCGTCGTGGGGCAGGTAGTCGGTGATGCGAATCGCCTGGGGACCGAATCGGCAACCCGACCGGTGCGAGGTCCCACCGTCGAAGGGTGCCCCGATGATGGCCGCTCCCGCCGACGACCACTGTGCCGCAATGTCGGGATCGGCGGCGGGCACGCCCAGGAAGGTCGCGTCCGGTCCGTACAGATTGCCTATGCGCATCGCGCTCCTTCGCTCCGGGGTGGTCCTCCCACGCTAGAGGGAATCGAAGGTCCGAGCGATCTCGTCGGCCAGCTCGGCCAGGTGGTTCGAGATGACCGAGATGTGACCGTCGGCGGGCACGTGGTGCACCGTCGCCGTCGGCACGTGTCGTCCCAACCAGGCCCCGTGACTCGGCGGGACCATGAGGTCCTGATCGCCGTACCAGACCGAGACCGGCACGGCGATCGCTCCGGGATCGAACCCCCACGCGGAGAAGAAGGCCCGATCATCGTCGTAGAAACCCCGCCAGCTCGTCGCGAAGGCCCGGCGACAGGACTCCGCGAGGGTGGCGCGCGCCTCGTCATCGGCGAGCGCCGCCTTATCGGCGTCGGAGAGGAGTCCGCCGAACAGTTCGATGATGTTCTCGGACGTGGCATCGGCGAACTGGGCGCCGGCTTCGGCCATGTGCGCCTCGTAGGCCGCCCCACCCTCGAGGGCCAAGCTGAACTCCTCGAGGTTCTCCGGTCCCATCCCCGCGGTCCAGTCGAAGTCCGCGTCGATGGGCACGACCCCGGCGAGCGACCACGCCGCCCGGCAACGCGGCGCATCGAGCGCCGCGCAGGCGAGCGCATGCGGCCCACCACCCGACCAACCGACCGAGACGTACGTGTCACGCCCGAGGTGATCGAGCGCGGTGCGCACGTCGTCGACCTGCGCGGCGACCGAGCGACCCTCTCGGCGGGTGGAGCGTCCGTAGCCGGGCCGCGACGTCGTGACCAGGAAGAGGTCACCACGCTCGGCCATCGTGGCGAGTGACTTGACGAGTGCGGTCGAGCCCGGCGTGCCGTGGTGGAAGAAGACCGTGCGACCGTCGGGACTACCCAGGGTGGCGATCTCCACGTCTCGACCGTCGGGGCTGGTGATCAACGTCTCCTGATACGTCATGTCACTCCGATCGACGAACGTGTCACCACCCTACGCTGGGGTGATGGAGTCCAGTCGGGTCATCTCGGTCAGTCGCGTCATCCCCGCACCGGCCGATCGGATCTTCGACCTGCTCGCCGATCCCTCCCAGCACCCGCGCCTCGACGGCTCGGGCACGGTAGCGCGAATGCGCAAGGGGCCCGCACGACTGTCGCGGGGAGCGCGCTTCAGCATGGACATGCGCATGGGCGTCGGCTACGTCACGTCGAACAAAGTGGTCGTGTTCGTGGAGAATCGGGCGATCGCGTGGCGCCACCTCGCCCGATTCGTCTGGCGCTACGACCTCACCCCGGTCGACGGTGGAACCCGGGTGAGCGAGTCGTTCGACTACGCGCGCCCCTGGGGGTTCCTGCTCGACCGCACCAAGTTCCCCGAACGCAACCGCGCCGCGATGGTGGCGACCCTCGAACGGATCGAACGCATCGTCACTTCGTGACGGGAACGGCCACCCCGGCGTTGAGCACCTCGACCCAGGTCTGACCAGGGGTCAGGGCGATGGTCGTACCCGACGTCGTGCGGTACTGCAAGATGTCGCCCTTGGACGCGCCACGAGACCAGACACCCTTGACTTCACGCCCGTCGGTGAACACCGCCGCCGGGCCCGAGCCCTGCAGGTCGGCGTAGGAGGACATCGTCCCGATGCCGTTCACGTAGTTGACCCACATGACGACCACGTTCTTCGGTGACTCGCGGACCCCGGTCCCCGTCACGTCGGGGCTCCCGAACAAGGTCCGGTCCCACGAGGTCGTCGACGAATCCCACGTCCAAGTGACCGGGTAGATGCTCGGAAAGGGCACGACGAAACTCTTCACCAGACTCGAGGGCAGCGTCTCGGCTCCGGTGCGGTAGGTGAAGAGAGCCGGCGGCGGCGTGGGAGTTCCGCCGAAGGCGAAGAGGCCGGGCGCCACGCCGTAGAGGTTGTGGGGCGCGTAGCGCGTGGGGTCGCGGAACATCGCCGCGCCGGCGCTCGACTCGTCGACCTGCTTCACCGGTGCGGTCGAGATGCTCGCAATCGCGTACGCCGCGCCGCCCGAGTAGGCGAAAATGCCGCCGATGGGCCACACGATCTGAGTGTCGGTCGGACGCACGGAGCGGACCGGGCCGATCTTCTGGGGCGCATGGGAGTTGAAGACCGCGAGCAGTCGAGTGATGCCTCCGTTCACGATCTCCTCGTAGACGGCGTCGGCTTGGTCGACACCCCACTGGGGCAGGGCGTCGGGGGTGTTCTCGATCTTCACGCTGAGTGCGGGTCGCTTGAGCGACGCACCCGACGGGTCGGCGAGCCCGGTCAGCGGCGCGACACTCACGTGATGGACCACGGTGGTCGTGGTGGTCGTGGTGGGAGTCGCCGAGCGACTCCTCAGATGGGGCCACGCCACCACCGTGGCGATGGCGACCAGCACGAAGGGCACGGCGATGTAGAGCAGTTTGCGCATCCCCTCAACCTACCGAAGAAGTGACCCGCCTCTAGCGCGGCTCACCGAGCAGTTCCTTCACGATGACGTGATGCGGCAAACGGGTCTCTGGACTCAGGTGCTCGGAGCCCTCGATGACCTCCCACCCCGTCGCGCGGTAGAACCCGAGGGCGGTGTCGCGCCCGTTGGCCCACAACTGCTGGGCGCCCTCGGCGCGCAGTTCCGCTTCGGCGAACGCCATGACCGTGGCCCCGTAGCCGCGACCCTGGACGTCGAGATCGGTGGCCATGTAGCGCAATTGATACGTCATGAGCGCCTCGTCGCGCGGCGACGTCGAGGGATAGAACGACGCGCACACCACCAGGCGATCACCGAGCAACCCGGCGAAGTGCAGGGCCGTCGACTCCTCGTCGCGCGGGTCCGCCACCGGAGCCTCGGGGTTGTCGGCGCGCAGGATTCGGCGTCGCAGGTCGTGCAACCGGTGCGGATGCACCCGTTCGACCCAGAATTCTTCGTCAGTCAAGATCGCGCACCATCGTGACCAGCGTAACGCCGGGGTCACGCGACATCGAGGTCGTGGTGCCGGTGAGTCGGAAGCCCATGCGCTCGTAGAAGGCGCGGGCGCGCGCGACGGTGGCGGTCACACTGAGGTACAGCTGGCCGACACCTTCGTCGCGCGCCCACTGGCTCACCATCTCCACCAAGTCGTCGGCCACTCCGGTGCCGCGGGTCTCGGGTGTGACGTACATCGCGTACATCCAGCGGGTACCGGGCCACTCGTTGTTCGTGCCGCCGGCGACCATGCCCACGACGCGACCGTCCACTTCGGCCAAGAAGTTGGCACGACCGCCCGCCATCAAGCGCCAACGCTCGTCGGGCCACGTGCTCACATCGGCCAACGTCGATCCGTACGCCTCGGGCGTGTCGGCGAGCGCCTCCAACCGGATACCTCGCAACGCGGACCAGTCACCGGGTCGCACCCGGCGTACGGTGGCGAGCGCGTCAGTCACTCTCGGTCATCCGCTGAGCGACGTTGCGGGCAGCCAGTCCGCCCTGCGCCAGGTGTTCGCGAACAGCGTCGTGATCCTGCACCGGACGGTTCTGGGAGAGCTTGGACTTGCCTTCGATCGATTGCACGTCGATCTCGACGCCGACGATGGCCCTCACTTGACGGTCGATGAAGTCGACGGGAGCGTCCTCGACGCGCCAGGGCGACGGGCTCGGCGACTCGAAGTGCGCGGTCTGACTGCGGACCTGATCGAGCAGCCACTGGTGGTCGTCGATCACGCGGACCCGGCCACGCACTTCGGCCGCCACGTAATTCCATGTCGGTACGACCCCCGGATCCTGATGGCGGCTCGGGTAGTAGGTCGGCGAGACGTAGGCACTGGCCGCGACGAAGAGGGCGAGGACCTCGGCACCGTCCTCGACTCCCCGCCACCACGGGTTGGCGCGGGCGACGTGGGTGCGCAGGCTGCGTCGGTCGTCGTTCACGACGACGGGCACGAAGACGCTGGACAATCCTTCGGCCGACGCGACGACGAGACTGCCGGCCCCGGCGTCAACCACAATGGCCCAAGCGGCCTCGATGTCGGTGGCGAACTTGACCGGAACGTACACGGCACCATTGTCGCACGCGTCGACGTCACTGCGTCGCGTCAGCGCGCGAGGAGCGCGTCGAGCTTCCAGAAACTCTGCGACCAGCCCTGGGGGCCGCCCCGCTCGATGACCACGTCACGGTCGCGGGTGACGGGATAGCTCGCGAGGATCTCGACCGTGGTCGAGCGGACCACCTCGTGGAACGTGACCTCGTAGCTCCACTCGACGGTCACTCCCTCGAGCGGGGTCCCCTTGGGTCGGAAGCACTCGATGAAGTCAGCGGGGTGTTCGTCGAGGTTCACGATGATCGTGAAGCCGTGTGGCGAGCGCACGTCGTGCACCGTGCCGACCATCGGGTAGCGCCGATGGTCGCTTGACTCCATCACGATGCGGTACGGGCCACCTTCACGCAACTGCAGGCGGCACTCGGACACGGAATGGTCGAGTGGCCCCCACCAACGTTGCAGGATCGCGGGGACCGTCCACGCGTCGTACACCGCCTCAATCGAGGCGGCGAACGTCCGGCGAAGCACCGTCTGGGACTTGCCCTCCACGGCGAAGAACTCCACCGGTGGATTCGTGGTCATGCAACCTCCTGATCGTGCCCGCCTCGACTCAACTGACGTGCGCTTCAAGATACCCGCCCGAGCCGTCGTGGCGGGGCAGACGAGCCGAGTAGATCGAATAACCGTCCAGGTGACGGACGATGAGCGTCGCGATGGCCGTCGCCGCCATCATCGGCACCATGATCGAGAATCCGTTGTGGGTGAGCTCCATCACGAGTACCAGACCAGTGAGGGGCGCCTGCATCGACGAGCCGATCATGGCGGCCGCCCCGATGACCGCGAACGCCCCGATCGGTGTGCCCGGCCAGAAGTGGACCCACGCCGCGCCGAAGAACCCGCCGAGCACGGCCCCGGTGCTGAGCAACGGGGTGAAGACACCGCCCGACGCACCCGCGCCGATGGTGAGCGCGGTGACCAGCGGCTTCAGGATGAACAGGGCGAGCAATAGTCCGATGCCACCGACACCGAGGAACGCCTCGTGCGCCATGTCCTTGCCGTTGCCGAAGAGTTGGGGATACCACATGCCGGCCACGCCGACGACGAGGAAGGCCGACGGCATCGCCCAGAAGACGGTGGCCCCCTTCGCGCGGTAGTGCGAGACCCACCCGATGAGTCGGACGTAGAAGACAGCCAGCAGACCGATCAACGAACCCGCGATGAGCGACCACACCATCAACGAGACGCTGAAGCGGTAGTCGGGGACGTCGGCGTACGTCGCGCCATTGGGCAGGTAGATCCAGGCCACCAGCGTCGCGATGAGCGACGTGGCGAGCGCCGGCAGCGCCACGGGCAACGAGAAGCTTCCGTAGAGCACCTCGGCGGTGAAGATCGCTCCTCCCAACGGGACGTTGTACACCGCCGCGAGGCCGGCGCCACCACCGCAGGCCACGAGAAGGCGCTTCTGGGCCGACGTCAGTCCGAACCAGTGCGAGAGGACGCTGCCCGAGACCCCGCCCATCAACTTGGGCGCCGCCTCGCGTCCCAACGAGGCGCCGAGGCCGATCACGACCTCCGAGACGATCGACGTGAGCAGGCTACGCCGGGGTGACAGTTCCCCGTCGCCGTTCCATAGCGCGTCATCAATCTCGGCCTTCTCGGACTTCAGGAACCGACGGATGAGATACCAGGCGACCGCGCCGACCACACCGGAGATCACGAGGACGATCACTCGGCGAAGTCTCGACACCTGCGCCACCGCGTTCTGGAAACTGCCCGAGTTGTAGCGGAAGCCCAAGTGCTCGAAGACCTGCAACACCCACATGAGCAGGTCGCCGAAGAGTCCCGTGGCGACTCCCGTCAGCACGACCGCGAGCCAGAACCGCGGCGTCAGGGGCGCGGCACCGTCGTGGGTGACGTTCGGCTGCTCCATCGCCCCGCGGCCGGAGGCGATCCGTCGCTTGATTACTGGCTGTGGAACGCGTTGACGTTCACTCTCACCGGTGCGCTTGCGCAAACGAACCCCTCGGTAGCGTGGTGGAGTCCATCGTAGCCTTCGAGGTTTCCCACTCATTTGTCCGGTGACGTTGGTGCCGGCCCCGATCTACAGCGAGGGATTCAGCCACACCGGTGCGTCAGTTTCGATTCGCGCGAACGACGAGGCGACGCGGCCGTATCGTTCGTCGCCGGTGGCCCAGTCCTGCCACATCTGGGACACTTCGTCGGCCGAGCGGGCCACGAAATTCCACCACATGAACACACGTTCTTCGAAGGGAATCCCGCCAATGAGCATGGCCGTGGCCGGGCCGTCCGTTCGCAGCGTCAACTCGTCGCGCGCCAGTCCGAGATAGGCCAGTTGTCCCGGCTCGACCAAACGGCCCTCGATCTCCACGACGCCGTCGGCCACGACCAGGCCGTACTCGTAGTCCCGCCGCACGGGCAGCACCGCCTCGCCGCCGTGGAGCCGTAACTCCATCCCCCCGTGATCGCTGTCGCGTCGTGCGGGTGACTCGAGGGAGTCGTGCGCGCCCACCAGCACGGTCGCGGCGACATTGGTCGATTCCCACTGGGGTAACGCATGGTGATGCTCGAAGATGGCCCCGCCTTCACGCGTGCCGGCCGGCTGGGCGACCCAGAGTTGGAGTCCGTGAAGTTGTCCCGAGGTGATCCCCGGGTTCTCCTCGGAATGGGCGACGCCCCGGCCCGCGGTCATCAGGTTCAGTTCACCCGGTCGAATCAGTTGCTCGCTACCGAGACTGTCACGATGCAGAAAGGCGCCGCTGAGTAACCAGGTGACCGTCTGCAAACCCGAGTGGGGATGGGGGGCGACGTCCACGCTGACATCCGGCGTGATGGTCTGGGGGCCCATATGGTCGACGAAGCACCACGCTCCCACCATTCGACACCCGCGAGTGGGCAGCGAGCGGCGCACCGTGAGAGCACCAATTCTCGCTTGACGGCCCTCGAGTACCTCGACCTCGGGCGTCACGCGAACACCGTGTCCGTCACCGCGCGAGGCCTCCCGACCGGGGTCGTGCCTGGGGCGCCACGACGGAGGGCGGCCGTCCTCTGGCCCAGGTGGCGCGGGTCAGCGCGGACCGCACCATCACCAGCGGCAATCGGGCCAGTCGTCACGATGTCTCCTCGGTCCCCGTTGACCCGACCCTATTCGCCGCGGGTGCGATTACGCCTGGAAGTTCGTGAACTGCCAGACGTCGTCGGTGTCGATCACGCGCCCCGACCAGCGGTCGAACCAGTCGGCCTTGGTCGAGACCGGGTCCCAGTCGATGGGCCCCGACCACGTGCTGCCGACGTACGGAGTGGCGACCGCGACCACGTCTCGCCACGGCAACTCGTCGGGAACCCGTACGCCCTCGCGGGGCGAGCGCAGCAGCCAGTCGACCGCGCCGAGGATCGAGGCCGCCACCTGGACGGTGGTGGCGCTCTGGTGTGGGGCGACGGCGCGGGCTTCGTCGATGGTGGTCAACATGCCGGTCCACCACGACTTGTAGGGGTGGCCCATGAGCAGGACCCCCAGTTCATCGCGACCCGAGACGATCTCATCGTTCATGATCCGCTGATTGGTCGGGTACTCGTACTGCGCCCCTTCGAGTTCGACGAAACTCGCCCACGCCGCATCGCTCGGACAGTAGGCGTAGTGGACCGTCGGTCGGTACACCGCACGATCGCCGTCCCAGACGGTCAGGTGGTCACAGATCGTGAAGGCCTCGCCGTGACGGATGACCATGCCGACGATCTGACTCGAGGGCACCCTCGAACGAACGAGGGTCTTATGGGCCATCTGCGCCAGGCAGATCTGGTTGAGTGGGCCCTCGCCCTCGTGGGTGTACGCCAGCGCCGGCAGGTTCTTCTCGTGGGTGCCCCAACCCATCTCCGCGGGCGCGACGCCTTCTTCGTAGAAGCCGTCGACGCTCCAGGTGTTGACGAACTCGCCGACTTCTTTGGGCCGGTCGGTGATCTGGGTGTCGCGTTCGGCGACGTGGATGACCTTCACGTCGAGCAGCTGGGACAGCACGTTGTAACGCTCCGCCGCCAGCGCTTCGCGGATGCCCTCGTGACGCTCGACGAGATGGCCGTCGTGCAGGACGGCTTCGGCGATCTCGGCGAGTGCCTGCTTCACGAAGTGGCTCACCAGGCCGGGATTGGCGCCGTGCTCGACGACGGCGGACGGGCCGTCATTGCTACCCCATCGGGCCAACTGGCGACGCAGCGCCATGTGGCGCCAATAGAGGGTGCGATCGGTCGGCGACGTGGTGGCCGGGTCATCGTAGGGATCCCATACCTCGACCGACGTATTGAGGTAGCGGACGTCGTGGTCGCGACACCAGTCGAGCAAGGCGGTCAGGTCGATATTCCAGGCGAGGTCGATGAGGAGGTCACCGTCGCTCAGATAGGTCGCGAGGGTCTCGGTGAGGTTGGGCGGCGTGATCTCGAACTGCACGTAGTTGACACCACGCTCCAGAGAGGTCGCGATACGGTCCCGGTTCTGACGACTCTCGATCACCGTCACGGTCGTGGGATCAAATTTGAAATGATCCAGCAGGAGGGGCAAGAGACATTGCGTCACCGACCCACATCCAAGAATTACAACACGACCCGGTGTTCGGAGTTCAGTCAATTAGGACCTACTTTGTAGAAGGGAATTTCAGCGAAATGCCATCGGGCATCCTACTTCTGTTCGTCTCGAAACCACAATCGACGGTCGACGACCCGAGCGGTGTCGCCCGCTCACGCGAACACTTGACCGGGCCACGGGCGAGCGATCCTCGGTATCGAACCACCACCGGATACGCGACCGCACCCAACCAGCGAATCGGACGACGCCCCAGCCACACCCCGGCGAACCTCCATGGTCCGCGACCGGCCGCCAGAGCCTTGGCGATCGCCATGTGTCCCTCGAACGCGCACCCGTCCTCGAGCCACCACGCGGCGCGCATCACGTCGTCACGGGTCAGCGACATCGCCGCCAGCGCAGCGTCGTCGAGCGACTGGCTCGCTCGCGCGACGGGTCGTCGCGCACCGGCCCACCTCGCGCCCGCCCAGCGGGCGCTTCGCGTGCAGAAATCGCAGTCGCCGTCATAGATCAGCACCGGAGCGCCAAATTCAACCACGCGCTCACGCTATCGGTAGCGCCTGGACTCAGTTGCAGTGATACGCAACACCCCTGGTGACCGACCCCCGTTCGCTAGACGGGAGAGGTGGAGCATCGCGGCTTCGTTTGACGTCGCCATTGCGAGTACGGAGCTGTCCGGTCCGGGGCTGGCCGAAGACCCCGAAGTGACCCGTCGCAGCCAGGGCAGGTCGCGGCTCCGCGTGGCGAGTCACCTCGGGGGAGTTCAGCAGCAAAGTGAAGTGGATGTACCCAACGAGAACGGGCTTCTCGGTACCTCCGTGTGCGCTAGCGGGTGAGCTCGTTGAGGGCGTCGACGACCCGTGGGCCCAACTCGACCTCGGGGTTCTCCCGTATGGCGCGAAGGAGGTAGACGCCCCAGCGGTCAACTCCCGTGCGCAGAACGCCCAGCGCGAGATGACGGCCCTTGGTGTCACGAAGGTAGAAGGCTTGGACCGGCGGTTTGCCGCCCCAGTCATCTGGGGACCGCCAGTTCCACCGTATGACCGAGCGTCGGTCACCGGTCTGTGGATCCAAGACGTTCATGCGGCGGTTGACTGTGTTGGCGCGCACTGATTGGAGGTCCCGCAGGTCGATGCTGACGTGTGAGAGACCTCGATGCTGAGAAATCATCTCGGCGGAGAATGTAAGGGTCGGGTGTGTAAAGACGTAGAGGACTACCAGCAGGAGGACCGCTGCCGCCAGGTCCACGAGAAACCACCAGGAGTGCCCTGAGCTGATCTGCGCCGGTAGGAAGAGAAGTAGCAGGAGCGTCGGCGTCCACCAGGACGAGTTTGAGGTGTAGCGGATGGCTTCGCCCACATTCGGTGAGCCACTCATCGGCCACTCCTTCATCCGGCCGACCACCGTCCGGGCTCCCGGAGGCGTCAGCAACGGTCCAACAGAACGTAGTTCAGGCTCATGTCTGATGCCGGGAGCGGTGTTCGATGCAAGGGTGCGGCGGAGAGGTTAGCCAGCGGCACCGACGCCCGACAGGACTGGCGACGAATCAGACCTTTCTAGGCACACGGCGTCCCGCCCTGCCGCCGAACTCACCTCGGGGGAACCCGACGCAGGAGACGTTCGAGCACGGAGGCGACCTGGTCGGGGCTCGACCACATCGAGAGATGGCCGGCGCCATTCACCATCGCCGGGGCCGGCGCCCCGAGCCGGCGCGCCGTGAGCGCGGCGGCGCCGGGCGAGAACTGGAAGTCCTTCGACCCGAAGATGACGAGCGACGGGATCCGTTCAGCCCGCACGCGACGCAGGTCCGATACCTGGACCCCGACGATCGGGCGGGCGGCGTAGGCCAACAGCGCCTGTTCGGCGCCGGCGACCTCGAAGGGACGTTGCACGACTCGGAGCTGCTGACTGGTCAAGGGGGCGCAGTTGGGGCCACAGGCGACGGCGAAGACCCTGCGAACTAGTGATTGGCTGCGCACGGCGAAGCGGAAGATCGCCGTGCGGTAGGGATTGATGACGAAGTCGATCAACTGTCGACCCGGGAAGGAGACCTGGAGTCCGTCCCCGTCGAGGAACACGATGCCCGCCGCGACATGGGGATGATCGAGGACGAAGCGGGCGACCACGCCGGCGCCGAGCGAGTGGCCGACCAGGATCGGGTGCTCGAGGTGACGGGCCCGCAAGAACCAGAAGAGTTGCGTGGCGAGCGACTCAGTCGTGTACGGGCCCACGTGGTCGGTGTACCCGTACCCCTTCAGGTCGTAGGCCTCGACGTGGTGCCGACGCGCAAGGACGCGGGCCAAAGGTCGCCAATACGCGACGGATTCAAAGGCGCCGTGGAGCAGAACGATGGGATCGCCACCCCGCGGGCCCCACGCCTCGTAGCGGGTCTCGTAAGTGCCGGTTCGCACGAAGGTCAGCCCGCTCGGCGTCGTCGCGGGTCGGTCGGTGCTGAGTACGTAGATCTGCGCGATCCCGGTCACCGCGACCCAGACGCCGATCAAGACCCCCAGCAAGGTCCGTCGCAGCAGTCCGCGCGCTCGTCGACGTGGATGACCTCCCATACCCGCTCGAGCGTACCCACCGTTCAATCCCTGAGTTTCGCGAACATCCCTTTCGCGAAGGGTGCCGGCGGCCGATGGAACTTATAGGACTAGCGGGCTTGTTCCAGTTGAGGCAGGCTAGATGACGAAGTCGTCGTCGACGCTCAGGTGACGCTCCAGTTCTCCGACTCGCTCCAACAGGTTCACGACTTCCGCTGGACCGGCAACGTGGCCCTGGGGGGGCAAGAGCCGACCGGGGACACCGACGATCACACTGTGGCTGGGCACGTCGTGCACCACCACCGCATTGGCGCCGATCCGACTGTCCGCACCGATCGTGACGGGCCCGAGGACTTTCGCGCCGGCTCCGATCATCACCCGGTCGCCCACGGTCGGGTGACGCTTACCCTTGTTGAGCGTGAGCCCGCCCAAGGTGACACCGTGGTACATGGTGACGTCATCGCCAATCTCGGCGGTCTCACCGATGACCACGCCAATGGCGTGGTCAATGAAGAGACCCTGGCCAATGGTGGCCCCGGGGTGGATGTCGACCCCCGTGATGACTCGCACGAACGACGACACCAGGCGCGCCACGAGATAGAGCTTCATCCGCCACAGCGAATGCGAGAGTCGATAGCCCCACACGGCGTGCAGGCCCGGGTAGGTGAGTACCACGTCGAGGACTCCACGCGCGGCGGGATCGCGTTCGAGGATGACCCCGACGTCGCGACGCAGTGTGGAGAACATGCCTAGTCGCCGAGTCCTTCGAACAACGGGGTCGAGAGGTACCGCTCACCGAAGGAGGGCATGATCACGACGATCGTCTTCCCGGCGTTTTCGGGTCGAGCGGCGACCTGCTGGGCCGCCCACGTGGCGGCGCCGGAGGAGATGCCCACGAGAAGACCCTCGCGCGTCGCCAGTGCGCGCGCCGTGGAGAAGGCGTCGTCGTTCTCTACTTGGATGATCTCGTCGACGATGCCCATGTCCATGTTCTTCGGGATAAAGCCGGCACCGATGCCCTGAATCGGGTGCGGGCCCTTGGCTCCGCCCGACAGCACGGGCGACGCCGCGGGTTCGACAGCGATCACCTTGATCGCGGGATTTCGCTCCTTCAGTGCGGCACCCGCGCCCGAAAGCGTGCCTCCGGTACCGACGCCCGCGATGAAGATGTCCACGGTGCCGTCGGTGTCGTTCCAGATCTCCGGTCCGGTCGTCCTGTGGTGAATGGCCGGATTCGCGGGATTCTCGAACTGCTGGGGCACGAAATAGCCGTTCTGCTCGGCGATTTCGTTGGCGCGCGCGATGGCGCCACTCATTCCGTCGGGACCGGGCGTCAGCACCAACTCGGCACCGAAGCCGCGTAGCAGCATCCGTCGCTCGCGGCTCATCGTCTCGGGCATCGTGAAGATGCAACGGTAGCCGCGGGCCGCACAGACCATCGCGAGGGCAATACCGGTGTTGCCGCTGGTCGGTTCGACGATCGTCGCGCCCGGCTTCAGCAATCCTTGCTCCTCGGCCGCATCGACCATCGCAACGGCAATACGGTCCTTCACGCTCCCACCAGGATTGAAGAACTCAAGTTTCGCGAGTATCTGGGCACCCCCCGCAGGGACCAGATTGCGCAGGCGCACGAGCGGCGTACCGCCGACCAGTTGTGTGATGTCATCAGCGATTCGCATTGAGGACTCCTCTACTTTTGCTTTGTGCGTTGACCTGTATCCACCGTATCTGAGTCTCCCCGAACTTGAATCAGGGACAGGCACGATTACCTCCTATCGAAATCGTCGTCCTTTGACAACGGGGCTCCGCGAACCGCCCATCTCGTGACCCCCGGGCCACCGGTGGCTCCGCCAACGCCACTCGACACCGGACCTCCAAAATCCAGCGGTCAGAAAGCGCAACGGGTGCGCCGAAGGCGCAGATTCGTCGCGGTTGTCCTACGATGGGCTCGGATCACTCGACGTCGTATCGATTCGGCCGGAGCCGGCACCGGACCATGGAGACCTCTGGCAAATGAGACAACAAGCGTGGAAGTCGGTCCTGGCGGTGGGCGGACTGCTGACTGCGGCGTACTTCGCCCTGCCGAGCCCGTCGGCACAGAACGTCCTCTACTCCCTGCTCGGATTCGCCTCGGTGGTTGGCATCCTGGTTGGAGTGCGCTGGCACCACCCGGTCAACCGGCTCGGGTGGTACTTCATCGCCGCAGCGGGAGCGTGCTTCACGCTGGGTGACGATGTGTGGGACATGTACGGCTTCATGCACATCGCCGTGCCATTTCCGTCCTACGCCGATGCCTTATACCTCGCGGGGTACCCATTCCTCTTCGCGGGCCTCCTGAGACTGACCCGTGACGCGGAGCGGGCCTATTGGCGCGAGGAGAACACCGATGCCGCCATCGTCTCAATCGGCGTGCTAGCGATCTCTTGGCAGTTCTTGTTGGACTCCTTCGTTCACGACCCGTCGCTCTCCGTCGCGGGACTGCTCGTGAACATGGCGTACCCGATCATGGACGTCGCACTGATCTTCATCCTCTTTCGCAGCATCCTGTTCAGGCCGTCAAGGAATACCTATCTCAACTTTCTCGCCGCCGCGATGCTGACCATGTTCATCGGTGACTTCGTCTTCGACCTGCTCTCGGTCCATCAGAGCTACACCACTGGCAACGTCGTGGATGCGTTTTTCCTTCTCGAGTACGTCTTGGTGGCCGTGGCCGCCATGCACCCATCGGTGGCTGAAGATACCGTCCAGACGGAGGCCGCCGTCATGCCAGTCACTCGAATTGCGGCGAGTAGCCGCAATCGCCTCCCGGCGGTGTTGGTGGCGGCGTTCGTTCCACCGGCCATCCTCGTCGTGGCGACGTTGACTCATAGCCAGGCCAACGTATTGTCCTTGAGTCTGCTCTGCATAGTGGTACTCGTCGTCATTGGTGTGCGCCTCAAATGGATGGTCGAACGAATGGCCCATCAGTCGCGACAACTGGAGGAGAACCTGGTGGAGTTGACGGTGGCCCACCTCCACCGCGACGACCTCGAGGCCAATCTCCGCCACCAGGCGCTGCATGACCCACTCACGGGCCTCGCCAACCGCATGCTCTTCGAGGACCGATTCACTCAGGCACGCGAACGTTCTCGGCGAGCCAATCGACTGGACGCTGTACTAATGCTTGACTTGGATGAATTCAAAGAGGTGAACGACGCCTTCGGCCACTTGATCGGCGACCAGATGCTGGTCGCGGTGTCGCATCGTCTCGAGAAGGTCACTCGATCTTCCGACACTCTGTGTCGCTTTGGCGGTGACGAATTCTTGTATCTGGCCGAAGGACTCGAGAACCGCGAAGAGGCCGAGGTGATCGGCAAGCGGCTCATCGAGTCACTGGTCGAGCCGTTCGACTTTGGCGACATTCGATGTGAGCAGCGAGCCAGTGTCGGGATCGTCATTTGTGAGACTGCCGACGACACCGCCTCCGAGTACTTTCGTGACGCCGATGCCGCAATGTACGAAGCTAAACGAAACCACAAGGGGCACTACGTCGTGTTCACCCCGAGCCTGCACAATGAAGCGCTCAGCGTCTTCACTCTGGCCCATGAGCTTCGCACCGCCAGTCATGAGGGTGATCTGACAATGCATTATCAGCCGATCGTGGACTTGGCGTCCGAGCGCGTGGTCGGCTTCGAAGCGCTCATGCGGTGGCCCCATCCGCAACGGGGTTGGGTCTCGCCGGAGATATTCATACCAATCGCCGAGCAGAGTGAGTTGATCGTGGAGTTGGGAAACTTCTCACTCCATGAGGCCGCCGCGGCCGCTCGATCCTGGGAGAAAGCCGAAGTCGACGGCGGTGCACCTTTCGTTACGGTCAATCTCTCGCCCGGACAATTGCATGATGAGAACCTTATTCAGGTGATCAAGGAGGCCCTCTCCATCAACTCACTCGATCCGAATCAGTTCATGATCGAGATCACCGAACGAGCAGCGATGTTGAACATCGATGACACCCTGGAGGTAATCGGTCGACTCCACAATTTGGGTGTGGGCATAGCGCTCGATGACTTTGGGACCGGTTACTCGTCACTGTCGTACATCACGCTGCTCCGTCCGAAGATCATCAAGATAGATCAGTCCTTCGTGGCGGCGATGGATCGTGGACACGACGGTGGAGCATTGTTAGCGGCGATCGTCTCGCTAGGACACAATCTCGGCATCACCATGCTGGCCGAGGGGATCGAGACTACGGCTCAGTTCAAACGACTTCAGAGCCTTGGCTGTCAACTCGGACAAGGCTTCCTCTTCTCGGCGGCAGTCCCGGCGGTCGAGGTCCCCTCGTTGATCGGCACCGTTGTGGGGCGGAATTGACCTGAGTCGTGCATCGCGTGTCTGCGCCAGAGGTTCTCAGGGACTTGTGGCCACACCCAGGGTGAAGTAACTCCACGGCTTGGGACCTCGGGCATAACGCTGCTCCACCGTCTCGATCAGGAATCCGGCCTCGGTGACCAGCTCCAGCGCGTCGCGGGTCAGGTGACACCCATCGGCCAGCCGTCGCTCCCAGGGATCGAGTCGGACCTGCCATCGAGCTATCGAGGGCTCCGGGGCGATGCCGTGTTCGAGGAAGTGAAGCTGACCACCGGGCACGAGGACCCGACGAATCTCGGCGAGCACTTGGCGCGGGTCGGAAACGGTGCACAACGTGAAGGTCATCAGCGCCGCGTCACAACTCCCATCGGCCAACTGAATCTCACCACCGTCGAGACCAACGTGCTCGATCCTCACCCTCGAGGCGGCGTTGCGCTTGAAGGCCATCTTCATCGACGCCGTCGACGGCTCGACGGCGTAGACCGTCGTCACCTCTGCGGGGTAGAACGGCACATTCCGTCCGGCGCCGAAGCCAATCTCCACCACGCGCCCCGCGAGGCCATCGCAGACTCGCGTGCGCCACCGAGCGAGCCCGGCGGTACCGCACGCGACGTCGACGAGACGCGGCACCACGTGATCTCGGTAGAGGCCCATGGCGGCCACGCTAGCCCCGACGCGGATGGTGACCCGGGCTCGGAGCGTCGACCTGCACAACCGAACTGTCGTGTCGCGCTGCGCCCAACGACGCTCGGGCAGCCCGACGCCGAACGTCCACTGCTGCGGAGTTGGAACGCCACGTGCACCGTGTACCGCGACCCTGTGGCTGACCAGCATCCCCGAGGGGCGACCGCAGGGGGTTACGGGTCCTGATGCGTTCGGGGTTCTACTCGCCGGCGTCCGTGCGCGGTGACGTTCTCGTGACGCTTCCCGGCGAACGGCGATCACCGGGCGGTGGTCCATCGAATAATGCGAGTGGCGTGCGCACCAATGAAATCGTGACCACCTCCAATCCCGCGTGCATCTGAGCATTTCGAATCGAATAGCGAATCGCCCGTCGGCTGAAGTGAATCAAATACGTGGCGAGGGGCAATTCCACCACGAACGCGCTAATCAAGGCCGCGTCGAGATCGAAGCCCCGCTGGGAGGTCACCACGTCGAACCAGGCATCAACCACCAGGAACGTGGCCGAGATGACGGCGGCGGGAATTGCGAGCTGACGGCGATTCCAAAACGCCCAGGCCGTCGTCGACAGGCTCATCAACATCGCGAAATCGTAGCCAATCCAGGCGATGTCCCAGTTCTGCGCTCGATACGAGACGGGCAGATCGGTCAAGAGGTAGATCATCCACCCGAGCAGTGCCACCGGCACGAACACCAACAGCCACTGGGTGAACTTGGCGTAGCTCGGTCGTGCGGGTCGCTTCATCTAACTCCCTCGCTGCGCCACTGGGCGCAGTCTCACCCTACGCCAATGATGCCCCACGATCGCTGGGCTCACCGTCCACCAACCACCCACCGCCATCGCGGCCACTAGATTTCCCGGAATGAATCAACGCCTCGATCAGAATGTCCATCAGGCGAAGATCGTCAAGGTCCTCGGGACCGCGCAGGTGCTCAGCGGTATCGGCACCACGGGCACCGTGGCCGCTGGCTCACTGCTCGTGTCGTCCATCTCGCACTCGACCTCACTCGCCGGGCTGGCTCAGACCACGGCGGTCCTCGGGGCCGCCGCGATGGCGTTGCCGCTCGCCCGGCTCACCCAGCTCGGAGGCCGGCGACTCGCGCTGTCCTCGGGGTACTTCGTCGGCGTGCTCGGTGCGCTGCTCGCGATCGTCGGGGGCAGCCATCGCACGCTGTTCGTGGTGCTCATCGGCACCTTCATGGTCGGCGCGGCCTCGGCCTCCGGCTACCAGGCACGATTCGCCGCCATCGACCTCGCCACGGACGCGTCGCGCTCGAAGAACCTCTCCTTCGTCGTATGGGGTTCGACCATCGGGGCAGTGACCGGACCGAACCTGATGCAGCCCTCGGGGAACTTGGCCCAGTACCTGGGATTGCCCCGACTCGCGGGGCCCTATCTGATCGCCGCGCTGACGCTCCTGCTGGCGGCGCTGGTGACCCGCCTGCTCCTCGTGCCCGACCCCTACCTGACGGCGAACCGTAACGCCGACGGCACCGCGCCGCGCAAACTCGAATCGACGTTGACCGTGCTGCGGCACATCCGGTCCTACCCCAACGCGCTCTTCGCCATCGCGACCGTGGCGATCGGCCACCTGGCGATGGTCTCAGTGATGGTGATGACGCCGGTGCACATGGCCATGGTCGACGTCACACTCACCGTCATCGGTCTGGTGATCAGCGTGCACGTGCTCGGCATGTACGCCTTCTCCCCACTCGTCGGCGCGCTCAGCGACCGCATCGGTCGCATCCGGGTGATCCAACTCGGCGTCGTCCTGCTGCTACTGGCGGCGCTCGTGGCCGGCACCGCGCCCGGCATGGACTCGGTGCGTTTGGGCGTGGGCCTTTTCCTCCTGGGGTTGGGCTGGTCGTGCACCCTCATCGCGGGCTCGACGTTCCTCTCGGAGTCGGTCGACGTGTCGATGCGCCCTTCGTCCCAGGGCGCGAGCGACCTGGTGATGAATCTCATGGGGGCCGGTGGTGGCGCCGTCGCCGGCGTCATCATCAGCACGCTCTCCTACGCCTGGCTATGCCTGGCGGTGTCGATACCGGTGGCCATTCTGGGCGTCTGGTCGCTGCGGATGAAGAACTCGTCCGCGAAGCGGTCAGGCCCGAAGGCCACCGAGACTGACTGACGACCCCTCGGACAGCGCCCGGCCGCCCTCGTGGGCGACGGGACGCTCCCGCGCCACGGCGCCGTCAGTCGTTTGCCGCTCCGGCGCCGGCCTCGGCCAATTGACGGTGCACCTCAACCATGTCGATCTTCAGCGCCTGATCCACGACGTCCACGAGCGCCTTCTCGGGCAACGCGCCGGCCTGCGAGTAGAGGACCACGCCTTCACGGATGATCATCAACGTCGGAATCGACATGATGTTGAACGACGCGGCCAACTCCTGTTGGGCCTCGGTGTCCACCTTGCCGAAGACGACGTCGGGGTGGGCGCCGGAGACCTTTTCGTAAACCGGTCCGAAGACCCGGCACGGACCGCACCATTCCGCCCAGAAGTCAATCAAGACGACATTGTTGTTCGACACGACCTCTTCGAAGTTCTGCGTGGTCACTTCAACTGTTGCCATTAGCAATCTCCTTGCGGCGGGACGCTTCTCTCATACTCTCGGACCCGGCTGGGACTGATACTGCTCCGAGAATCCCGAGTTACATTATATACCCCTAGGGGTATCCTGTCTACCCCCAGGCCATACTCCTGTGGACGTGACCAGCCTACCCACTGCCGAATGACTCGGGCCCGGAAATCCTTTAGGACCAGCGAGCGCCGAGCGCGATTCGCGGACCAGAGACCGTCTCGAGGTCGGCTGTTAATCTCATCCTCGACAAGGGGGCGACGTGGGCTTTTCCAAGGATTGGTTGTGTGAGGCGTCGGCGCTTGCGTTGTCCGGCGCCCTCGAACGTGGCGAGGTCACGTCGGTCGAGATTCTCGAAGCGCTGCTCGAACGCATCAACGAGATCGACGTGCCCGGGACCGCGATTTCCCTGCGCAGCGTGCTCGCGGTGGCGCCCGACGCCCTGGACGCTGCCCGCCAAGCCGACGCGGAGCGCGCCCGCGGGCTGGTGCGCAGTCCGCTCCACGGCGTCCCCATCCTCATCAAGGACAACATCGAGGCCGTCGGTCTGCCCGGCACCGCCGGCTCGACGGCGCTGCTCGGCCGCCCGGTGCCCGGTGATTCCCCGCTGGTGACCCGACTGCGTGACGCCGGTCTGGTGGTCTTCGGCTCGACGAATCTCTCGCAGTGGGCCAACATGCGCTCACCGCGCTCGACCAGCGGTTGGAGCGCAGTCGCCGGACTCGTCTCCAATCCATTCCAGCTGGACCGCAGTGCCGGCGGATCGTCGTCGGGATCGGGCGCCGCCCTCGCCGCGCGTCTGACGCCGCTGGCGGTGGGCACCGAGACGGACGGATCGATCACGTGTCCGGCGTCGCTCAACGGCGTGACCGGTCTGAAAGCTGCGGTTGGGACGATTCCCGCGGAGGGGATTGTCCCGATCTCGGCCAGCCAGGACAGCCCCGGACCCATGGCCCGCACGGTCCTCGACACGGCCGCGCTCTACGCCGTCCTCGCTGACGCCGATGGAGTGCTCGATCGGGTCTCGCTCGGCGCGCACGGCGCGCACGTGGCGGTCGCGAAGAACCTCACCACCGGCGACCCCGGAACCGATTCCCTCTTCACCGACGTCGTCGCTCGAGCGCGTCACCTGGGGTTCGTCGCCGACGATGTCACGGTCGCCCTCGCCGACGGCTCGGTGGACCACGATGAACTCACCGTGCTCGTCAGCGAGATGGCGGACGATCTGACGGCGTTCCTCTCGCGTCGCGGCGGCGACGGCCCGTCCTCCCTCGCCGAGGTGATCACCCACGAGAACGACCACGCCGACATCGAGATGCCGTACTTCGGCCACGAGTTCTTCGATCAGGCCGTGGCGAGCGGTGGCCGGGCGGGCACCCACTACCGTGCGGCGCGCACCCGCAACGTCGCCTGGGCGGTCGAGCAGTGCCTGGAGCCCGCCCTCAGTCACGCTGATTGCTTCATCGCACCGTGTTACTCGCCGGCGTGGAAACACGACCTCGTTCTCGGTGGCAGTGGCAGCGCCCGTTGGTCCCAGGTCACTCAGGCGGCCGCCATCGCCGGATGGCCAATCGCCACGGTTCCGATGGGTCTGGTCCAGGGGCTCCCGGTGGGACTCAGCATCGTCGGGCGCCCCGGTAGTGAAGTCACCCTGCTCGCCGTGGCCTTCGAGTTCGAAAAGATGCTGGGGCTCGTCGACGACGGTACCCTCGTGCCGAAGTTCCTCCCCCCGACGAGGGGCTAGCAACGCCTCGCCTCGACGTCAGTCGGTGAAGGTCAGCGACCGCAGTCGCGCGCCCAACGCCGACGCTCGGGCGTCAGCCTCGATCTCGACCCTCGCGTAGAGCCACAGCAACAGGTGCGAGCTCGTGGCCCGAAGTTGCGCCACCCCATCATCGGCCTACGCGCTGACGAGCACGGTGCCGGGAATGCGACCGTCGCGAACGGTCCACGCCCGCGAGACGTCCGTGCAGACCAGTCCCAGCGCTCCGTCGAGTGCGCCAGGGGCCGGTTCGGCGGGGTCGGCCTCGCTCGACGTCGAGAAGGTCAGGAACTCCTCGATGGCGTCACTCGCGACGACCGGGTCGATGTCGACAGTCCGGCCGAGGGCGTGCGCGCCGTCCCAGTGGTGCACGACGATCTCCTGGACCTGGTGGCGGGTCACGAAGGCGACGTCACGCTGGGCTGGCGTCCAGGTCCAGACCTTGTCGCTCTGATCGGCGGCGCGCAGAACCTCGACGAGATGCTGAGCCCCGCGGATGAACTCCTCGACGAGCCCCTCGCGGTCATCGGCCCGTTCGGGGTGGTGCGCAGGCGGCTCGTCAAGCCGCTCATCCACGATGGTCGCCCAGAACCAGTGGACGTCGATGAGGTGGCGGAGCAGATCCTCCATGGTCCAACCGGGACAGTGCTCGATCGGCAGGTCGAGATGCCCGTCGGCGAGCGACGCCAAGTCTCGGCTGTGTGTGGCGATGGTGTCGGTCATGAGTCGTAGGTCGAGTGTCACGGTGTGGACTCTACCCACGACCAGATACGAGCCACAACGCCGACCGGCCGGTTACTTGCGGGCGAGGACCTCGACACTGGGCACGATGAAGACGCCGTCATCATCGGCCGCCCACTCGAGGAACGCTCGGCTGATCGCCTCGAGCTCATCCTGACTGGCCAGTCCGGACTCGCGACATTGCTGCGCGAAGCTGCTCTGCAGCACTCGATCGGCCCATAGGGTTCCCCACCACCGCCGCTCCTCGGGACGGTGGTAGGTCCAGTTCGACGACGTCACCTCGAGGTCCTCGAATCCCGCCGCCCGCACCCACGCCACCAGATGGCGTCCGCCATCGGCCTGCGCGCGATTGATCCTCGTGATCTGGTGATAGATGTCCATCCACCGGTCGAGTGCCTCACTCTTCGGATACCACGTGAAGCCTCCGTAGTCAGCGTCGCGCACCGCGAGCAGTCCCCCGTGATGCAGTACGCGTCGCATCTGGACGAGCGCGGCGACCGGGTCGCTCAGGTGCTGGAGGACCTGGTGGGCGTGGACCACGTCAAATGACTCGTCGTCGAAACTGAGCCGGTACACGTCGTCGGTCGCGAACGTCAGGTTTGACAAGTCGTGGTCACTGGTCTCACGTCGAGCGATCTCGATGACACTGTCGGCCAGGTCGATACCGGTCACCGGTCCCGGAGCGACGAGCGCCGCGAGATCGGCGGTGATGGTGCCGGGTCCACATCCGACGTCGAGCAGCGTGAGCCCGGGTCGCAGTTCATCCAGGAGGTACGCCGCCGAATTGGTTGCCGTGCGCCACTGGTGACTGCGCAGTACCGACTCGTGATGGCCGTGGGTGTAGCGGTCAGACGGAGTTCCCATCGTCGAAACCTAGCAACTACGGCGCCGTCCAGGCGCACTCTGCGGCAACGGAGACGTGCCGACGCTCAACTCACGAGGGTGGCGGCGAGGATGGTGATGACCGCGATCGGGAGACCGAGCGCGCTGAAGCGACCGACGGTTGGCTCGGCGCCGTTGGTCCGGGCGATCCGCAGCCACAGCATCGTCGACATCGCCCCCGTCACGAACGCGTTGGGTCCGAGATCGAGACCGATCAACAGGGCGTAGGGGTGGGTCACGTGTCCCGCCGCGAAGAGCGACGCCGCCGGGAGGTTGTTGATCAGGAGCGACATCGACGCCGCGGCGAATGCCGTCGCCAGGGGACCGGCATGGGCCAGCCAATGGGTCGGCGCGCTCCACTCCCGGCTGAGCCACCCGACGGCGACCGCCAGGAGGAAGAGCGGCACGATGACCACAGGACTGGCCACCCGCACGGTGTCACCCCAGCGGATTCGGTGGCGCGCCAGGAGCTCGTAGGCCTCGAGGGAGCAGCCGAGCGCCAGGATGGGCAGCGCCGGATGGCTGAGTAGCAGCATGGCGACGACCGCCAGCACCGTTGCGACCAATCCCGGACCCACTGACCAAGTGATCGGATCGCCGGAAGCTCGTGAGGATCGTGGCCGGAACGTCGACCGGTAGCGCAACGCCACCAGGGCCATGGTGAGGACCACCGACACGGCCCACGGCAACGCCATGTGACCGGCGACGACACTGCCGCGTGCGGGTTGGCTGGCGAAGACCAGCATGTTGGTGAGGTTCGAGCCGAGCAGGAGCAGCGACGCGGCGTTGACCATCAGGATGGTCCCGTAGAGGAAGGCCCGCTCGTCGACGCCGCGCGTGCGCGCCGCCTCCAGCGCGACCGGCGTCATGAATACCACGGCGGTATCGAGATTCAACGTGGCCGTCACGAGCGCCACGGCGAGCATGGTGACCACGAAGAGACTCAAGTCGCCGCCCGGCACTCGGGCACAGAGTTGCCCCACGCTCTCGAACAGTCCTTCGTGAGCGGCGGAGTGCCCGATGAACAGCAGGCCGATGACCAGGACGAAGGGCTCCCACGAGTGAGCGAAGGACTCGAGGAGGAGCGACACCAGTCCACCCTACGGGCGTCGCACCCGGCGTTCCCGCCACGTGCCACCGATGTTCGGCGCTAATGGGCGCGGGCGCGGTAGACGTCGGTGATATACGGCAGTTCGACCTGCGCGGGCAGCTCACTGATGACCCGTTCGACATCGTCCATCAACGCCTGGCGCTCCGGCTCCGTCATCAGCGAGACGTAACTGGTCGTCAGGACCCGTCGACGTAGGCCCTCGTGGTCGAGCATCTGGGTATGGGCGAACTTGTGTCGCTCGACACCGTCGAAGGACCCCCGCAGGACTTCGCCCGTGAAGTCCATCCCCACCTGGTAGGGCTGGCGACGGTCCCACTGCATCGCCCGATTCAAGTCGCACACCCACTCGACCGACTCGTCGCGTTCATTCCATATCAGTCCGAGGCCACCCCGTGGAATCAGGACCCGATGGATCTCGGCGAGCGCGGCATCCACGTCGAACCAGTGGAAGGCCTGCGCCGCGAATACCGCGTGCACACTGTCGGCGGGCAATGGAATCTCTGAGTCGCGGCCGTCGAGCGCCTCAATGTCCACCGAGGATTCCCGCAGTGCCTCGCGCATCGACGCCGACGGCTCGACGGCGGTGACCCGCCCGACGTAGGGTCGCACCTGGCGAGAGAAGATACCGGAACCGGCTCCCAGGTCCAGTACGTGCGACGACTCATCCAACGCCAACGTCTCGACGAGGAACTCCACCGCCGCCACGGGGTACCTGGGACGTACGGCGTCGTAGAGCGATCCGTTCGCGAATCCCCTTCGACCCAATTCGTCGCGCGAGGACGATGTCGTCATGACGCCTCCTTGAGAGCGAACCCATCGTAGGTCCGTGACCACAACGTCACGGTGGGTGCCCAACTCGACGCCACCGCGCGCTCCGGGAACAGGTCCGGTGTACTCGTCAGTCGGACGGTCCGGGACCGAAGAAGGTTCGCGCGTAGGTCTGCTCGGCGACTGAAATGTCGTACCACGCGTAGAACTCCTCTCGACCCCGTCGCTGCGCCGCCACGTGAGCGGGCTCGCTCGCCCACGTCCGTTGCGAGTCGTGATCGGCGAAGCGCACGATCGTGACCCGCTCGCCATCGGGCGACACATAGAAGCGCTCGTCGATGAAGCCGCCCATCGTGCGTACGAGGCGACTCATCTCACCCGCGACCCGTTGGTACTCCTCGTCGACGCCGGGCCGAAGACGACTGCGAAACACGGTCACGATGGTCATGGTGCGATTCTGTCAGCCGGTGCCACGTCGCGGGTTCAAGACCGGCGCCGTCGAGGGCGCCAAGTCCAAGAAATCGGCCAGTTCCTCGACGACTGTGGCGAACATCCGCTGGTCGTCGCGCACCGATCCGACGAAGTGGCCGAAGAGCTCGAAATTGATGAACCCGAACACCTGGCTCCACGCCATCAGCGCCCGTATGTACTGCTCGGGGGCGACATCGGGCATGACCGCCTTCAGTCGTTCGACTTCGAGGAACGAAACGGACGGTGCGGGCGGGCGGGACTCGAGCGGCGGACGCGAGCGGCGGTCATCGTTGAGGATCGCTCCCATCACCGCCGCGACCCGGGTGGCCGCTGCGATGGTGAGGTCGGGGGCGTGGTAGCCCGGAACCGGCGTGCCGTAGAGCAACGCGTATTCGTTGGGGTGGGCTTTCGCCCAGCGACGGGTCGCGGCGCACGTGGCCACCCAACGGCCGCGCAAGTCTGAACGGTCCACCCGGGCCTCGGCCCGCTCGACGTTCGCGCCCAGCTGGTTGTAGGCGTCGAAGATCAGGGCAGTCAACAGCTCGTCGCGCGTCGCGAAGTAGCGATACAGGGCCGACGAGACGAGACCCATTTCGCGCGCCACTTCGCGAAGTGACAGTCCCGCGACGCCCTTCTCGGCAAGCAAACGGGCCGCTACCCGCTTGATCGCCCCAATCTGGCGCGAGCGCGATTGGACGCGGGTCCCCGGTGCCGTCGACATCCCGCCAGTATCTCATATGGAGAGCACTGCTCTTGCATTGCGTGCTCCATTCTGCCATGCTGATTGAGAGAGCAGTGCTCTCTCACCTACCAACGGAGGTCACCCATGAACTACGTGGTCGTGGGGGCGGGCGCCATCGGCACACTCGTCACCCAGCAATTGGCCGGCGCCGGCCACACGGTGACGGTGGTCTCGCGCCGTGGGGGCGGACCCCAAGGCGCGGGCGTCACCCGGGTCCGCGGCGACGCCGCGGACCCGACGCTCCTGGCGGGACTCGCCGCCGGAGCCAGCGCGATCTTCAACTGCGCCAATCCCGCGTATCACCGGTGGCCGACCGACTGGCCACCAATGGCGAGCTCGCTGTTGTCCACGGCCCATCAATCGGGCGCCACACTGGTGACCCTGAGCAATCTCTACGTCTACGGTCGGGTGTCGGGCCCCATGACGCCCGACACCCCCCTCCACGGGGACTACGACAAGGCCCAGGTCCGACGACGGATGTGGACAGATGCGCTGGACGCCCATCGAGCTGGCCGGATCAACGTCGTCGAGGTCCGCGCCTCGGATTTCATTGGTCCCGACGCGCAGGGCGTCTTCGGACTGCGCGTCGTACCCCGGCTACTCGTCGGCAAGACGTGCCGGGTCATCGGCGGCCTCGATCAACCCCATAGTTGGACCTACGTCGACGACGTCGCGAGGACGTTGATCACGTGTGCCCAACTGCCCACGTCGTGGGGACGCGTCTGGCACGCACCGACGAATCCGCCCCGCAGTCAGCGCGAAGTCTTGGACGACCTGGCCGACGTCGCCAACGTGAACCACGTCAGGGCGACGGTGATTCCACTCTCCGCGTTGCGGTTTCTCGGACTCTTCAGTCCGACGATCCGTGAACTTCCCAAGACGCACTACCAGTTCGCCGACCCCTTCGTCATTGACGACACGCTGACCCGGGCGGAACTCGGCCTGGAACCCACCGCCTGGCCCGAGGTGCTGCGCTCGACTGTCGACGCGTACAGGAAGACGGATCGCCAGTGATACCGGGGGATCCGATGCACGGGACCTTCGGTCGCCGACGTCAGACCCTCGTACCCACGCCGTATTGGAAGAACTCCGCCGTCTCGTGCACCGACACCTGGAGTCCCACTTGAGCGCATCTCGACTCGAGATCGCGCGAGTCCCAGAAGTTCTTCACAATGGAGAATTCGCGCCCGTCATCGAGTCGACGGGTCATCAGCTCCCCGTCGGAAGACGGCAGCACGTGGTCCCGCGCGGTGCTGGTCTGCTCGCGCAGCCCGTCGAGGAAGAACACGGAACCACCGGGTCGAATCATTCGCGACACTCGCTCGAGGAAGGCCCCGAGACGCTTCGCCGGAACGTGGCTGATCCAGAAACAGAACACGACCGCGTCGAATTCCCGGCTCGGAGTCCAGGTGAACAGGTCACCGACGATGAAGTCAACCTTCGCGGCAATCGGTCCCAGTCGGGCACGGTTGAGCTCGATCATTTCAACCGAGGCGTCAACGGCCGTGGGATGCCTGGCTCGCCCGGCGATCTCCTGGGTCCAAAGGCCCGTTCCCGGAGCGAGCTCAACGACCTCGCAATGGTCCAACGGCACCGCGCGAAGTGCCTGACGCACTTGCTCGACTTGCTCGAACCAACGCCCGGTGACTTCGGCGCCACGGTCGTAACGCCCGCGACGAAAGAACCAATCGTCGTACTCGCTGGCGCGGGACCGGTAGTACTCGATCTGCTCTTGAAGGATTCGCGCGTTCGCGGACACGACTCGATTCTGTCACGAGCACCGGGGGTCGTCGCGAGCGATGCCGGCGACCGCGCATCGAGTCGTGTCGCGAGACTCAATCCGCCTGACGCAGGCAAGTCGACCCGACCCACGTCTGCAACGACATCACCTGGTCCCGACGAAGCAGCTCACGTCCGTACGGACTTCGACCCGGAAGCCGCAGCCGTTCGCCTACTGCTCGTCGAGCGCGTCACTGGCCAGAACTGACCCGTTCAATTGATTGACGTTGGTCACCCCCGTGAGCCCGAACGTCACCAGCATCTCTTCGCGAAAGTTCCTGAGCAGATGATCGACTCCATCCTCACCTCGGGCGGCAACCGCGAATGCCCATGGCCGACCGACGAGGCAGGCTCGAGCCCCGAGCGCGAGAGCCTTGACGACATCGAGACCGCTTCGGACCCCGCCATCCATCAGTACCTCGCACTGGTCGCCCACTGCGTCGGCGATCGCTGGTAGCGCGGAAATGGTGGAGGGGACATCGTCGAGTTGGCGGCCACCGTGGTTCGAGACGATAACCGCATCAGCGCCATTGGCCACAGCCAGTCGAGCGTCTTCGGGATCGAGAATGCCCTTGATGGCAATCTTTCCCGCCCAGTGCGAGCGCACCCAGGCGAGGTCGTCCCACGTCACACTCGGATCGAACTGACTGGCCACCCATCCCTGGAAGTCACCCGGTACCCGGGCATTCGGCAGCGCGCGCTCCAAGTTCCCGAAGGTCAGTGGTCGGCCTCCCCGCGCCACCTCGCGGACCCACCGGGGGTGTCGAACGATATCGAGCCCCCGACGGAGGTGGTTGACCCGCGAAAGTGGCCCACTGATTCCGTTTCGGACATCGCGATACCGTCGACCCACCACCGCAAGGTCCACCGTCAACACGAGCGTGGTGCAACCCGCCGCTTGCGCGCGGGCCATCAGGTCTTCGGCGTAGCCGCGGTCCTTCATGATGTAGAGCTGAAACCACAATGGCCGTGCCGATGCCGCCGCCACCTCCTCGATCGAGCAGATGGAGAGGGTCGATTCACAGAAACTGATGCCGGCGCGCGCAGCGGAACGGGCGGCTTGGACCTCCGCCCGTTGGGCGAACATACCCCCAAAGCCAACCGGTGCGAGAATCAGCGGGAGTGACAGTTGTTCTCCCATCACGGTGGTGGAGAGGTCGAGATCGGAGACATCTCGCAGCACGCGCTGTCGCAGATGAAGACGCTGCAGATCGCCCCTGTTCGCCTCCAATGTTGCCTCACCGAACGAGCCACCGTCGATGTAGTCGAACAGCTGACGCGGCAACCGCTTTCGCGCGAGTTCACGATAATCCTCGTAGGACGCCGGCGCGAGGTTGAGCGAGTGATCCCGACCGTCTCGTGGCATGAAGTTCATTATGCCCCAGATCTGCGAAGTCCGAACCTCCTGCTGCTCGATGCCCAAACCTACGAGCATCAATCGGCACCTGTTGACCGACGCTCAACCATCACCAGGCATCACCTTCAGTACTGGCCCAACGGATACCGTCCGATTTCGGCTGCCCCCGCGGCAAAGTTGGTTGGTGGAGGAGTTAGGCGAATAGCCACTCCGTCACCCAACTTCTACTCCGTGGTTTCTCCTACGCGCTGACCGATGTCAGCGTTTCGGTTGACGCTTCATCGAGGTGAGCTTTGACGGCACGAGTCCCTCTTAGTCTTACCTCCCCTCGACGTCCAGCCACGGAGCGTGTCCCCGCGGACTACGTGTGATTCAGTTTGGCTCGTTCGGCAAACAGTGAAGATGTTGGGCGGTAGGGGCAGTTTGGAATACCAGACGTGTAGTTATGCCATCTTTGGTGCATCGAACGTGGCTGGCTGCCACGAGTGTGGCACGCGGTACCGTTTTCCGGGGGTGGACCTGCGATGATGGGGACTGGGTGACTCCAGAGGAGCGGTTGAGTGGAGAGTGAGAACACGACGAGCGAGGTGGGGACTGCCTACATTGACAGCCGCAAGAGCCGCTGGCTCGACGGTGTCGGGGTCGGTGGAACCGTCCTGATCGCTCTCGTGGCAACTCTCTGGGCGCTCGCCAACTTCTGGACGATGGGATGGTCGTGGAGCGGGGCCCTCGGTGTCGCCGTGGTCACGCTTCTGCTCTCAGCGGTGGGTTATCGTCGCCGTGCCTCCTGGCACGCGCGGAGGTTAGACCAGCGACGCCAGGGGGTGTCTCTCGGCGACGAGAGCGCACGCGGGTAGAGAGAACAACGGTCGCTTCCTGGCCGGGTGACTATGCGCGAAGTGACGACGGTAGTGGGCGGTGCCCAGCTTCATAGGCAGCATGGGGTATCTTCGTCCTTGGCTCACGGCATGCAGCCAGTATCGCCTCAGAGCGTGTGTTCTATTTGGCGTGTGCGCCAGGAGCCACGACCGTCACCATCGAGTCGTGACCTATTCGAGTGACCTGACCGATGACCAGTGGAAGATACTGGAACCTTTGCTACTGGTCTCCTCCAAACGAGGACCGAAGCACGGAGACGACCTGCGCCACGTCGTCGACGCGATGCTCTACATCTCACACACCGGGTGCCAGTGGCGCTTCTTGCCCGGGGAGTTCGGTCCGTGGACCCGCGTCTGGTCCCAGTTTCGCCGGTGGTCGAGGAACGGAACGTGGACCCGTGTTCTTGTCGCGCTGCACGCCTCGTCGCGCGCGGCGCTCGGTCGCAAGGACCCGCGACCCTCGATGGTGGTCATAGACACCCACCTTGCACGAGGAGCCTCGAACGGGGGTGTCACCTTCCACAACCAAGGTGGTCCTTACGGTCGGACCAACGGGGCCAAACGCATTGTCTGCGTGGACGTCACCGGTCTGCCGCTCTGTGTACGAGTCGTCCCCGCCTCGACGTCCGAGGCGAACGCCGTCGAACAGATACTCAACGACCTCGCCCGAACCGGTGCCGATGAACGCCTCGAACTCGTGCTCGTGGACCGGGGCACCGCGCAGTCGGCAGCTAAACGGTTGTCCGCAAGGTTCAACTACGAGGTCCGCCGGGTTGGATGGGACGAGCCGCCACGCAACGAACACGGCGCCAAGGTCTTTCGCCCCATCCGCCATGCCTGGCGGGTCGAAGTCGCCCACGGCCACCTCGTGCGACGGCGACGTCTGGCGCGCTGCTTCGAGAACACCGTGACCTCGGCCACCGGATGGCTGCACGTCGCCTCCATCACTGAGGTTCTTCGAGTTCTGTGCTGAAGCGACGATGTATCTGCGTATCTGCGCGGAACTGAAACGAATCGAGAGAATCACCAGCGCCGACCTTGTGTGGGCGTCTGGGAGCATTGTCACAGCCGCAAATCAGAGGCGATTGCAGAGAGACACTGACTGCTTTCCTTCTAATCAGCCCTGGCGTCGATACACGAAGTAGGCGCGAGAGGATTCGTCGGTCGGGGGGTCTCCCGAGTCGTCCTCTTCGTGGAGCAAGTCGAAATCAGTGGCGAGAGTGGCTCGGACCGTCTCGAGAGCGACTCCGAGCTCGCGAATGTTCTCCTGATGCAGCGTGAACCTTCCATCGCCCGCGGAAGCGAAGACCCGGATGTCCCAAAGGGTCACCTCGTCGCCATCGCTCCTCACATCCATGATCAGCGTATTGCCGTCAAAGTCGTGGACCCAGGGTGGGCTGGCGACGAGTTGGTGCAAACGGCCAATCGTGTTGAGATCGAAGATGAAGAGACCTCCGGGCTCCAGGTGACGCGCCACGCCCTGGAACAACGACTCCCACGCTTCATAGTTCACCAGGTGGTTCACGGTGTCATACACGCAGGCCACGACGTCGAAAGTGATCCCAAGGTCGAAATCGGTCATGTCGCCGAGTAGGAATTCGGCGCTCGGCACTTTGGCCGTGGCGGCGCTCAGCATCTCGGCGGAAGCGTCAAGACCCACCAGTTCCGGAATCGAGGCCAGACCCTCCAGCACCGAACCGGTGCCACAACCGAGTTCAAGGAGCGAGGTGGCACCAACGTTGAAGCGGTCAATGGCTTCGAGAATCCGGGCGCTGCGCGATGTACCGTCGCCCATCAACGCGTCGTAGAACTGGGCGAACTGTTGGTACTCACGCATGCCGCACATTCTTGTCGAGAATCGAAACAGTGCGGTGGAACCAGATTGACTTAACAAACTCGATTAAACGGTGCAGTGATCATCTCCCCATCGCCGAGTCACGAGATTTCGTTTCCACGATCTCAGCTCCGCCACCGGACGTGTCACAGACACAACCAATACTGTGCGAAGTGGCTTCACGTCCGACTGCCCCCATCGTCTCGCACACCGGTCAGGTCCTCTCGCGCCCCGTCACATTCCAATTCGCCCTCGACCCCAACTTCGAGCAGAGGATCTTCTTCGCCCAGTGCGCCGGTGCTCGCCGCTTCACCGTGAATCACCACCTGGCGCGAGTCAAGGCGAACCTGGATGCCAAGTCGGCTGAGCGAGAAGTTCGCGAGGAGAGTGGTGAACCGTGTGAACCATCAACGCCTTCCTTGTCCTGGTCAACTTTCTCCTTCATCAACGAGTTCAACGCTTGGAAGAACGGACAGTCTGCTGACTCACCGGTCAACGAGGACGGAACCCGGGGTCTCACCTGGCGCCACGAACTACCCGGCGACGTCTTCGAGTGCGCAAGTGTGGACGCGGCCCGGGCGCTCGAGAACTTCGCTGCGTCGCGACGTGGGCAACGAAGTGGCGCGCCCGTCGGGTTCCCCCGCTTCCAGGCGAAGGGCAAGGTGACGCCGAGCTTTCGGCTGCGCAATCGCGCGACGCCCGTCCGGTCGCCCTCAAGCCAGCCTGTCCGCTTCAGCGATCCCTCGCACCTGCGCCTGCCCAAGATCGGACCAGTCAAGCTCTTCGGCCCCACTCGCAAGGTGCGCCGGATGATCGATGCCGGTCGCTTCCACATCTATTCGGCGACGCTGACTCAGCGCGCCGGTCGATGGACGGTGTCACTGACCGGCGTGGCCGCAGAGCTTCACCGGGCCGAGCGCAGTCGAAACAACCGTCACGCCGTCCCCGTCGGGGTCGACCGAGGGATCATCTCCCTGGCCGTCGCCGCTGACGCGAACGGTGTTCCCTTCGAGAACTTCGAGGGGGTGACAACACTGAAGCAAGCGCTGCGATCGCTCAAGGCAGCCAACCAGGCCCTGGCCAGATCCACACCGGGGTCGAAGGGTCGCCAACGAGCGAAGGCCCGACTCGCGAAGACTCATCGTAAGGTCGCCAACACCCGACGACATCTCGTCCACCAAGCCTCCAGGGCTCTGGTGGACCGATGCCAAGTCATCGTCATTGAGGACTTGAACGTCGCGGGGATGGTGAGGAATCGACACCTATCTCGATCAATCTCGGACGCCGCCATGGGCGAGCTGTCACGCCAGCTCCTCTACAAGGCCCGATGGCACGGGGTCGAGATGCGGGTGGCCGACCGATGGTTCCCCTCGTCCAAGACCTGCTCGGGCTGTGGCGTGGTCAAAGAGGACCTCGACCTGTCGACGCGGACCTACTCGTGTGGGACCTGCAGCCTGGTCATCGACCGTGACCTCAACGCGGCCATCAACCTCGCCCGCTGGCAGCCCGCGGGACCCTCCGCAGTGACACTGCTGGCTCTAACGCGCGCTGCACTTCTCTCCACCGCCTGATCCCGTAGGGATCTGCACCGCGAAGCACGCGGGAAGAGCCGATCGTCACCCGCACAACCGTCACGGCAACGTGATGAGGGCCCTGGGTCGGAACCGAGTACTCAGACGGATCATCGTCTAGGAAGTCGGACGGTGAGCAAGCACTGCTGAGCCATTCGGTTCAGTTGGACAAGGCGCACCGGTGGGTCGATTTAGGACACACGCTGTCAGGGTGTGACGTATTTGCCTTACTCCTCCACCAACCGACTTTGCCGTGGGCGTTCGGCTGTATCGGTCATCGCACGCCCGCTTTGCATGAGCGATAGACGGAGCAATCGATTGGTCGCCCAAACAGACTCCACGATCAAATATCCAAGAATTGACGTTTCAAATTCGTCAACTAATGGGACTGGACAGCAGTCCCTTTCGAACTTGCGGCGAGGAGTATCAACGCGGGAGCGACTCAAGGAACTCCAGCGAGTAGGTATCGCCTATCGAAAAGTTGCGAACTGCGAAATAGCAAGCCCATCCGAATGCTCGAACGAACGTCGCATCAGAGACCGATCCATACGCCTTCAGGAATTCTTGATGGGCCTCGAAACCCACACTGAAGATCCCTCCGCCAAGATCCCCTGCTCGGTCGCCATAACCAAGATCTCCGAAGTCGATCAATGCAGTTGGGCGACCGTCGTGAACAATGAGGTTGCTGCGATGCACGTCACCGTGAAGAAAGACCTTGGCACTCTCCAATTCTGCAAGACTCGCCCGATCGAAATAGTCTTGGGAAGTCTTTGCGGCCCATTCTGGTAAATGGTCAAGTTCCCGCTCGAAGAAGGGTCGGCGTGTTTCGATCGCCACACCCCGAGTTGAAACGTTATCCACGTTCTCCGTTGAGAGTGCGTGGATCGATGCGAGAGTAACGCCGAGGTCAACCGCGCCTCGAACGCACTCCGACGTAGTTGCCTCATTCCCGCTAACACCTGGCAGGAACTGTGTGACGAACCATGGACCTGGAAGCGAATCGCTGGCAACCCCAACAGCCTCGATGCGAGGAACTGCAAGTGGAAGACCCTGAGGAATTGACGGAAGATGCCTGATTTCGCGTTCCACGAACGTAAATGCCGAATTGCGTCGAGGAAGACGGACGACGAGGTCATTACTAATTCGCCAAACCTCAACGTCGTAACCGGCGCCAACGCGAACTGGGT
>Ga0307377_10001174_pt1 | contig 34247 bp, 33 predicted proteins | sample TR3MG_FD_202535 | JGI IMG/M metagenome (GOLD analysis project Ga0307377, IMG submission 202535) | Soil microbial communities from Risofladan, Vaasa, Finland - TR-3 | ecosystem: Environmental > Terrestrial > Soil > Coastal area > Acid sulfate soil | place: Finland: Risofladan, Vaasa | collected... | reverse complement strand
CTGAACATTGAATGGCCTGTTAAAAATCCCATTATTTCAGAAAAAGACAGTAACCTTATGAGCTATCAGAAATTTTTAAAAGATGTTGGAGGATTATAAATGAAATATGAAGAAACAAAAAAAGAAATACTTGATTTAGTTAAGAAATATTATCAGGAAAAATTTCATGAGAAACCTTTTATTCCTAATGCAGATATTGTCAGATATTCAGGAAGGGTTTTCGATGAAAAAGAGTTGGTAAGCCTTGTTGATTCCTCGTTGGATTTTTGGTTGACAGCCGGGCCACATGCCGAAGCTTTCGAAAATGAATTTGCTGAATATCTGGGTGTTGAGGACAGCATACTTGTTAACTCAGGCTCTTCCGCTAACCTTGTAGCTGTTTCTGCGCTTACTTCTCCAAAATTACTTGACCGTCAATTGAACCCCGGAGATGAAGTTATAACAGTCGCTGCCGGTTTCCCCACCACTGTTGCACCAATTGTTCAGAACAGATTAGTCCCGGTATTTTGCGACATAGAACCCGGAACTTACAATGCCCTGCCCGAGAATATTGAAAGAGCCGTATCTCCAAAAACCAGGGCCATATTTATGGCTCACACACTGGGAAATCCTTTCGATTTGGCTGCCGTAATCGATATAGCAAAGCGAAATAATTTATGGGTTATTGAAGATAACTGTGATGCACTGGGCTCAAAATTTAACGGGAAATTCACGGGTAGTTTTGGAGATATGGCAACGGTTTCTTTTTACCCTGCCCATCACATGACCATGGGAGAAGGCGGGAGTGTAGTTACCAGCAATGAAGACCTGGCACGTATCGCACGCTCTTTCAGGGATTGGGGTCGTGATTGTTATTGTGCATCTGGTGAAGATAATACCTGTGGAAGACGGTTTACCCAGCAATTCGGGCAACTTCCTGCGGGTTATGATCATAAATTTGTGTATTCCCATATTGGCTACAACCTGAAAGTAACCGATATGCAGGCCGCTATAGGGAGGGCTCAATTAAAAAAACTTCCGGGTTTTGTCGCTAAACGAAAGGAGAATTTCGCATTGATTTACGCAGCCTTGAAGAAATTTGAGGACAGGCTGATCCTTCCTGTTGCAACAAAGAACAGCGATCCCTCCTGGTTCGGATTCTTACTGTCAGTAAGGAAAGACCAACCATTTACAAGAACCCAACTGGTTCAATATCTTAACAATAACAAAATCCATACGCGAAATCTATTCGCGGGAAACCTGCTGCGACAACCTGCATTTATCAATATTGAACACAGGGTTGTCGGGGACCTTAAAAATACAGATTTCATTATGAACAATACCTTTTTTATTGGTGTTTACCCTGGCTTAGGCAAACCAGAGATCGACTATGTGGTCGAAAAATTTACTGATTTTTTCAAGTTAAATAAATGGCATCTCCCAGGAAAGTAAAAGCTGTAGTTGTTGGTCTTAAAAGGTATATAGATGATATAACCTGGTATCGGTTAAAACCAGAATTTTCGTGTCGTTTCAAGCCAGGTCAGTTCCTTCATTTAGCGTTAGATTCTTATGATCCAAGTTTTAACTGGCCGGAATCAAGAGTGTTTTCAATTGCCAATGCCCCGGGGAAAGAATTTATCGATATTCTTGTTTCACCTAAAGGCAGGTTTACCCAAAGAATGATAAAGGAATTAAATGTAGGTACTCAGGTTTGGCTGAAATTACCTTACGGAAGCTTCAATTTTGATTCTTCAATCGATAAAAATATTGTGCTGATTGCCGGAGGCACAGGGATCACTCCTTTCATTTCTTTTCTGGAATATTTATTGGAAAACCAGATCAAATACTATAGCGTAAATTTATTTTATGGGGTAAGGCATCCTGATCTGCTGATTTTTGAAAATAATATTGAGAATTACAGACAGAAAATTAAAGAATTTTATTGCAAGATATTCTGTGAATATATTAACGGCACTAAGCACTTAGAAACTGAACAGGGAGTTTTACCTGTTCAAGAGATTTTAAAGCAAACATCTTCGCTTGATACTCCTGAATATTATTTATCCGGACCAAAAGCCATGATTGAATCATTTGAATCAGAACTCAGAAATCAGGGGATTAGTGGAGAAAGTATTCTGTATGACAGGTGGGAATAGACTTGACGTTCCCTTACTCAAATATCCTAATGTGTCCTATTGTGTCTATTGTGGTTAATAAAATTCAAAAGAATGAACATACGCCTATTCAAACCCAGCATAGGGAAAGAAGAACTTGAAAACATCAAAGAAGTCTTTGATCGGGAATGGCTCGGAAACGGACCAACCGTAGTTAAATTTGAAGAAGAATGGAGTAAGTATATAGGATGTAAAATATCTGTTGGAGTTAATTCTGCAACCGCAGCTTTGCATCTTGCGCTTAACGCGTTTCATTTTCCTGAGGGCAAAAAAGTACTGGTGCCGGCAATAACATTTGCTTCAACTGCAACAGCCGTGCTATATAACAGGCTTATACCGGTATTTGTTGATGTTGATCCTGAAACCGTGAGTATGGATCTAAATGACCTTCGACGTAAATACGATAAAGATTGTGTAGCGGTAATCCCAGTCCATAATGGAGGTTATCCCGTTCCAATGGATGTCCTGATGGAGCTTGCCCATGAATTAAATCTTAAAGTTATAGAAGATTGTGCCCACTGTGCAGGGGGTGAATACAAAGGGAAAAAATTGGGTACCTGGGGGCATATAGGTTGCTTTAGTTTTGAAGAAAAAAAACTGATGACTACGGGCGACGGAGGTATGATCTGCTCCGACGATGAAGAACTTATTGCCCCACTTAAAGCATATCGCTGGGTTGGAATTGACAAAGACACCTGGCGCAGAGCAGAATTTTCAAAGGAGTACCAGGAAAATGAAGCAATGCATTGGCATTATGAGATTTCAGTTCTTGGCTACAAATACAATATGAACGATATTGCCGCAGCCATTGGCCTTGCTCAGCTTAAAAAGCTGGATGCCATGAATGAAAGAAGGGCAAAAATAATTGAAAAATATTTGAACGGAGTAAAGAGATTGAAATTTATTGAACCCATTTTCCCTTATGAAAAAGGTAATGGAGCGTACTGGTATTTTGGGATTCGCTGCAAAAAAAGAGATGAATTGATTATTTATTTAAAAAACAAGGGAATAGCAACAGGAGTACATTTCTATCCCCTTACTTTACAACCTCTTTTTAAACCATTTGCAAAAGATTGCCCGGTAGCCGAGAAAATTTGGGAAACTTTTATTACCCTACCCTCACACTCTGATCTAACTAAACAGGAAATTGATTTTGTACTATCTTCTCTGGTCGATTTTGAAAATGGAGTGAATTAATGAAAATCATAAAACTTACAAATTATGAATCAGCCAAAGTTTTTTTAATTAATACATTTTCCAGCCCAACTCACTGGCCTGATTGGAATCTGGTAATAAGCAAACATTATGGGACTAACTTTTATTACCTTGGTGCTTATGATAAAAATCGACTAATTGGCATTTGCCCAATACACGAATCGAAAGAAGGATTTAAGATTCATCTCAATAGTGGTCAAGTATATTACAATCCGTATGGTGGTTGGATATTCAATATCTCTACTAATTTATCTTTGGAGTGTACGCCACTAAAATATAATCAGGCTTTTCAAGGATTTACTTTACCAGCTTTGCAAGAGTTTAACGTAAAATATGCAGATCCCCTCAAAAATGAGTTTTTAACCTTAATTATAGACCTTGGGTTTCCTTATGAAGAAATATTTAACAGATATTTTGAGCACAGAGTCAGGAAAGCAATTCGTAAATCCATTGCAAATGAGGTTTCTTTGATAATTGAAAATGATCTTGATAAATTTTATCCCTATTATTATCAGTCATGTAAAGTTCGAAAGTTGGAAGCTCAAACAAAAGACTTTTTTGTTGATTTATTTGAGCATTCAAAAAACATAAAATTTGAAATATCCTGGGCAGTTTATAAGAGTGAACTTCTTGGATACCTTATGGTTGTTTATGATAAGAGTTTATGTATTGGATTTCTGAGTTATTTATTGCCAAACACACCTAAATTAGGACAAGGAGATCTTTTGATTGCTGAATCTATAAAGCACTCACAACAATTTGGATGTAAATATTTTGATTTGTGTTATATAGAAAAAGACAGGTTACCAGCTATTTATAATTTTAAAAGGGGATTTTCAAAATATGAAGTTGCAATAACCAATTTTTCAGTAAGATCACTGCCATATCGAATTTTAAACAGATTGACTAAAAGAAAATGAGAAATATTCTCGGGTACCATAAGTTTGCATTTAAAAATCGATTAATGCAGTTTTTCAGAATTAACAGGTATAGGTTGAAGGGTGTGACAATAATGGCTGGTGCACAAATTACAAAAGGAACAAAACTTTACTCAAATAATATCATTGGCATTGATGCCAAATTGTATGAGAATGTTGTTTTAAGTCCTGGAGTTAAAATTGGGAATTATGTATCAATCTCAAATATTCAGATTGGTGAAAACTCAATTATTGAAAGCTGGGTTGTTTGTACCGGTTTTGGGAAAGGTAAAATTAAGATTGGACAGAATTGTTATATAGGTGTTTATAATGTTCTGGACTGGAGCGATGACATTACAATAGGAAACTTTGTACATATAGCTGGTCCTTCTACAGGATTATGGACTCACACCAGCGCTCCTATGTGTTTAAATAGTATTCCCCTGTCTGAGAAAAGTAAAAAGTTTCAAACGGGAACCATCGATCTCAATAATTCTGAAAAAGAATTGTTTGAAAATGTGATCCATTCCAAAAGACGAAACATGATAAGGAAGGCTGAGAAATCAGTGGTTACCTTAACAAAATACGGGCCAGAGGGCTTATCAATATATTTTTACATTATGCGTGACATGCAAAAAAAGCAGGTTTAAAAGAACCCCCGTTAAATTATCACGAAGAAATTTTAAATACTTATTATGCATCCGGGAATGCACTGTTAATGATTGCTTTTTATGAAGAAAAACCTTTAGCAGGGGTTATAATAATCGGAAATAAAATTGTAATGCATTATTGGCAGGAGCATCCATAAGCGATGCCCCAAATTTTGGACAAGGGGAACTGCTTCAATGGGAAGCAATCAAATGGGCAAAGAACCAAAGGGGTACAATATTACGATTTATGCGTGATTGAACCGGAGCGATTGCCTCATATTGCCCAATTCAAAATGGGATTTACTAAAGAACTTATACCTTTTTATTGTATCAGTAAAAAGAGCCTTTATTTCAGAGTAATAAATAAACTTCAAAATGTATTCTTTAAAAGCTAACAATATTTCAAGTTCATTTTCTGAGATATTTAAAAAGATCAAAACTAAAGGAATAATACATTATTCCAAACTGGTATTCCAAGTGTTGCGAAAATCTCTGCGGCCAAGATGGCAAAGATTATTTATTTTTGAATCACAACTGGAAGGAATTATTCCCAATGAATACAAAAGTACAATCGAGGTCAAAATGCTTTGGGAAATCAACGAACAGTTATGTTCTTTTGCAAATCAGAGAGGCGCATGGTATCTCCAACAGGCAAGAGACCTTTTTTTAAAAGGAAATATTTGCTTTGTTACTGTTATTGATGGAAAAATTACCAGCTGTTTATGGACTTCTTTCAATCAGGTATATTTACCCGATATTGAATATAAACTCAGTGTTGCAAAAGATATCGCACCTCTGATCGACGGTTATACACTTGATGAATACAGAGGGAAAGGATTATATAAGATTCTTTGGAATGAATGTTTTAATTATCTGGTTAAATCCGGAAAATATTCAAAGCTTTACGGGTTTATCAATCATGCTAATAAACGAAGCTTATTAGTGCATGATAAACTTAAACTTAATAAAATTATTCTTGACATAACACTGATTAAATTTCTCGGAATAAGGGTTCATCTGAAAAGAAAAATTAAATAAAAATCGAAATTCAGCTAATAAGTTTTATCTAACATTCTTAAATAAAATGGATCTTAAAATTGGAGATGCTGTTTCAGTAAAGAAAATATTTTCACAGGAGGAGGTGTTAGCATATGCCAGATCGTCTGGTGACACAAATCCGGTTCATTTTGATATTGAATATGCTGCTAAAACTACATTTAAAGATCCTATAGTTCAGGGATTGTTTGTCGCAAGTCTATTTGGCGGATTGCTCGGATCAAAGCTTCCCGGGAAAGGCACAATACATCTCGGACAGACATTGCAGTTTTTAAAACCTATTTATGTTAATGAAGAAATTGAGGCTACTATCCGGATAATTTCAATAAGATCTGATAAACCTGTAATTACTTTTCAAGCCACCTGTATCAAAGAGAATGGTGATATAGCGATAACAGGAGAAGCAGTTGTAATTTATAGAGGAGAGAACTTTAAATAAAAAAATAATTATGAATCTATTTTGCTCAAAAGAACACGAATTAATCAGAGAGTCTGTCAGAAGTTTTGCAGAAACACAAATAAAACCACATGTACTTCAATTAGATGAAGCAGAAGCGTTTTCTGTAGAAGTGACAAGGGAAATGGGTAAATTAGGTCTTTTTGGAATGACAGTGCCAGAACAATACGGAGGAAGTGGAATGGATATGCTTTCTTTTATTATCGCAGTAGAGGAATTGGCAAGAGTTGACAGCTCTCAAGCTGCGACTGTAGCCGCACATGAGACCTTGGGCATCTGGCCAATCCTTAAGTACGGTACAGAAGAACAAAAAAAATGTTATCTGCCAAAATTATGTACCGGGAATAGCCTGTGGGCATTTGGATTGACAGAACCTGATGCGGGTTCTGATTCGCGAGGGACTAAAACAAAAGCAGTATTAATTAATGATTGCTGGAACATTAATGGGAGTAAAACTTTTATAACCAATGGAAATACCCCATTAACTTTAGGTGTAACAGTTCAAACAATTGTTAAAGGAAATAATGAAGAAGGGATGTTTACATGTATCCTTGTTGATAAAGATGCACCTGGCTTTTCAGCAAAGACAATGAAAGGCAAACTAGTTTGGCGCGCTTCAAATACTTCGGAGTTATTTTTTAATGATTGTAATGTACCCAAACATAACATTTTAGGTGAAATAGGTGAGGGATCAAAGATTATGTTAAGTGCACTCGATGTAGGCAAGTTGGCAATTGCAGCTATGGGGCTTGGTCTTGCACAGGGGGCATATGAAATGGCATTAAATTATGCGAAAGAAAGGAAACAATTTGGCCAATCTATTGCGAAGTTTCAGGCTGTTTCATTTAAACTGGCGGAAATGGCAATGAAACTCGAACTAGCCAGAAATACCCTCTATAAAGCTTGCTGGCTCAAAGATAATAATCAGCCATTCTCTTGGGAGGGAACAATTTCTAAACTTTACTGCTCCGAAATAGCCAGGGAAATTGCCGATGAAGCTGTTCAGATACATGGGGGTTATGGTTTAATGAAAGAATATCATATTGAAAGATTTTATCGAGATCAGAGACTCTTACAAATAGGCGAGGGCACATCTGAAATCCAAAAACTTATTATTTCAAGAAAAATAGGGTGTTAGAATTATCGCTCAAAAAAGCGCAGTGCCTAAAAATGTTGAATGTTAAACGATGGTTGAGGGAGTGCCGGCAAAATTGATAAAGGTTTTACCAAAACCAGTCTCATATTAATAAGCTGTATGTTTTTTAAAAGAAACAAAGAGTTTTTTGAAATACTTCTTTATTTGACCATTGCTGCAGTATTGGTTTATTACGTTCCTGCACCATTCAATAAAATATTATTTCTGGGAGTACTTCCCTTAGCATGGAGAACCAAAAGGGATTATTTATGGCTGGCATTTTTCTTTATCGTGGGAGACATGCCCGGTGGGCTTTTCTCCGGGGGGCTTGTGGGGGATCCTTACAGGTTACCTATTTATAATTTAATGCCGGATATTTCATTTACAATCAGAGAAATATATCTTCTCTTAATACTGGTTAAGGTACTATTTAAACCTGATCGTAAACAAAATTTTCAAAAAAACTATTTTACCAAAGAATTAACTTTATTGGGATATTATTTAATACTCCTTCTTGTTATTTCCACTTTCATGGGTATGACATTTGATGGTTATAAAAGCTTTTATAAAATATGTCTTAACCTGACTCTTTTTATAAGTGTCCCGTTGATTTTTTATAACCGTGACTATTTTGTAAAATTTCTGAACATTCTATTTCCTTTTGCAATTATAGCTATTCTCTTTCAGGTTTATTCCCTTACTTTCGGACAACAACTTATAGCTGTTTTAAAGCCGGGAGTGGGAGTTTTATCCGGCAGCGGAAGCGCAGAAGAGTGGCAAAGACCTATCGAAATGGCGCATGTGCTATTGGTCTGTTTTACCGGTAGTTTGTTCTTTTTAAATAAGGGGAATAGATTTTTTAAACTGAGATATTTGATTATAATAAATCTGGTGAGCTTTTTAGCGATTTTTCTGACAGGAACAAGAACCTGGTTCTTAGCACTAATCTTAGTCTATCTCTATTTTTTCCTAACCAGATTGCAACAGATTTCCTCCGTATTTATCAGGTATATATTTATTATTTCTGCAATTGTAATTGGCATTGGTTTTGTCCCTGTGATACGCGATCAGATATTCAATGCATGGGATCGGCTATCAACACTTGAGAATTTTGCTGAAGGAGATATAACTGCCGGTGGCACAGTGAGTCGTTTTGATGTCAGGGGACCCCGGGTTATGGAGGGCTTCAGGGCAAGTACAATTATTAGCGGGGCCGGATTTAGTAAACTTTATTATGAATACCAGGATGGACATGTTGGTTATCAAAATATGCTGTTAAACGCCGGAATAGCAGGAATTATCCTTTTTGCTTTAATTATTGCCAAAGCTCTCTATATCCCTTATAGAATGAGTATGTTCGGAAATTTGCCCTCTCTATCAAAACATGAGCTGAAAGCAAGTAGTTTATTATTAATAGCACTCCTTATAATAAACACAGGCACGCAGACTTTAGGCTATACTCCGGATGGAAATAACAGGTTTCTTTTAATGGTACTTGCGCTGACTTTCATTAATCAGGCGATAAATTTTGCCTTAAAAAACAGCAAACAAACAGGGAATATCGTATTAGAAAAACAATTTAAATGATAGATAATAACGGACATATTGTACCTGTTAATGATCAGGCCTACAGTTCATATTTTATTGATTTAACGAAAAAATTCTTGACAAATCCTGATTCTGACCTACAATTCCAGAAGGAACTGGATTTTTTTATTAGATACTCAAAAAAGTATAGCCATGGCAATAATTTATTAGAAATTGGATGCGGAACAGGGCGTACATTGATTTTTCTCGCAAAAAAAGATTATGAATGCTTTGGGATTGATTTCGATCCTATGCAAATAAAATTTGCAGAAGAAATAAAGGGTGAACTGGGAATTAAAAATATTACTTTTTTGACCGCATATGTTGATGATATAATATTAAATGGTAGAAAATTTGATATAATTATTTCAAATGATTTAGTTGAGCATCTACCTGAAAAAGAATTATTAAAATATTTTGAACAAGTTCATAGTTTATTAGATGAAAAGGGCATTTTTCTAATTCATTCAAAACCATTAAAATATACTTACTTGTTAAAAAAGAAATTCATTTTTTTTGTTCTCATTTTTTTCTTCTTGCCAAATAAACTATTTAATCTTTATCTAAAACTTTTAGATTATACGATCCCAAGAATTTATAAATTCTTTACACAAAGAAATTTACAAGACACTTGGCAAGACTTACCTCCCGGCCATTGCAATCCACCAGATGAAGAAATTATTCGTACACTATTAGAAAACAGTGGATTTATTGTTGAAGAAATTAATACATACCATCCTGGCAATCATAAATATAGTAAGGGTTTTAGAAAAATATTGAAATCAAAAAAGTTAAACACATCCATTAATATTTATTGCACAAAGTAAGAAAGTAAGCATTCTTTTAGGGTTATATAATAATGCTCAAACAAAAATTCATTCTTACTTATATATCCGGGTTTTTAAGCCTTATTTTTGGTATGGCTTCGGGTATAATAATTGCCAGGGTCGGTGGTCCGGATGTTGTTGGAACCCTTGCTTTTGGAATGGCATTTGTAACTGTATTTCAGTTTATTACCGATCTTGGTATCGGCACAGCCCAGCAAAAGTTAGTTACAAGTACAGAAGATATTGCTGATTATATTGCCACATACACAGTACTTAAAATAGCTACTTCTTTCTTTTTTCTAATTATTATTGTTGCTTATTACTATTTACAGGTCCATTTAATGGGCAATCACGATATCGATAAACCTGAAATAAGGACAGTAATATTCATTTATATCGCGATAAACTTTTTTGATTCAATTAGTTATATATTCAGAACAAATTTTATAGCCAGAACAGAAAGAGCTAAGGTTGATATTCCAACTTTGTTTCAAACCACACTGGATAAGATATCCCGTATAGTATTGGTATTAATAGGCTATGGTGCCATCGCTTTGGCAACTTCTTCCTTAATTTATGTAATCCTGATTATTCCGGTAAATTTCTATTTGTTCAGGAATTATAAATTTGGCAAATTCAGAAAAGACTTGATTAAAAATTACATTTCTATTTCAATACCTGTTATAATTATCATGTTTGCCCAAAAGTGGATTGATAATGTAGACAGAATATTACTTCGGGAATTACATGGCACTTATGAACTTGGGCTTTATATGGCCGCTTTCTCACTTTCAGCGCCAGTCAGGCTATTAGGCAGTAGCGTAAGCAGTCTTCTTTTTCCCTCTTTTTCTTCACTTATCTTTCAAAACAAAATATCAAATATTTCCTCTTTAATAACAAGATACAGAAAATATTTAGTTGGAATCTTTCTACCATTCATTATCTTAATGATATTATTTAGTTCACAAATTGTTCTTTTCCTGTTTGGCGAAAAATATACAGCCACAATTATCTATTTTCCAATTATTATATTAACATTATTTGTTTACATATATACTTTGCCTTATCTGAATCTGGCTTTTGCAAAGGGATTATTTAAGGAAATTGCTTTTATAAGCGTTATTATTTTAATTTTTGAAGCTGGCCTGATTTATATCTTAAGTGCAAAAACAGGATTGAATCTTAAGGGCTTAGGTACTGCAATAGCGTTATTATTGACTAATATTGTCATTTTTATTATTTATGATAAAATCACAAAAAGAATTCTGCATATTAAAAAAGAGAGAAAGATTCATTGGATAATAGTAATCCAGCTTGCGTTAGGATTTTTGGCTATGATTGTTTTAAAAACAGACATTTTAATTTTATATTTTGTCGTTCCTCTATTGTTTTTAATGATTATTTTCGTTTTGGAATGGAAAACCAGAATTATCACAAAAGACGATATTAATTTCTTTATAAGCTTCATTAACTTAAAATCTGTCATTAAATATGTTAAGAGTGAAATGAAGCCTGATCAATTTGATGAAACCACTTAAAATCATTCATCTTTCATCATTCGCTTCCTATAAGCCGCCCAGCCATCCGGCTCAGGATTCCGATTATTATTTTGTTGCCTCATGGGCAGGATTAATAGCAAGGCGATTAAAACAATATAAACCAGAACTGGATATTGAAACCTGGCGCGCTGAAAATGAATTTACCAAAAAAACTGAAAGGGAGGTTTTTAATATTAAAGGAGTTATCTGGCCATATAAAAAACCTATAATAAGGAAGCTCCTTACAATCGACATGGTTAGAAGACTTAATGAGTTAAAAAAAAATTATTTCGTTATTCTTCAATATCACGATCTCTTTAATGTTCGTTTTGTAATTTTATTTAAACTTTTTTGTCCGGGGATTAAATTAGTCCTCTCACATCATGGCGGGGTTCCTCCTGAGGAGAATACTCTTAAAGCCCAATTAATTAAGACTTTTTATAATAAGCACAGGATATCTTACATTACCTATTTAAGTCTGGGCACAAAACAATTTTTGGAAAGAATAAAGTTACATCCCCCGTTAAAGTTTTTACCTGTTGGTGCAGATTTTAACCAATTGAAACCTGAAAATAAAGCTGAATTAAGAAAAGAACTAGGTTTAGATCCTGATGTGATTTATGGAATTTATGTTGGTAAATTTTACAGGCTTAAAAGTGTCGATCTTATTATTAAAACATTTAATATACTCAAAGCAAAATATAATTTCAGTGTAATTTTTGTTGGGGGATCAAATTCGTCTGATAATGATTTATATGATGATGTCATTAGCTCGGGATGTCCTTGGTTTAATGTCATTCCATGGTCAGAAATGGTAAAGTTTTACAACGCTGCCGATTTTTATATTCACCCTGCATTTCATCCTACCTTCGGTGGAATAGATGTGTCCTGGATGGAAGCTTTAGCTTGTAATAGACCAGTTTTAAGTTCAAAATTATTATATCTGGATTTTGATTACTCTGAGCTTGGAATTTTAATAAATAATGAGGATGAGATCGTTGAAAAAACAGAATTGATGATTAATACCTATAAAATATTTACAAAATGCAGAGAGGTATCTCAAAAGCACCTCGATGGTAATAATGCAATAATGGGGAAACTGGTAAATATTTATGACGAAATTTACTGCTAAGGTTATTCACATTATGAACCATACTCCGGCTTATGAGGAGTATGCTAATAAGCCAAGACCTGCTATAAATTGGGTTACATAAAATGGAAGTTGGGTTGGGATATGGGAATATGAAAGGTCAGATCAGCTTGCCTCAGATATACTAAAGTTAACAGATTAGTTAGAACACGAAGTGTGGCAACCCGATTTTAGGAGAAATAGTAAATGAAAGTAATAAATATTTTAGATCATCCACCTCAACAAATATTATGGGAATATAGATCACCTGAGGAATATGTTAAAAGATTTCCCTTAACTGATTTTATTAAAATAAGTGAATATCCTTATTGGATTGGTTTTTTCCATGGGGACCATCATGTTCTGGTAGCCAATGAAATGAGAAAACTTGATTTTTCAGTTAAGCATGAATGTTGGAGGCCCTATGGTAGTTGCATTTCTAAAGTTTATTCCAAAGAAGTTGATGGGATGTGGCATAAGGTTTTTCCTTTTAAGTCATTTAAGATTCCCAAATTATGGAGCGTTGAATTTTCGGGCAGTATTATAAAGGCTTTAAGAAAAGAGACAAAAATAAACAACCAAGTTGTAGTCATAGTCTATGCTTCGCATTCTTTTTTTAGTGCGTGGTTAAGAATTCGAATTCATAAAATGGGAATTCCTGTAATTGTCTATCAATTGGGAGGATATTTTGCAAAACATGAAAAAAAAGGTTTAAGAAAAATCTTTAGAAATTTATTATATCAATACCAGTTAAAAGCTTTAAAATCAACAATTCATCATTTTACTGTTTCTGTACCCGAAGTGGCTTTTTTAAATAGCATAGGCTATCGTAATGCTACAACTCTCTTGATGGGTTTCAAATTTGAAAAATTACAAATTCATACAAGGATAAACGCAAGGAAAGCATTAGGTTTACCACTTGATAAAAAATTAGTCTTGTACGCAGGTCGATTTAATGAATGGAAAGGATTTAAATATATTGTGGATGCTGTTGAAAAAATTAGAACGGTACGTGATGATGTTGCTCTTGTTGCTGTTGGCGGTTACCCTACGGATGAATATTATAATTATGCAAAAGGAAAAGGAGTATTTGTTTTTGACCGGGTACCGGAAGAGAAATTATCCTGTTTTTATTTCGGAAGTGATGTTTATGTTATGGCAGTTTATGACAATAATTTTATAAACTTTACTGGTTACGGAGTCACACCCGCTCAGGCAGGTTTTTGTGGGCTTCCTGTAATAAGCAATAATATCATAAACTTTACAGGTTCTGAGGAAGAATGTAATTTATTAGGAATTCGAATTGATAATTTAAAGGAGTTAAATCGTGAAATTCTATATGTTCTTAGTAATCCAACCAAATTCACCCCCCATAAAGTAATCACTAAGTATTTTGGAATAGTGAAAACAGCACAATCACTATTAAGCAAATGTTTAGAAATAATTTAATCAATGGCATCAGTTAAGACCCTTATAAAAACAAGATTAGATCTATTGCTATATTTCCTTTTGGCTGGATTAATTGTATTTAGCATTTGTTTTGAACGTATGCCATTAGAAAATATGTTGGCTTTTGATGGGGGGGGCTATCTTGTCAGATCCCAACATCTTGGAGAAATGCTATCAAATAATGAGATATCTGCATACCATATCCAACGAATTTTTACATCCTTTTTAGTTTGGTCTTTTGGTAAATTATTTTCAATTGAGCTGACCGTTAATTTTGTGGTAAATGCTTTTATTGTAATAAATATCATTGCAATTATTATATCAATATATTACTACGAAAAGATCTGTCGTTTACTTAGATTCGACATGTATATAAAATCTGTTGGTATCATACTTGCCTTTTTCACTTTTCCAGTCCTAAAGATGAGTTTTTATTATCCTGTATTAAATGATACCGCTGCCCTTGCAACAGGATTTATAATGATTAATCAATATCTTAATAAAAATATTATCTCATTGTTTATAATTACAATTATTGGAAGTTTTATTTTCCCAACTTTTTTTTATATTGGATTTCTACTTATATTATTTACCGGGGAAGCCGAATTTACTACAAAAGAATTCAAAGGTAAATGGATGGTTTACGGCATTTCAATCGGGCTAGTTTTGCTATACATAGCGTGGGAATTGTATATTTTTGTCTATAAGACAGGTACAATAGAACGGTACAATTTATCATCCAATAGCCCGATTCAAAAAAATCTATTCCCATTTAGCCTTATTATTTGTTGCTTATATTTAATTTATGTAACAGTAATTTTTTTGGGAAATAACAACAATTTACGCTATATCCTACACTCAATACAACTCAAACTGTTAATATATTTAATTGGGTTGATTTTTTTTATTAAAACAATTCAAACCATTTTTGCCTCGAATAATTTGCAATCTTTTAGTCAAATTGACTATTTCTTTACGACAATCAGACATTCCATATCTAATCCATTCAAATTTGTTGTAAGTCACTTTGTTTATTATGGATTGCTAATTCCTTTAATAATACTAATGTTTAAACCTTGGGTAAATTCTATTAAAAATCTTGGAATAGGGTACAAACTGGTTGTATTGTTTTGTTTACTTCTTGCCATTAATCCGGAGAGCAGACAGTTAATCAATTTTTTCCCATTCTTGATTATTCCGTTTCTGAGTTCAATTCCACAAATGCGCAAATATAAAATTATACTCTTGTTTATATTTGTAACAAATCTTTTGTTATCAAGATTTTGGTACCCCATGAATATAAAAACTCCATTTTATGGTGCTTTTAATGAATTCCCTTGGCAACATTATTTCATGACACAGGGCCCGTGGATGAGTACAAATATGTACTACCTTCAGACAGTAATTCTAATAGTTACACTTATTATTACATATTTTTTTATTAGAAATAGCTTTAGTGAAAAAAGTACAATTATTTAATCTTCCAATGATCAAAGACTTAAGGGGTAATCTTTCTTTTATAGAAGAAGGTAACCAGATTCCTTTTAAGATAAAACGGATATATTGGATTTATGATGTTCCAGGAGGCGAATTCCGAGGTAGTCATGCTTTTAAGGAAACTGAAGAAATAATTATTGCATTATCAGGTAGCTTCGATGTCATTTTACACAACGGAGAGTCTGAACAACAACATTCATTAAATCGCGCATATTATGGAATTTATGTTCCTAAAATGATATGGAGAAAACTTGAAAACTTCTCTACCAATTCTTTGGCATTAATTCTTGCTTCAGCAGATTATTTAGAAAGCGACTATATCCGGGATTTTGAAGATTTTTTGACATTATGTAAAAAGCTATGAACCGCAAATTGTTCATTAATGATAGTCATATTATTAATTTAGGTAAAATCCATAACAGGGCTGGGAATATTACTATAATCGAAGGAGATCAATTAATTCCTTTTTCTGTTAAGCGCGTTTATTTCCTTTATGATGTACCTGGAGGTGCTGAAAGAGGCGGACATGCCCATAGAAATTTATTCCAATTAATTGTTGCAGCGAGTGGCAGCTTTGATGTAAAATTGGATGACGGAAAGGCAAGGAAAACATTTAATCTCAACCATCCTTATATTGGACTTATTGTAGTCCCTGGTATTTGGCGAGAATTGGCTAATTTTTCCTCAGGTTCTATATGCTTGGTTTTAGCCTCAGAGTTATATGATGAAAGAGATTATATTAGAGATTATAACCATTATCTTAATTATAAAAATGATACATTCACTATCTGATGTTAAAAGTAGTATGCTAGGTAAAAATACTGACATTTGGCAGTATGTAGTTATTTTACCAGGAGCTGTTATTGGGGATTATTGCAATATTAATGCTCATTGTTTTATTGAAAATGATGTTATAATAGGTAATAATGTAACTGTGAAATGTGGTGTATATCTTTGGGATGGTATTATAATTGAAAATAACGTTCAAATCGGCCCCAGTGTTAATTTTACGAACGATCAATATCCAAGAGCAAAAACCCCCTTCAAATTATTAAAAACAAAAGTGAAGCAGTATGCATCAATTGGCGCTAATGCAACTATACTTGGAGGAATTATTATAGGAGAATATGCTCTTGTAGGTGCAGGAAGTGTGGTTACCAAAAACATCCCGAATAATACTCTTTGGGTAGGTAATCCCGCCAGACATGTTGGTTATGTTTGTAATTGTGGCCAAAAGTTAAATAGGGATTTTTTTTGCGGTAAATGTGATTACCATTATAAAATCAAAAATAACTTATTAGTAAGAATTTGATAAAATTTCTTGATTTAAAAAAAATAAACGAAAGTTTTGAACCGGAACTTTCAAATGCCATAAAAAGAGTGCTTGATAGCGGTTGGTTTCTACTTGGTAGTGAAGTAAAAGCATTCGAAGAAGAATTCGGAGCTTATATTGGAACAAAGCATTGTATTGGCGTCGCTAATGGACTGGATGCCTTACGTTTGATTTTGCGTGCTTATATTGAGTTAGGTGTTGTGAAAGAAGGCGATGAAATAATTGTACCGGCCAATACCTATATTGCTTCCATTTTATCCATAACAGAAAATCGGCTTACACCAATACTTGTGGAACCGGACATTAATACCTTGAATATTGATCCTTACTGTATCGAGGAAAAGATAAGCGAACGCACAAGAGGTATTATGATAGTTCACCTTTATGGCAAAAATGCTATGCACCCTGAGATACAGCGATTGATTGACAAATATGGGCTAAAACTGATTGAAGACAATGCCCAGGCACATGGTTGCATGTACGGTGAAAAACGCACTGGTTCCATTGGTCATGCTTCAGGCCATAGTTTCTACCCGGGTAAAAACCTAGGTGCTCTTGGTGATGGCGGAGCCATAACCACAAATGATGATGGAATGGCTGAGGTCTTGCGCACTATTGCTAATTACGGGTCTAAAGTAAAATATGAAAACCTTTACAAAGGATTAAATTCCCGACTCGATGAAATTCAGGCAGCCGTGCTTCGTGTCAAGTTAAAAAGACTTGATGCCGATAACCAACAACGCCGTAAAATTGCGCAATACTACCTCGAAAAGATTATTAATCCAGAAATTATTTTACCATTGTATCCGAAAGATAATGACTTGGAATTTGGAACTTTAAACTTGGAACTCAATCACGTTTGGCATCTCTTTATAATCCGACACTCTAAGCGCGATCAGCTACATAAATATCTCTCCGAAAAAGGAATTCAAACATTGATTCATTATCCAATCCCCCCTCATAAACAAAATGCCTATAGGGAATGGAATAATAAGAGTTTTAAAATAACTGAAAAAATACACAATCAAGTTTTGAGTTTACCATTAAGCCCGATAATGACTTTTACTGAATTAGATGAAGTGGTTGTTACAATAAATAATTGGAGACCATTATCTGAATTCTGAGATTAAATAAGACCAATATGCCAAAACTATCTGTAATTATACCTTGCTATTTTAACGAAAAGAACATTCCTGTAACTAAGGCAGAATTGATTCGGAATGAGAACTTATTTCCAAAGGAAGTTACTTTTGAATATGTTTTAGTAGATGATGGATCAAAGGATGGCACGCTTGATGAGTTACTTGAATTTAGAAGTGAATATCCAGAAAAGGTGAAAATTATCAAACTCTCTGGGAATTTTGGCTCATACAATGCGATACTGGCCGGGATGAACTATGCTACAGGTGATTGTAATGTGATTCTTACAGCAGATTTGCAAGATCCCCCAGAGTTAATAACTAAAATGTATGACTATTGGGTAAAAGGGATAAAGTTTGTAATTGCAAATAGACAAGATAGAGAGGAGCCTTTTCTTCAAAAAGTTTTTTCTAACACTTACCATTATCTCATTAGGAAATTAGCCTTAAAAGATGTTCCAAGAGGAGGATTTGACCTGGTACTCTTTGATAAACAGCTGAGAGACGATATTGTACGTATTAATGAAAAAAACTCAAACCAAATATACCTTTTATCATGGTTAAAATATGATTATGTAAACATTACATATATCAGAAAAAAAAGGAGGATAGGCAAATCCAGATGGACTTTACAAAAGAAAATTAAACTGTTTGTTGATTCATTTGTTTCATTTTCATTTTTTCCAATTCGTTTAATAAGCGTTACCGGGCTTATTCTCGGTTTAATATCTTTTCTTTATGGGCTTTTTGTTATTTACGCAAAGATATCTGGTTTAGTTCCCTTACAAGGATGGACTGCAATTATGGTGGTCCTATTGTTTGTTTCTTCATTTCAGATGATTGCCCTTGGGATAATTGGAGAATATGTTTGGCGATCGATGGATGCTTCCAGAAACAGGCCTAATTTCATTGTTGATAAAACTTGGTTATAACTATGGTTTTAATTCGTGCGGAAAATAATTCAGGAATATTTATAGAGAGAAATGTATATTGTTTGCAGAAAGTTTCTATTTAAAAAACGAATAATAAATGTCCAAAAGCTTCACAGCACATACAAAACCTTTAATTATTGAAAAGTTTAATATACAATAGAATATTTTAACTATCCATAGTAAATTATGACATGCAAAAAGTCATAATTCTCATTCTTTCCTACAATGGTAAATATCTTTTAGAAGATAGTATTTCATCATATCTGGCTAATGATTATCCATCATTTGAAGTAGTTGTAATTGACAATGGTTCCACTGATGGAACCAAAGAATGGATTGCAAGCAACTATCCCGCAGTCTTTGTATTGAGAACAGAAAAAAACCTTGGTTATTCCGGAGGTTTTAATTTAGGTCTGGATTACGCCTTTAATCAGAGTAAGGCAGATTACGTTCTTATTACGAATAATGATGTTAAAGCTGATTCAAAAGTGATTTCAGAGCTGGTAAAAGTGGCTGAAACTGATCCGGTGATCGGGTTTGTTACAGGGAAGGTATATTTCTTCGATAAACCGGATACTTTCCAAACCGCTGGTAAACATGAGGATCCTGTCCGGTGGAACGGGGAGCATATTGGCAACAGGGAAATTGATAAAGGACAATATGACCAGGTTGCCGAAAGGATTTTTGTGGATGATATTTTTACTCTGGTAAGCAGGAAGCTCTTTGAAGATACCGGAGGCTATGACACCATATTCCGCTTTCAGGCTGAAGAATATGACTGGCAGGCAAGGGCTAAAAAACTTGGTTATAAGATATTTTATACACCCTTTGCAAAGATATGGCACAAGGACAGTATGACTATTGGCAAAAATTCGGCATTCAAAGCCTATTATGATGCACGCAATCCTATGCTGGTTATTTTAAAACATAAGTCACCTGAATTTTTCAGAAAGTATTTTTGGCAACATCTTAAAAAGGGGGTATTCAGAAGTTCGCTGGTCTCTTTGAAACAAATAAGGCCCAAAGTTTTTCTGTCTATATGGAGGGGGTTTATCAGCGGATTGATATGGGGATTTAAAAATAAACAATTTTCACTCAGCCATTTTATAAAGAGAGAAAGATGAAAATTGCTTTGGTCAGCTTTGGTCATGCAGATGTTATATTACCATTGTTTAAAAATCTCAGGCAAAAAGGTGTTGAAGTTGAACTTACTTTTTGTTTTGCCTTAAACAGGAAATATGAAAGTATTGTTGATTTCACGGATATTAATACTGATACAGGCTTTCTCCCAAAAGAAAAGACCGAAGAAATTCTGCCCCCTGGGATAAAAAAATATTTAACGGATATTTCAACGGTCAGTTTTTTTATTTTTTATAATCTCAAATTAAGGTCTTTCAGAAATTTCGGGTTGTCTTTTTCGCTAATCAAGAAATTAAAGAATTATGATATCATCCATTTTAATGGAACAAATGGAGTACTGCCGATATTGATCTTCCTTTTAAGGAAAAAGAGATTGGTTTTCACGATACACGACATAATTGGCCATAGCGGTGAGAAAAAAAGATTCAATTTCGCGGAAAGATTGAATAAATACATAATAAATAGTAAATATCCGCTTATTGTCCAGAACTTGCAGGATTATAAATTTCTAAATCAAAAATATTCAGAAATATCCCCCAAATTCAAATTTATCCCTTTTGGAGTTCTGGATGTTTATCGTGAATTTAAAAATAATAAAGTAACAGCCCCTTCTTCTGATCTGCTGTTCTTTGGTAGGATATCACCCTATAAAGGGATTGAATACCTGATTTCAGCAATAGAAATACTAAAAAGCAAGGGGATTACAATCAATGCAGTTATTGCAGGTAATGGGCCTGTCAATTTTAAAACAGATCATTTAGAGGGATTAAATATTGTATTAATAAACAGATACATAAACAATGAGGAGCTGGTTGCTTTAATTGAACATACGAAAGTTGTTGTTTGTCCTTATACCGATGCCACCCAGAGCGGAGTCGTAATGACGGCCTTTGCTTTTAACAAACCCGTAATTGCAAGCTCTGTCGGAAGTTTCACGGAAGTTATAAAAGATGGCATTACCGGCTTCCTGGTTCCACCAAAAGATTCAAATGCTTTAGCCACTAAAATAGAGCAATTGATTTCTGATCCTGATTTGTTGGAGAAAATGCAACATAATATTCAAAGTATTACAACAATTGGAGAATATTCCTGGTCGCAGATTTCAATGAAAATGCAGGAACTTTATGGATCCATGTTATATGAAGGTTGATAACTTTTTTTATTGAGGTAATGAAAATTTTAATCATCATAAGCACCCTCGACTTCGGTGGAGCTCAAAAACAAGTTGTGGAAGATGTAAACATGCTTAGTCAAAACAATAAAGTATTTCTTCTCAGTTTTGAACCCGGTCCATTGCAAATGCAGGTAGATAAAAGTATCCCAGTAAGCATTTTAAAAAGAACCAGGTACTTAACAACAGCCCGAAAAATTGCATCCATCATCCGCATCAATCAAATTTCAATAGTTCATGCCCATCTCTATGCCCCAATGGTAATTGCAGCCATTGCCGGGAGGATTACTGGTGTCCCCATAATATGGAACTTTCATTCTCATTCTTATGAGAAATCTTTTAAAGCGAGGATCCTTCACAAATTTGCTGCAAGTCTATCTTCTGTAAAAGCTATTTTGTTTCCAGCTACCGAATTGAAACAGTATTATGAGGTGGAAGGGTATGGATTCCCAAGGCAAAAATGCCGGATTTCTTACAACTCAGGACAAAAAATTGATCAGAATCCTAAAAGAGATATCAGGAATATAAACGAAATCATTAAAATCGGTTTCATTGGCAGAATTATCCCTTTAAAAAGAGTTCATCTTTTGGTTGAATTAGCAGATTTCCTATTAAGTAAAGATTATGAAAAATTCAAAATCGCTGTTGTTGGGGATGGTCCGGAACTCGAAACTCTGATGCTAGCAGTAAAAAATAGAAATCTGGAATCGTTTATTACATTTCATGGATTTAAGGAAGATACTGCATTTTATTATCGGCAGTTTGATGTTTTTGCCTTCCCTTCACGAGAGGAAGTCCTGTCGCTTTCTCTAATTGATGCAGGAATGAATGGACTGGCTTCGGTTGCGTTTGATGTTGGAGGGAACCACGAAATTATAAGCAATGCTCACACAGGTTTCCTTGTTGATTCTCAGGAGCAATTCTTCGAGAAAATATTTGAACTTATACAAAATGATAAGCTGAGAAAACAATTAGGCGATAATGCCCGTGAGGAATGTTTCTTAAAATTTAGCCCCTCAGCACGCCTGGAATTCCTGAAAAAACTCTATGCTGAACTCCTATAAAAAAACGAAATCCCGGCTAAGTTTTATTATGGGTCGCAACCCTGTGATTGAAAAACCGCGTAAAGACTACCGCAATTTTATCCCTCATCCTTATGATGGGGTAGTTCTTATTTCAGCCGATTTTGAACTTGCCTGGGCCTGGAGGTTCGATCGGCTGAACCCTGATCCACTTAATAACAGCCTTGTTCTTGCCCGTAGGGAGCGTTCCAATATTCCAAAGCTTATCGAACTCTCTGAAAAGTTTGGTATTCCTGTAACTTGGGGCACTGTTGGACATTTGATGCTCGAAGAATGCAAAAATACCGGACCGGTTCCCCATCCTGAATTAGAAAGGTTTCCCTATTTTGAAAATGAATATTGGAAATTCAATAAAGGCGATTGGTTTGACGATGACCCATGTTCTTCCCTCTCCACTGCCCCTGAATGGTATGCCCCTGATCTGATTAAACTTATTTTAGGCTCAAAAGAGGGCCATGAGATTGGATGCCACACTTTCTCCCATATAAGTTGCTCCGATGCTATTTGTAAGCCGGGTGTTTTAAATGGTGAGCTAAAAGCATCCCAGATGGCAGCTTCTCCCTTTGGAATAAATTTGGAGAGTTTTATTTTTCCGGGACACACCATGGGTAATTATGACACTATTCGTGCAGCCGGTTTTACATCCATTCGAACCAATTTTATCAATACACTGGGATATCCTTATCTGCACCCCAATGGTTTATGGGAACACAAATCTACCATGGAACTAGGTTATAATAAAATATTTTCCGTCAAACAAAATCTCCGGCGGTATAAAACCATTATTGACAAATGTATCAGCAACCACCAGGTTTGTAATTTTTGGTTCCATCCATCGTTTGATGAAATAAATATTAATACAATTCTACCAGAGGTATTTAAAATACTCCAGGCAAACAATCGTAGGCTTTGGATAACAACCATGAAAAACTATACAAACTGGGTAAATACCCAAACAAAAAGATGAAATCAGTTAAGTTAATATTTCGTCTATTCTATCATATTTTCAGCCTTACTTTTTTACGGCAATCTCTTGATGCATTATCAGAGTTTATCTTTGAGAATGTCGCTGAACGACGAAAAATGAAAGTAGGAATTAATTCCAGTGTCAGTTCTTCTTCTCGTTTCTTCTACGGTGAAAATATATTCATAGGATCCCGGACAAATATCAACAGACAATGTATGCTATGGGCTGGGAAAAATGCAAAAATCACGATTGGTGATGACTGCCTTACGGGACCCAGGGTTACAATTATTGTCAGTCAATACGATGTAAAAGGAAGGGATTCTGTAAGATCTTACCCTCAAAAGGAGGAGGATATAGTAATAGGAGATGATGTCTGGATGGGGGCTAATTGTATTATTTTGTCGGGTGTTCACATTGGAAATGGTGCAATAATAGCAGCAGGAGCTGTAGTTGTAAAAGATGTCGAACCCTATTCTGTGGTTGCTGGAGTCCCGGCAAAAAAAATTAAAGAGCGCTAGTCTCATATACTCAATCGATGAGAGTTAATCCGGATTTTGTATTATTTAGTTATTCGTTTCCTCAACAAATAAATATTCTGCTTTTTAACCGTTATGATCATCTTGATCAGAATGAATTCAAAAATTCTAAGACAAATTCTTATACAAAATCTCAGTTGATCAGATCCGAATCCGAAAATGAAAAGTATAGTCTCTTTCTTCACGGTAAAGTTTTCTATCGGAAAGAATATAGTCATGATTCAACGGGCTCTATTAGTGAACAGGATTTATTGTATCAATTGGTTATGAACGGGGAGAGCTTCTTAAAAAAGCTGAAGGGTGAATTCCTTATTTTCTTATATGATTCCCAAAACAAATCAGTTAAGTTATATACCGACCAGCTTCATGCTTACACTTACTATTATTACTTCAGTGACTCTTTATTGATAATTTCATCTTCGTTTTCAGAAATAATTTCCATACTTAGAGACAATAACATTCAACTCAAAATTAATAATCATGCGTTAATCGAATATTATCTGTTTGATTATATATTAAATAATGAAACTTTTATAGAAAATATTTATGAAACGGGCCCGGGAGAGATAATTGAATTAAAGAAAAACAAAATCTCAATCGATAAACATTATGATGTTTTCAAAGATCTGAACTTTTCAGGACCCGATACAGATCAGATTGCCGGGATTGAAATTTTGAAAGATGTCTTCAATCATAATGTCAATATTTCTATTCAACGACCAGAAACCATAGCCGTTGCACTTACCGGGGGATATGATTCCCGCTCACTGATTGCAAGCCTTGGAAATAATTTCAAGGAGTATCAATATTACAGTTACGGGAAACCGGAAAGCTGGGATATTATGATTCCTCAATTGATTGCAGATAAAATCGGACTTAATTATAAACCGTTTCTTTTAGGGTCTGAATTTGAAGAACAGTTCACTGAATTGGGAGAAAAAGCGCTGATGTTGAGTGATGGAACCGGCCGACTTACCAATGCAAACTATGTTTATATATATTCCAGTTTTTTCCCTGGTAAATCCTCAATAATGACCGGCTTGTTCGGAAGTGAACTGATCAAGCGTATCTCCGGACCAAACCTGGCTATGAACAGCAAAGTCCTTGCGTTACTTACATCAAAAGATCTTGAAAAAACTGTTATCAGTCAGTTAAAAGATACATGGCAGGATAACTTTTTCTCACAGGAATTTATTAATCCCCTGGCTGAGGCAGTTATTTCAAAAGTATTAGCTCATGAATTAGTTAATAACCGGTTACCGCAGAATCAAAAAGTATTCCTGCATTTCCTAAGACTCGGGATACCAAAATATTTTCAGAAAGAATTGAAAATTCAAAGTCCATGGGTTAGTAACTTGCATCCCTTTTTTGATCTGGATTTTATTAATGCGTTGATGAAAACCCCATTCCCAAATGTATATAGCTGGAACCTGAAAAAAAGTCTTGTAAAGAATCTAAAGACCCATAAACTATATGGGGCACTTATTGACCAAAAACCAGTATTGTCTGAATTTATAAGTACTCATGGATTCAAACCCAAATATTTGCGCCATAAGATCTATACTCCCCTGCTTGCAATGGATTTTTACCGCTATAAAAAGAAGATAAAAGCTGATAGTTCAATGACATTTAATGATCTCAATCAAAAAGCCCTGCAAAATAAAATCTCACAATTTGTACCGGAACCGGATTCTCCCTTTTACAGCATGATTCAAAAAGCCGATCAAAACAATCCGGAATTCCTGAAAATGTACTCACTCTATTATTGGTTAAAGGCCCATGGAATTGAGTCATAATTTTGAAGAATAAAAAATAAACTTTTCATTAACAAACATTAAAATGCCAGGTGTTTGTCACTTCCTGAGAAAATCATCCCAACTTAGAGCCTCCTTCATTAACAACCAGATAAATAATCATATTAATTATTCTCCCCATATAATATACAGGCTCAACCGGGAGAAGTTGTATGATGGCGGCTATGCTGATTTCAAGGGTGAAATGGAGGAACTCGATCTTAACCGTAGGCAAAGTTATTGGGAAAAGATTCTTTATTCCGGACCGAAAATTCTGTCACAGATACAGGTAAAAAAGATTCAATCTTTTCTGCAAGATAAGGATGTACAGATCGCTCATTTTCATTATGGTACTGATTGCGGGATTTTCTACCCTTCAATAAAATCATTAAAAATTCCTTCACTGGTCTCTTTTTACGGATATGATATTTCTTCATTTCCCCAATATGCTTTTGGATACGGAACAAAATACCTTAAAAACAGAGTTTTTAGCAAAGTAAGTGCGGTTCTCGCAATGAGTCCTGACATGAAAGAGGACCTAATTCGGGCAGGTTGCCCGGAAGAAAAGATTATAGTACATTATTATGGGACTGATTGTAAAAATTTTTATCATAAACATGATTATTTGGAAAAGGAACAAGTCAATATCTTTACTCTATCCACTCTTTGTGCTAAAAAGGGTCATCTGTTCCAGTTTAAAGCGATAGAAAAACTAATTAAATCCGGAATATCAAATTTTTATTTTCGAATAGCAGGCTCGGGTGAGTTAGAACAAGAGTTGAAAAAATATGTAAAGCAAAACGGACTCTCTCATCACATAAGCTTCATTGGGGCATTGAAATATGGCTCAATTGAAATGCTGGAAGAGTTTAAAAGTGCAGACATTTTCCTTCATCCAAGTGTGACAGCACCCAATGGTGATAAAGAAGGCATCCCAGGAACCATTATTGAAGCTATGTCATCCGGATTACCTGTAATATCAACCATACATGCAGGAATCCCTTATGTAATAAAGAGTAATAAAACTGGCATTTTGGTAAAAGAATGGGATATTGATGCTTTGGCATTTGCAATAAAAAGATTGATTTCAAGTAGAGCCGAAAGGGAAAAGCTGGGTCTGGAAGCACAGAGATATTCTTTACATAACCTTGATCTTCATACAAAAGAAAAAGAACTTGAAAACATATATGATAGTATAATTTGATGATTAATAAAGTATTCATACTTGGCAATCATATTCAGGCTCTCGGACTATGCCGCCAAATAAGTAATTATGGAGTGGATGTAATTCTTTTCACTAATACAAAACACTCCATTTCCAGATACTCCAATTCTGTTAAAAAAAGCATAATTTTTAAAAATGAGGATGAATTACTGATTAAAATAACTACACTTAAAGAAAATTCCAAAACCATACTTTTGTTTCCAACCAATGATCAAATGGTAGCTTTTCTAAGTACTAATTACAACTATCTTTCGGAATCTTTCTATATTGGGATCCCGGAGCCAAAGACCGTAGATATCTTTGCTAACAAGCGTAATACTTATCGTTTTGCAGCTGAAAATAGTATTCCCATACCTGAAAGTTACTTTCCTGAAAATATGAGTGAACTGAAAATACTTTCCGATAAATTAACATATCCGGTTATTATCAAACCGGCAATAATGCATTCTTTTCATAAAATATTTAGAAAAAAGGCTTTCAAGTGCAACAATAAAAAAGAATTGATCGAGAGAACCATTCAAATAACTGAGAGATTTCCAATCGAGGAATTAATAATACAGGAGTTTCTCGATGGTGGAGCAAAAACATTGTTTTCTTATGGAACATTTGCTGTCAAAGGTAAACCCATAGCTTCTATTATGGCCAACCGAATTCGGCAGAACCCTATGGATTTCGGAAACTCAACCACATATGCCGTAACCTGCAATATCCCGAAAATCAAAGAGCAGGCCGAAAAAATCCTTAATTTAACAAATTATTTCGGTTTAGCCGAAGTGGAATTTATGTATGATGCAAAAACAAAGCAGTATAAATTTCTGGAAATCAATACACGTGCATGGAAATGGCATTCCATCTCCAACGGATTGGGATTTAGTTTTATTGGTAAAATGATTGCCTTTTTAGACACCGGTGATAAAACTGAAATGAAAGAGTTTGACAAAGAAGTAGCTTGGGTTGAAAGGTTGACTGATATAGCTGTTATTATTAAAGAGTTATTTCATGGGAATTTTATAATAACCACTGCACTTAAGTCGTATAAGATTAAAAAGGTTTATGCAGTTTGGTCTTTAGAAGATTTGAAACCATTCATAATGTATATTCTTTTCTCACCAGTTCTTTTTTTAAAACGCCATTAATAATATCTGAAGATACGATTGTAAAGTACTTACTGATGGATAAGTTTATTAATCATGAACGAGCAAGTTATTATAAAAACAGAGAAAAATCGATACTTAAATTTTGGTCACGATTTCCAAATAAAATTAATTTTCAAAATAAGTACATCTTAGATTTTGGCTGTGGATTAGGTAATCTATCTTTTGATATTGCAAAAAAAAATGCCTCTTTGGTTATCGGACTAGATATAGACGAAGATTCAATAATAAGAGCAAAACAAAATCTAAATAACTATAATATGCAGATAAAAAATAGAATAAAATTCCTTTGTAGCCCTATTTCTGATATCAAACAGTCTGAATTTGATATTGTAATCAGTTGGGCGACTTTTGAGCATATTATGGAATTAGAAGAAACCCTTGACAACTTAATTGCAAAAGTAAAAAGCGGGGGGAAGTTATATATTGGATTTGGACCGTTATATTATTCACCATTTGGCCATCATACGGGGATTAAATCTAGAATTCCCTGGATACATGTTTTATTTCCAAAATATTTTCTTAAAAAAGTAAATACACAGAATAATATTGCTATAACTAACATTAAAGAATTGGGAATAAACATGCAACCCTTTTCGAATTATATGAAATGTTTTAATAATCATAAACTTACAGTTGAATATCTGAAGCTTAATGCAGGAAATTATTGGCTTTCCAAATTAGGAAATCTAGTTAAGAAGATTCCGTATTTAAACAATCTATTAATTTATAACTGTTATTGTATTCTAAAGAAGAATTAATAAGTAATATATTAATGCGATATAGCATCCTTATTAGTTGGCCCTTATTATATTAAAAGAATAAAAAGTTTATATGGCAATCTATTTATTATTAATCATTTCTGTTTCAAGTACTTTTATGTATTATTATTTGCATAAAAAAACGCGTATGAATTTTAAGTTTATATATGTTGATAATCTGATTGTTATAGTATTAACATATATTATTTCACTACTTGCCTTCACTTATATTTTTGCTGATTTAGATATTTTCTATAAATTTTCACTTACCATACTGATAGGTGGCACCTTAATATTAGGACTAGGTTATACAATTACTATGATTCGTTTCTGGCGCACGCCAAATAGGAAAAACTCTTCATTACAGAATGATATTTTGAGCCCTGCAGATGGAAATGTGTTGTATATAAAACAAATAGAAGCAAATGAACCCCCCATTGCTGTAAAAAATGGAATTCTAAATAGTTTACCTGAATTAACAAAAACAACTCTTCTAAAAACCCCTTGCTGGCTAATCGGCATAAACATGACTCCGTGGGATGTTCATAAAAATTGCGCTCCAATTGACGGTAAAATAATGCTTAATAAACACACAAAAGGGGAATTTCTTTCTCTTAAAAAATTTGAATCATTAACTCAAAACGAAAGAAATACATATATCATCAAAAATGATTCTATTCAAATTGGTATTATTCAAATAGCATCTAAAGGAGTTAGGAGAATTGATTCATATGTTCAACCTGATTCAATGGTGAAAAAGGGAGACTGGTTAGGAATGATACGCTTTGGCAGTCAGGTAGATGTGATAATTCCATATAATTGTAAAATCCACATAAAAACCGGACAGCAGATCTATGCAGCAAAAACAATTATTGCCTCATTATGAGAATAATTATAGACATAAGCCACCCTGCCCACGTTAATTTTTTTAAACCTATTACAAAACATTTACAAGTACAGGGGCATGAAATAATTATCTCGGTCTTAAGAAGAGGGAAATTACCAGCAATCGCTCAAAAAGAATTTAATGAATTTCCCTTATATTTTATTGGTAATCATAGAGGAACAATGTGGTCAGTATTTTTTGAGGCAAATATTATAAAGTTTTTCAAATTATTATTTCTTTGCAATAAAATTCGTCCTAATATTGGAGTTAGTGCTGGTAGCTTCGTTTTGGGTGCCGTCTTAAAAATAATCAGAGTGCCAAATATTCAATTTGATGATGATCCCGAAAGAAAGGTCAATGTTATGTTGGAAAAGTTAACCTCATCTAAGTTATTTTTTCCAGTCTTTTTTGCAAATACTAAAAGGAAGGTTCAAAATTATAATGCATTAAAAGAATGGTCATATTTATCGCCTAAATATTTTATATCCAATATTAAAGTGCTAAATGATTATAGGCTAATTAGTAAAAACTATATTTTTATAAGAGAAATTTCAACAGGAAGTTTAAATTACATTAACCAGAATAAAAATATTATTGCCTCTATTTGTCATCTATTTTCAAATAAAATACAATTTGTGTTGTCCCTGGAAGATAAAAGTACAATTAACCAATATCCTTCGGATTGGATAATACTTAAAGAACCTTTAGAAGATATTCACTCGCTTATTTATTATAGCAAGTGCTTAGTATCGTCAGGTGATAGTATGGCAAGAGAAGGGGCAATGTTAGGAGTTCCCAGTATTTTCTGTGGTTTCAGAAACATGAAAGCTAATGAAGTAATGATAGACAAAGGAATGATGTTGAAAGAAAATCCTGAAAATGTAGCCGTGTTATTGAATAATATAATAGACAATTCATTAGTTTTTGAGGATCAAAATATTTTTCGTGATAAATTAGAAAAAGAGTGGATTGATGTTGGGACGTTTGTTACTGAGCTAATCGTTAAAGAAGTTTTTAAAATATGAATATTTCAATTTTCGGCCTTGGTTATGTTGGTTGTGTAAGCCTTGGCTGTCTTTCTAAAAATGGGCATACTGTAATAGGAATTGATATCAACCAGGAAAAAACGGACCTTATTAACCGTGGCTTGCCAACTATCATTGAAAAGGATATCGATGAAATTATTCTCAATGCCTATAGAATGGGCCGGGTTAGCGCTACACCAGACTTTGAAAATGCTGTTATTAACTCTGAAGTTTCTATTATTTGTGTTGGCACACCTTCCACTGAACAAGGTCATTTGAACCTGAGTTATATATATAATACTGCCAATCAAATTGGTATTGCATTATCAAAAAAAACCTCATTTCACATAATCTCTATCCGTTCAACGGTTTTACCTGGAACAAATGAAAAAGTCGGTAAGATTATTGAAAAGGTCTCCGGTAAAAAAAGAAACGAGGACTTTGCAGTTGTCTCAAATCCCGAATTTCTAAGAGAAGGAACAGCCGTTAAGGATTTTCTTAGTCCTCCAATAACCGTTGTGGGTTGTGAAAATGAACAAGCTTTGAATAGATATCTTGAGATCTATGATCAAATAAATTCTCCTATTGAGAAAACCAGTATTGAAGTTGCAGAAATTATTAAATATGTCAATAATTCATACCACGCATTAAAAATTGTATTTGCTAATGAGGTGGGTAATATTTGTAAAAACCTTAAAATAGACTCGCACGAAGTCATGCGGATTTTTTGCTTGGATACTCAATTGAACATTTCTCCCTATTACTTTAAACCTGGTTTTGCTTATGGTGGTTCCTGCCTTCCAAAAGACTTAAAAGCTTTAAAGACCCTTTCACATGACTTATATTTAAAAACTCCGGTTATTGATAATATAGAACTGAGCAATTCTTTTCAGAAGGAAATAGTACTTGAACGTATTGAAAAATCAGGAAAAACAAAAATTCTGATTTTAGGTATCAGCTTTAAGGCAGGTACCGATGATTTAAGATATAGTCCAATTGTTTCAATTATTGAATCATTGCTTGGGAAAGGATATCTTATAAATATTTATGATAAAAACATTAATCTCTCAAAGCTTACTGGGGAAAATAAAAGCTACATAACTAAAAAATTACCTCACTTGGATAAGCTTTTAGTTACAAATATTAAGGATGCATTAGATTGGACAGAACTTGTTGTAATAACAAATAAGGAAAAAGAATACGAGAACCTTTTCATCCCGCAAAGTACTAAAATATTAGACTTGGTAAGGATTTCAAAATTTGAAAATCATCCATTTTATGAAGGTTTGCTTTGGTAACTTTTATTCTTAACTCATTTCTCTTGCTCTTTTGGTCTCCTTGGTTCATCGAAAACTACCCCACCTCTTTCAAAATCATGAAAGATAACCCGGATTATCGGAACCGTTTCAAATTATTCGTCTGATTTATATGCCCGATTTCACCCTCAGAACATATAAAGACCTAATTCAAGGTCTGCAAGAGCAGGCTTTCTCATTTTCACCGTTTAATGAATTTATCCAATCAAAAGAAAAAAGAATTATCTGCCTGCGCCATGATCTTGATGCTTTACCAGAGAACTCACTTGAATTTGCAAAGATCCAGGCAGCCCTGGGAATTAAAGGATCTTTTTATTTCAGGGCAGTACCAGGTTCATGGGATGAGGGGATAATAAAAGAGATTGCGGACCTGGGGCATGAAGTGGGGTATCATTATGAAGATTTGAGTTTTGCCCAGGCAAAACTCAAGGCAGAGGGCGGAAGGCAGAAGGCAGAAGGACTTAGGGACGAAGAGACTAAGGGAAGAAGAGACAATAATAATGGACCGCACGACCGCACGACTGCACGACTGCAAGACAAAGGGTTCCTTGAAAAAGAATTAGTTGATATCGCAATAGAAAACTTTGCTAAAAATTTACAGAAGCTACGAGAGATCGCGCCCGTTAAAACAATTTGCATGCATGGGAGTCCGATGAGCAGGTGGGACAGCCGGTTGCTGTGGAAGTATTATGATTATCACGATTATGGGATAATCGGGGAACCTTATTTTGATATCAATTTTAATGAGGTGATGTATCTTACTGATACAGGGAGGCGATGGGATGGGAAGAATGTCGCTGTTCGCGACAAGGCTCAGGGCTCAGGGCTCAGGGCACAGGGAAAAGAAAACCGATCACCGATCACCGATCACCGATCACCTTTTCCTAAATTCCACTCAACCTTCGACATAATCCGTGCTGCTGAAGAAGGCAAACTCCCGGATAAGATTATGATGACGTTCCACCCTCAACGCTGGACTGATAAACCACTGCCGTGGGTAAAGGAATTAGTGTGGCAGAACATGAAGAATGTGGGAAAGTACTTTCTTATTAAGGTGAGGCAATAAGAAGCTAGTGGGTGGTAATAACTTCACAACCTTTATTATTAATATTATTCCAGTCTTATTATCCAAAATCACTCCTCCCGCTACAATCCGAAAAGTAAAATGCTATTATTTACAAAACCAGTGAGATCGAGTGGGGTCCTCATTTGATAGTTCATTAACAATTAGGGCTAAGTTCTAAACATTACAGCAAAATGATTACAATTGCACAGCTAAGGTCATTATTGTTACTTCTAATAGTTTCATTTTAAAGAACTTGCAGAATTACCTCAATTGGTTTGCCTATGTAGAGAAACTATCAAAGACAACCATCAAGCAGTGTTTTTCCACAATCCCTGCATCCTCAACAGCTTATGAGTTGTTCAGACATAATAACTAAAATGCTGTAACTATTGGAACTTAGCCACAATTAGTAATGCCTGACATGGGTATATTAAAACAAATAAACAGTTAATATGGGATTAGCAGTCAATTACTTATACTTTTTAAATTTTTTAGATGTAAATTTTCTTAAAGAAAAATGTTTGTCATTAGACTATGGATGCGGAGATGGTGATTACATCAGTTATGCAATTAAGAAAGGGTACAAATTTCTTGGTGTGGACAATTATTATAATTCTACGAATATTATTGAATATCAGAATAGTACAGTAAAAGATTTTATTGTTAATATAGATAAAATTGGAACATTGCCTTTTAATGACAAAACATTCGATTTTATTACTAGTATTCAGGTTTTTGAGCATGTTGAAAATCTTGAAAATGTTCTTAAAGAACTACATAGAGTATTAAATGACAATGGGAAAATACTTTGTTCATTTCCATTCAAGTTTTCCTATCAGGAGAGTCACTTTGGTATTCCATTTTCTCATTGGTTCAGCCCATTCAGCAAGTTCAGAAAATTATGGGTGCTAATGTTCTATAAATTAGGTTTTGGTTTAGGTAGAAATGTAAATTTGTCATTTGATGAATGGTACAAAATTGCATTTAATTTTATTGACAATTATTGTTATTATTAGACTTCGTAAGAAAGCAAAAAACGTGTTACAAGACTAATGTGTATCTGCATCAATATTAAGAATTTGCGAAATAACTGATCATTTTACCTGCTTTA
>Ga0307377_10001171_pt1 | contig 34315 bp, 24 predicted proteins | sample TR3MG_FD_202535 | JGI IMG/M metagenome (GOLD analysis project Ga0307377, IMG submission 202535) | Soil microbial communities from Risofladan, Vaasa, Finland - TR-3 | ecosystem: Environmental > Terrestrial > Soil > Coastal area > Acid sulfate soil | place: Finland: Risofladan, Vaasa | collected... | reverse complement strand
GATGCGTTGTTTCAGTTGCGTGTTTTCCGTTTCCAGATGTTTGATATATGCGTTCTTGTCCACACCAGAGTTATCGGACAGAAACACGCTTCTACATAAAACCTATTATTTCAGTGAACGCTTACAACTACTTTAAAACCCGCTTCATCACTAACACTATGAAACATGCCGGTTAGCCAAGCACAAAATAGCTTTGATATGTACAACATTGTTGGTAAACTTACCGCCAAACAAATGCAGCCGGGATATGTATCGCCCGGTGCAGTAAACACAATACGAAATAGGTGTAAGCAATGGCTGATTATTCAATAAGTCCGGAAGGTGAAAGATTTGCTATTCCGAACGAGGCTGAGTACGCCGCGGAGTTCAAACGCATTGAGTCGCTGGCCAGGACCGCCCGCGGCGATGGAAAAGAAATCATTGTCGTGATGGGGGTGGGTTTCGTTGGCGCCGTTATGGCCGCCATCATCGCCGATACGGTCGATAAGAAGACAGGCAAACCCAGCAAGTTTGTGATTGGCTGCCAGCGGCCCAGCTTGCGGAGCTATTGGAAGATTCCGTTGCTCAACCAGGGCAAGTCGCCGGTTAAGGCGGAAGACCCAGAGGTCGAGCCGATGATTGCCCGCTGTGTACTTGAGAAAAAGACACTTGTCGCCACCTGCAACAGCGATTGTCTTAAACTCGCCGACTGCGTGGTTGTGGACGTTCAGTGCGACTACACAAAGAACGACCTCGGGAACATGCGGACCGGCAGAGCCGAAATGGGGGCGCTGGAGGCAACGATAAAGACAATCGGCGAAAAGGTGCCGCCTGAATGCCTGACCCTTATCGAGACAACCGTCGCGCCCGGCACCACCGAGTTCGTCGCCTGGCCCATAATGAAAAAGGCGTTCGCCGCCCGCGGTATTGACTCGGAGCCGTTGCTGGCGCACAGCTTCGAGCGGGTTATGCCCGGCAGGCACTACGTCTCATCTATACGGGATTTCTGGCGGGTCTGCTCCGGCTGCAATCAAGAGGCGAGAGAGCGCGTCGAAAAATTCCTCACAGAAGTGCTCAACACCGAACAATATCCGCTGACCGTTATGGACCGCCCCATCGAGTCCGAGACAACAAAGATTGTTGAGAACTCCTACCGCGCAGCCATACTCGCATTCCTCGATGAGTGGAGCCTGTTCGCCGAGCGGAACGGTGTGGACCTCATCAAGGTAATAAAGGCCATCAAGGTCCGGCCCACGCACTGCAACATCATTTTTCCCGGCCCCGGCATCGGCGGATACTGCCTGCCAAAGGACGGAGGACTCGGTTACTGGGCCTACAAGCACATCCTCGGCTTCGAGGACGACATCTTTAAGATGACCCCGGCGGCAATCGACATTAACGACACGCGCGGCCTCCACGTCGCCACGCTAACCAGAGACGCCCTGCGAAATATGGGCCGGCAGGTAGCCGGGGCAACCGTCCTTCTGTGCGGCGCCAGTTACCGCCAGGATGTCGGCGATACACGCTACAGCGGTTCGGAAATAGTCGTCAGAAAACTGACCGAAATGGGCGCGGAGATAAGAATCCACGACCCCTACGTCGAACACTGGTACGAACTCGAAACACAGGAAACATATCCCGCGCCGGGGCACTCCTGGGCACGCTTCTTCCGCAATCAAAATGACCTGGTTAATATCCGCGTCCAGCAAAACCTTCCCGCCGCGATTAAGGCGGTTCAGGCGGTCATCCTCGCTGTGCCGCACGCGCCCTATCTGGAACTTGAACCCGACAAAATAGTCAAATGGGCGGGGGCGCCGCTGGCCGTGATTGACTGCTTCGGCATACTTGGCGACGATAAAATCCGTCGCTATTTCGAACTCGGGTGCGAAGTAAAGGCGCTCGGACGGGGACATATTCAGCGAATAAAAGAACAAGTGCGAAAAAAAGCGAAATAGCGTCGGACGTTCGAGGCGGGCAAAATGGACCTTAAGAGCAAAAGAATTGCTGTCTTGGCGCCCGTTGCCTGGCGGACGCCCCCGCGAGCTTACGGCGCATGGGAAACCGTCGCCGGCAATATCACCGAGGGACTGGTCGCACGAGGCTGGAAAAACATCACCCTCTTCGCAACTAAAGAATCAATCACAAAGGCAAAGCTCGTCGGCTGGATTGAGAGGGGCTATGAAGAAGACAAGTCGCAAGTCCCCCTCGTCTCCACCTGTCTGCACATTTCAAAGGTAATGGAGAGGGCCCATGAGTTCGACCTCATCCATAACAACTTCGACTACCTCCCGCTCACCTACCTTCGCCTTATCAAAACCCCGATGCTCACCACCATCCACGGCTTCTCCGAGCCCGATATCCTGCGGGTCTACCGCGACCACAAAGACACGTACTACGTTTCCATCAGCGATTCCGACCGGGACGCCGAATTACCCTATCTGGCCACCGTTTACAACGGCATCGACCTTTCCAACCTCACTTTCAGGCAAACACCGGGCGACAAGCTCGTCCATTACGGACGCATACACCTGGATAAGGGTACCCATTTGGCCATTGAGCTGGCCAAAAAATGCGGGATGGACCTGATAATAGCCGGCATAATCCAGGACCAGGATTATTTCGACAATGCTCTGAAACCACACATCAATAATTCTTCCATCCAATACATCGGCCCCGTTAACCCCGTGCAGCGTGATGCGCTGCTTAAAGAAGCTTATGCGGTTGTTCATCTTAATACCATTCCCGAACGATTCGGTCTGGTGATGGCCGAGTCTATGGCCGCGGGCGTGCCGGTAATTGCGATGGACTTGGGCTCCTGCCGAGAGGTCATCGCTGACGGCCAAACCGGCTATCTTGTAAATAGTGTCGACGAAGCGGTCGAGGCCGTGGCCGAAATAGACAAAATCGACCGCAGGAAATGTCGCCAAAGGGTTGAAGAGAACTTTACGATTGACCGTATGGTTTCCAACTATGAAAAGGTCTACGCCGAAATCTTCAGGCGAGAGCAAGAAAAAAAGAAAAGGCAGCAGTGAGGCAGTGCAATGAAGAAGGAATTTGTCAAACGCTACGAGGGAAATCCGATTCTAACAAAGGATGATATCCCATATCCGGTGGAGACCGTACACAACGCCGGCGTTGCAAAATTCAACGGCACATACATGATGCTCTTTCGCTCACACCTTGCCACCGGCCGGTCCATTATCGGCCTGGCCGAAAGCGAGGACGGCTTTCATTTCAATGCGCGGCCTGAACCTTTTATGGTGCCGAGCAAAGAACCGGTTTTCTGCGAGTATGAAGAGTACGGCGTCGAAGACCCTCGCATCACCCCTCTCGAAGGAGAATATTACATAACATACAGCGCCTATTCCCGACACGGCGTCCGAATGGGGCTGGCCAAAACCGCCGACTTCAAGTCCGTCGAAAGAGTCGCCTTCATTACCCAGGCCGACTACAGAAACACCGTCCTCTTCCCCGAGAAAATCAACAACAGATATGCAAAACTGGACCGCCCGAATTCGGAGATAAGCCCCTGGGCCATCTGGATAAGTTACTCGCCCGACCTGCGCCACTGGGGCGACTCACGAATCGTAATGAAACCCGTAACCTACCACTGGGACCAGATGAAAATCGGCCCCGGCGCGCCCCCCATTCGTACCGACAAGGGCTGGCTGAATATTTATCACGGCGTTTTCCCGACAATGGATGGCTGCGTGTATCGCCTTGGCACAGCTTTACACAAACTCGACGACCCCTCGAAGGTTCTCGGCGTCGCCGACCGCTGGATTCTCCAGCCCGAAGACCCTTGGGAACTCGTCGGCTATGTGCATAACGTCGTATTCACTTGCGGCGCCGTGCCGGAGGATGACGGGACTTTGAAGCTTTATTGGGGCGGCGCCGACAAGGTAATATGCGCCGGAACCGCCATAATCGACGAGCTCGTCGACCTGTGCCTGACAAACTCCCGACCCGCAATTTAGCCAGACCGCTTATTTTCGCCGTCTGTCCATGAACAGAATAATCCTGTCGTACTTCTGCGGCGAGAGAACCTCTTTCAGTATCCTGCGGATTTCCCCCATGGGAGTTCTCTGGGTCGTATGGGTGATAATGATATGCTCATTGTTGAGCTTCTCCATTAGCTCCGCAAATTCGTTTATGTGCATGTGTCTGCCCGCCTCGGCCCTGCCCGAGTGGTCCGTCTCGTAGAAGGTACACTCGGCGATTAAAATCTTGCTCTCGACAATATATTTCAACTGCGAAAAATCGACATACTGCGTATCACCGAGATAGGTAACAATCGGAATCTCCAGCGGGTAATCGATTTCTATCCCCTGCTTTTTCAGCTCCACAATTTGCGGCCCCGTAAGCTGTGCATACTCCGGCTTTATCTTCTTTCGTTTTTCGATAACGCTGTACCCGACCGAGCCTCTACTGTGCTTTGTGGGAAATACGCGGGTAAACAAATTCGGTTTTATCTGGTACTCGTCGCCGGCCTTCACCCCGACCAGATTAGCCGGTATTGTATTGCCGTCCAGCCGGCCCCACGCATCGATAATCTCCATCATGGGTTCCAGCAGATTCTCGGGCGCCAATACCGTACCCGGAGACTGGCCGCAGAAATTCCGATGGGACAGGTAATAGGCAATCCCCGCCGCGTGGTCCATGTGCCCGTGCGTCAGCAGAATATGGTTTATCGGGATAATCTGGTCCGGCGCCTTGCCCACGTCGAAGCAAACGTCAAGCTGCGGCATCGCCACCACTGTCTCCTCTGCCGCGACCGAATAGCCGATGATTTCCAGCTCGTCTATCTTGATATGTGCTAAATTATGGCTCGGCATCTGCTTTCTCTGGGCCCAAAAACCCTGTGAAAGCCTAATAGTAAAGATGGCCGCCGGTTATGTCAATCTGTTTCTGATGTCCCTGCCGATACTTACATAGTTACCGGGAATCAATTTGTCGACGGAAAATCAATCTGTTATACTTTTTCCTGACAAAATGTTAGGAGATACATATGGGCAAATCCAGCAGTTTTTCTTCAATCCTCGTTCCCAGCTTAACGGTTTTTTTTTCAAACGTATGTATAATGGTCCTTGAACTGGTTGCAGGCCGGCTCGTCGCCCGTGAGCTTGGGTCATCTTTATATACGTGGACCTCGGTAATAGGTGTAGTTTTGGCGGGCATCAGCATAGGTAATTACATCGGCGGGCGCATCGCAGACCGTTTCCAGGCAAGAAAAACCCTATCCGTGCTTTTTGGAATCTGCTCGGTAACATGTGTGGGGGTTGTTGTCCTGAATAATCTCGTTGTCGATTGGGTGTTTTTATGGTACCTCAGATGGCCTTTGCGAATCTTTAGTCACGTCTGCCTCGTATTCCTCATTCCATCCATGATGCTCGGGGCGATAAGTCCGGTAGTTGCGAAGATGGCCCTCGACCGAGGATTGCCGCCCGGCAGAACCGTCGGAGACATATACGCCTGGGCGGCCGCAGGCAGCATTGCAGGAACGTTCCTGGCCGGTTTCTACCTTATCGCCGCGATGGGCACAATTCCCATCATCTGGACCATCGGCGCCGCTTTGCTGCTGATGGCCGTCTTGTACTGGGCAAGATTCTGGGTGATATACCTGTGGGCCGCTGTCTTTATTGCGTTGATAACGACTGGAATGGCCCCAATCGAGTGGGCCGAGCGCACAGGCGCGGACTTCGCATTGAGAGCAAAGCCGGACCCAAACGTTTTGTACGAGGACGAGACTCAGTACAACTATATCGCCGTCAAACAACTCTCCAGCAGCCCGGACAGACGCGATTTTATTCAGGATAAGCTCGTCCACAGCCAGATAATAATGGAGAACATCACGGACCTGCAATATGCCTACTCGCAGATTTACGCCGCAGTAACACGTCGCCTCAGTCGCCAAAAGAGCAAGCTTTCGGTTTTGGTAATCGGAGGAGGAGGCTATGTGTTCCCCCGTTACGTTAAGCGACTCTGGCCACAAAGCCATGTCGACGTAGCCGAAATTGACCCGGGTGTAACAGAGGCCGCCGTACGGGCGTTCGGCCTCGAGAGCAATACTACAATCAATACCATGACCATGGATGCCCGTAATTATGTTGACGAGATGCTCGAGAGCCAACGTAACGGCCGGCACGTACCGCAATACGATTTCATATACGAAGATGCCATCAATCATTACTCGGTGCCATATCAGTTGGTAACCAAAGAATTCAATGACAATATCGCCCGGTTTCTCGCGGATGACGGCGCGTATATGATTAACTTGATAGATATGTTCGAGAGCGGATTGTTCCTCGGTTCGATTGTCAATACCCTCAAGGAGACTTTTCAACATGTCTATGTGGTCGCAGACGCGCTGCCCGATTCTTATCGCAATACCTTCGTAGTTATTGCCGCAAAGCGGGAAATTAATCTTGAAAACCTGGGCGATGATGAAACCATAAAAAGGCTGGATCTATGGATATTCAGTAATTCTGATATGAAAAACCTCGGAGAAAAAGCCCGCGAAATTGTTCTGACGGATGACTATGCCCCGGTTGAAAACCTGCTCGCCCCTGTAGTGGACCAAAGTACCCTGGATTATATATTTTCCAAAGGCAAGGATCTCGCAGAAGAACTCCGCAGCGAGGGTAAATTCAAGCAGAGTATCGCCGTATATAAAGAACTTCTTAAGGTCCGCCCCGCAGTCAGCATCTATCGTGAAGTCGCCGCTATCATGATACAGCAGCGCCAGGGCACACTCGAGGAAGCGGCAGAACTATTGCGGCAGGCTGTTGAACTCGGCAAAAAAGCGAGAATCCGATTTGGTTTGGCGGGGGTTCATCTTGACTTGGCTCTGGCAATGAAAGAATTGAAGCAGCCGGCCAAATCGAGAGAACATTTTGCCCAAGCTATAGAAGGATTTCAGAAAGAGCTGAGCAAGAAGCCTGAATCAATCGAGGCGATTGCCGGCCTGGGCATTGCCCTGACGGAAACGGGCCGGTTCAATGACGGAATTGGGTACCTCCAGCAGGCTGTAAACATCAGCCCCCTTGATGTCCAAAAGCATCTCATGCTCGCCCGGGCGTTTGCAGAGCAAAAACATTACGATAAAGCTATTGAGAAATTACGCGATAGCATGGGCTTCATGCTGGAGCAAGGCCGAAAAAAAGAGGCCGCAGAACTGCAGAGTCTTCTGGAGGCGATTGAACTTGAAAAATCCCAATACGCAAAGTAGCATCACAGGTAAAGATATCACACCGGTGTATTGCGCCGTCCAAACGGATACAACCAACGACTCTGGTTGAAAGGATCTTCTCTCGATGCCAGATAAGCGAACTCATAGAGGACCGCATCCGGCGGATGCAAAATTATTTGCTCCGGCGGCGATTGGCGACCTGCAATCGGCCCTTGCCGATTTCTCGCTCCTGCTCACGAAAGGCTATGCCGAAAAAAGCGCTCTGAAACTTGTCGGCGACAGGCTCTCGCTGACCGAACGGCAAAGACTGGCGGTTATGCGCAGCGCATGCTCCGACCAGCAGTTCGCCTCCCGAAATCAACGTTGCGTCGCTATTGAAAACATTGCCGGCCGGCCCATTGCTGTCGATGGCTACAATATACTAATAACCGTCGAGGCGGCAATGAGCGGCGGCGTGGTCTTTAAAGGCCGCGACGGCTGCTTTCGAGACTTGGCCAGCATACACGGCACATACCGCAAAGTTACCGAAACCATACCCGCCGTGGAGCTTATAGGCCGGTTCTTGAAACAAATCGGCGTAACCGAAGCCAAATGGCTGCTCGACAGTCCCGTCTCCAACAGCGGCCGCCTCAAAACCCTGATTGGTCAACTGGCGCAAAAAAATCAGTGGAACTGGGACATCAGGCTTCTGCCCAGCCCGGATGCTGAACTGGCAAGAACCGACATGATTGTGGCCAGCACCGACAGCGCCGTGCTCGACCGCTGCAAGAAATGGGTCAATCTGGCCCGGTCAATTATCGAAAACAAACTCCCGCAGACCCGCCTCGTGGATTTGTCCTCGGCAGCAGGGTAAGTATCAACCGCCGCTGCTCTCGCGGATATGCCCCCATTGAAATCGCACAGCGCCCGGCCTGCTGTTTGTCAACCGCCTGCAATTCCAATTCCATCCGCCGAAAACATCAGGAAGATTAACGAATTAAACCCAATCGTTTGCGGGTGATTCCCGATTTATTCTCAGCCGCAACCCAATAAAAAAGGCCGGTCTTTATGAGGGACCGGCCTGTCCGTGCAACGACCATTCTCCACAATCCCAGACCTCACTGGTACTGCAGCATCCATGCCGGGAATACCGGCGTGCTTACGGTCCAGCCAGGGTACCAGTAAAGGTCCCACAATTCCGTCAGCCAGATGCTTCTGACCGACAAATCGCCAAAAAGACCGTTCGAGCGCCCCCTGTGCCGGTCAACGCAAAAACGCATCATGAAAACATTTTCGGTGCCCAGGTGAGGGTCATCAGCGTAAGCAGGGGCCTGGTCCGAGGGACGTGGATAACCTTCACACCAATAGCAATCCCGTACCACGGGGACCCTGTTCGCATTCTTTGTGGGTATGCGCCCCCATCGCTCTACCGTCACCCCACCCTCTGTCTTGGACCCGCGGTTATAGCACCAGGAATTAAAACCATAGCTGCCGTACACATAATTGTCGTCGTAATGGATATACAGGCCCCAGGTCGAGAAACGGGTCGATTCCCGCGTCCGGTGACCTTGCTTATCAACCGGCGGTTTGTTGGCCGTGGGACAGCACAGCAACCCAAAACTGCGCTGAGAAGTCACCGCCGCTGAAGATGCCGTCGACAGAGAAGTCACCGCCGCTGACGATGCCGTCGGCGGATGTGCCATGCTGGTATAGTAAGGGGCGAGGATAAGCCACCACGCGTGGTCGTCCCTGTCCGCCTCCAGCTCATACGGCGCTTCCGATGGAGGTCCGTCGTATTCACCGCCGCTCATAAACTTGCCGTCATTATCACCGGTAAACATCCCAAAGATAACAGCCCATTGGTGCAGGTTCGACTGGCAGACAATTGACTTTGACTGTATCTTTACGCGGTCTATCGCCGGCAGCAGAATAGACATCAATAGCGCAATAATCGCTATTACCACCAAAAGTTCTATTAATGTAAATCCTCCTCGCCTGTGCATAATTGTACTTCCTGCTAAACTCCTGTTATAAAACCGGCCACCTTTATTTGCATTTAAAAGCCATTTTATCGCGTAATCCCTGCCAAGTCAACGAGGGCTTGCTTTCATTATGCCGGTAAAATTCTCACCGGAAACACCCGATACACAAAAAGTACGGCCGGGTCGGGCAAAATCTTAATAAATTTGAAAAATTTCCCAAAAAAACCGTTACCTTTTGCCGTCTTGCGCACCATAACTGTAGCAGCTTTGAATGGAACCTGACAATAACGTTGATTACGTCGGATTGGTAAAACAGGCCCAGCTCGGCGACAGGGAGTCTCTTGAGCGCCTGGCCGGGCTGGTCAGGGAGCGTTTGCGCGTAGATGTTTACCGCCTTACGCTTCGGCCCGACCTGACACAGGATATCGTACAGGAGAGTATGCTCGAAATGTTTAAGGTACTGGGTAAATTGAAGGAAGCGGAGAGGTTTTGGCCCTGGCTGTACAGGATTGCCCTCAACAAAATGCACCATTGTTACAGGACCGAGAGGCAGCAAAAAACAATGACCGTCTCTGCTGCCAGGGACTGCCTCGACAAAAAAGACGGCGACGAAGCGATGGCCAATATGGCAGGCCAGGAATTAAAGCAGATTGTCTTTAGGGCAATGCAGGGGCTCAAACCCGAGTTCAGGGCTGTTTTGACCATGCGTTGCTACAGAGAGATGGAGTATTCCCTGATTGCCGAATCGATGGGCTGCAGCGAGTTTGCCGCCAAGATGCTCTTCTACAGGGCGAAAAACGCACTTAAAAAACAGCTCTCCCGCCAGGGCTTCGGCAAGGGTTCGCTGCTGATGGCTCTGGTTCTGTTCGGCAAGATGACGGCTCCGAGCGAGGCGGCGGCGGCACAGTTGTCAGTAAGCGCGGCGGCCGCCAAGGTGGGCGTGGCAGCCGGCCTGCTGGGAGTATTGAGCAGCAAAACAGCCGTTATCTCTCTGGCGGCAGCCGGCGCGCTGGCTGTCGGTACGATAGTGGCTACTTCGGGACCCGATGGGCCCGCGGCAGCGCCTGAGCAAACGCCGGTTGCAGATTCACACGTTGCCGCAAGACCGGGCCGGGCGGCAGAAGCCGCCGACGAACACTGGTATTACTTCCCGCAGGGCGCGGATGGGCCTGTACTGATATGGGCGATAAACTCGGAACCGCAGGGTGAAGGGCCGCGGTGCGTGTGGCACCAAAACGAACGAGGCAACTATCGCTTCGACGCGCGCAAAAATACGGTTTACATCGAAAACTATCGAAAGTGGCGAAGCGACCTGGCGGTCTGGCGGCTGCCTGTCGATACACCGGAATTGACGGAGTTCCTTTCCCGCGTGGACGGCCGCGGCGCACAGATCGACTACGTCGCCGATACAGCACAGGGGCTGCTGGTCATCGCCAGAGCAGACGGAAAGGAAAACGGCAGTAGTTCGCAGATAGTCCGTCACGAGCACCTGCTGGATGAGGAATATTTTCTGTACGACCGGCCGGCGGGCGCAAAAACCATCGACAATCGCGACCAGATGCATAAACGGGGCTGGACTTACTTTGCGGTCGAGGGTCGGATAAACGCAGAAAGAGTTTCGGGTGTTGGACGTTTACCCTTTGTGTATGCCCAGAGCCAGGCCCACACCCCCTGGCTCATAATCAGAGTCGGCAGCCATCACAAGATTGCCGACAGCGGCGTCGAGGCGCTGGTCTATGACGAAAGCGGCAACGTGGCCGCCAGCTACCGGGCAGGCACCTTCTTCAAAGGACTCACCAGGCCCTGGATGGGACTGCATGCGATTGATACGGTCCGTCGGGACGCCGCGGAGCAACGGGTGTGGTCCGAGACGAAATACAACGGCGGAGAGCTAAAGGCGGAAGTTATCCTGACCTGCGGCCAGGGCAGGCTCGTTTATACCATTGATATGGAAACGGATGTTATCGATGCAATAACGATTTCGACAAGTGACGGCAAAGAAGGACAGTTGAGGTTCTCTTATCTGCAGAATATTGACCAGCCCGGCGGCGAATTCGTTCAGCCGCGAATCAGCGGCAGTTACGCAGGCAAACGCCGGGCAAGCCCCGGCATCCTCTGGCTGCTGCAACTGGCGACTCGTGACCCATGACTCGTGACCCGCCAAAAAGCGGGCAAGTGACAAAAGTAGAAAAATCTGAAAGAAAGGGAGGCGTTTATGAAGGCGGAAAAAGTTAGACAGGTAGTTGTAACAGTATTGATTGCCTTGGCTATTCGTGGGCAGGCCTTGGCTGCATGGACCGAACCCGTACCCGTGGATCAGGTCAACACGCAGTACGACGAGTGGGCACCATTTTTGTCCTTCGACGGGCTGTCACTTTACTTTGGGAGGCTTTACACCGACAGTTACTTCTACGCGCGTATATACGAGGCACGACGTGACGAGCCAACGGGGCCATTTACGTCAGTAACCGAAGTGCTTAAATCAACCGGGCGGCATCTTCTTTCGCCGTGGGTTTCACCTGACAATCTGCGGATGTACTATCACGAAGAGGGGCCGACATGGAAGTTGAAGATGAGCGAACGGGCCAGCGCAACCGATGCGTGGCCGCAGGGTGCCGACATAGGCGAACTATGCGCTCTGGGCAATGTTGCCGGACCCAGCCTGACCGCCGACGAATCGATAATCTTCTTTTGTTCAAAGAATATAGCGGGCGGACAGGGCGACTTTGATATCTGGACGGCGGTGCGACCTGATAGAAGTTCGCCGTTCGCCAACGTCAGGAATCTTACAGAGATTAACACAGGCGCATCCGAAGGCGCTCCCTCGATTTCAACCGACGGTCTTACGCTGTACTTTGACTCTGGCCCGAATGGGGCAATCCAATTATTTAAGACCACGCGAGAGGCCCTGGACCAGCCTTTTGGCCTTGCTGAACATCTGTCATTTTTGGACACTCCCGGCGGCCACAGCGCCGCTCCAAGCATGAGCAGCGGCGGCACGATTCTTCACTTTAACAGGTTTTTAAGTGGAGAACCACGTGATATCTGGGTTTCGTACTGGACCCAAGATGGATTGGTTGGCCATTGGAAGTTCGATGAGGGCAGCGGAACGACGGCTTATGACTCGGCCGGTACTAACAACGGCACGCTGGTCAACGGCCCCGTCTGGACTTCCGGAAAAATCGCAGGCGCATTGCGCTTTGACGGCATAGATGACTACGTTCGGGTGAATGATGACCCCAGTCTGGACGGAATGAATGCCCTTGCGCTAACCGCCTGGCTCAAGACGGTTGGATCAGGTATCGACACAGGCGTTATACATAAGTATTTGCATTTTGACGGGGACAATTGGAATGATTCGTTCTTTCTCAGCCTTAAGAATGATGGCAAAATAACCTTTTCATACAGTCTGGGTAACACACAGGTAGTCAAGACAAGCAGCACGGTTGTGGATGACGACTGCTGGCATCAGATCGTAGGAATCTATACAGGTTCCAAAGGCAGCATTTACATCGATGGGAATCAGGCTCCTTTATCCAGGGATGACCCTGACCCGGGGGGACCAATAAACGACTCAAACCAAGATTTACTCATAGGCTGCGCCAACGCTGCTGGCACTCTTCAGTATTTCTTTGACGGCGAGATCGACGATGTCCGGGTGTACAACCGGGCTTTGTCGGCAGAGGAAGTCCGGCAGCTTTATGGGGGTGAACCTCCCGGTATTACGGCTACCTATTACGTTGACGGTGTCAATGGCAGCGATTCAAACGACGGCTCGACTCTGGAGACGGCATTTGCGACTATTCAGAAGGGGATTGATGAGGCCAACGACGGGGACACGGTTTTGGTCTATCCGGCCGTGTATCAGCAGGCCATAGATTTTGACGGCAAGGCCATAACGGTGCAGGGCGTGGCGACTGCCGCTGGTGTGCCTGTGCTCGAAACTCCAATGGATTACGCGGTCTCGTTCTATACGGCTGAAGGGTCGGACAGCGTACTGAAGAATTTTGTCATTCGTAACAGCTTTCGTGCCGCTTTTATAGCGGCCGCCTCGCCCACCCTCAGCAATTTGACGGTGGTAGATAACGATTTCGGAATCGCGGCCTACGCCGGCAGCCAGCCGGATATCAGCAACTGCATCTTCTACAACAATACCGACGGCGACCTCTTCCAGTGCCAGGCGCTATACAGTTGGACACAGCAAGGCGCCGCCACGCTTACAGAAGGCCTCGTTTCCTGCTGGAACTTCGATGAGGGCAGCGGAACGACGGCCTATGACTCCGCCGGTACTAACAACGGCACCCTGGTCAACGGCCCCGTCTGGACAACCGGAAAAATCGCAGGCGCATTGAGCTTTGACGGCATAAATGATTATGTCGCTCTGCCAAATAACACCCCAATCTGGCTGCCTCAGAATGATTTTACGGCAGCATGCTGGGTTTACTTCGATAAAGACCCGACCAGCACAGCTGAATTTATCCTCGACCTTCAATGGTCCTGTTGGAGTGTCCATGAGCTGAATACAGGCTATGGCATCTTCAGAAATGCAGTTGACGGTAAGGTAAAGTTCGCGATGGAGACCGCGAGCGCGGACGACGACTTGCGTTCAGAAGACGTCCTGGCGAAAAACAGGTGGTATCACGTAGTTGCCGTTCGTTATGGGACGACACAGGCGATATATCTGGATGGGCAGTTGAACGCGAGCCGAACTTGTTCGGGCGAGCCTATTAAGTTTGTCGGGTCGGGCAGCGACTACAAAGTTAACTTCGGCAGAGTTAGTAACGTATCGGAAACTCTGTATTACCTTGACGGAATGATCGATGATGTGCGCATCTACGACCGCGCTTTGTCGGCTGAGGAAGTCCGCGAACTTTACGAATACGCTCCGGGTGCGATGTTTGCTGATGCGGCGGGCGGGGATTACCACCTGAAGAGCGAGCGGGGGCGGTATTGGCCGGCGCATGACGTGTGGGTGCTCGATGATGTGACCAGCGCCTGTGTGGATGGCGGCGACCCGGCCGCGAATCCGGGGCAGGAGCGGACGCCCAACGGCGGCAGGATTAATATGGGCGCCTACGGAGGCACGGCCTACGCGAGTATGAGCGAATGGCCGATTCCCGAAGATAATAACCGCGACGGCATAGTGAACATGCTCGATTTCGCTATGCTGGCGGATAAGTGGCTGCAGCAGTTAGACTGGGCCGAATAGAGGCGGTAAGGCGCAGGTGGAGCTGGGTTTAGGGCCACGAACAGGCGGTTCGTGGCCCTGATTTTTTGCGCATGCAGCTTAAATAATGCGAATTTTTGTTGACAACAGCTCCGCAATGGATTAGATTGACGTATTACTGAATGAATATGGGGGCAGAGGTACGATGTTGTGCAAAGAAGCTGCGTCAGCTCGCAGGGGGACGGGCGCGCCGTAAGGCCCAAAGGCGGGAAGGGATTCAGCCTGACCGAACTGATGGTGGTGCTGGGCATCATCGCAGTGATGATGGGCATCCTCTTGCCGGCGCTGGGTAAGGCGCGCCGGCAGGCACGCGCAGTGCTCGGCATGAGCAACCAGCGCCAGATTGTCAGCGGCCTGAACCTCTACGCAATCGATAATGATTCCAGATACCCGGAATCCGTCGCCACCATAGGATTCGGCGGGAGCTGGCACTGGCAGGACCCCCGAATGCTGACCGCCTACTGGAAACGCGACCCCGGATTGAATCGTTCAATGAGCGCATACCTGCGGGATTATATAGAGGATGCAGGCGTCATGTTTTGCCCGAGCGCGCCCGTCAGGTACCCCCACCTGCAGGCCTCATGGGACGCCGGCGAAGCCTGGGACAATCCGGATACCGACCCCAATAAGGACCCCGTATTCGGGACATATTGTTTCTACTGGAACTACTTGGGGATTCTGGAGAACGGCCGTCTGTTCAAAGGGCCGTCAGCCGGCCAAAGCAGGAGCAAATTGCTCGTAAGTGACTACTTCGGCTACGGGCATTGGCGCAGCCTGAATTCGTACGGCAGTTGTGAGGCGTTCAAAGGCGCATCAGTCACGCCGGGCGAGCCGGTCAACATGTTTGACTCGGCCTATTGGTCTGCTCGTGTTGATCCGAACACCTTCAATCCAGGCGCCCTCAAGATTAAGCTGCACGCCGGCTATGTGGATGGACACGTTGCGGATTATTCGCCTTCGCAAGTCGTACCGATGAGGATTTCGAAAGAGGCTGACGGTAGTAAGCCCTATCCCGACGGCACTGCCATAAGTCCGGGAATTTTTTACCTGCCGAAGAACGCTTTGCGCTGAAATTTGCGGGGGAGTCTTCACGTCGGATATATGCCCGGCCCAGGGATGCGAGGCAGCCTGATTCAAACCGGCTGATACCAGTAGTAATCCCTGCAACGGCACAATCTTTTCCCTTTTAAGGGTCCCATAACGCTTTTCGCCCCAAAGTGCGTCCCTCTGCCGGACGATAAGATGAGCAGAGGGAAAACCGGAAAGGTCGTATCGGGGCCCGAAAATGAAAAAGGGATTTTCGTTAGTTGAGCTGCTGATAGTGATAGCTGTCATCGGTATTGTGGCGGCCATTGTGGTACCCCAATTTCAGGACCACACAGTACGTGCAAAAGAAAGTGCGGCAAAAGCCGATCTTCGGATACTCCGAACCGCTATCGAATTGTACGCGGCGCGTCACGGCGTTCCTCCCGGTTATCCCGGTAATGACCCATCGTTGTCACCGTCAAATCATCCGTTCACAATTCAAATGATTACAGAGGGCAAGTACCTGTCGAAAATGCCTGCGAATCCATTTAGCGGCCAAAGCGTGATAAAACTAGTGGACAATAGCGAAGCCTTCCCTGAGGAGCCTCTTTTGACCAACCTTTACGGCTGGATATATAAGCCCGCAACCAAAACTATCAAGCTGAATTGGACTGGAACGGATTCGGCCGGCACTCCCTACTTTAGCTACTAAGCTGCTATAGCTGTTAGAATAGACTTGTTCGCCTCGAGAGGTCCTGCTATAATACTTTCGCCTGATATACAAGAAACGAGGTAAATATGAGCAAGTCAAGAAGTTTTCTCTTAATTGTCATACCCAGCGCGACGGTATTTATCTCCAGTTTTTGCATTATGGTGCTGGAGTTGGTGGCAGCGCGTCTGATTGCCAGGCACCTTGGCTCATCCCTGTACACGTGGACAGCGGTGATAGGGGTGGTCCTGGCCGGCATTACCATAGGCAATTATCTCGGAGGCCGCATAGCCGACAGATTTCCCGCCAGAAAGGCTTTAGCCACCCTTTTCGCAATTTCATCGGCGGCTTGCGTCGTAACGGTCATATTGAACAACCTCGTCGGCGAGTGGATATGGCTGTGGCGTTTTAGCTGGCCCGCTCGCACTTTTACCCACGTATCGCTTGTCTTTCTGCTGCCGTCGGTCCTGTTGGGAACGATAAGCCCCGTAGTCGCCAAAACGGCCCTTGACCGCGGTCTGGCCACCGGCAGGACCGTGGGAGATATCTACGCCTGGGGTGCGGCAGGGAGCATTGCAGGGACTTTCGCAGCAGGATATTACCTGATAGCTGCAGCCGGCACCGTCGCTATCATCTGGATAATCGCAGCAACACTACTGCTGATGGCCCTCTGTTACCAGATAAGGTTCTGGCCCCTTTATGCCTGGGCGCTGGTGTTCATACTTGCTCTAACAATGGGTATGACGCCTGCCGACTGGGCAAAAAACACCGGGGCCGCCCTTGCTCTCAGACAGAAAACCGACCCAAAGATTCTTTACCAGGATGAGAGCCAGTATTGCTATATCGCCGTCAAGAGACTCTCTGATAACCCTGATAAACGGGCCTTTATGCAGGACAAATTGATGCATAGCGAGATAGCCATGGGCGACATCCTGGATTTGCAGTACTCTTATGAGCAGATTTACGCCGCCGTCACTCACCGGCTAAGTGGTGGTAAGCAGAAGCTCTCGGTTCTTGTGATAGGGGGAGGGGGCTATGTCTTTCCTCGATATGTTGAAAAAGTCTGGCCCGGAAGTCGCGTTGACGTCGCAGAAATCGACCCGCGCGTAACTGAAGCTGCCATGATGGCCTTCGGCCTGGCCAGGGACACTTCTATTCAAACTTATGCAATGGACGCCCGAAACTATGTAGATGAGCTGTTACGCCGGGAAAGAAATACCGGCCAGATAACCCGCTACGATTTCATCTACGAAGATGCCCTGAACGACTACTCCATACCGTATCAGCTCACGACAAAAGAATTCAATGACAAACTCGTCAAGCTGCTCACCGATGACGGCGTATATATGGTTGAGCTTATCGACGTCTTTGACAGCAGCTTATTCTTGGGGGCTTTTGTCTCCACTCTCGAAAAAACATTTCCCTATGTCTATGTAGTTACAGAAGCGGACCGCCCACGCGCCGCGCGGAATACTTTTGTGATTGTTGCCGCTATGCGGCAGCTAAAACTTGACAACCTCAGCAGCGACTACAGGCAGGCAAGCCTGGATTTGTGGATATTCAGCGATGATGATATTGAGCAGGTAAAAGAAAAAGCACAACATATCGTTCTTGCCGATGATTACGCCCCGGTTGAAAATCTTCTCGCGCCGGTAGCACGCAGAAGCTCCGCGGAGCTGCTGGCTCACAGATACCTCGAAGAGGCGGAAGAGCTAAAAAAACAGGGCAACTGGGACGGGGCAATCGCCCGATATAAAAAGGTGCTGCAAGCCGACCCCACGATGTCAATCAAGGCCTATAACGATATGGCCCTAATCCTGGCCCAGCAAGGCAAACTTGAGCAGGCGGTTCAAAACTTCAGAGATGCGCTGGCATATAATGAGAAGCTGCATTTCAAGAATAATATGGCGAATATTCACTACAGCCTAAGCACCGCCTTGAGGGGGTTGGGCAGACTGCAGGAGGCGTCCGCCGAATCCGACATCGCCGTCAAAGAATTCCACGGGCAACTGGAAAAAAACCCGCAGTCTGTCAATACGCTCGTCAACCTCGGCGACCTCCTTGCAGAGAACCAGAAGTTTGCCGAAGCCGCCGGCTACTTTCAGCAGGCCGTGAATCTGGACCCAATGATTTTGCCGAACCACTTTAAGGTCATACAGGCCCTCGAGCTGGCCGGCCAGCTCGATGCGGCAATGCAAGCGACCCGAAGGGCCGTCGGCTTCTTCTCACAGCACAACCAGGGACAGGCCGCCGCAGCGCTCCAGCAGTATCTTGAGCTTCTCGAGTTTAAAAAATCAAAATACAAAGGGCCGCTCAATTAGCTTGACCCGCGACTTTTTTGAAAACCAGTTCGGTTACGGTATCAAGAGGGTCAACAGGCAGCTCGCCCGGCTCGGGGGTAAAAGCAATATATTTTGGAAAGCTAATCCATTCCGCCCGCCACTGCTGCCAATCCTCTGAAACCGGGCCGGCGAACAAATCGGTGCTGTTGCCTTCCAGCCAATCAGCACCCATATCTATGTGGAAAAAGTCTACAACAACCTCCACTGCTAATTCACGACTGCTCGCCGAGTAGCTGACTGTCCATCGGCCCAGCTTGTAGACGGCCTTGCCTCCCATCCTGGTCGGAACCGTAGCGGTTCCCCTGCTCGGCACTACCCTGATAAAGCCGCTGTCAATCACCGCCGATGAAATCGTTCCATCCGGCTCAAAAACAAACTCCCACTGGTTCTTGTCCGCTTGCCATCGGCCGACAAGGGCCTGCGGGAATTCGCCGCCCCCTTCAACAACCACATCAACGCCCGGGTTCGCGCTTCGGCAGCCTGAAAGCCCCATCAGAAAAACGGCACATCCCACCAGCGCCACCAACTGCTTCATAATCCGGCTCCTGACTTCTTTCAAAAAGCGACGCAAATATCTTAGACGCAGCCGCCAAAAGATGCAAGAAAAAAAAGCGAGTCAAAAGACTCGCCTTTGAAATTTCTTGCTGTTGTCGGCACGCCTTATTTTCGCCGGCGCAGCAGCATCAGCCCTCCCACCCCGAGCAGCGCCACCGTCATAGGCTCGGGAACGTGAACGAGCAGCGTATCGTAAACCCCGACCAGGTCCGCGTTAATCAGTGTCACAAGGACGTCTCCATTGTCGTTGCCCGAGAATATGATTTGGTCAATGGCCAGCCCGTTCACAGGCACTGCCGGCAGGCCGTTATGAACCAGAGCCCAGCGCGCCATGTCCGAAAGCGAGGGCCTTTCGAGGTAGTCGCTCCAGCTTTGAAGGTACTCCTCCGACGTTACCTGGCTCTCCTGCGCAAGCACTTCGAGGTCTTTGTAGAGGGGCGAGTCGCCGGTGTAAAGCATATCGTAGCCGTTAATGGCGCCCGGGCCCTCAACCAGCAGCCACCCGCTCGGATTGATATCCGCCCCGTCGCCCCACACCCCGATAACAAGACTCTCGCCCAAAGGCAACCAAACCTCGCCGCCGGGCGGGTCCACCCCGTTCACCGAAAGCGTTAAGGCCGCGCCGGCCCCCGAAGAAAATATTAGAATTGCCGCTATTATCACCCCCATTTTTTTCGCCATCTGTTCCCTCCCATTAAAAGGAGGCGAGTCTTGCGGCCCGCCTCCCTTTTTAACAAACAACTCTTTTGCCTGTGACCTCGCTTATTTGCGACGACGCAGCACAAACAGACCTCCAAGACCCAGCAGCGCAATCGTCATCGGCTCAGGAATCTGGTGAATGAGAATAAAATCCTGCCCTACAAGATAATCAGGATCATCTTCATTAACATCCCACAGTGAGATCCTTACCCATTCGGAATCGGGTCCGAGACAATGGTAAAGCATCTGGAACTGCTTGCCACCGGCCGGATCACCTGTAAAGGCGGCTGCGGTCACTTCATAACCGTCGCCCCAGCCACCTTCAAAATACGGCACGATCATAGCGGCGTCATCTCCTGCTGCCGGCCTAAGAACCGCAGGATGCTCCTGATCGGTAACCCATTCGCCGCCGGCGCCGCCTGCTTCCTCGATGATCACGTAGCCAGTGTACGAGTAACCTGCAGGCCCGTGCACATCGATCCCGAGGTACTCACTGATCCCGAGTTCTATCTCCATCACAATGCCGGGACCATTAGTCACCCCGTCAACTGAGAGTTCAATACCACTGAGTGCTGCATATGCTCCAGAGGTCATACAGAGCACTAAAACTAAAACTATCAATTTTTTCATCATCTTCTCCTTTCGAAAACGAACTTAATTCGAATGTCAGACATTCGAAACTGCATTTATGCTTACAAAATCACTCTTTGCTCAGTCGCTGCTACCCGACTCTTACGGAGCCCTATTGCCTGGCTGACAGGTCCCGGCAGGACCATTGGTAATATTCCAGTTGGCCTTCAGGATTGCCAAGTCAAGGATCGCAACACGATAGTCGTTCTTGCCATACGGCTGATGGTCAAAGTCTGCACAAATCTCGTTGCCAACCAGCTGCTCCTTGGGCTTGTTCCAGGCACTTTTCAGGATTGCCAAGTCAAGGATTGCCACCCAGTAGTTGTTCTTACCATACGGCAGGCCGTCGGCATCGCCGAGGCACTGTCTCGCATAGCACCAGCACTCAGGCTGACCGACAAGGTCCCACTGGGCTACATCAGGCTGGCCGGCGTAGCACAGAACGTCGGGCGTAACTGGCTCGCAACGCGGCAAATTGGTCGTAGGAGGCTCAGCCGGGTCTTCCATCACGACTCCGCCGCGAAGCGCGTTCTCACCAACACAAAGGTTACAGTTTCCCGACACGGTAACCTTCAGGAGGGGCCCATACTGGTCAGGTGCAGTCGGATGCATCGGGTCGGCAGCGGCATACAGCGAGCCCATCTCGATAATCACCAGGTTGCTGTCGATGCCGGATGCGACGCACGTGCCCCAGTCGGTAACGGTGCCGCCGTCAATCTCGATGCTGCCAGGATAAACATAGTAGCCGGCAGCAAGGCACTCGACGGCTTTGATAGTGCCGGCGTCAACGCTCAGCTCCAGCGCGAACGCACGGACCTTGCCCTGCGCCTCGTCGTTGGTGAAGCTGACGGTTGCATTCGCGTCGCCGGGAGTCGCCGTAATCGTGACGTCCACGGCTGCAAAAGCCGGCGCGGCCATCAAAAATGCCGCCAAAACAAAAGCAATCTTTCTCATAATTCAACCTTCCTTTCTTCTCTTCTTTTTGCAGGGCCACACACCCTGCACTATCTTGGTTTTTTGCTAACAAACTTTTCCTGCCCAAACATAAAAATCTAATTCAATGACACACCCCGGCCGGCAGGAATAGCCGGGCAGAAAAAGTACCCCATACTTGTTCCGCTCCTCCATACCTCCTTTCCCGCCCATCGGCGAAAATGCGTGCTATATACTAACTCACTACTATAGCACAGTTACTACCTACAGGTGAAGGCTGACTGTATATTACCACAAGCCCGAATTCAAATCAAGGGCAAAAATGTGAAAAAAACAAAAAAAATTTAAAAAAATTACAGCTCGGCCGAAAAAGCCGCCCAAGCCCTATTCCGCCCCCTTTTTGCCGATAAAACAGGGCTTTGGAGGCCCATTGCCGGCCCTGCCGGCTGGCCTGGGGCCCATTTTTGGCCGAAAAAACGCGTTTTTTCGACAATTTTGCGGTTCATATAGCAATTTCCGCCGTTCTATGTTATTTTGCGCCCATGCATAATTTCTTAAAAGGGCGACTTGCACTAATCAGGCTCATACTGCTGGCGGCAGTTCTTGCGCTGGTCGCCGTCGGGGTCGCGGCTGTCTACTCGGTCGGACACCCCGCACAGCCAGGCCCGGCGGGCCAGACCGGTGAATTGGCCGTCTACTGGAAGAAACAGCTTATCTTCGCCGCCCTCAGCATGGCCGGCTTTATCGCCGTCAATCTCGTCAGTTACCGGAGATTCGGGATATTAAGCTACTGGATATTCGGTATCGTGCTCCTTCTTCTGGCCCTGCTGCTTGTCGGCAGGTACCTCGTGGACCTCCCCTTTGTCCCCGAAAGAAACGGAACCCACAGGTGGATCCAGTTCAAAGTGGCCGGCCGCGATCTGCCCGCGCTGCAGCCCTCGGAAATCTGCAAGATAGCCTACATCCTGGCCCTGGCCTGGTACCTGCGGTACCGCAGCAACTACCGCAGCTTCAGGGCCCTTATTGGACCTTTCCTTCTGACGCTTCTGCCTATGGTCCTGATACTTGCCGAGCCGAACCTCGGCACGGTCCTGCTGATGATGCCCATTCTGTTCACCATGCTCTTTGTTGCCGGCGCAAAGGTCAGGCACCTGCTCATAATCGTCCTGCTGGCGGTGCTAATAAGTCCCTTTCTCTGGGGCCTGATGAATCATTACCAGCGCATAAGAATAAGCAGCGTGCTGCTTCAGTTCGAGTGGGTGCAGCGCAAGGCCGAGCAGTACCCGACCCTGGGCAGGATTCTGGTCGGCACCCAATTCAGCGCAAAGCAGTGGAAAAACAGGGAGGGCTACCAGCTTATCCGCTCCAAGTACGCCGTTGCCTCCGGCGGAAAAACCGGCTACGGCTTCCGCCGAGGCCCCTTCGTCAAATACAACTTTCTGCCCGAAAGGCATAATGACTTCATATTCGCCGTCATCGCCCATCAGTGGGGCTTCCTCGGATGCCTCGGCCTGCTCGCCCTGTATGCGGTTGTTATCGCCTGCGGCGTGGAAATCGCCGGAAACAATACCGACCCGTTCGGCAGACTGGTCGCAATCGGCATCGTGGCGATGTTTGCGGTTGAAGTCATCGTCAACGTCAGTATGACCGTGGGGTTGATGCCTATCACGGGCCTGACTCTGCCGCTTGTAAGTTACGGGGGCTCAAGCCTTCTGGTCAGTATGATTTCGGTAGGGTTGCTGAATAACGTCGGGCGGTGCAGGCCCTTCGGAATGACGCGCAGCGTCCCGAAGCACGGTCTGGCCCGTCTGGGCGTCTCGCAAACGCTAAGACACGTCTCGTGAGCTCCCCGGCCGAAAGACAAACTGTTGAATACGAAATATCAGGGACGAGCTGATGATAAAAGGATTTAGGCAGATTGCGGCTCTGACGGCGATAAGCCGCGTGCTCGGTTTTGCAAGGGACAGCGTTTACGCCATCGTATTCGGCCCCGGCACGCTCCTCGACGCCTGGTTCATCGCATTCAGAATCCCGAACCTTTCCCGGCGGCTTTTCGGAGAAGGCGCCGCCTCCGCCTCGTTTATCCCCGTTTACGCCGAACAGCTCCATAAGGATTCAGCCGCCGCCGAACGCCTCGCCAACACCGTCATAACCACCCTGTTTGTCCTGCTGGCCGGAATCGTGCTGCTCGGCGAATGTCTCATCTGGCTTATGTACCGTTACTTCGGCGCCAATGACGAGACCCGATTGATACTGTCGCTGACGGCCGTTACCCTGCCCTATATGATTTTTATCTGCCTCGTGGCGGTCATCGCCGGCGTCCTCAATGTCCATAAGCATTTCGCCGCCCCCGCGGCCGCCCCGATTATAATGAATCTGTGCATCATCGCCGGTTCGCTTGCGGCCGCGTGGCTGTTTCCCGTCCACACGCAGGCAGCGGCCGCAGCGGCTTCCCAGAAAATAATCTTTAGCTTCAGCGAGCCGACGGTCAAGCAGCTTTTCGTCGTGGCCGTCTCGGTACTCATGGCAGGCGTGCTCGAGCTGCTCGTTCAGCTTCGACCTCTCCGCAAAACGGGCCTGTCGCTGCGAATGGCCTGGGAGATTTATTCCGACCCTTACAAAAGAATTCTGCGCCTGATGGGACCGATGATAGTGGGACTGGCCGTAACGCAGATTAACACCTTGCTCGACGACCTCGTGGCGTGGTGGTTTTCAGGCTCACCGGCCAAAGGCCAGTTCTTCACCCTGCTCGGTCACCAAATCAAATATCCTCTCTGGAGAGGTTCGGTTTCCTATCTCGCATTCGCCCAGCACCTCTACCAACTGCCGCTGGGCGTCTTTGGCATCTCGCTGGCGACCGCCCTTTTTCCCGTTATGAGCGCACAGGCGGCAAAGAAGGATTACCAGGGCCTGTGCAAAACGGTCTCGCTCGGCGTTCGGGGCGCGATTTTCATTGCCGTGCCCTGTTCGCTCGGACTGGTCCTGATAGCCAGGCCGTTTATCTCGGTATGGCTTCAACACGGCAACTTCCAGGCCAAAGATACGCCCGCCGTCGCGGCGGCGCTCGCTTTCTACTCGGTGGGAATCACCGGCTATTTTATGCAGCACATTCTGGTCAGGGCCTTTTATTCGCTCCAGGATTCCAGGTCACCCGTCCGCACGGGTGTCATCGCTGTCGCGGCCAACTTCCTGCTCAACCTGACCCTGATATGGCCTCTCGGCGCCGGCGGACTGGCGGCCTCTACCGCCGCCTGCTCCTACCTGCAGGTAGCAATACTCATCGTGCTTCTGCGGCGCCGGCTCGGGCATTCCGTGCTCGAAGCACTCGGCGCGGCAATACTGAAAACGGCTTTCGCATCGGCCTGTATGCTCGCCGCGGCGGGCGCCGCTTTCTGGCTCACAAGGGCCTGGCCCGACCTGTTCAAGCTGCTTACCGTAATTCCTGTCTCGGCGGCAACTTTCCTGCTTATCGCAAAACTGCTGCGCATCGAAATGCTTTCCCTGTTCACTGGCGGTAAACAGCCGGCAAATAGTACTGACCTAAGTTAACTGTAAGATGCGGTAAAAAATAGGGTTGGGCGCCTGTCTTAGTAAAGCGGCACGCACAAAAACGGCATTTCGTCAGATAAATGCGCTCGGCAAGGCAAGATTGGCCAAATCCGGAAAAATACCCAACTTTGGCCCTCATTATACGTAATACGTAAAGCAAAAAGAGTAATCGCCCGAAATACCTAATTACGGACGCCTTCTGCGGCTGAATGCCGCACGGCGGGCTTGCAGAAGCGGTTTTCTGCGTTCGGTACGCCCGCCCTGAAAGGTCGCAGAATCGTTGCCCTTGACCGGGAAAACGAATGTATACGAACAGTCGTAATCGCATAAATAACGGCTTGGTAAGGAATAAGCATCTTGCGCCTTGTTTCTGTGCCTTTGCGCTTGCGCTGTTGTGCTTTTGTACCTGCTGCCACGCTCAGGAGCCTCCGGACTTCGAACAACTGTCTTCATCGTCCGTCGGACAGGTATTTTACGAGCTTGCTTACGAGCTGGCTGCCTCGCAGGATGTCACCGGGCCGCAGCTCGAGCAGGCGATTGCCCTTTTAACCTCCGCGATTAAGCTGGATGTCAGGGCCAAATATGTCCTGCCCGAGATGATTAGACTTGCCGCCCGGCACCCCGACCACGACTATTCCGAGTTGATGCGCCAACTGCTTGCGACCTATGTGAATGAATCGGCGGACCTCGAGGTCGCCCGAAAAGCCGTCTGGTATCTGCTCCAACGGGCGAACTCTCGCGAGGAGCGGGAGAAGCTTATCGAGGAATTCCTCAATAGCCTCGGCGCCAAAAACAGCCTTTTAGGTTCCGAATTGGCTGCCGAGCTGGGCCTGTTGAAGGCGGAAAAAGCCGATCTAAAAGCTGCACAATCCTACTTTTTGTATGCCTATAACCGCAACGAATACAACAGGCTTGCCTTCGCAAAGCTGGTTGAGCTTGTGGGCAAGCAGATACCACCGGTTGCATACGTGGAACATTTCAGACTCGCGCTTGGTCAAAATCCGCTGGACATTGAAGCCGCTCTGAGTCTTGCCCGGTACGCCGAGGCGCTGCAGCTTTACGATGTGGCCGCAGACGCCTATGAGTACGCCGCCAACCTGTCCAGGTTCCTGAATCCGTCGGCTGCCCTGCCGGCTTCCATATATATTCCCTGGGCGATTAGCTGTTACAATACGCAGCGAAACCAATACAGGTGCCTGCAGATTGCCTCGGAGCAGCGACAAACCGGCCGCTTCGACCTGTTCCTCGAGGCCATTGCGGGCAGGGCGGCTGCCAAAGTCGGCGACAAAGAGCAGGCAGACCAGATACTCAAAGCCGCGGCGGAAAAAGCACGAGAGCTTCTGGAAGAAACCCGGGCGGATAGAAGACAGGCCGCCGCAGATAAGTACTCCCGCAAGGTCACTGCCGAGCAGCTTGCGTGGTTTTATTGCTTTGCATCGCCCGATGTTAACGAAGCGCTCGAATGGGCCAATAAAGCTTACGCGAAGGAGCCTAACTCCCCGACGGCTGCCGCTATTCTGGCTTATTCGCTTGTAATGAACGGGCAAACGGACTGGGCCAAGCTGCTGGTCGATAATTACCAGCGCACTCAAATAGCCGATTTAACGCTTGCTCAGATATATCTGGCCGGCCAACAAAAAAGCCCGGCGGTTGAGGCTTTAAAGTCTGCAATCGCAAGAGACCCCGGCTCGCTGGAAGCCGAACGCGCCAAAGAGATTCTGGCCCGGCAGGAGGAACATTACTTACCGCCAATTGACCCGAGTGTCTTGTTGACGACCCTCAGGAACAGGTTCGGCCAGTCGATTGTGCCGGCATTCCTCAGGCCGGCGCAGATAATCTCTGTCCAGCTGAAGCTGCGCGGGGACAAGTTCTCATACGGCAGCAAGTTCGACGGCATGGCGGCAATAACAAACAATTCGAGTGAACCCCTTGTCATTTCCGATGATGGGCTCTTCAAGGGTAATATCAGGGTCGATGCCGCGGTCAGCGGCGACCTTGAGCAAAACATACAGAACCTCGCATCCGTCAAGATTCGGCCGTCCTCACCGGTTAAGCCGGGTCAGAGCTTTTTCGTTCCACTGCCTCTTGTTACGGGCCGGCTTCGCCAAATGCTGTTCAATTATCCGCAGGCTTCGCTGGACATAGAGTTTACCGTCTTTATTGACCCCGTAATCACCGCCGAGGGCAAAACAATAAACCGGCTGTTCGACGTAGAGCCGGCAAAGGCCGTTGTAAAGCGTCCGGGCGTCGAACTCACCGGCAGATATCTGCAGAACCGACTTGATTCACTTTTCAAAGGTCAGCAGGGCCAAAAAATAAGGGCCGCACAGCTATTCATAGGCCTTCTAATGGAGCAGTATGCGATGGCCGGCCGGGAGCCGCTTTACAAATTCACTCACGGCGACTGGATGCCGGACTTGTTGAAATCCGCACTGGTACGCAGTCTTGCCGATGATGATTGGGTCGTGAAGGTGCATACTATGGCCGGGATGCTTTCTTTTCCGCTGGACTACGAGCTTACCGATGTTATATCGAAGAATCTGAACGATAGTAACTGGCCGTGCCGGTTGATGGCCGTACTTGTGCTGGCACGGTCTCAGGGCGGTGGTTTTGGCAAGGTGGTGGAGTGGACTGCCAAGTACGACACAAGCGAATACGTGCGCCAAATGGCTATCGCGCTCGGCCGCACAGCGGCAGCACCAGCGGCCCAGGAACCGGCGACTGGAGCGAAACAAGGGGCTGAAGCAAAGACAGGGCCAAACAGATAAAAAGGGTTCAGCCGGGGTCGGCACGACGAGGCTCGTTGGCATTTCTGCGAAACTTCTCCTGCGTTGGGGTTGCTTGGACTGGGCAAACATTCCTTTTGAAATTGGGTTTGATCCGACTTCGCCAGCCCGGCTTCGTGGAGCATTTCGGCGCGGCAAGGAGGCTTCGCCGCGACAGGTTGGGTTTGTTTTGGGTTTGTTTTTTGGGTTGCCGAAGGGGTACAGATTTTCGTAAGTTGTTTGTAGAACAGCGGTTGCGAGAATTCGGCTGTTGGCAAATTGGGTTTGTTTTGCAGAAAAGGGCGAATTTGTAGAGGATTCTCGACACTTGTCGAGTGCGTTATAGGCACGTAAGTAGCTGGATTCTCGATTCTTGATGCTCGATTCTTGCGTATATGGTGTTGGGTTGGCAAGATGGGCAATCCCAGTGAGATAGGTGCCTTATAGGGAGGTAAGATCATCTCACGGGATAAATTTTGGGGTGGGGTCGTAATTAATTGGGTTTTCCGCATTATTCCACGCTGTTCCATTTTGGGGGGTATTTTAACATGGTTTTGAGCAAAAGTCAACAGAAAAGGGGCCAAAAACGGCTGGGGCACTTGGTCGTTCGGGGTGTGGGGCTCATTTCCTCAATGCCGCGAGCGGCACCAGGTGGCCGGAATCGTCGGCGTACTTCGAGAAGTTCCAGCCGCGGCGGGCGTCGTGATGCTGCCAGCAGGCCCTCAAAATCTTGTCCCAGACTTCTTTGCACATTCGGCGCGTGTTACCTTTGCTTTGTGCGCCACAGTCACGAGCGGCAACCTTCGGCGGAACAAGCTACGAACTAACTTCGGATTGAAAAGGTATAGCCATATTTCCAGCCCTTGCCGATGGTATCTTCTTCATACCCCTGGGCAAACATTCTCCTTGCCCATTGCCGGGCAGCCGTCTCGGAAGTGAATTGCTGCATAACTTTGAAGTCGCGAGGGTTTCCATGTTCCCGTTTTCTTCTTTCCGGCTCATCGGTAAGTCCTGCATACCTCATACGCACTCAACCTTGGTTGGATTCCTTTCTATCATAATTCTTTCCTGTTTACCTTAGTGGCCAGCCGGCGCGGGCGGCGGTGCCTTCGTCAGTATTGTTTTCCCCCGGCCAAAATCCTGGCGGAACGCAGCTAAAAAGCATCATCAAGAGTCTTCGCCTCTCTTAACCTGTCTATTGACGTATACCGCGCGTTTTGGAGGGCCTTCACCGGTCCCTTAGGAACAAGCTTGATGGGGCCGATTTTACTTGCCGGTCTGACAAAACGTAGAATGTACTTGTTAGAGTCCTTCCATTGCTCGATCGAATCCACCTCCGCAAGGTGTGTGATCGCAGAAACCGGCGCCACCTGATATGCTGCGATATACTTGATTTTGGGGATCATACTGGCGTGGATACGGATAGCGTGCCAGCAATTTTCTCCGATGAACGTTTCCTCGAAGCCGTCCTTTCGGGCCGGCACTACAATGGTATTAATTTCAGAAGGATCAATCGTCTTTGCAGCACCCGAAGTATCCCTCTTATCTGTGATTAAAGGAGCTAAGACATCACATAGGAAGGGTTCAAATTGATATATTCTTTCACCCTTGGAGTTACAATAACGCTGTAATGTTACTATCTCAACTGGAAACTTAAATCGCTTTATCAGAGCGGTTTCAAGCTCTTCTGAGATTTCATCAATGACAACAAGAACGTTGAATTTGTTCTCGCCATATATCATCGTTTCCAGCAGAAAATCTATATTTTGAAAATCGTTTTCGTTAGCATAATCTACACATTTTTCAAGTGCTCCTTCGTCTTTCATTATAGTTTCTTTGATAAGTGCTTTAATTTTTTGCGGCGAGGTTTCAAACGATAGTGAAAACTCCAAAATCTGGACAGCAACGTGTTTCAACGGGTCATGTTTTACTAATTCATTTTCTACAACATACAATTTTGGTTCTTTCGTGCTTGAAAGGTCGATCAAGTAACCATCCGGTATATTCGTCACCTTCCCTTTTGAACCAATTTTCTTTTTGATATCGAGATAGATTCTTTCCTCGCCAAACAAAGTCTCACGTACTTCGAGTATCGCTGATTCAAGGTCGTCCTCCAATTCAAAAGGTTCATTTTCGTAAGTCTTATTAGGGGCCAAAAGCATTATTCAATTCTCCTTTCTTTTGCTCCATTGCTTGATAACATTGCCTGCAAAATTTCTTTCTATGCAAGGAATGCAAAAATCTATCCTTTATATCTTCAGCGTAATAAAGGTCGCCAGCCTTAATTAATTGGGCGCACTTTGCGCAGTTATGCTCAGTCCGAGCCTTTATCTGCCTATAAAAAGTGAGATCGTCGTGTTCACTCATGATTTTTGTCTTCGCCGCACATATGCCAAGCCTTCTTCCCGTATGTTGGAGATTAGCTCATTCTCCTATTCTATTTGGCACCCGCTTACCCTTCTTCTTTCCGATTTGCTCACTCCCAATATTTTCTTGCGCTCAAACAGCTCCAGGACAGAGCCCATCGCTTGGCTCAGGGCACTAGCCGAAATTGGTCGGACACCTGCTGCGGCATAATAACCTACTAAAGACCAATTCCCAATTGCCTCCACTTCTCCAAGGACTCGCTTCACTCTCAGCAGGCTGCCCCCTGAGTGCCCATAAGCGGCAAGTTTCTCGGTAGTCTGCCCTTTTTGATGGCGCATTCGCGTATTCTGACAACTTTATAGCCACGCCTTCTAAGCTCGTTTGTAACCAGCTTGTCCCTCCTTTTGTTTCTTTCTACCTTACTGCGCCAGTAAGCCGCGTTATTCTTGGGCTGTTTCTTCTTGCACTTGCACCCATGCCAAAAGCACCCGTCAGCGAATACGACCAGCTTGAGCTTCCAAAAGTAGAAGTCGGGGTGTCCAAAAATCTTCGCATGTCTGCGCCACCCTTTGATCCCGTGCTGCTTAAAAAGTGCGATCAACCTCAATTCAGTGGATCGGTTCTCCTTGCTTTTTACGGCGCGCATGATTTCGGAGCGGAACTCTTTCGTAAACGAATCCATGGTTTTACTGTCCTCGCGGGCGCGCCCAAACTCCCTGAAGGAGATCCCTAGAATAATGTCTCTCCTGAAAAAACTCGTCAATCGCAGCAGATTTACTTAGAGGAAATTCGAAGGTGAATTCGTTAAGCAAGGCCGAGAGCACGTCTTTGCCGATACTTGCCGCGTACTTTTGGCTCATGCACAAGTCGTACCATTCTATGAGATCGGCTTCCGTGATAAAGCCGCGTATTTTGTTCTTGAGACCTACCTGTCTCATTACGCTATCTATAACCTGCCTTTCTGCCCTTTTGCAGACGACCACTAGTTTCTCGGCTTGCAAGTCGCTCAAAATCTGACTTGCCGTACTGGGGTCTAGTGTCACGTGCTTGACCTGAACTGCTGGTCCAAAATTGGCCCACATGTCGATGCGCGCATCGGCAGCATTAGTAACACCCAGCCGGAAAAGCCTAGCCGGCTGAGTAATCGTCAAATTATTAGTGTCCACGCCCAAAACAATCTTAGCGAATTTCTCGAAATCTTTGAGCACGGCCAGGCTCTCCTTACTAACCGAAAGTGAGACGGTCGCCTGCAGATACTTGGTTAAAGTGTCAAATAAAGCATAAACGGAGATTTCGTAAACTTTGTCAACTGACCTGCGCAATCTAGGCTCGCCTTCAAAATAACGGATAAACTGTGTCCATTTGAAATCACGGGGATGTACGCTTTGTAGGCCTCTGGCCATATCTCCAATTAGCAAGCAGCTGCCTCCAACCTTGTCATAGATATAGACCTCGACAACCGCGGGTGTCTCTGCTGACGTGTTTATCTCTGCCAATTTGCTAAGGATGCGCGGTGGCATAACGGGCTCATCGAACAGCTGGTCCTCATAGCGTGAGTTCAGACACGGCTTCCTGCCTAGCAACCGCACGGCAACATCAGCCTTCCATGTATTAGAAACTCTTCTATAGGTTTCCAACTTTGAGGGGTCGATGTTTCCTTGGGTGCGGTGTCTGTATAAAATCTCGGCGATTTGAATAGGTTTGTACAGACAGTGCCTGGCCTTTGCGATGACCTTATCCAAACGCTCTTTGGCTTCGTTTGTTTCGCTCATACCTGTTGCCTCTCTCATTTTTACTCTGACATGGCCCTATAGTGCGAGTAGCCGCGATTGCCCACGTGCTTCTTCCGATTGCCGCTCCGAGACAGGCGGTTTGTCGAAAAGAGAACCCTGGACAAGCTGCCGTCTCTGCAGCGCGACCATCATCCTCGCGGCTATCGCAGTCACCACCGGAATCGCCACGGCGTTTCCTGCTTGCGCGCGTATTGCTGCATGCGGGACCACGATGCTGAATGTATCCGGGAATCCCTGTAAGCGTAAGCACTCCCTACCACTCGGACGCCTGTATCCATTGACCAACAGGTAGTTATAGGAGGCATTGGCTCTCAACGCACACGAAAAAGGATGGACCCCTATGTAACCTCCCTTATTCTCGTGCCACATGGATGGGTAGAAGGGTTCCACGCCCTGTTTTTTTACGCGTTCCAGCCTCTTCGCCTTGATATGCTCCGAAGCGAGCAGCTTCGTGTCCACCTTGTCGTCTGATTCAAGTATTGCCTCCAAACCCAAGCGATATGGAAACGGCGAGGGGAATTTGAATGCCAAGGGCTCACGAAATCCGACGATAAATGTGCGCTCGCGTTTCTGCGGTAGACCGTAGTCGAGCGCGTTCAGCACACGGGTGTGGGTATGATAGCCGAGTCTGTGCAAAGACTCAATCACAGTACGGTACGTGCGCCCGCTGTCATGAGTCCGAAACTGCTTGACGTTCTCCAGCAAGAAACCGATGGGGTGCTTGGCACGCAGAACTTGCTCAATGTTGAAAAAAAGGGTCCCACGAGTATCACCGAACCCTTTGCGATTACCAATAATGCTAAAGCACTGGCAGGGGAAACCCGCGAGGAGTATGTCATGATTAGGGATAGAGTCTGGTGATATCTGGGTAATATCCCCGCGTGGTTCGTCCCCAAAGTTGGTGGTGTAAGTCTCTCTGGCTAAGGGGTCTATCTCCGAGCTGAAGACGCACTTACCGCCGACTGCCTCAAAAGCCAACCGGAGTCCCCCAATACCCGCAAACAGGTCGATAAATGTAAATTCCCTCCAAAGCGGTGTTATACGGTACTCACATGGGCCTACTCGCATCAGCAATAGCTCGCTTCCAGCTGATACCCTGTGTACGGCCACGAACTCCTTTACCCAAGACCGCTTTCTAAACAACCACCGTACGCGCCCCATTTTCCTTTCGCTGGGAATGTCCGTTTTGACCGGCTCGGGAAGGCCTTCGGCCATTATTGTAATGTCCTTTCCTTTATGTCCCCTCGTGGGACGCCCAAAGGTCTCGAGAGGAAAAAAACCTTTACCGCACACCGATAGGTTTAAGTTCCCATGCTTGTGCGCCGCCGCTGTTACAATAAGCCTTCTCGACTCCATTCAGCGCAAACCTCCTTTTTTGCCAAATTATAGCAGCTATCTGCAAGTCTGCAACTCCACTTCCTCAAGAACTTTACCCGAAACCTGCGATTCTGTTCGCAACCTGCTCAAACTCGTCTGCGTGCATCTTTGGAAAGGTACGTCTATGGCGTATCCTTCCCTCCTCGAAGCCTGAGGCGTCCTTCACCTTGCGGAGCCAGACGTTATGCAGGGACTCCCCCCCAAGCCCTGGAGCCTCCCTCGTTTATTTCCAATCCGAGTTGGCCAGTTGCAACTTGGCAATAGTAAATAGCCAATCTCACCGCGCGAGTGCTGGCCCCCCGCACACTCGGCGGTAATCTTACCGCCCGGTTAGCTCGTAATCAACCAAATAAAGCCGCCGGCGGCTCATCCGACGAGCGACAAAGGGCTAATGCTTATTTTTGCCTCACAAAGCGGGATTGCAAAAAATTGATATTGTAATAAGAACATACTTCTGTAATACTTCGTTTCTTATTTGGTGAGCTTTAATTCGTTCTTTTTGAAAGGGTTTGGTAAATGCCGGCAAGAGTCGATGAGGAAAAATGTACTGGTTGTGAGTCCTGCGTGGATGAATGCCCGAGCGAGGCAATAAGCATGCTCGACGGCAAGGCGCAAGTTGATGCGGACACCTGCGTGGACTGCGCAGTCTGTGTCGACACCTGCCCTGTCGAAGCAATCAGTATGGAGTAGGTTTCAGGCGGCCCCATCGTCTAGGCAGGTCCAGGACACCGGGTTTTCAACCCGGCAACAGGGGTTCGAATCCCCTTGGGGCTATTTGGCGAGCAAGAAAGATTCCCATCCTGTCAACGTTGTCGTGTACGTTCTGCAGGGGCAGAATAAGCGTTATGTGGGCATCACCAACAACCTGCCTCGAAGAATAGCAGAGCATAAATCAGCGCATAGGAAAGGCAGGCAGACCATCGGGCGGTTTGTCCTTCTGCATGTCGAGCAGTTCCCGGATTATCGTTCAGCGCGAGACAGAGAGAAATTCTTCAAGAGCGGGCAGGGCAGAGAGTTGCTGAATCTGCTGGACCCCGGCACAGGGCCCGCCTCCGGCGGGTAAAGCAAGCACAAGGGCTTGTCCGCCGGAGGCGGATTCGAATCCCCTTGGGGCTATTTGGCGAGCAAGAAAGATTCCCATCCTGTTAACGTTGTCGTCTACGTTCTACAGGGGCAGAATAAGCGCTACGTGGGCATCACCAACAACTTGGCTC
>Ga0307377_10001169_pt1 | contig 34360 bp, 27 predicted proteins | sample TR3MG_FD_202535 | JGI IMG/M metagenome (GOLD analysis project Ga0307377, IMG submission 202535) | Soil microbial communities from Risofladan, Vaasa, Finland - TR-3 | ecosystem: Environmental > Terrestrial > Soil > Coastal area > Acid sulfate soil | place: Finland: Risofladan, Vaasa | collected... | reverse complement strand
CGTGGTTAGGCTGGCCTGAAGCGAGCCCCGACGCTAAAACGACTCTGTGGTACTTCGCCCCGGTGGAAGCCCCTACTGTGGCATTTATAGTACCTAGGGCTGAAGTCGTTACGGCGACGGCTGGGCTGATATTATTTATTTTGATGTCGAGAGCCGGAGAAAAGGTCTTCCGGCGCATCAACACGACTAGCTCGGTGAAGAACCCGGTGACTTCAAACCGCCCGCTTGATGGGTTACGAACGTATTGCTCTTGGCCTGTGCTGGTAAAGTTTTCCCACGACCCGTAGAACACTACTCTCGGCTCGAACCTCAAGTCGAAGCGTTTCACCCCGAAGCCTATCAAGCCATCCGGTTCGGAAAAATCGGTGAGCATCCGAGAGATCTCAAGGGTCTTGATAACTTCGGTGCCGTTAGACAACTTCATTTCGGATAGGAGAAGGTCTCGGGGGTTGAAGTTGATCTTAGTTGAGCCGTCTACCGAAGTGCCTGCCGACGTGTTGACGCTTTGCGGGAAGGTTCCGGTCTGTCGGGTGACGATAGTGACGTTGTTACCACCATCGTCTATTGCGATTACTTCGAAAGTTACGCCAGCACCGTCGGTGAAAAGGTCGCCGATGTTGACAGAAGCCAAAGCTACTATACCACCGTATTGGACCACGCCGGTAGCTGGGGTGTAGATGAAAGGTGTTAGGCCTACGTTTTCAAAAGTGAAGACGTTGTCGATACCCAGGTTCTTGACAAACGAGGGGCCTAGGATCGGGTCATCGGCTAGTCGTTCGTAGTCTTCGTCCCCGGCTACTACATTGGTTTCCAACACGGAACCGACGTAGGCTTGCAAACCATCGAGACCTATTCTTAGGTTTATGTTTTGTTCGGAGGTCGGGGTGTCTACGTCGAAGTCCCGGCCTTTGATATTAGAAATTCTTTGTACGGCTTCGGCTGGGACGACATCATCGCCTGTGTCCACGGTGACAGCAAAGTCTTTTAAAACCGTACCGAGAGTAGATTTTTTACCGTAGATCAATCGTACCGTGGTATCGATGACATTATCTAAGGACAGATACAAATCACCTGTAAAATAGCCTTCCGAGTCAGCGTCCACCAACGGGTTTAGCGGGGCCGCTAAGAACACGTCTTTGAAAGTACCTATGACCTTCGGTGCTATGCCTGACGTGTTGACGTAGCCTCGTTCGATAGTGAAATCGAGGAAATTGAAATACTTAATCTCGGAAAGCACTCCGCCTTTGCCTACGAATACAGGGGTGTTGGCTACGCCGATCAAAACCAAACCACCTGGGGGTGCGGCGAAGGGGAGAATCTCCGGGTTGGTTACCGGGTAGTCTTCGGTGATATATTTGTTTAGAGCACTAGGGGTGCCGGTGGAGCCGACGAGCGCATTATTTTCATCTTGAGTGGGTAATCTAGTGTCCGCTTCGGTCACGTAGCGGTTGACAGCGCTAGGCAAACCTGACGAACCGGTGGCGGCATCCGCTTGGTCGTCCGTCATGTGAATTTCGTTAGCGAAGGCGTTGGCTCTGTGCAACGCTAAGGCGGTGATGATCGCTGACGTAGCGGTGATGTCGATCCAAGCCGAACCGTCCCAAGAATAAATAGCCGGGATTATTGCTCCGCCGGGGGCGATAACGTAGCAATCTCCAGGGAAATTGAAGTTGGGGTCTACGGGCAATTCCGAAATCAACCCTAGACGGCCTCGGATAACAAGCTCTTGGCGGCGGTCTTGCCTTTCCCTCAAAGCATAGCTGATATCGGTAGCGATAACTTCGGTGGCCGGGGAAGCCGTGGTAACGGCACCAATCACGATATGAAATTGCCTATCGATCAAACCAGCGAAGACGCCAGCTTCATTGACCCGGATTTCTAGCGTGGGTTCCCCAGCGGAATCGTAAAAAGCGAAGACCGAAATCACATTCGTTTGGTCTAAGGGTATCACAACCCTTTCCGCTCCGTCGGACGTGACAAGCATCCCGTCGTCGGAAAAAGCGGTGAAAGGTTGAACGTCAACCTCCAACGACCCTGAGACGGTAGTGATAGTACCCCCGGTTAAGACCCCACGCTGGAACAGCGCTTCGAACCGAGAGTTAAGGTCTTGCGTGGAGTCTGCATTTTGATATTTCAGTACGGCGGTAATAGCCATTCGTTAAGCCTCTTCCTTTAACTTCTTACAAGAACTTGACCGCTGTGTAGTTCAACCTGTAATTTGCAGTGTCCAAAGGATCGTTCCATTTCGCTGTGAATCCAGTAGAAGCTCTAGCCGTTACCGTGATGGGTTGAAATTCTGGCAAAGCGTCTGTTTCATTATATAAGTTAGCCGTTACCGAGTAATCTGCATCACCTAAATCTGTGCTGAATAAGATAGCTATCTCTGTAGCCCCTGAAGCTATTGCAATTGACTGGGCTCGGGTGGGTTGAAGAATTTCTCGGAACACCGGAACTTCTTCTCTGGCTATCGCCCCTGAGTCGAAATTACGATCATCTCTCGCCCAATCCATCCCGTACACAAAATCTTCAATCCCTAAGTCGCCCCGGAAACCTCTGGAAGGTGTGTAAGATAATCTTCCTGAATCACCTATTTCATAGAACGTACCGACGTTTACCGACGTTCCAAAGCTCGCTGGGTTCTTATCTCTCGGCGTTTGAACTTCTACCCGCACCAGATATTTGCCATAAGGCAACCCGGACACCATCATCTTTTTTCGGATGGTAGTCACCGAGGCGTCGTACATATCTAATTTGCCGTTTGCGCTATTAATACCTTTGAAAATAGCCGAAGGGAAGTTGGCTGCCGTCGCCAAAGTACCGTTCAAGAAAACAAAGGGCCTACCAAAGTCGTTTCGAACAAAGTATTCCATTTCGAAACCCGACCCAATCAAAAAGTATTCGAATGTTGAACCTTCTCGATCGTTGGTGATAAAACGCCCCCAATCGGGGTTAGCTGTGTAGTCTACTGTGTGGGACCAATCCGTGCCCACACCAGTACCGTTAACAAAAACCCCGCCCATCGTGAAAGGGTCTACCGCTAGAGCACCAGTAGGTATAACATCCCCTACCTCAGACCTAGAAGAATCATGCTCCGAGATCACATTTTGCGAGGCTAACAACGACCCTTCTAGCGGAGGTGAGATCACAGGCTCGTGTAACAAAATAGTCGAGAACTTCAACCCGGCAGCGTTCGAGATAAAAATCTCGTGGGTTTGGTAACGAGCGTTCGTCCACAACGGCACCCTAGTCAACCCACCACCCGGCGTAGCTATCGTGTTTACCGGAGCCCCGTCGATTTGGATGTCGGCTGAAACCCCCGTGGCGTTCGCAGTCAAAATATCCATCTGGGTGGCTACGGCTCTGATCCTTATGGTGGACGTTGCGTCAATCATCTCTAAGGCGATACCCACCCCGTCAATGCCTGTAGTAGTGTAGCGGATGTTGCGGCCTACTATGGAAGTGGTGCCGTCTTCTAAGGTGTAAAGGCGATCCGAAGGCAAAACAAAGATCTCAGCGAAGTCCACTAAGCTTTGGTTGACCCCGAACTCTGATACGTTATACCGAGCGTATTCCCTCGTAGGATCGGGAGAATCCCCAGACGGACTAGCGACGTGGAGAAATATAGCCGCCCCGGAAGAAGTTACGTTGGTCGTGAACTCTACCACCCCTACCCCAGGGCCGATGGTAGCGATCTGCTTGACCTCTTCTTCGGTAGCCGTTATCACCTTAACGATGTCCCCAGGCCGGTAAAAAGCAAACTTAACGAAGCCCGAACTTACCGTGAAGGTTGTAGTGGCAGGCACCGCTACCCCAGCCGGACCACCGGCAATACCATCATAATCTGTTAGTGGTATAGTAGTCGTTTGCTGGGCTAAGGACCGGTTGAGGAATCTAACCGACACCGCTCCTCTACTCCGGGTAGTCACCTGGGGCGTTAAGAAGCCTGTAGTGGTATCCGATTTATAAAGGTCTGATTGCACGAAAGCTCTACCCGGTAAGACCAAAGTAGTCGTGGTGTCTTCTCGGAAAAAATCTACCCCGTAGATGATAAAATCACCCGCAGCGTTAGCGACTTCTACTTCTATCGTATGAGGTACGTTGTCAGCCAAACCGCTAGCGATCTCTACGCTTTGTTGTTGGATATCTAACTCAGAACCCAGGTCAGCTATAGTGCCGGTGCGGCTTAAATCGATAGCCGTACCCGTCAGGTCACCGTCCACTTTGACTGTCACTGTCGGCGAAGAGGATTGCAAATCAACCAACAACCGCACGTCAGTGAAGTACCCGGTCATCATTATGATACCCAAGTTCGTAGCGACTACTCTCTGCCTATTGGAAGTATCCCGATTTTCAAAGCCACCGTAGAACCTGATCCTAGGCTCACGGAAGAAAGCCGAGCGCAAAGGCGTCCGAATTTGGAACGCTACGTTACCCGTTCTCGGATGGTACTCATCTTGAACTACCTCGATCTCCCGGCAATGAATCCTTTGACGCCCTACTACATAGTCTAAAGTGGACAGATTAGTCTTGCGAGGGTTGTTATCAGGCTTAGCCGACCCGTGGGCTGACGTTGTATTAGTCAGATTAATCGTCAAAGGGATAGAACCGTTGCGCCGGGTGATCGTGAACTCGGTGCCGGAAGGGATGCCTGTAATAGTGTACTCATCGTCGTTGCCGTCGATAAACACATTACCCGGTACTACAGACCCGTTAGCCACCGCCCCAGCAAAAGTTACCGTTCCTAAGACACCGTCGTAGGTGAAAGCCACCAAACCAACATTCTCAAAAGAGTAGTTGGGCGGTATTCCGATATTGGTGATGAAATCGTTGTTGAAGTCAGGAACACCATCTACCTTGTCGAAATTCCCTACCACAAAATCAGAGTTGAAGACCGAAGAAACATATTCCTTCAGGTCTACTACATCTTTTCGTAGCTCGATGTTTTGTTCGTTAGTGGGTGGGGTGTCGTCCCAATCCCTACCGGAGATCTTCTCTACGGTGGTTACCACGTCCGAGGAAGCTTGTGGTGAGCCTGGTGACCTTAACAACAAAGCTTCTATAGGGAAGACTTCGAATGTTTTCTTGCGGCCAAAGTTGAGCTTTAAGGCGGTGTCGGGGGTGACATCATATTTGATATACAGAGTCGCCCCGGAAAAGAAGCCTTTGTCATCCACGTTACCGTCGATAGAAGGGTCTATCGGGGTGGTTAAGCCAGCGTCTAAGTACACCCCGGCTACCAACACCCTCAAACCGGTGCTAGTGGTGTACTCCCGATCTTCTGTAGAATCGTAGAATAAGAAGAAGGGATCAGCGGAGCCGGTGCCTTGTAAGCCGACGTACACCGGACCTTCAAAGGAAAGAATTTCGGTGTAACCTAAAACTGGAGCCGAGGCGAAGACCTTCTCTTCGGGCACCGCTAAGGCGAATTCTTGTGTGATATATTTGTTTGCGAAAGAAGGCGTGCCGTCAGAACCTACTAGCGCATCATTTTCGCCCTGCGTGGGCAGCCTAGTGTCCGCTTCGTCTACGAATGGGTTTAAAGCTGAAGGTCCGGTGCCGGAAGAACCCACCCAAGCTGCGAATTGGTCATCCGTACCGTGTTTTTCGTCTACAAAGTTATTAGTGCGGTGAATCAGCAAGTCGTTGGTAACGGTGACCGCATCCGTCATAATCAGCCATTGTGCCCCATCCCACCCATAAAGGTGGGTGAGGCTACCGCCGCCGGGCGCTACTACAAAAAGATCACCGTCTTGGTTTTCTTCGGCGGAAGGCAAACCGGCTGTACTGGATAAAACCCCTCGGATAATGTTGCGGCCTAGCTTGTCTAGGATATCTCGTGTGCTGGTTTTGATGTACGTTGTCAGCACACTAATAGCACCGATAGGCACTTCTACCGTAGCAAATATGATGTGATCGTCTATATCGGCCAAGAGGTTGAAAGCGGATAGCTCAATAGCTAAGACTTCCACTTCAGGATCGTTGTTTTGATTGTAGACGGCCCGGACGACGATAGCAGTAGTTTGCCCTGCCGGACAATCTAATCGGCTATTGTCGCTGGTTTCTTCGACCACCATACCGTCTTTGTTGATGAGCTTCCACGGAGCTAGCAAATCAACTTTAAGCTGCGCCGGTACGGCGATAACTTCCCCGCCGTCAAAAATCCCCGGAACCATCAACGAGGTGAACCGATCGTTCAAGTCCTTAGTAAGATCTAAGTTTCTAAATTTTAGTAGAGTTCTTATAGTCACGGTTCATTCCTTAAATTCTCAGTGGGCTCCCCGCTCTTAAAATCCTACCTGTACTGCGATGCTTCTAGTTTCAGAGTCAGTTTTGATCGATTGTGGAAAATTCCCGACCGAAAAAAGCCAGGTAGTTCCCACTAATAGGTCACCAGCAATAGGGCTAAACGTATAGGTCGCTATCAATCCGATATTGGAAAGCGGCCCTACGGCTTCGAGGAGATCCAAGTCGCAAAGGTATTCGACACAAAACGGCGAGATCAACGTTTTGCTCGTGACAGCTTTAGGTCCGAAACTTTGTAGGGGTAAAGTTGTAACAGTAGGGTCGGGGGTCAAAGCTACCGCAGGGTCACCAATATCATGGCCGCCTTCACCAGTAACGAAGTCTGTAATAGTGAAAGCACGACCCATGGCAAGCATATTTGCAAAGTTGGTTCGTGCGCCATCGGTAATCGTCGCTATTATCGCTTGAGCCATTTCAACGTACCTTTCTTATACTACATTCAATAGAGCAACAAACCTTAGTGCTGTTGGAAGATTCTCCGGCCTAACGGGCGGTCGCTGGTCCCAGGTCGAACGACTTTGACCAGTTCATTTTTCTTGTTTTCTAGCATCCCGAAGACACGGATGGGGATTAACAACCGGTTGGAAATATATTCAGCGTCAGTAATAGCTTCTTCTAGCGATTGGTAAACGTTGTCACGTTGGCGAGCTTCCAATCCAAGGTAATAGTACATCTTGTTCCCCGGTAAAATTCAAACGATTTCACGATCTATTTGAAATTTAACCGTGGAAAAGGCCGAAGACCTTGTCGAAGACCTTCTCAAGGTCTAAACATCAATCGCTAACCAGCTTATTTCGTAGTCGGCGGTGTCGGTCGGATCGTTCCACTGGGCTGTGAAGGATGTAGTAGACCGTGCTGTGACTACTATCGGTTGATATATGGGGTCAGCGTCTACGAGATTATCCCATGTAGCTATTACAGCGAATGAAATATCCGGCATCGCCGGGGCTATCGTAACGACTGTAAAGGTCACCCCCGAAGCCACCGCATCTCGACCCACCCGCTGTGCATTAGCATGAGTATGAAGCGTTGTTATGGAGCCATCGGTAAGCTCTTCAGCTTCCGCTGCCGTAATATCGGTACCAGCGTCGGCTGTTACCGCTTGGGTGAAAGTAACGCTATGCGGGTTATCCGCTGGTAAGGCGTCATGAGCGGTCTCATCAAACGCATGAAAGTGGAGTGTAGTAGTCGAGCCGTCGGTAAGCTCTTCAGCTTCCGCCGCTGAGATGTCGGTACCTGGATCAGCCGCCACCGCTTGGGTGAACGTAGTGTCTGCCGCCGCTGTGTGGGCGTGAAGTATGGTGATCGAACCATCCGAAAGTTCTTCTAGTTCGGCTACCGTAATATCAGTGCCAGCATCGGCTGCGATCGTAGACGTTATGGTGTGAGCATGGATTGTAGTAGTCGAACCATCCGAAAGCTCTTCTAATTCAGCTACCGTGATATCCGTACCAACATCGGCTGCGATCGTAGACGTTATGGTGTGAGCATGGATTGTAGTAGTCGAGCCATCCGAAAGTTCTTCTAATTCAGCTACCGTAATATCAGTACCGGCGTCGGCTGCGATCGTGGAAGTAATCGTGTGAGCGTGAAGTGTAGTAGTCGAACCGTCCGATAAAGTTTCGAGTTCGGCTACCGTGATATCGGTCCCGGCGTCGGCTGCGATCGTGGAAGTAATCGTGTGAGCATGAAGTGTAGTAGTCGAGCCATCTGAAAGTTCTTCTAATTCGACTACCGTGATATCGGTGCCGGGGTCGGCTGTTATCGTGGAAGTAATCGTGTGGTTGTGTAGTAGTGTAGCCGAACCGTCGCTAAGCTCTTCTAATTCTGTGGTGGTGATGTCCGTACCACCGTCGGCGTCGATTGTAGACGTGATCGTGTGAAAGTGTAAGACAGTGGTGGAACCGTCGGTAAGCTCTTCAGCTTCGGTTCCGGTCATGTCGGTGTCTGGGTCGTTGATAGCAGCTTGGGTTAACGTGAGGGTGGAACCTATTTCTAATTGTTCGTCCCCGCCGTCATTCAATTCCAGCTTAGAAATCCCTGTCGCTGCGTGTATTTTCGGGAAAAGGAAATTTTTGGTGGTGTCGTTGGCTGATATTTTTACAGAAATATCTAGTCCGGTATCACCTTGGATGCCCTGCGGCCCTGTGTCGCCTTGCACGCCTGTGGGTCCAAAATCTCCCTCGATTCCAGTTTCACCGGCGACTCCGGTTGCCCCGGCTACGCCTGTGAATCCCCTAGGTCCAGTGTCGCCTTGGACGCCAGTTTCCCCGATCGGGCCGATAGAAGAGCCTGTCAAGCCTTGAAAACCGGTTACTCCTTGTAGCCCTTGTATACCCGGCACACCTTGTTTACCGGTACCTCCAATAAGTCCCGTAGCACCATCCGATCCGGTATCACCTTGTGGCCCACCGGGGTCGCCGGTGGCTCCTTGAATTCCCGTTTCGCCTGATGTTCCCGTTTCACCGGCTACCCCCGTTTCACCGGCTACGCCTGTACTGCCTTGGATTCCGGCTCCGGTCGTGCCGGACAATCCAGTGATCCCTCGTATTCCTGTGTACCCAACGAAACCTTGGATACCTGTGGCACCATCGGGGCCTGCATCACCTTGCAAACCTAATGTACCGGTTTGCCCTTCGATACCTTGCAATCCGGTTTCACCTAGGGCACCTGTAGAACCTTGTATCCCTTGTAGCCCTGTGTTCCCTTGCAAGCCGCCTGTCGGTCCTGTCACACCACGGACGCCTGTTTCACCGGCGGCACCACCGAATGGGCCTGTGGGGCCTTGTACGCCGGTCGCTCCGAGGCCTGTGTCCCCTTGGGCTCCTATACCTGTTTCACCGGCTACGCCTGTACTGCCTTGTACACCTGTCGTACCCTCTTGACCGACGGAAATAATTTGGACTGCACCGTCGTAGTATTTTAAATCTCCGGTGGTTTTATTCAACCAAAGCTGGTCGGTAACGGGAGCGCCGGGATCAGCATTTCTGATCTGTACACCGGATTCGTCCGTTGGTTCCTCTTGTTTACCTATATGCGTTTTGGTTGTCATATCACCACCTTAAACAGGGAATATCTTTGTTACAACAATAACATTGGAGTCGTTCACCGTTACGTGCCAAACAGTAGAGTCATCGGCCAGGATATAGATTGTATTATGTAGTATCTCGGAACCACCTGGCGGCGGTGATATTGCTTGTAACACACCAGCGTTGGTTATATCGAAAGCGGCTTCAGAGGTGTCTGGTTTAGTAACTTTAAAATTGCTAAGAGCGTTGGGGAATCCTGAAGTCGCTATCAAAGTTTCGGTAGCAGAGTTCAAGGTCACCGACCAAATCTCGCCGTCAGGGCTTTCGATGAACCACCCGATAGTAGATTGGATGAAGCCAGAAACGGTTATCGGTATCAAAAGATCTATATCGTAGCGGTTGCTTTCGACTTGTTGGGTGTAAAATCCTTCATAACCGCAAGCTGCGCCCGTATAAGAGGTAGAAGGCACGACAAAGGTATCGAGGGTATGGGTGAAAGGGAAGTCTTGTTCGAACCTACCCGATAAGGATAAATTTTCCCAGCCGTCCGTGAAGGGGTCTACGGGGTCGGCGTCGAGTGGGCAAGACGAATCGAAAGGTACGCCTGTATCAAGGGTTCGCCGACAATCCCCTATCAAGTTATCTATTGTTATGAACAAGTCGAATGTGTACGTTGCTGCACACATCGCTATCGTCATAAACACGTCCATAGTGATTGTGATGATAATAGACTTGAAACACTCCTCGGAAGAAGACGAGGTCAAGAAATCGGTGCCTGAAGCATCAAAATCGAACCTATGCCTTTGGATTTCGCCTTGGAACCGGATAACGACTTCATTTTCCGAGATAGATAAGATATCAAACAAGTCGGGTTGATTTGAGATGTAGCCCAAAAATGCGACCCAAGATGTGATACCGACGTTCGGCAGCCAAACATGAGCTTCTTGCCCGCCGAATTGCGAAGCGTTGTTCACCCACGGGTCTAACGAAGGGTCGAGATCGAATTTGTCTTTGTCCATCGGCTTAAGAACCGGCGAAGTCAAAGTCAAAGCCTTTATCAAGTCTGACACCCCTAGGTTAGTACCTACGGAGTGAACTAAACCTTTGGTGGCTAGGCGGGTCGCTAGAATCTTCAGGGATTGAATTTCAGGTAATAGATCTTGAAAACCGATAAAAGGCTCGATCAAGCGAGTCGCTAGCTTCGAAGAGACCGCTCTTTGTTGCTCGTCAGTGATCTTAGTAGCATCGTTGAACAACACCCTCGCAAACGCTTCCCACAAAGACATGATCGTCGTGGCGTGTAAGATAAGAAACGCCCGGTCTTCTGGGAAGTTAGTGTGGGTGATCGCTACTTGGTTACCCCCACGACCTAATTGAATACCGACTGTAACCACTTCCGAGGTTGGGACGACTGTATATACTTTTTGGTTGTTACGAGGGTCCACCCCCGGATTCACCTTTTGGGTTTGGGCCACCTCTATCTTGATCGGCTCCCCGATACGTGAGGTCTCGATTCTTATCACCGTAGGCTGCGGGGTAAAGGGTACCGCATCCCCAGACAATAAATAGAATTGACCCTTCGGTGCTATGTAAGGTTCGTTCACCGATAGCATCGAATCTAGTATAGGGGTGTAGATTGTATCTTGCACAGAAGCTTTAAGCATAGATTTACTACTACATGATGATTAGTTAACTACTGACCTCTAAACTCACTATGTCGGCAAAATATACCGACACCTCATTCCGATTGAAAACCATTGGCTCTATTGCCGACAAAGACCCGGTGGCTCGGTGAAACTCCGTGAAGATCACATTTTGCACACCAGCGATCTCACTAATAAGCCTTTGCCGGATAACTTCGGGGAAAATTGTTTCAGTGAACTCTGTAAAAGTGAACTCTGTTTGTAAGAAAGTTTGAACGTCTTGTTCCACTTCTGTAGTAGAAAAAGATGCTAGAGCTTGAACCTTACCAACGATCCTAGGATTCACCGGGAAAGGTGACCGCACTAGAATATCGGTATTGAATAAGAATTCGGCACCGTCCGAGAAGATCGTGGTCTGCACCTGTTCGAGTACCGTATTGAATTGGTAAACTATTTGTACGACATCATTCAAAGCTAAGGGCGTGTCTAAGACTAGAACGTCGGTAGCGTTCAAAGAAAGACCGCTCTCAAAGGTCTCATCAATCACTAACGTACCCGTTATCGCCCCCGAAACGTCGTTGACTGTCAAGGTATCGATCGAAAGGGCTGGAACTTTTTCCAAGACTATCTGGGTTTCGCCGCCGGTAGCTGTGAATGTTTGGGTGTACGCTTCCGTGGCCGATCCGATGTTATAAAGGTCTAAAGCCGGGCCTGTTACCAACCGGGTGAACTCTTTTTCGAACGGTTGGACCGTGGCTACATCCGAGACCAATTCAGGCAAACCATCAGTGATGAGCCCTTGGATACCGCCTGGCGCTCCCAAGTTCCGCCCCAAGAGCGCAGTCTTCAGTCTCGTGGCCTGCTCTTCTTTGGTCTCTTTGGTGACACCCCCGGAGCTAGCGGAGCGGTTTTCAGTCGAGTCGATGCCTAATACTACAGTCACTATCGAGTTGATTCTAAACTTAGGTAAGTTGAAATCTTCCCCGACGCCTACAGCTTCGACCAATAACCCAAGCTCGAAGGCGTTACGACCAGGGTTGTAGAAGTTATCGGCTGATAAGGTGGTGATCGTACCGGAAGTTACCACCCGGTAAACTAAATCTCCGTTAATATTCGAAACCAAAGTACCCGCCGGTATTGAAATATCCTCGGTAGGGCGGGTGAACCTTAGAAAATGTTGGACGTGGCGTGACTTGACCCCGGCCCCAGGGGAACTAGCATAGTTCGCTAAGGCGTTGCGGACTTCATCGTCGGTGGCGGATTCTTCAAAATCTAAAGTGAAGAGTTGTCTTAGACTTTCCGCTTCTTCCGACGCTATCGCTAATTGACCAGCTTGAGGCCGAATCATAATATCCGGTAAAGGGCCTTGGACAATATCCAACGTTGTGTCGGTCGATTGGATCGACTCACCAAGTTCTACAATGATATCTTCTTCGGTACGAGCCATGTCTTTACCTTAAACTGTGGTCGCCGCACTGTCATTAAACGTATGGTTTAATTCCACGGGTCTAGTGTTTATTACGTCTACTACAGATAACAACTCATCACTCTCAAACAACACCTTCACTAAAAATACTATACTCGTTAGAGATGAGATGCTGGTTTTGACTTGCTGGACCTTTAGAATCCGATTACCCGTATTAGAATCTCTTTGCTTTAAAATTAAGCGATTTATAGTCTCGGTCAGGAAGTTGTCTACTACAAGCTCCGTAAAGCCTGCCGGGGTACCGCCGAAAGCGTAATTTAGAAGTTCGTTGCCTTCATCGAAAAAGGTGTTGTACTCACTTAAAAGATGTCGAGCTACGTTTTGTGAGCCCTCTTCCAAATTTGTGACCGTTTGTAAAATACCACGGTCTTCGTCCACCGCAAGATCACCGTTAGATATTCTGAGTGTAGTCATCCTGGCTGCCCTTCGTAGGTTGCTAAGATATTGTTCCATGACTCAAGCTCAGCACGGGAATTTTCATCGGTTTGTTCTTGCTCTAGTCGAACTTGCAAATTCGTTATCATATTTTGTTCGTGGAACGCTTGATCTCGTTGAATCGTTAATTTGTCCAAAGGCTTTTGCAAGCTTTGAACAAAGGTATTTAGTTCGGGTATGTCAGAGAACCTCGAAGGGCCGCCGGTTTCACTCTCGTCTTGAAACAAGGAAGTCATAAAAGAGCCGAAATTCTCCAGTCTTTCATCTAATTCTGCTACTCGGGTAATCGCATCATCATTGACTACCTCCAAATAGGTGGTCATCAAAATATCCCGGTCTTCGTTATCCACCTCGATGTCCAAAGCCCGGTCGATCCAATCCATAGAGATCTGTTTTTGCGAGCCTCGTTGTAGTATTAAAAAGGATTCGAAGCTTTCCCCTATTTGTTCCTCCCGTTGAAAGGCCTTCGAAAAATAGGAAGGCCTTTCTTTATCCGGCAGGGCTTGCTCGCCTATAAGAGCTAACTCATCTGTGGTGAAGTTCGGCATACATTACCCCAATTGCATAGAGCTTAAGAATTTATTAGCGGGTTGGGAGCAATTAGCCCCTCCCCCAAAGCCATTAACCTTATCCCCCAAGTTGGCTAACGACAGCGACATCGCCCCAATTTCATCGGAAGCTGTTTGAAAACCCGCTGAGCATGTATCACCTACCGCTGAAAGCTCCCGCAAGATCTCAAGTAACTCGGGGCAAATATCAAAGTTGAAAGATAAGCACTGAGGTAGGAACTTATTCAACTTGCTGATAAGGGCATTTAAAACCGTTATAGGGAAGCAAATGATGCTTTGGATGATATCCGCTATCCACTCCGTGGAAAAACCAACTATCACATTCAAAAGCGAAGCCAAGAAACAAAGCAAATTACTTATAATGAGCCTTAGAAAATCGGGGAATTCGAATTTTAATGAGATACAATCTAGTAAGGAACCATCAAACTTACCCGCCCCCATCAAACCTATTGCAGCATCAAAAAATTGATCGAGCCTAGAAAGTAGGTCAAAAAAGATCGTTTTAGCCTTGTCTAATAGCTTTTGGCACTGCTTGAATATCTGTTTCAAATTGTTGGTCAATGTCTTTATACCGGCAGCAATAGCCGGGCCTAAAGTTCCCGAATTAAGACAAAACGTCAAAGCATCATCGAGATCATCGAACGCTCCCAGCAAGCCAAAGGAGTCTTCGATGTTGATGACCTTAAGCATCACCACCGGCACCTTACCGCTTTCTTGGCCCAGGTAAGCTATCGGTGGTGGTACTTGGTCGTCACCTTCCAATTGAGCTTCAGCGGAAGCCGCACCGTAACCCACCATATTCAAACCGATCCCATTCAAATTGGAAGCTGTGATAGGCTCGTCGATATTTAACTTCTCTACAGCTTGATCTAATTCAGCGAACATATGTAGTAGAGCTTGCTGGTTGAAAACCGGTTTGGTAGCGACCCGCTTCATAAAATTAGATGAGACTTTTTTGTTTGGTGACAAAGACCCGTTCTTGACCTTGTCCATATCCTTGATAAGGTCGTCGGTCGTCGCATTGAAATTGATGCCTAGAACTTCCCCACGCTTTTCTAAAAGCCTAGCAATCTCTTCGTCCGTGTGCTTCAACCGTAAGTTCAATAGAATATCTATATCTCTTACAACCGCTACTTGAAACAAAAGGTCCGATATAGACTTACGGTGAGACTTGATTAGCTCATCGATCTGTAGCCGAATCCTTTGCTCTAGGTTTTGCTTCGCTAACGTCGGTAGCTCAGCCGTACCCACCCTGGCGATGAAAAAGTTAATAAGCTCTAAGATTGTATTCGAAGTAGCGACATTTGAGTCGATCTGATCGCCGATCGTAGCATCGGGGAATCCTGTTTGCTTGAACCGAAAGATCACGCCAGATTCAGCGTTGGTGTACCCTAGCTGAGATACTTCTCGGATTCTCTCTGGCCTAAGCTCTTTTTTGCTCGGATGGAAGGTCTGAGTGATTAAATTTTCATCCCCCACACCGTATTGCTTTAGGATCTGATCTTTCTGCAAATTCTGAGCTAGGAAATTTTGTCTTAGGACGTAGGTAGCGTTGTTAGCACCCACGTAAATCACTTCATCCCCGGTGTCGTACTCGGGGAAGCCGAACCTTTCTCTTACTTCGTCGATAGGTACACTAGCGTTACCGTTGTTTATAGCGGGGATTTTCTCTATAATCAATTCACTTTGGAATAGAATGGGCTTATTGGCCCCCGCCCCTTGGGCTCGGATAGCATCAAAGATAGCCTCGACCTTGTCGAAGTCATTACCGACTGCTTTGTAGATCCCTCGGAGGACTGCTACGTTGTCTTGATCCGATGGCAGGCCGGACTCTTCGCCGCTGAGATACCAAACACCATCGTGGACTATACCCCCGGCATCAAAGATCATCTTTTCGTCCGCTTCAAGCTGCTTGGCTTCCCTTTTAGCGGCTTCCTTCGCCGCTAGCCCTGGCTCGACCTCTGGTGACACAGGCCCAGCGTAGACGGGCAAACCATAAACCCCAGCAAGATCGTCAAAGTTTCTAATATCACCGTCGCCTTGGCGCATCAAACCTTCAAAGATCTCTTGAATCTCACCTATAGATTCATAAATACCAGAGCTAACAATTGTATCTTGTAGATTGTCGAGAAGGGCTTCATTGTCGATGATCCGGGCGGACATCGACTCCTCTAATTCACGAAACGACGACTCTAGGTCGTTGGGGAACTTACAATCCAAGGCGAAATCAACGGCCATTCCTACATCCTTTTTTCTATATAGAGTTCAGAAGTCAAAGTAAGGACGGGCGATATAGGCCTAATACTTAGCTAAGATGTCGTCTAAGTGGTCTTCGCTTACAAGCTTGTAGAGCTTCCACAAGTAGTCGTTGTAACCAGCCCGATCCAAATACTTCCAGATAATTTCTGGCTCTTGGAACCTTTCGAAGCGACCTATGTTGACATCTTGCCGCATCCTTTCGTTGAGCTTTTGGTGCAGCTTAGTGCGGTTTTCTCTTACCTTGATGAATTCTTTAGCCAATTTTTCTATTACACGTTTCACATTATCTTTTTCGGCGGCGATCCGTTCTTCGACCTCTTCCGGCTCCCTAGCTACTTCCTTTGCTCCCGACGATTTCAATAGAAGACGCCAACTTCTCCTCAACTCCCCGATCAAAGCATCAAATTTCCTAGCTTTGTTCTCCGCTACCCGAATCATCGGAGCGAAATATTCATCGGGGTCAAACCCCTGGGGCAAAACTAAGGGCGGTAAAATCCACTCGTCGTCCGTAATATTATACACCGCATCCGCTGTTTCCGCTTTTTCCACAGGATCTTTAAGAAAAAGATGTAAGGGATAACCCTTGTAGTCTAACTCTTCCAAGGCTTTAAACTTACTTTGGAGGTCTGTTACATCTTCTTGGGTCTCGTCACCTTGCCAATCGATTGTAACAGAAACATCTAAGTCGGTACCTGGAGCCCATTGGTAAGAAGCCGCCCCACCGTAAATACGAACTTCCTCTATTTTGAGGTCAAATGTAGTAGCCGCTTCTTCAGCTTTACCGAGAATAAATTCTCTTACATCGTCCTTCATTCGAGGGAGGTCATTGGGATCGTCGTACACCCAAAGATCTTTGGGCAGCGTTTTCCTAGGGAAATCCAGTATCGAGCTACGAACAAACGTAATAGTCATAGGGCCTTCTCTGTACAGGTTCCCTTAGAAATTAACCGAAAAATGGAATGAATGGTTATTTTGCATTCAGTAGTAACCAGTCTCTAGTTGGTAAGTGAAAAGAGGGATATTATGGCTGATGAGCAAAACTTTGTACATGAAGGTACGTTGCTACTAAAATCGATGGCTTCAGCTTTGGTTGATAACAGCGAAAACATCGAGGTAGAAGTAGCTTCCGGTAGTTGTCACACCACCGTCTTCACCCTAAAATGCGATAAGTCCGATCTCGGTAAGCTTATCGGCAAAAAAGGGCGAACCGCCACCGCTATGCGAAACATCCTAGGTGCCGTAGCTTCCAAGTTCGGTAGACGGGCTGTTTTAGACATCGAAGAATAAATATTGTTTATTTGGTTTTGCGTGCTATAGTGTCATAACTCTAGACACTCTAACCTATTGATGTTCTTGATTGTTGTACCGGTCCTGATCTTGCATTAGTAGGGGGTAACGAGCCAAAGGATTTTCCAATGAATAAGCAAGTGATCTTAGCAATGGCCTTTTCTCGCAGCCGGTGGGTCGAAAAGTTTGCCAACGGCTTCAAAGGGGCTTTAGGGGAGTATGCTAAGCTTCGCTATTCTGAAGCTTTAGGCTTCGGCGATTATTGGAGTGACGAGATTAATGACCTGTTACATACAGTGGATAACTTGTTCGACCCAAAGGTAATCAAAACGAAGACCAAGTTCAATTTGTACCGAGCCGCCGCCGAAGGCTTTCTAGAAGCTATGAACGAACAAAAGCAGGTTCTAGACGCTAAGAACGAATTTCGTAATCACTACCTGACTACCCCAGAAGAAAAGAAAAACTTTAACCAAATAGCCCGTGACCTACGGCTAACCTCGGAAGACCTCGCTTTTGAGCTACTGGAAAAGTTCTTCGTCAAGCACCAAGAAGATATTCTAAGAGAAGTTCAAATCAAACTTAGTTAGCCATTCGTTCTGAACTTGGTGTGATTAGCGAACTCCGTGATGAAATTCTCACCTTCCTTCTCGTTAATGATCCCGGCGAACTTTTCAAAAAGTTCGCCGTGATCGGCTACTTCGTTCCGGTATTTTTGGTACAAATGATGGTGGATTATTTCGTGAGCCAAGCATTGCCTTAGTAAATTGTCGTCTTCTACGATTTTGTGGTTAACCAAGATATGTGTCTTGGCTTCATCACCCAGCATCTTGAAGGTAGTCTTCCCTAAGTATCTTACACCTTTTAAAATCTCAGCCGAAGGCCGCTTCTTTTCTTCGGGGATATACCGGGTTAAAAGCTCATCGATCAAATCGTAGACCTTTTTCATTTGGATGGCACGTTCTCCATTCCCAGATGCTCCCACCTCAAAACTTTCCGGCATCGCATGTGGCGTTTTGTCAACCACTGTTCCATCGGGTAGGACTTCACGATAAACAACTTCCTTTCCCTCGTTGACCCGTTTTTGAACCAACCCCGGCGAAGTCTCCCAAATCTCGTCGTCAGGAATCTCGTAGACCTTCTTTCCGTCAACCCAAACCTCCGTTACAGCTTCAGTTTTGGTTAAACCTTTGGCAAACACCGCTAGTATCTTTGCAGCATAAGGATTCAAGTTCTTAGGGATGTCATCCAACGGGAACCATTCTAGTCGGGTGAACTCTTTATCAGGGTCGTTTTTAACCGTAGGAGCCGAAGCCCGCACCGAAGGCACAAAGAGAAACACCTTATTGTCTTCTTTTTCCCACAAATAATTCAATTTAGTGAAATCGGTGATGCCCGTTTCTTCTTTTACCTCACGCAAGAGCGCATCCACAGGGTGTTCCTTCTTTTTTATCTTACCACCCGGCAGCATGTACTCACCACCACGGTTCAAACCTAACAACACATTATTATTGTCTAATAGAATACACCTTACTCTCGATGTCATACACCCTCCGTTCTTTGTCGTACCTTCAATTTAACACCATTATTTTTATACTAGAGATAACCTTCTTTTCGGGGGCCATAAAATGGCAGAAAGAATTTTAGCATACGACGATGTCGAAGAAAGAATGGTACGGACAACCAAAGATCCGTCCGACATCGCCAGTGGAGCCGACAGCCGTATCGGTTGTGAAACGGTAGGATCAGGGGTAAAGACATTATCCGCTACCTACACCACACCCCTAGCAGACACCAACTACTCTCTCAACGTTTCATGGGAAAACACCGTGGACGCTAGTCCCCTATTCCAACCGTTCATGATAACCACCAAGCTCACCACCGGTTTTACGATCGAGTGGTCCGTAGACACCGACACCACTAACTATGAACTTTGCTACAACGCCAGCACTAACGGCTTCGCTAACGTATCCGGTACCGAAATAATTGCTAACGGCGCTAGCTCTAAGGTGGTCGTGATCAATCCAGCTTTAGCCAACACCGACTTCAGTGTAGTAGCGACTTTGTCGAATATCACAGATCCCGGCACCCAATTTCAAACCCCGGTCGTGACTTCTAAAGCTCCCGGTGGCTTCACCGCTAAGTGGAACGCTCCTACAGACTCGGCTAACTATGTACTGGAATACCAAATAACGAATTTTAGCTAATCTGTTTACCCTACCGAATTACTCTACTGGAAAGGTAAATGGGTATTAGTTCTAAACAAAGGTGAACGGCTTACCCTTGATCTTCGAATAGAACTCCCCGAACCGGCCTTCTCTGAATTTACCCAACCCCTGGACTTCACCGTCTAGGTGTAGTTGGGTGATTTCTTCACCCTCGTTCCGAAAAAGGAAGCCGTCTTGTAAGAACTTCTCGGCGTTTTCCGATAGGAAAGCTAAGAGATCTTGCGCCGATCCCGATTCAGCTACCAAAAATATGGATTGCTCTTCGCCTAATTCTTCACCGTCTTCTTCCCAATAACCTTTGAGAAGCTCACACTCAAAACCTAAACCTTGAGCTTGATCTCTTAACGATGTCAAACTAGAACGATTGGCTTCGTGGCTCTGATCTTGACGGTAGGTAGAGATAATCCCACAAGACTTGTCCTTGTCTAGCGCATCTTTTTTTATTGTACGCACCGATTCAGCTACTACACATTTCAAGGCTTTTAAGAGGCTTTTAGTCACTTCGATCTCCGTCCCATAATTCCATCTAGTAGTCTTTGTTAACTTTAAGGTAACGAAACGTATTGGAAAGGATTCGCATATGACTACCGGAGTACAAGGGCAAACTGGCCTTACAGGTGTAACTGGTACCCAAGGGATCACAGGCGAAAAAGGCGATAAAGGTCAAAGGGGTGATACTGGCCTTGGCGGCGCTCAAGGCCTCACAGGCGTACCCGGCGAGACTGGGATCGGAGCCCAAGGTGATACCGGCATCAAAGGACCGACAGGTTCCGTAGGGCAACAAGGCCAACAAGGCTACACCGGTGGTGCCGCTACCGGCGTTCGAGGACCTACCGGGCTATCGTTCCAAGGTGCGACAGGCCTACGAGGTGTGGACGGTACTACAGGCGCTACAGGATTGCGTGGGTGTACCGGACTTTCCATTTTAGGTGCTACCGGTCTCAGAGGCGTCAACGGCCTTATAGGCGAAGCGGGGCCTACTGGGCAAAGCGGCGTCGGCACCACCGGCGCTAAAGGCCCAACCGGTGCTCAAGGTCAAGGTGTAACAGGACGGATTGGAGCGACAGGTCTTGGCGGCGCTCAAGGCAACACAGGAGCCCAAGCAATCCAGGGAGCCACAGGCGAAGCTGGTGTCCCAGGTGAAACGGGAACCAAAGGTTCGACAGGCGAAGCTGGCGGAATAGGAGCCACAGGATTCCAAGGCCAACAAGGTCAAACAGGAGCCCAAGGCTTTGCAGGTAGCACAGGCCTCAAAGGAGTCACAGGTGTAGTAGGAACTACCGGCGGTTTAGGCCCAACCGGTCTCGGCGGCCCCCAAGGCATAACGGGATTACCCGGCCTAGGAATCACAGGATTGGTTGGTGTAACAGGCCTAATTGGAAGCCAAGGCCAAACGGGAGCCAAAGGCAACATCGGTGATATAGGTGTGACCGGAACAAAAGGTGTGACGGGCGGCTTAGGCCCAACCGGCATAACCGGCGTCACTGGAGAAAAAGGTGACAATGGTGTAACAGGAACAAAAGGAGTAACCGGTTCACAGGGATTCGCAGGGCAGCAAGGCTCCACGGGTGCTGTAGGTGCGAAAGGCACCACAGGCCTTACAGGCACCACCGGTTCGCAAGGAGTAGCCGGGCAAGACGGCACCACCGGTTTAAGCGGAACCCAAGGCGACACTGGAAATAATGGTGTAACAGGCCTAAGAGGCCAAACCGGAACCCCTGGGCAAACCGGAGCCGCTGGGTTGGTTGGCGTTACCGGGCTCCCCGGACCTACAGGATTTCATGGAGCTTCAGGTTTAGTTGGACCGGCTGGCAACACCGGAGCTTTGGGCAACACCGGAGCGGCGGGAACCCAAGGAACTACAGGCGGGGTCGGCACACAAGGCCAACAAGGAAATACAGGATTCGGTGGTGTGACAGGCCTAGTAGGAATCACGGGCCTAAAAGGCGCTCTGGGCAACACCGGTGTTTTAGGTTCGCAAGGTATCACCGGCCAAGTAGGTGACGCTGGTTTTACAGGCATCCAAGGCGTCACAGGCATACACGGATTCACAGGTATAGTCGGCCCAGCCGGAACCACCGGAGCGGGCGTGGCGGGAGCGACTGGAACCCAAGGCGAAACGGGAACCATAGGTACGATAGGTCCGGTCGGTACTACAGGATTAATTGGTCCTACCGGAGTAAAAGGTGATACCGGAACTCAGGGATCGACAGGTCTTGGTGGGCCGGTGGGAACAACCGGAACCATAGGCCCGGTGGGTGGCGTAGGTTTGACGGGCGTTCAAGGCGATACAGGACACATGGGAGTTGATGGTATCACCGGCCTCGATGGTATCACCGGACAGGTCGGTGCTACAGGCATACAAGGAGCGACAGGCCTCAGAGGCGTACAAGGTCTCGATGGAGCGACCGGGGTAGGCGTTCCCGGCGAAACAGGTATCGGCCCGGATGGTGCGACCGGAATCCAAGGCCAACAAGGAAACACGGGTGTCCGTGGGTTCACAGGCAGCCAGGGGGATACCGGCGAAAGAGGAATCACCGGACCGAATAGCGGAGCGGTTGGCGAAACCGGAGCCCAAGGATTTACTGGACTACAAGGCGGTACAGGTCTCGATGGAATCACAGGACTGATTGGTGAGACTGGTATACAAGGGGTCCAAGGTTTTACCGGGCTCGTAGGGCGTACCGGTATACAAGGCTTCAGAGGTTTCACCGGAGCCGAAGGGTTGGTTGGTTCGTCAGGCTTCCAAGGTATCACAGGAACACTCGGCGGTACGGGTCTGATCGGTCAGACAGGTACCCAAGGACCCCAAGGAGCTTCTGGAATAATCGGCTTTGCTGGGCAGACCGGGGTAAGGGGTTTCACCGGACTCAAAGGCGAAACCGGAGTGTTCGACGAAGCCGCTCACGATGCGTTGCCTTTCGACAACCCGCACCAAGTAAGCTTCACCCAAGCGGTGTCAGTAGACCCAGGTACTAATATCTCGGCAGCGGAAGCTGAAGAGCTAACGGACGGATCGACTACTACGTTGCACGCTCACGCTTTCAACGAAACGGCTCACGATTCTTTGCCAGCCGACAACCCACACACCGTGACGTTCACCCAATCGGTAGCGGCGGACGGTGGTACTAATATCTCGGCAGCGGAAGCTGAAGAGCTAACCGACGGCTCGACGACTGTTTTACACGCTCACACCATCACGTCTACCATAGCAGCGGACGCTGGCACCGATATCACGGTCGGAGAACTAGAAGAGCTATCGAACACTTCGACTACCACGCTACACAGCCACGCTTTCAACGAAACGGCTCACGATGCGTTACCGGCGGACAACCCGCACAGCGTGACGGTCACCCAAGCCGCCACGGCGGACGCTGACACGAACGTAACAGGGCTTGAGTTGGAAGAGTTGACCGATGGGTCGGTGACGACTTTGCATAGCCATGCAGTGAGTGGTCTCACACTTGAAAGCGGTACTGGTGCTTTGAATGTTGGCGGTACCAACGTGATCACGTTGTCATCACCAGCAGCGAGTTACGCTATTGCTTTGACCTACATCGGCGGCAGTTCACCAACTACTGCTTTATCGTATGCGGCTGGTGTACCAGGGGCTAATGACTTTACCGTGACAGGGGAACTCGGTACAAGTCTCAGTTTCTCTTACATAGCTCTGAAATGACAAAGGGAACCTCTGGGTTCCCTCCGTTCAATGGTACTTAAAGGTGATTTAATCGGCTGTGCAAGTGAAACCATACCCCGTGATTACTGAAAGAGTGGCTGCAATATCAATATTACCATTGTTATAAGAATCAAGCAGTACCCCGTCCGTAAAGCTGTAAAGTTTGCGGGTGACAGCACCTAGAACACACGTTGAAACGACACCTAAAAGGATGTCAGCGTCGTGTGTTGAGAGTTTCGCATATGCACCAACCGTATAAGTGCTTCCCAACTCACTCAAAGCGTACATCCGAACAGCACTAAACGTCACGGTGTTACTAGCAAGCTTGTTAGATTCAGCGTCATAAGCGTTTACGATGATCGAATGGCTAGTACCCGATGCTGCCACAGCACCAACCGAAAGCGTGGCGGTTGTGGTGGTGACTTGAGTGCTATCTTCGGTGCCGTCAGTTGAAATTTTGTAGTAGGTAGCGTTTGTCGAAGCACCCCAAGAAATCGAAACGCTATGCGAAGCTCCGGTAGCGGAGGTGCTTGCAATAGCCGCTAGGGTGAAGGCTTGTGGTAAAACGTCCACTACAATCTTGAAAGCGTTGTTGGAAGCTGATTTGACCTCACCTTGAGACTTGGAGTTGATGCAAACATAGAAAGTACCTTCGGCTAGATCGGTGTCCAACGTTTTAGTAAGGTCAGTAAGGTCCGAGTAGGTTTGGATTGCTGTGGCGCAAGCAGCGTCCGAGGTTATCGTTAGATCGTAAGTCACGTCTTCCACCAAGCTAAGTGTAGTAGAGTCAGCATAATCAGATTCAGACCAAGTGATCGTAGGCTTGGTGGTCTCCGAGGCGTCTGAACTCGTAGGTGAGGTTATCGAAAAAGCGGTCAATTCCTTGGAGGTCTCTACTACAGCCGTTTCTTCAGCGGCTTTTTCTTCGGTGGCGTTGCTAACCCCGGTAGCCTCTACACCGTCGTCACCACAAGTCATTTTACCTTCTGGGATACATTCGACAGTACCGCACCCGATGAAAAAGAAGCTTACTAAGGTTACTAGGCTCATTAGAGTATTTTTAGAGTTCTTCATTTTGGAATCCTTTTTTTAGATTTTTTGGCCGTGTAACAGCTACACTGGCCGAACAAAATTCACTAGAGGTATGTGTCTGCGATAAAAGCGTGTAGGAAGCCAAAAGCAAGCGTGCCGACGAAAAATAAGAGTGTAGGCAGTCCCACCGCAAAAATCATCATCAAGAACGCCACCACGATCGGACCTATGTGAGGTTTGACTATTAGAAGTAGGCCAGCCGAAATCCCGCCCACAGGGCCGAACATAGCACCGAAACCACAACCGATAACAATAGCGAACAAAAACTTGGTAAGCAAAATCAGGGCGTATAAAGGGTCTACCCACCCCGGCCTTTCATTTTCCGATACTTGACTCTTGGGTGGTGTCGGTTCTTCGTCTTTCGGTTCCCAGCACATCGTGTTCATCTTTATTCCCTCTCGTTTAAGTTTCTCTAAAGGTGTCTTACACCCTTCCAACAAGATACTTTTCGACTCTAAAGGAGATAAACTTTAGCTTTTTTATTCATGGGATATTACGGAGGGTTACGAGCCTGTTTTCGTTGAGCGACCAAACTTTTGCCATGAGATTTAGGCCGCTCAAAGCTTATTTTGCTGTATTTTTATTGATTATAGCGATGATCTTATCGTGCGAGACGGGTTTGTAGTCCCATACGTCCACCCCGACGTTGATGCACCTATGCTCGGGTTTGATTTGCCATTTAGAGTGAACGTGGCCGTGGATAAGCCAATCACCTTCGTCGGCGGGGCGGAAGTGGGCATACTTCTTGTAGTTAGGATCGTAGGTTGAATTATAAGGAAAGTGACACAGCTTCACCCGGATGTCTTTGGCTAGCTGCATGGTGGCTTGGTCGTACACCGAAGAAAAGATCTTGGCCAAACGATTTCGGTTTTCTTTGTCGTGGTTGCCCCAAATAAGGTGTTTGGTGCCGTGCAACCGATTGACGATCTCTTGGGTTTTGCCGACGCTGTGAAAAGAAAAATCTCCCAAGACGTACACGGTGTCTTCGGGCTTCACGACAGAGTTCCACGCCCGTATCATAAATTCGTCCATCTCTTTGACGGAATCGAACGGGCGGTCTTCGAACTTGCAAATGTTGCGGTGCCCGAAGTGGAAGTCCGAGGTGAAATATTTAATACTTTGGATGTCTTTAGCCATGACCCTACCTATCTTAAGGTAAAGTCTCGAAAGGTGTTCGTTGAATATCGTCTCGACCTTTCGGGAATAAATATGTAATAGCTTTTTCATACGGCAAAGTCGGCCCGCCTACTACTACTTTGTAGTCGAACTCGTTACCGGTAAAATTAAATCCTACTCCTGTAAAATTAGCTTCGACTAAAATCTTCAATGCAGCGATCTCGCTGGCAGAGACTAGTCTGCGAAAAGTTGTTGAAACCGAATCTTGTGTCCGGTTACTCGAATCCCCCGGTGGGGTGAAACGAGGTGTGTGAAAAAATGCCAATATCCTGCCCTCAATAAAAAGGTTTTACTCTATATTACAAAGTAAGAATGTTTTATAAAGATAGGCAGGGAATTAAGGGAGTTAAGAATTTGAGTAGCACGCCCCAGAAAGGACCGGGTAAACTTTACTTAAAAAGATCATCTACTTGGCTGGTGTTTTAATCTTCACAAGAATCTCCCACGATATCAAAATATAGAGGGTCTACTTCTTTGCCTATAAGAAAAGTGAAATCGTGTTCGCCGTATTGTTCGATGCGAAAAAACCTCTTGCCTTCCTCGTTGAGGTATTCCCAATAGCTAAATTCCAGGTCTTCGTTGATTCTACCGGTGCCGGTTTTTTGGTAGAGGTAGCTCTCATCTTTGTAGAGCACCTGGGGCAATGCCATCTCTTCCGTGGGTCTTGAGTATCCCATAGCGGGTCGATCGGTGTCATACACCCTATAGCTATCTTGAGCTTCTAGGTATTGGAGGTGAAGCTCGTTGCCTTCATCGGAGTGCAAATGAAAATCTATTGCCTGGTCTGCACCAAACGATATAAAGTTTAGATCCTTAACTAGCCAGTTCTCGCCCAGGTATTCGACGATGTAGTTTAGTTGGATATCTTTTAGAGTTTGGCCGACGACGGTAGGCGTGTCTTTCGGCTTACCACCGAAGATGGAAAAAACTCCCATGCTATAATCTCCTTTGTCTGAATTATGTAAGAGAGACTATAGTATGGAAAATAAATAAGCCAACTTAAAAGCGGACTTCAGTGGCTCCACGCATTTTTATGGCTTTGATTAAGACATCCAGATCCACAGCCATAAGCTCTTTGACTGTCAAATCCCGCTCTTCGAGGGAATCTGGAACATCAAATTCAGTATTTGGTATATGCTTGGTTGCCATTTCCAATCTGTCTATTAGCGCTTGTTTCTCTGTCTTAGCCGCTTGGATCTCTACTTCAGCAATTCTTTTCTCTTCGGTCAATTTTCTTTCCTCTTCGGCTTTTTGAGCCGGGGTGCGGTAAGGTTCGCAACCGATCGAAATCGACGAAGCTACCCCGCCTTCCCACTCGAATTGATCTTTCAAAAAGCGCTGGACCAACGTAGAAGTGGGCAAAGTCTGAGCCTTTTTCAATACCGGGCTATCTTCTTGGTAACGGAAAGTTATGCGTCGGAAGCTCCATTTAACATCGTCAGCCATCTCGACCAACTCCATTAAATCATCTTTCGATGCTTTGAATTGCTTAAAGAAATCCTCGACTGTGACATCTCGAAGATAATTTCGAGTATAATTCTCAAAACTTTTAGCCGTTGAAGGCCAAGTTGTACCGTTTGGCATCACTTTCGCAAGATTCCCCGGAGATCTGACAGTCAAATTTAAGTTCTTTTTTCGACAATCTAAACATTTACTTTGATCTCGATAAAAGACTTTACGTTTATCACCAGCACCCAAATCAAAAACCGCACGGGGCATAGGCACTCGGCAAGTACGACCTTCGCTGTTTTCTGTCTTGCGATAAGGCTTGCCATCCCTATCTATAGTCCACTTAAACTTATTTAATCTTTCGTAAACCTCACCATCGACCAGAGCGTGCTTTACCCCAGCTACATCACCATCAAACAACTTAATCTTCATTGTTGTCATAGACCCCCCAAATATAGATTTTAGCTTATTTACTACTACACATTTCCGTACTTCTTGACAACATACTGAATTTGGTTTGGCTCGCTTATATTTTCAATAGAAGTTCTATCTATAAGGAGTAAACAGATGTCCGGTAACTTCACTACTTTCGCTAGTAACGCATTCGGTGTGAACCGACAGCCTATAGATTTTGCCAACGCTTCGGCCCCTACCGTCCAGATGTATCACGGCGGCACGATCGTAGTAGCGGGCAACGTTATCGGTAGAATCACAGCTTGGCAACCAGCCGGAGCTTATAACCGAGAAGGCGCTCACATTTACGAACTAAACAGCAAGACCTGGGGTTTGCCCGTTGATTACGTCCCAGGCCGAGCCACGGGCTTTAATATCACCTGGACCCGTAACGAAGTTTGGAACGAAGAGCTTGAACTCACACTAGGCTACGGCTCTGTGTGGCAAAACCTCACCGACCAAACAGCACCGTTCGACGCTAGGGAATGTCTATTCCGAGGCGCTTCGGTCTACCGTACTTGGAGTTACAAGGGTTGCTGGTTCACGGAAAAAAATCCCGTTGAATGGAGTTCAGAAGGTGACGGAATCATTAACGTTTCTTGTAATATGGCCTACGTTTCTCGACTGAAAGTATAACTTAATTAGTTTACAAAAATAAATAAGGTTTACGGGCTTGTGTTCTGTAAACCTTATATTTTTATTCAACGGGTGTTTTTTCAGTAAACCAACAGCCTTTGTAGCACCAAGTCCCTTTAATCATTGACAAAAACCAAAAACACTCTTCATAGTTCGTAGTCATCTGCTACTAATTAGATGAGGTGTCTTATGACCAAACAGCCAAGAAAACCCCAAACCGTCGAGAGCATCGTCGCCGAAGCTGCATCTTTCGGGATCAAGTCAATCAAGTACCTGGGCTACAAAAGGGATAATGTCTGGGAGTGTCACGCCTACGGTCACCGGTTCAAAAAAGAATGGCGTTACTTAAAAAAGTGGAAGCGTTGCACGGTATGCACCAAGACCAATAGAAGGGTGCCTGTAGCAGAAGTGCTAGAAGAGATCGCTTCAAGGTGGTACGAGCTTCTTTCAGAGTACGTGAACACCAACACCCCTATGAAATTAGAGTGCCCCAACGGTCATATTTATAACCCTACCTATAAGAACTTTAAGAAATTTGATTGTGATGGCTGTCGAAGATTAAACTTCGACCAGATGAAGATCGATGCTGTGGAAAAGTACAACATCAACATCATCTCCACCGAGTTCGTCACAGCCAAGCACAAGCTAACTTTCCAGTGTAACAACCCGGACCACCCGCCTTACGATGCTTTGTGGTCAACGGTCAAACGATCGGGATGTCGGTCATGCAATTATGAAGGTCAACGGAAAAGCGAAGCTGAGATCCTAGCGAAGCTTAAGAGCTTGGATTGGACCTTGGAAGAGCCTTTGGTCTACGAGGGTCGGATGTCACCGATCGCCGTTGCTTGCAAAGAAGGTCACCCCTTCTCGACTAATTGGCAAAAGCTGCATGTTAATAAGGGCTGCCCTACTTGTCGTATGATCGAATACCGTTGGTCGTACAAAGAGGCTAAGGAATATTTTGCCAAATACGACTACCGACTTCAGTACGACCTTGGCTTGGAAGATGAATTTCTCCATACCCATATAGATCTACTACAGTCTATTTGCCCTGTAGGCCATGTTTACCCCACCACGTTCTTCAACTTTTCCCACAATTATTCAAGATGTGCTACATGCAACCCCGCTGGCACCAGCGTAGCCGAGCAAGAAATCTTCAAGATCATCTTAGATTTAGGCGTCGAAGCTCTCAACCGGCATAAGATCGACGGGGTAGAGGTAGACATATTTATCCCGTCTTTGAACTTGGCGATCGAGTATTGCGGCCTCTACTTCCACTCCACGGGAATTTGTTACAGCGCTAACAAGACAACCCCCGAAAAGCTACCGAAGGCGTTAAGGCGCAATAAAACTCGGCACCGAGATAAATATTTACATTGCAAAGAAAACGGGGTGCGGTTGGTCACCATATTCTCAGATGAGTGGACCGATCAACGGGAAAAGATCATCAACCGCTTGAAGCATTTTTTAGGCTTGAGTGAAAAAGTATACGCCCGTAAATGTGAAGTCAAATACATAGAAAAGAAGGTCGCCTATGAGTTCCTAAACAAATGGCACCTACAAGGTTCGATCAACACAAGGTACGCTTTCGGGTTATACCACCAAGAAGAGCTAGTCGGTGTGTTGACCTTGGGAGCCCCAAGCAGAGCACACACCACCCCAGGGTACGAGCTTAAGCGTATGGCTTTCTCCAAGGCCGTGATTGGCGGCTCATCTAAACTAATCAAAAGAGCATTAGCCAAAACCCAAGAAGATGGCAGACCTGAACTCATCTCTTATTGTGATCTACGCTGGGGTAACGGTGGAGCCTATGAAAAGTCAGGATTCGTTTTGAGTCACGAATCAACCCCATCACCTTTTATGGCTAGTCGGGATGAACGTATCCACTACCAAAACTTTACCGGCGATAATAGAGAGAAGAAGAAGTTCTATTGGGAAATCTACGATTGCGGTCATCAGAAGTGGATTTGCAAACTTTAGCCTTCTCTTTTCTCGTTCGCCTGGGTTGGCAAAAGTAGCAAGACCCTGCGTCGTAACCGTAGTTGTCGTGGAAGACCCCGGTGCCTTTGCAAAGCTTACAGCTATTTCCCCGGTTCATTTTTGATCTCAGTATTTTAGGATTTTTAGTGGGTCTGGTTGAGCTATCCTATCAACCAGACCCGATAGTTTGTTGGCGTTTAGTGCTTCACGATCAACTGTTTGTAGTAGTCTAAACCCAATGCTCTGCCACTGAGCTACCCCGCCATAAGGTAAAAAGTTTGGAGGCGGGGGCAGGATTCGAACCTACGACCTTCGGGTTCTACGGCCAACAAAGCATGAAAATGCGAAGGCTTCTTTTGATTAGTAGTAGCTGTCATAGCTATCTCCTTTATAAATCTAAAACTAAAGCTACTACATCGATAACGGAATGAAATAGAGAGCGCAAGCCTAACTTTACCCTTAAAAGCTTTAGGGGTGTTTATGAAATTTTTGTCTTTAGATTTATCAACCAATACAGGTTATGCCGTTTTCGAAAATGATAAACTAGATTCTTACGGATTGGTGTCTTACAAAGCTACGAATTACAAAGCTGACGTTAAAAAATATTCCGATTTCCCTGACGAATACCCGTACAACTTTATCGACGTAGCAGACAAATTCGGGGCGGTGGCGGTGGAACTTTACCGGGACCACGGGTGTGAAGCGGTGGTGATCGAACACACCGAGAAGGGTAAACAAAGGTTGTCCCAAAGGCTCTTGGAGTGGATAAATTTGGTGGTGGTGCAAGCCTTTACCCGTATCGGGGTTAGGGTGTCTTACCTCTTGGTTTCGGACTGGCGGTCGCATTGTAAGTGTTATTTGAAGTATTGGCCGGAACACCGGGTGTGGAACGCTATGATCGTCAAGCTCAAGAAAAAAGCGCTCCCCACGAAGTCAGGGGCCAAGATCGCTAAGATCGACGGGAAAATAGTCACGAAGGTGAATCAAAAGAAATTGTCTATTTTGTTAGCTAACGAAGCTTTCGGGTTGGCTACCAAAGACGACAACATAGCGGATGCTATCAATATAGGCCGAGCCGCTTGGGTGCTTTTATACGCCCAAGCGGAGCTTACTTAGAAATAAAGTTGGCCGTCGTCACCGGGGTAGGGGTCGATCTCCTTAAAAGTTTTCGAGATTTCTGTGAGAGCTTCGCCAATGTTGTTACCGTCACGATCTTCATAATCGCCGTCCCAAAACCCCGCACCGTGGCCGTTGCGGGTCAACCAAAAATCTCGGATCACAACGGGCGGCCCTCACCTACCGCATGTTAGCCAGTTCGGAAAATTCATTGATAGAAGAGTTCAAGCCTTTGACCCACCCGGCCATCGCATCCGTTTTGGACTTGATAGTAGTCATGATCTTATCGAACAACGCTCTAGCAGAATCCCAAACATCGGCGGTAATAAGGTGAGCCACGGTCTTCTTCTCTAGGTTCTTCAAAGTTTCGTTGAATTTTTCCAGCATCTTTTGCTGCTTTTCTAGGTCTTCCATATTCAAAATGAACTCTAAGACGCTGTCTAAAGAGCTTTGAGCTTTCTTTTCGTAAGCCACGGTAGTCACCGGAGCTTCGTTGTAGGCCGCCTCGGATGCTTTCATGTCGGCGGCGGCTTCAGCCAAAGCGTTGCTGGTGGACTGTAGCTGGGCTTCGAAGGCGTCTAATTGAACTTCCCACTTAGGCACCCGTAAAGAAAGCTTCCCTGGCTTCCCAGCCTTGGTAAGCTCTTTTTCACCCCCAGGGCCGTAAACAACAATCTTCTTTTTCAGATCCGCTATCTCGGAAGAGAGATATTTGATGAAGTCTTTGCCGCTGCCGATGGACTCTTGGATGTTTGCCAGCATACCTTTGGTCTTTTCAGCTTCGGTAGCCCAATCTTCGGGTTGTTCTGAGTCAGTAGGGATGGCTATGGCTGGAGTGCCTTGCGGCGGCTTACCGATCGTAGGTATCTTTTGGATCTCTTTCTTCATTTCAGGCGATAAAGATTCAGCGGTGGATAGCCATACGTGAAAATCTACCCCGCCAAAGATATTCTTCTTGATAGAAGAGGTACCGATCTTCGTGGCCGCTCCCCAATTCACCCTGGTTTGGGGGTATTTTTCTATGACCTTGTTCCACTGCATCATTATTTGCTCGCCTAGATCAGACCGACCGGCGTTCTCGCATTCTTTTATCATCTTAGCGACGTTCGCTGGCGGATAGTCTTTGTCGGGTAACGCCCCAGCCAAAACTTCCAAAGCAGCCAGAACGTGAGTTCTCTTCACAAACCGCTTGCCCGTCCGGTCACGGTAGGTCTTGATGCCCAGCTTGCTTAACTTTCTTTTCAAAACCGCTTGAGTAACAGACATTCTTTTATCCTTATTGTAGTCCGTGATAGCCATCGGAGTTTGCTTATGTTTTCTTATAAGATAACGGTTAGGAGAAAATCATGGACGAGACTCTATTAGCGGACGGCTTCATAGGGCTTGGGTCGGCACTATCACGGTTTACATTACATAATACATATTAGATTATGTAATGTTTAGTCTATGATCTTGGGTGGTGGCCGACCTTCCTTCTCGGCTGCCGTTATTCTTTCTTCCCAGCACATACTACATTGGTATTCTGCTAGGCGGCTGCTAGTGCAAATAATAAAACATTTGCCGTGCTTCTCACATTCAACATGATCCACGAAGACCCCACACTTTGTAGTTAGCTTAGAATTAGAGGAATGATACACTCTACACCTTGATATTCAAAAGCGAGGTATTTCTTTTGCTGCCTTTGTTCGTCTATAAGATCACCTTACAAAGAAACCCCAACCGACCTCGTTTGGCTCGGTTGTCTACCCATTTAGACATAGTAACCTACATCAAAGCCAAGAACCTTGAAGTAGCCGCTGAGATCGCCCAAGACATGGTAAAGGAACACGACTTCGTTGACTGTGTAGTAGAGAACTCTGGTCCTTTGGAATTCCGAAGGGAGATGCAAATCTTTTTGTCAGGTATCTAGCTTCCAGATATTGACGCTTTGGCCGCCGGGGTCGCCTCGGGAAAGATCCTTGAGAACTTTTTCACCCATCTTGCTCATCCATAACGTGCCGTGGTGTTCGGTGAGCAAACCTTCTTCTTCCATCAACATCAAGTCTTGATCTTCCAAAGACTTCGCTATCTCTTCTTTACCGTCGAGTTCTTCTACAATTTGCAGAGCGGTCTTGAGATCGTAATCACCTTTGAAGTCTTCGTCTAACGACTTCGCTACGATGATATCGATTTTTTCATTCAGCTTATCCATATCTTTGACTCTCACGAACGGCCCCCATGTTTATTTTTAACTATGACATTAAAATAAGGCCGAAATATGTCGCAACAATACCTAATACAATATCTCCAACACGATGAATGGGAGTCTTACCAGCAGCCGGTCACCACGAAGGCTGCGGTCAACCGTGACTGGTTTGTATTTCTGTCTCGTTGGTCGAAGCACCGGGGGTGTACCGCTGGGCGGATCGTCAAGATTCAAAGGGTGCGTACCAGCGGGGAGTGGTTGGTGAGAGAAGTGGTGGAATACCGAGATATCGAAGAAGATCACTAAGGAGTAGAAGCTTGGCTCAAAACTTCACTTACAAAATTAAAAATACTCTACTCGAAACCACACCCAACGATGTTTCGATCACGATGATCTCCTATTTGACCGACAGCAACGGCTTCGCTTTTCTCGACGGCCAAAACCAACTCGATACCTTCGACGTGGTGACCAACAAATTGAGCTTGCCTACTACAGGTATCGACTCGTTCTTATCGATAGTAGCGGCGAAAGCTATCGGGCTGAAGTACAACCAAGACTCTAGCACCATAGGAGTGGATTTAATCTCCGGCTCCACCATAGCAGCCAACGTGGCTGGTTTGGATGAAAGCACCGTGTTGGTACCAGGGGTCACCGTCAAAGGCGAGAACATCCCAGAAGACACCACCATCGTCTCTCTCAGAGGCACTGACTCATTTCAAATGTCCAACGCTGCGACCGGCACCGGGAACTCCACGATCACCTTCTCCATAGCTGGCTGGAAAATAGACTTCGCAGATATCTCCAACTTGATAACCATCATAGACTTCACAGCTTTATAAATTCCTTGACACCCCCATCCCGGCTTGCTACTTAAGCTGGGTTATAGGTATTTAGTTTAGTTGCGGGGTCGTTATAAAATGAACGAAACGAGGGAAGTTAGAAAAGTTATAGATAGAATAAGTAGCCTCCCGGTACCCAAGGGTAAGAAAAACAACTACTTGGTTCATTCGATAGCACTTACGGCACTTACGGAGTTAGCAAGAATGTTTCCTGAAGACGCCGTCGTTTTACTTAATGTTAGGGAAAAATTGTTCTGTAAAATCGAAAAGGAATCCACGGCACCTAAGCCCTAGTATCCGCTATAGTTCTGAAGTGCTTGTTGGCTAGTCCGATATCGTCGGGGATCACCGTGTCCAAACCCAAGGTTTTTCTAAGGGTGAAGGGCACGTCCCCGCAAGCCGCTTCGTAAGCCAGCCACACTAGCTCCGAACAATAGAAAGCTTGGTTGTTCTTATTGAAAAAGAGATCGTATTCCGCCCCGAGCTTGGTCCGAGCCCACGCCACCGCCGCCGCCATTT
>Ga0307377_10001164_pt1 | contig 34467 bp, 39 predicted proteins | sample TR3MG_FD_202535 | JGI IMG/M metagenome (GOLD analysis project Ga0307377, IMG submission 202535) | Soil microbial communities from Risofladan, Vaasa, Finland - TR-3 | ecosystem: Environmental > Terrestrial > Soil > Coastal area > Acid sulfate soil | place: Finland: Risofladan, Vaasa | collected... | reverse complement strand
AGGGCTTTTTTATGTAAATATGTCCCCATCGATTAACTGGACAAGTCACTGGCCTTTCAAGCCAGAGTTGAGAGTTCGAGGCTCTCTGGGGATACAAAATTTTGATCTTTGAAAATAGAATAATTATAATATCTACCTGTAGGCTAGTCTGGCTAAGTCGTTGCGTTTGGGGCGCAAAAATCGAAGGTTCGAATCCTTCCAGGTAGACAAGAGGGCCGAAGGTGTCAGTATGGACCCTGACTGTAGATCGTGGAAGATCCGCATAGTTTAATACCATAGAACGTCGGCCATTATTTCATCAGTAAGCTCAGGACGTAGTGTAATGGTAGCACAGTATAAAAACGGAACTTGACAATAAGGTTCTTTTCAGCAATCATAAATTTTGCATTACGAGCAACTAGAGGAGGTTCGAATCCTTCCGTCCTGACCAGCAGTCTTAATGTCCCAGAGCGTGGGGACACCTCTACTTCGGTAGAGGCGACTGACGGCTTAAATTCCCGAAAGGGAATAAACACAACTAAAAACAAAGGAAACTAAACAAAAAATCACAGAGTGGTATTGAAATTTTCCCGAAAGGGAATAACTAAAGATGTCCCCGTCTTCTATATGGCTAGGATAGTGGCCTTTCAAGCCGCCGAACTGGGTTCGATTCCCATACGGGATACCAACGCGAGTAATTCAGGTATGAAATCCTGAGGTCCCTCATATTGCATGATACTTAGTATAACACTCATAGTACACTCGCTTCAATAAAAACTGATTGATTCAGTTGAGGGATTAAGCTCAAAATACTAATTTGAACGGCTTTTTGTCGAACCAGCCCTTGATTTTCGCCTAATCTCCCCTATAATACCATAATCCCCAGACATTTAATTATATTTAATAATATACGTGAAGAGAAAGAAGAAAATGAAGAATAGATATTTACAAACTATTGTATCAGCTTGTGCTTGGTGCAGTAAAACCATTGGCGTAGAGAACTACGAAAGAGAATCGGGTGGAGATGAGCACCTTATCCTTTTATCCCATGGTATATGTTTAAAATGTAATGACAATATCCTTCTAGGAGATGAAAAGTCTGAAGATGAATCTGAAGATGAATCTGAAGATGACTTAGTTTTCGCCTAGCTCTTGACTTATACCGTAACGCCCTTATATTATTCGCTATAGTATGAGGGCTTTTTTAATTTTTAATTAAGGAAAAATGATGGACAGTATTATTGAACAGTTAAAGTCCGAACTTTTGAAAATTTCAAAGGAAAAAGGATCGCTTCATGTCGCTGTAGTTATGCACCCTGTTCCTGACCCTGATTGTATTGGTTCAGCATATGGGATGAAAAGGATCATTAAAGAGTGGTTCCCTGATGCAAAATGTAGTCTAATTTACTCTGGTGAGATTTCTCATCCTCAAAACACAACGATGATGAATGTTCTTAATCTTCAATTAATTAATGTTGAAGAGATTGATCAATTGAAACAGCCTGAAGGCGCGAAAGAGTTCGCAGACGCATATATCTGCGTTGACTGTGTTCCAGAGAGGAGTTCGGTTCCATCGGCAGAGTATCTTTTTGTTGTTGATCACCATAAGGGCGATACTGAGAACGCTAAGATTAAAGATATCCGTTTCGTTGGATCTTGCTCGACTCTTGTTTGGGATTATATGAACCAAATCGGTATTGAGCTAGATAAAACGGTTGAAGAGGACTCGAATGTCGCAACTTCATTAATCGTTGGAATAAAGACCGATACTGCGGATTTAGTCACAGATATCGTTAGTGATTTGGACTTCGAAGCTTTCAGGAGCCTCATTGGTCCAATGGATCAGAGAAGTCTTGCAAAGATTATCAATTATCCAATCCCCCCATACTATTTTGAGCTAAAAAAGCGACTTGACGAAGAGAATCACATATATTCTGGACACGGCATTTTTATTGGAGGCATTGGGTACATATCTGCCGCCAAAAGGGATGCGCTACCGAGTATCGCTGAAGAGAGGGCTAGGATGGAAGGTATAGATACATCTTTTATCTTGGCTATCGTTGGTGGCAATTTGGAAGTTAGTGTAAGAAGCAGTGGCTTAGCCATCGATGTTGATAAAATTATCAAAAAAATCTTTGGAAAGAATAATGGTGGTGGAAAAATGGGGGCAGGGGCTGCAAAAATCCCTATGGGTTCATTCTCAGTTGAAGGCGAGGACAGCGAGACTCAAGGTGAAGCTTGGGAATTCGCTCGTAAACTATGGTTCGCAAGGATTCTTAAAGAAATGGCAGACCATAGGTAGGATTTTCTTCCAACCTCAATGTATAATGGTATAAAGTCTTTATAAAGAGGTAAAATTATGGAAGAGTATGATGAGGCGTATGGAGAGTACACTTACGAAGACGTAGGACTCTCAGAGGAAGAAGTTCAAATACACTTGGCTGCTTATCGAAGCAGAAGAATTAGAGAGAATTCGATTGGTCCCTTAACGTCATTTGTTTTTCACATGATTCTTTTGATATCCTTAAGCTTGTTTGTGACTGCTCAGCCAGCAGAATATGTCGATGCGATTGAAGTGTCAATTGAGGAGATTGAGATCAAAGAGGTTACTGAGAAGATAATTGAAGAGGTAAAAGAAGTAGCAGAGGAAGTCACTGAAGAAGCTCCTGAGATGGAGGTTCCAGATGTTGTTACGGAAACTGTGAGTGATTCTGCAATTGAAGATGCTTCTGATGATGCTCCAGAAAGCGAAGACGAAATGGATATGGAAGACGTTCTTGATGTTATTCCGCATAATACTCCATTAAAAATGTCAGGACTTTATGGTGGCAGAACCCCTAAAGGTAGGGCAGGAGCGCTTAAGAAATATGGTGCGACTAATGCTGGACAAACATCTGTACTAAATGCCTTGCGTTGGTTAGCTAAAGTACAAAGGGATAACGGTTCTTGGGAAGATAATCCAGCACATAGCGGTTTGGCCTTACTTTGCTTTTTAGCTCACGGGGAAACTCCACTCTCAGAAGAATTTGGCTTGACCGTTCAAAAGTCAATGCAATGGCTATCTAGTTCTATTCAAGAAGGTAAACCTTGTGCGACAGATGGACATCAATATGGACATGCAATTGCGACATATGCAATTGCTGAAGCATATGGAATGACGCAGATCCCTTTTCTTCAGACATCAATGGAATATGGCCTAGATACAATCATAAAAGGGCAACAGCCTGGAGGTGGATTCGATTATAACTACAAGAAGGGTCCACGATGGGACTTATCATATGCAGGATGGAATTTTCAAGCACTAAAGGCAGGCTTAGTCGCAGGTTCAGCTAATGAAGATCTTCCTAAAGCAATTGAAAAGGGTATAGTGTTTATTAAACGATCTACTTATAAGAATGGTAAATTTGGTTATAGTTCTCCAGGGTCTGGAAAAAACATGACAGGAGTAGGTACACTATGTTTACAACTTCTTGGGGAGAAGCGTTCCGATGAAGTTAAGGGCGGTCTTGAAACGATTAATGATGAACGATATAAACTTTGGGACGATGTAGCTAAAGATTGGGAGAATATCGCTAATCCTCTTTATGGTTTTTATTATGATACTCAGGCGGTTTTTCATCAACAGGGGGCTGATTGGAACAGGTGGAACAAAACTTTTCAAAAGATTTTAGTTGATGGCCAACATCGCGAAGGTTACTGGACAACAAAAGAGGTGTCTCATGGTCTCGGTGGAGCCTCTTTGCAAGGAAAGATTCTATCGACAACACTATGTCTTCTTCAACTTGAAGTATTTTATCGATATCTTCCAACATTTAAGATGCCAAAGGAAAACGTAGCAAATGTTGGCGCAGGTATCGGAGAAGCAGATGATTCTAATTTGATTATTGAATAACAACGGTTTTATAATGGAGAAATGCAATGTTGAAAACAAATGAAAGAGTTAAAGGGGAAGTATTGTGATCGGCTCGGTTTGTGGGGACATAATTGGCAGTCGCTTTGAAGGTGAAGCTAGACACCCAAAGACACGGAATTTTTTACTTTTTGATAAGAAGTCCAGATTTACAGATGACACTGTTTTAACCTGTGCAGTTGCAGATGTTTTAATGAATGATTTGTGTTATGGCGAAACGATAAGGGATTATTATCTTGAATATCCAGATAGAGGGTATGGAGGTTCGTTTAAAAAGTGGGCGCTAAGCGACCAGACTTCTGGTTATAATAGTTGGGGGAATGGATCTGCTATGAGGGTAAGTCCTATAGCTTTCTACTGCAACTCTGTCGATGAAGTTATGGAAGAAGCTAAGAAAAGCGCAGAAGTAACTCATAATCATGAAGAGGGCGTTAAAGGCGCTCAAGCCATTGCTTTGGCGACTTATCTCGCTTGGCATGGGAAGGGCAAACAAGAGATCAAAGAGGCTATAGAGGCGCTAGGATACCAAACAGACATCATTCTGACCTCTGAGCATCTTGGATTTGATTGTAGCTGCAAAGAAACAGTCCCCCAGGCGATTTATGCGTTTCTCTACTCTGAAGATTTTGAAAGTGCGATAAGAGATGCGATAATGATGGGAGGAGATAGTGATACTATTGCTGCAATGTCTGGCTCAATAGCTCATGCTTATTACAAGGATATCCCTAAAGAGTTTGTGAAGGAGTGTTTTAAGAGGATGCCTGATGAACTTATAGGCATAGTTTGCAAATTTATGATTCATTATGTAGACAAGGATTTCTTACTCGAGAATGTCCCTGTTTTGGAGGAAGATGAAGGCGGTAGTGATATATAATGATTTTGACAGAGATTATTACAAAAGCGTAGTTGCTGTTGCAGGGTTGTTAACTAAGCAAGCCACTCACCTAAATGGAATGGTCAGAAATGAGTGGTGTCGTAAAGACCTGGAAAAAGGGAGAGACAGGTCGATTCAGCGGGATATCAATAATTTTCTAGACAGGTTCCTCAAAGATACTAGTGAGGATTACTTAATTAAAGAGCTAGAGCCGACTCAGATTACAAAAGCTATGGGATACCTCGTATTCATTAAGAAAGAGTATAAGAGACGTCTTGACGAGAAAACTCCAATTGATATAATCAAGGTGTAAAAAATGGCGAATGTGGGAATGATTAGATTTTTTAAGCCTGAGGGACTAAGTAAAGAAAGACATAGCCTAATGAGGAGTTTTATTGACACTTTTGAGGGACGTTTCGCTTTAAAGAAGTCTCTGGATGAGCCAATGAGACGGAATAAGGAATATGGTCTAATTGACAAATATAAAAGTTTGAAAAATCTTAGTGATGAGATTTCTTTGCATATTGGTAATGACGATTATAATTGGGAAGATTTCATCGAAAGGGCAACTTTAGTAAGAGTTGGAGAAGAATCCGTGATTGTTGGAATTTTTTCTTTTGGACGACTTGAAAACTCTTAAAAACATCTTATACTAGGTAGATAACAAAGGCAATTTTATTATGATCAATTTGAACAACAGCTTTTTTCGATTTTTTAGCTTCCTTCGCTTGGCGAGGTGGTAATCGGATTTTTGTTGTCTAATTTTTAGATCTGATTTTTACCCTGGCAAGTATGTCAGGGTTTTTTTGTGCCCTGACCTCTTTATTGAAGTCAGGGTTTTTATTTGGAGGTCAAGCTAACCTAGTGGAAGCGTCTAGTTGAAGCCTAGAAGGGTTCGGAGCGTAACCGAAGATCTCCACCAAATATGATTAATTTAAAGTACATGGTAGTCCCGTCTGAACTGGAACGGCTTGGATATGTTGAGAAACCTGTTATAATAAGAGTAACGATGCATTAGGAGAGGGTAGAATAATGAATGCGAGAGAATTAAGGGGAAGGACGGCAATAGGAAAAATAAATAAAATAGTGGAGCAAGCAATCAAAGATGTGTCCAACACGCGTGACAAAGAGAGCCTTGAAGATGTTAGGGCAGTATATCTTGGGAGATATGGCCAAATTGATGATATACTGTCTGAACTAATACATGTGGAAACTTGCGCTAGAAGAGAAGTCGGATTTCACATAAACAAGGCCAAGAATAGAATCGCGCATGAGATTGCGCAAAAAGAAAATGATTATCTCTAATGATTAAACGATACATTAATCACCTGAAGAAGGTTTGGTCTCAGCCCTCTAAAGGATTCGGAGACACATTCGCCAAGATAACAAAGAGTTTTGGGATTAAGCCTTGTGATGCTTGCGAAGAACGCAGAAAAACATGGAATGAAAAGTTGGCTTATGCCAAGGAACAACGAGAAAAAGATGAACATCCAGATATTTAGTGCTGAAAACGCTGCGAAAGAGTTAAAGCAACATTCCAAAAAATGGCATGTCGTCTCCTTAAGAGATGTACACTACGCCACTGGTCACCATCCTTTAAATGGGCTTGAGGATTGCACAAAAGATATTATAGTATCAGGCATGGATGACATTACTTGGTCAACGAATCCCAGTTTGGGATATACCCCTCCAACAAAAGAGAAAGTGGAAGAGATCGTTAATTGGGTTGAAGAAAGGCAACCTAAAAATTTGATGGTGCACTGTTGGGCTGGAGTGTCAAGAAGCTCAGCAACAGCCTTTATTCTTTCTTGCAAATTTAATAGCCCAGAAGATGCTTTTAACCTTCTTGATCCAAAGAAGCATATGCCAAACTTAATGATCATGGATTATGGATTGGACTTAATCAATGATACTGAGGCAGTTAAGTGGTATCGTAAGTTTATTCAGTTGCAGTCTCCTTAAATTCGAAAGGTTTAAGTAGATATTTCTTAGAACTAATGAGCGTGAATTCTAATTGTATGGAAGCGTGAATGCGTAATTGGAAAATTGAGAAATTGCTGGCTGGGAAGACTATTATCAGTAGAGAACCAGGCAATAGTATGACTCCACTAATAAAAAGCAAGCAGCCCGTAAGACTTGCACCCACAACATGGCAGGAAACCGAAAAAGGCGACATGGTTTACTGCAAGGTTCAAGGGAACCTATATACCCACCTAGTTAAAGCCAAAAGCGAAAAGAAAGGTTGTTTAATTGGGAACAACCATGGCCGTATTAACGGTTGGACCAAGAATGTTTATGGCAAAGTCACTAAGGTTTACTCATCAATGGATGAAGTTAAACAAGAGGAGACTAGTGCCAAAAAGGATTAACCCATAACCAAAAGAAAAGGAGGAATAATGAAGAATTTCATTATAGATACCAACGTTCTATTGCAGGACCCAGAAGCGATTTTTAGTTTTGGAGATAACACTGTCATAATTCCTATAGGAGTTATAGAAGAGTTAGATAACAAAAAGAAAGAGATGAACGATCTAGGGATGAACTCTAGACATGTTTCTAGAAAGCTTGACGAGTTTAGAAAAAGGGGAGATTTAAGGGAAGGAGTAGCGATTAGCGAGCACAATCCAGATGGGGGAAAGATAAGGATTATTTATAACGGTAACTTGGGCACTTATCGAAAAGAAAATGACGTTGACTTTCATGTGTTACATGTTGCTGAGAAGATAAAAAAAGAAGAGCCAGAAAACGAATGCATCGTAGTTAGTAGAGATATTAATGTTCGATTAAAGGCCAATGCTCTTGGTTTGGATTCTGATGATTATGTTGGGAATAAGATCTGCGAGAGTGTATTATTAGATGAGGGATTTAAGGAGGTTTCGGTTGAACGATCAATTTTTGCGGCTCTTATGTTGAAATTAGAATGCGACATAGATCTTGTTTTTGATGATGACAACACTCCGTTCCCGAATTGTTATCTTTTCGTCAAGGGGCCTGATAGTGATCAAGAGTTATTGGCAAAGGTTAGTATATGCAGAAAAAGGGTTGAGGTTTTGCCATCCACTCCAGAGTCCATAAAAATAAGATCAAAGAACAAGGAGCAAGCATTTGCTTTAGATGCTCTTTTAGACCCTGACATTGATCTAGTTTGTTTGGTTGGCAAAGCGGGCTCTGGCAAGACCTTGCTTGCGGTTGCGGCTGGGGTTCATCAAGTTGTGGATAGAAGTTATTTTGACAAAATGCTCATAAGTAGACCTATAATGCCAATGGGTAGGGACATTGGTTTTTTGCCTGGCGATATCGAAGACAAGCTCGATCCTTGGATGAAACCGATTTACGACTCCTTAGAGGTAATTGAAAAACTAAGTAGTTCAACAAATAATAAATCCCAGAAGAACAAGGTTTTAGATGGGAAAAAGATTGCTCAAGAGAGTGGAAAGATATTTATTGAATCTTTGACTCATATTCGGGGAAGGAGTATTCACAGGCAATTCATAATAATTGATGAGGCTCAAAATTTATCGCCACTTGAAGTAAAAACGATTATTACTAGAGCTGGCGAAGGAACGAAGATTGTTCTAACAGGGGATGTAGGACAAATTGACAATCCTTATGTAGATTCTAAGTCTAATGGACTCTCAGTTGTTCTTGAGGCATTTAGGGACTCTGGTGTTGCGGCTCACATAATTCTTAGTGAGGGTGTTAGATCGAGATTGTCTGAAGAAGCAGCCAATAGGTTGTGACGATAACAACCAGGAGGTTGTGAAGATAATTTTTTAGAAATAAGAAAGGAAGAACAAAAAAACTTATAGAATAAGGAAAACAAATAAATCTTAAAAAAGGTTTTAGGAGAATATAAAAATGGCTAATGAAGGTAGATTAATTAGATTAACATCAAGTGATATAGCTAGTACTGCGGCCCTTGGTGTGAACTTGACAAATGCAGAAATAGCCGCTAAGCTAGAGGCTGGAGAAGCGAACTTTGCGTCTAAAAGTGGAGTTTCCCCAAGAGCGGTTTGTGCAGACTATAGCGGGAATTTGTACGTTTGTGACCGTCTCTCTCATGCAATTTATAAAATTGATGAAGGTGGACAAATTTCGACTTATGCGGGTGAACCTGGTACATCAGGTGATAATGGAACTCTTACGAACGTTGCGGCACTTGATGCTCGTTTTACGAATCCAAGAGGAATTGCATGCGATAAGAGCGGAAACATTTATGTTGCTGATACAGGAAATAATCAGATTCGTGTTATTAGAGATGGATTTGTAAGTCACGTTGCGGGTGATGGTGGTGGAGTATCTGGAGCATCTGATGGTGTTGGCGGAGCCGCATCGTTTGATGGCCCATTTGATTTGGATGTTGATCCAAGTGGAGTTGTCTGGGTTGCTGACACAGGGAACAACATGATCCGTAGAATTATTGACGGTACAGTTTATACTTTCGCTGGTTCACAAGTTGCAGGAGACAAAGAAAATGTTGCTGTAACCGCAGAAGAGATCTTTGATGCACCACAGGCAATTTCGGTTGACCAAAACGGAGACCTTTTTGTTTGTGATACAGGAAATAGAAAGATTAAGAAGGTTATTCAGACTGGTCATGTTTATTTGCATAGCGGATCTGGCTCTTTGGGAAGAAGCCTTGGTACGACAGCATTTAACTGCGAGTACGATACTTTGGTCAGAAGTGATATTGACGCATCTGGAAACTTATACGTTGTGGATTCCGATGTTGATGGAAGTGCTGGTTCAAGACTTTTGAGAATAAGTTCAAATGGCATTCCATCAGTAATTAATGACTTTAATGGTACAACTGTTGACGGCTCTGTCGTCGGAGTTGCTGTAAGCCCAGCAGGTAAGTTCTTCGTTATTAGCTTTGAGTAAATAACGAAAAGACTCTTGACAAAATTTAAAACTCTGCTATACTTATCTAAGTATAATGTAGCAGAGTTTTTTATTTTTTACGGAGCAAACAAATGGAAATTACCTCAAGAAGATTCCTTGATACCCCAACAGGATCAGTTCATGCCGCGACTATCGAATTTTTCAATGATCATCCAGTATTTGCTTGGTTTGGTGGATCTAGGGAAGGGGCAGGGGACGTCTGCATCTATCTTCATAACCTAAATGGTGATGGGGGTAATATTCTTGTTGGAAATGAAGACAATATGCCAAGATGGAACCCAATATTGTTTGCTCACAACGATAGACTTTTTATGTTCGAGAAATCTGGAACGTTTTGTGACAGATGGCAAACTCACCTGCATGATGTAACAGATTGGGACGAGAACACTGACGAAAAGCATGTTAGGCAGAATGAGCAAATCATTCCTGCTGGATTAAACGGACCAGTAAAGACACGACCAGTTTTTCGTGATGGAATTGTTTATTGTGGTTCTGCTGTCGAAACTCATTATGATTGGACTAGTTATATAGAAGAATATAGTATCTGTCCAGATAGAGTGTGGGAGTATGAAGGTAGAAGTAATCCTATAACTGTTCCAGAGAAAGATGTTTTTATAAATCCTCACAATGGTAGACCTCAACGAACTGTTGGGATTATTCAGCCTGCAATTTGGGAGGATGAAAAAGGTGACTTACACGCATTTTTTAGATCTTCTAGGGGAATGGGTTCAGTTTATTACTCAAAAGAATCAAGAGGCGACACTATCACAAAAAGATGGACTACCCTAGTTCCTACAAATCTTCCTAACCCAAATAGCGGAGTAGATGTTGCTACATACGAAGGGAGACTATTTTTGGTGAGCAATCCTGATTCAACTATCAGACAACCATTGGTTGTCCAAGAAATCGAAAAAATCTCTGATACAGAATGGAAAGTAATTAATGAAGTTGTTGTCAGATCTTCAATTGAAGAAGAAGACAGACCAAAAATCGTTGCAGGCCGAAGAGCGGGTTGTATTTCTGAAGAATTGAGCTATCCTTATATGATAGAAAGGGACGGCATACTTCATCTCGTTTATACTTATGGTCGTAGTCTCATTGAGTATTGTACAATTAACATTGACTAGGTCAGGAAATCGTATCGAATATGCTGCGACTTCTGTTTAAACCCCCAAATTTGGACTGAAAATGGAAATACCTTGCGTTGTGGAACGTGTCACCTTCCGTCGTGACAAATTCGCTATTTTGGCTTGCAATTTAGACCCTTATAGCTATAAATATGACGTCAGCTTAGACAAAGTAGTTAAGCCGTATATCGACAAAAAGTGGAAATCATTCACTGTTGTCGTAAGCACTCTTGAGGAAGATGAAAGTCCAGAAGGGCACAGTTATGTCTTCGTTGGAGAGTTCGTTCAAGATACAAAACGTGGGAATCAGTACAAGGCGTCAGGCTATTACCAAGATCTTCCTACGAACTATAAGGCTATGAAAAATTTCTTGATGAAGCTACCGAATATTAAAGATTCGAGAGCCACTGAGATATTAAGAAAGTTCAAAGTTGAAGAAGTGATTGAACTCCTCGACAATTCCCCAAAAAAACTTTTGGAAATTAACGGGATTACCGAGGCGAGACTTGAAGTTATTGTTGATGATTGGAAGAAGAGGTCTCATAAAAGAGAGCTTTATAAATGGTTTATGGAGTGCAATATCCCTATAAAACTCGCTGATAGAGCGTATGAGATTTGGAAAAACGATACCCAAAAGAAGCTCATGGAAAATCCATATCTCCTTACCGCATTGCGTGGAATCGGGTTTTTGAAGGCTGATGTCATTGCTCATAGGATTAATAAGAGCGTTAATGACAAATTTAGAGTTACTGCCTGTTTAGAATATTGCATAAAAGAAGACTCAAGTTCTAATGGGAACCTTTGCACTCCATATACAACTATAAAGCAAATTGTTATTAAGACTTTAGCTGAATGTGATCAAGCGTTGAGGCAACCAGTCAATCAGAAATATGGCGAAATGATTCCACATATCATAAAAGACCCTCTCGGTCCTTTTACTGCGGTAAAGGACACAAAAGAGGGCGTTGCTTTCGTTTATTTAACAAATATTTGGGAAAGAGAGCAATATATTGGCGAAATCCTTCATGGTAGAACGCTTAAGCCATCAAAATTTGATTGTACGGACAAAGATATTGAAGAAGCAGAGAAAAATATTTCGTTTTTCTTGGGAAGAGAGATTAAACTTGACGAAACTCAGAAAGAAGCCATAAAAAGTGTGTTTTCTAATAGAATCTCTGTTATAACTGGTGGTGGGGGTACTGGTAAATCAACAATTTGTCGATGTATCTACTTTTTGGCTAGAAAAAAGAAGTTGGCGATGAGCATGATGTCTCCAACGGGAAAAGCGGCCAAAGTTCTTTCTGAAAGAACGGGGGGAACGGCAACGACTATTCATAGAGGTCTTGAAATCTCTCCTGAAGACCTCTTGCCAAGGATTATGATAACTCAAGAGATACTTCTCGTTGATGAAATAAGTATGGCTGGGGTTGACACTATGTACGCCCTTATGGTGGCGGTAGAAAATAACCCTAGAACCAATATCGTTTTCGTTGGTGACAAAAATCAGTTACCTTCTGTTTCTCCAGGGAATTTTTTATCTGATATCATTGATTCAGGATGCTCTAATGTAGTAACTCTAGATCGAATTCACAGACAGGATGATAACAGCTATATAAGCCTTATTGCTAATGATATCTCAAAAGGGATTGTGACAATGATCCCAGAAGAGGCTACTGACATTACTTGGAGCGATATTAGCAATCATACAATAGAAAAAGAGATCTGTGATTTTATCGAGGATTATGTTGCAGATGGAAGCATCGAAGATCTTCAGATTATTTCCCCAATGAAAAAGGGTAATTGTGGAGTTCATCGTTTGAATGAAGTAGTGCAAGAAAAAATGGCTAAACTGAGTAAAACAATGACCCAATTTTTAGAAAGAGAATTTAAGAAGTTCTATCTAATGGATCGTGTGATTCAGACCAAGAACAATTACTCAAAAGGTGTTTTTAATGGAGACATGGGGTATATTGTGGATCTTGGAGAGAGGATAAGGGACCCTAATAAAAGCGACAGAAAAGAGAAATTCATTGCTGTTGATTTTGGAGGAAGCGAAGAGGTATTTTATTATGGCTCTGAGATGGACGAGATTATGGTCGCATGGGTGATAACTGTTCATAAATTCCAAGGATCGCAATCTAAGGACATAATTTTCATTATGTCTTCTGAGGCTTCCATTATGATGAGTAAAGAGCTTGTTTACACAGGATTTACAAGAGCCGAGAAGCACTTGTATATTTATGGGAGCGAACAGATGTATCGTCTTGCTCCAAGTAGGAGTGCAATCAAGAGGAGATTTACCAATTTGAATAGTTTAATCAAAGAGCTTCGTTCAGGGAACAAGATATTGCAGGTTGTTTGATGTACAGTTGGAAAGAAATCGCCTTGATGTACAAAGAGGAGGCCAATCGTTTATGTGATGAGGTTCACGATGTTTTTGGACATCTTAATGTAAAAGTTCCCCACAGTGTCGAAAAAGCAGAAGGTATTTTAAAGATTGCTTGTATAGGATCTGCTAATCAGATTGATTTTATCGAGAGTTTTGAAAATAAGGCTGAAAATAAGGCTGAAAATAAGGCTGATATAAGGGGGGAGACTCTCAAGAGAGACAAACCCCGTTTTAGTTGTGGGTTTTATTTCAGTGACAGGAATTGGATGGAAGAGGGAGATTACGAGGAGTTCAAAAAGATGTGTTCTCACATTCATGACCCTAAGATGTTTATTTATTCCGTAATGGACAAATGTGCTGTTCATTGTACAATTGAATACCTGAAAAGTAAGGATTATATAGTTTTAGATGACAATGTCGAAAAGAATAAAGACAATGTGATCACTGTTTTAGATCGAATTACAAAACGAGAGGCAACGATTAAGGTAGTTGCCTCTGGGATGCAATTCTCTGGAAAAACGAAGAGATTTGGGTCTGATGGTGAGACTTTTGAAGTTTCAAGGCAGTATACTTATTTGATAGATCCTAAAGAATCAATAAAGAGTAGGTATGTTTTTGCAAATTTTGATGCTAAGGAGAAATCTCTAAGACTTTACGCTTGTATAAAAGGGAGGCATTTGCACGAAATGCTTGTAGATCCATTAAGACCAAGATTTGTTGGGAAGAATGCTTGCATATTGCAAAAGGAAGGGTATAATAGTTCTAAGGAATGCCCTTTTTCAATTGACGAAATAATACGAAGGAGTTAATCATGTCAGATACTCGTGAAAATACTTACAAAAGCAACCGTGACAACAGAAGCGACAACAGAAGCGACAACAGAAGCGACAACAGAAGCGACAACAGAAATATTCATAATAACAGAAACGACAGACCAGTTAAGCGCAAGCGTGTTGTATCTGCTGGATTTGTAGTCCGTTCTGATGATGGGAAATATCTCATTGGAAGAACAACAAAGTATCCGAAAGATCAATGCTGGACCGTTTTTAAGGGTCAGCAGGAGTATGGTGAAAGTCTAATCGCAACCGCAACTCGAGAACTTAAGGAAGAGGCGGGTATTGATATACTTAGAAGTCCTGAGTTGCAGTTGAGTCAGTCCACTAGTCCTTACTTCTCTTTCGCAATGAAAGACAAGGACGTTGTTCTTTACCTTCTGAATGACGACAAGGGGATTCTTCCCAAAGATGTCGAACAGTTCAAGTGTGCATCTTATTGGGGACCGAATAAGACTCCTGAGATTTGCGAGTTCAAATGGTCTAGTCTTGATGAAATGGAAGAGTTAGTTTTTCCTTCTCAAAGAGGTCTCGTAGATCATCTACGTAAGTCGAATCTTTAAAAAATTCCTAAAAATTCCTAAAATACTAATAAACCCTCTTGACATTTGTTTAATGGGGTTTATTGTATTGGTAGCAAAACTACTAAACAAAGGAAGTATAAAATGACTGAATTTATGGAAGTCTTTACTGTAACCCATATGACTTACGTTTGCATTTTTCCATGCTTCGTAGCTTTTTTCGGGTTGATACTCGTTGCCTGCGGAGAAGTCGCCTCATTTAATGCGAATAATCTTTTTTTGCATGCTTTCCTCTTGATATTTATGCTTTTGTTTTTTGGGAAGGCATTTGATACAATGAATGAAGCTCCGTATTTTGAGACTCGTATGGAACAGTTTGAAAATGACCCAGGAACAGCCAAGCTAAAAAGTCTAGAATATTGATGGCTATTGTCAAAACAATTTCAGTACTATCGCCCTCAGGCTCACTAGAGATTCCAATTTTTGGATTCGCTGGTGGTTTTTTTGTTAATGCCTCTCGCTTTCAGAGGATGAACCTAGAGGAGCTTTGGGGAGTTTTGACAGAGCAGAGCGGAATCCTGAGTCACAAAGAGAGGTATCTTCTCTACAGAAGGCTAATGGATTTTTCGTATGATTTGAAGGAAGATGAGTTTCAGTTCATAGAGTACAATTTGGGTTTCGTTAACGGTGATGGATCTCCCAAAAGATGCTGGAGCTGTGGTGGGGAGAACTTCAGAACAAGTTTTCATAGCGATAACAGGATTGAAGTAGAAAGAAACGTAACGTGTAACGACTGTAAAAAAGATGTAGGCCATTGGTCCTACGGAAATTGGATGACATAAAAAATGCAAGAAGTAATAATGACAGTCGGGTTCCCTGCAAGCGGGAAAAGTAGTAGATTGGGGCTAACTATGAGGAAAGGGCTCAAGTATGAGATCTTGAGCCGAGACGAAGAGGGTGGTAAAGTTATAAGTCTTCTTCCGAAACTCGAAAAAGTTTTATCAACTGGGGGTTCAGCGGTTTTGGATTGCACTTTTATGACAGTAGCTGGTAGAAAGCCTTTTATTGACCTGTGCAAAGCCAAAGGAGTTGGCATCAGTTGTTTGTGGATTGCCACTTCAGCAGAAGATTGTCAGATTAACGCCCTAAATAGGATGTGGGATCGTTATGGAAAGGTTTTTCTTGATGCAGAAGCTCTTAAAGAGGTGAAGAAAGATCCCAATATGTTTCCAATTGGAGTTATTTTTAAGATGAAGAAGGAGTTTGAAAAGCCAACTGTTGCAGAAGGGTTTTCAGATGTCGCAAAAGCTCCTTTCTCTAGGAGAAGGGACAAGAGTTTCACAGAAAAGGCGATTTTTTTAGATTATGACGGAACATTGAGGGAAACCAACGGCGGATACAAGAATCAATACCCAATTAAGCCCTCAGAGGTTACTGTAAGGCCAAACGCAGGCAAAGTCCTGAAAGAGTACATGTCGAAGGGATACAGGCTTATAGGGGTCTCTAATCAGTCTGGAATCGGCAGAGGAAATTTGACTGAGCAAGATGCTATTGACTGCTTTGAAGAAACGAACAGGCAATTGGGTGTCGATATCGAGTATAGCTTCTGTCCTCACAATATCCCTCCAATAAAATGTTATTGTCGCAAGCCGCAGTCAGGAATGGCGATTCATTATATTCGGAAATATAACCTTGATCCGTCCAAGTGCTTAATGATCGGGGACATGACTTCTGATAAGACATGGGCCGAACGAATAGGGATGGAATTTAGGTATCCAGACGAGTTCTTCGTATAAGTCGTTTAGTTGTATAATATGTGGGTCGTTGTAACTGTGAGGCAACCCAATGATACCACTAAAGTTTGGCCTATTTTGGTCAGGAGCTGATCTGTCCCCCCTTAGGTTTTTGACTTTTGTTTCTCTAAGAAAGCACCATCCAAGTGCTGAAATCGAGCTTTATCTTTCAAAAAAGAGTGATAAAAGTGTTTCTTGGAAATCAGAGAAGCAAGATTTTCAGTTTAAGAGTGAGAACGAATGTTATATAGAGAATCTAAAGTCCCTTGACGTAAAAATCATTGAGGAAGATCTCTTTCCTACCTACGCTCCGAACTATCAATCGGACCTTTTTAGGTGGTGGTGGCTCTACAATAACGGAGGCTACTACTTGGACACTGATCAGATAGTCCTCAAGCCGTTTAACGAACTCCCTCCTCAAGTCGATTTCATTTACAGCATGTATCGTGCGAAGTCATGTGGCATTTATTCGCCAGTTGGAGTTATTGGGGCAGAATCAGGATCACCAATTGTAAAGCAGATAATGGATGAAATGTCTAGTTGTTATGATCCAGAGAATTACAACAGTTTAGGACCTTTCATGTTTAGGGACCTATACTTCAAGCACAGGGACATATGGGAGAAAGGAAATGTTATGTTCAATGCCCCTCCTAACTATTTTTATCCTTTTGCAGAATCAAGATTGATAAAAAAAGCGTATGAGTCACAGATACATTTAACTGGAGAATCATTTTGCGTACACTGGTATGGAGGTCATCCAAACAGCCAAGAGTTCAATAGAGCATTTACAGAAGAAAATGCGTATAGTAACGAAGACACAATATCGATGTTAGCAAGACCATTATGGGATTATTGGAATAGGAGAGATAAGTGATAGGAATAGCAGGATTTGGATTTGTTGGGCAAGCAGTTTATGGGTCAATTTTCGGAAGCAAGTTGAAAAATGAAGTGCTTGTTTATGATAAATATAAGAAGATGGGAAATAAAGTAGACTTATTTAATGATAGTAAAGTCATTTATTGCTGTTTGCCAACAGTAGACGATGGAACTGGGAAGCAAAATTTTGACGAATATGCGGATTTCTTACAGTCTGCTCTAGACGCAAAATATGATGGGGTAATAGTGATAAAAAGCACGGTTCTTTATGAGAATGTAGAGCCTTGGATTAACAAGTTGAATATTGTCATGAACCCAGAGTTTTTGAATCAGAACAATGCAGTAGAGGACTTTAAAAATCAAGAGGTCATAGTACTAGGCGGAAGAATAGATCACTGTAGAACAGTAGAAGATATTTATTTTGAGTACTTTGAGCTGAAGGCGACTTGTGAAGTTGAATGTTGCTCGTTAAAAGAGGCTATCGAGTTGAAATATATGCATAACATATATCATGCATATAAAGTTCTTTTTTGGAATTACGTTGAGGATCAAACGGGTAATTCTAGAAAAATTTCAGACCTATATCATAAGGTTTGTACGAGGAATGAACTTTCTAGAGTTTGTGCTGACGGTAAACCAGGATATGGCGGATCCTGTTTCCCAAAAGATGTTAATGCATTTAATGAAGTTAGACCACACCGTTTGACTGAGTTCATGAAGGATTACAATTTTTCATTAAGAGGTTCTGAAAAGTGAAGGTACTTCTTGTCGCAGATCAAAAAGGATGGATATTTGACAGACACTGTCATGAGATAAAAAAAAGAATCAAAAAATATGACATTGATATTGCATATAGAAAAGAAGGTATAAAAAAACTTTCAGAAAAATATGATTTAATATATGTGCTAGATCCAATTCCGTTAAGAGGTGGATATCCCCCAAAAGAAAAAACGATAATGGGATTAAGGTGCGAGTTTTTATACAGAGAGCATCCAGATGGACCAAAAGGTCTTTATGAAAATGGTTTTCCAGGAAGGTGCGTATCAATTAAGGATAAGTGTTGTATCTTTCATGTTGTAAATCAGAGATTAATAGACCAATTTAAAAATGTGGTTACTGACAAGCCCCTTCTTTTAGTTAGGCATGGGGTTGACACAGAGGTGTTTGATATAAAGAAGAACGAAAACCCGTATAGTGTATTAGATGGTCCAATCAAGGTTAGTGTTTCTGGTAGGGGGACCCCAAATAAAGGTTTTGATATGGTACAAAAGGCTTGTGATAAAGTTGGGGCAATTATAACCAAAGCTGAATATGGTAAACGCCTTTCTTTAGAAGAGATGCCATATTTTTATGCGAAGTCGGATGTTCATGTATGTATGTCTCACGACGAAGGGTTGAATAACCCTTTAATGGAAGCTGGGGCGATGGGTTTGGCTCCAATCTCAACTGTTAGTGGAGCATCAACTGAAATGATTTCTGATGGAGTGTCAGGTTATTTAATAGATCGGAATTCCGATGCTTTGGCTGAAGCCATCGATAAGATGAAAGATGATTTAACGAGAATTGATGCGGCGAAAAGATACCATGAAGAGATCGTTTCTAACTGGTCTTGGAATAAGTTAATTAAAGAATATGAAGGGATGTTTGATCTTTTTCTGGAGAACTAGTAATGGACAGTTTATATCAGTTTCGCAGGATGGAGTTGAAAGATATTCCGTTTTTTAATTCAGTTAGAAATGAGAGTTGTTCATATCTTCATGATAGCAGCAAGTATACGATAGAGGAGAGTAAGGAGTGGTTTTTTAAGAATACTCCCGTATTTTTTATTGTATCTCATGATGGGAACGATATCGGATATTTTAGAACATCAAATTGGGGAAAAAATAGTGTATATATTGGTATGGATATTTCTTATGATATGAGGGGTAAAGGGCATGCGCAAATGAGTTATCCCTTATTTATACAGTTTCTAGAAGATACGTATGGGATCGATCAGTTTTACCTTCGGGTGTTAATAAGCAATGAAAGGGCGCAACATATATATCGTAAAGTTGGGTTTGTTGTTATTGAAGAGACAGAAATAGATTTAAAGATGGAGCTTAGAATTTAATTATGAAAGTTATGATTACTGGTGGCTGTGGGTTTATAGGACATCATTTTGTTGAGCATGTTTTGGCGAAGACGGATTGGAGAATAGTTATTATTGATAAACTTACTTATGCAAGCATGGGGTTAAAAAGAGTTAAGAACTCAGGTGTTTACTATAATGACAGGGTTAAGATTCTCCCAATTGATTTTACTCAGCCTTTCTCGGAAGGGATAAGGAAAGAGATAGGGGACGATGTAAATATAATTGTACATATGGGAGCAGAGTCTCATGTGGATAACAGTATTGTTGATCCTAGACTATTTTTCAAGAATAATATTGATGGTACAGTTGAGCTTTTGGAATATGCGAGAACTTTAAAAGAATTAGATGTTTTTTTCTATTTTAGTACTGATGAAGTTTTTGGGCCAGCCCCAAAAGGTATTGCATATAAGGAGTGGGATAGGCATAAGCCAACTAATCCATATTCAGCAAGTAAGGCGGCAGCAGAAGATATTTGTTTGGCATATGAGAACACTTATTCCGTACCTATTATGATAATTAATGTTATGAACGCATTTGGAGAGCGCCAACATGTAGAGAAGTATGTACCTATGACGATTAAGAAGATAATGAATGGGGAGAAGATCTTAATTCATTCCGATAAGACTAAAACTAAGGCTGGGAGTAGATTTTACATTCATGCTCGAAACATATCTGATGCGGTACTATTTTTACTTAAGAAAGGTAAGGTTGGAGAGAAATATAATGTAGTGGGAGAGAAGGAAACTGATAACTTAGAGATGGCGCAATTGATTTCTGATTATCTTGGTTTACCATTTGACTATGAAATGGTAGATTTCCATAGTAATAGACCAGGACATGACTTGAGGTATTGCTTAGATAGGACAAAGATGACAGACATGGGGTGGGCTCCTCCATTTTTATTTGAAGAATCACTAAAGAATACGGTAAAATGGACGGAACGAAATAAAGACTTCTTAGAGGACTAATTCAATGATTCAATTATTTAAAGTGCATTGTCCAAGTGGCATAGGGCAGAGGATAGAGGAGGTTTTCCAGTCAGGGTTTATAACTGAGGGGGAATACTCAGATAAGTTTGAAGAGCTATTTTCTCATTATGTTAAGAACCCAAATACTCGGCTCGTAAACAGTTGTACATCTGCGCTTGCCCTATGTGCTCACTTACTCGACTGTGGGGAAGGAGATGAGATAATAACGACCCCTATGACATGTATGGCAACTAATGAGCCATTTTTTAATGTCGGATCAAAATTGGTTTTTGCAGATATTGACCCAACTACTGGTAATATTGACCCAGAAGATGTAAAAAGAAAAATTACGTCCAGAACTAAAGCCATTGTTGGTGTTCATTGGGCTGGTCAACCTTTTGAGATTGATGAGGTGACTGATATTGCTAATTCTTATGGGATTCGAGTTATCGAAGATGCCGCTCACGCCTTTGGAGCGAAGTACAAGGGTGCGCCGATAGGTAGTAGTGGGAATCTAGTTAATTTTTCATTTCAGGCAATCAAGCATTTAACTACGGCTGATGGTGGCGCTCTTTGTTGCGGAAGTTTTGAAGAGGCGGAAAAAGTAAGATTAGCTAGATGGTTTGGTATTAATCGTCTATATAAAGGGTCGAAATGGGAGCAGGATATTACTGAAACTGGATTTAAGATGCATATGAATAACATTAATGCCATTATTGGCATTGAGCAGATGAAATATGCGGACAAAATTGTGTCTGCCCACATTAAGAATGGGAAGTTCTATGACGAGAACATACACAATAAAAAAATTACCAAACTTAAAAGAAGCAAAGGATTGGATGGCTCTTATTGGATCTATTCTTTGCTTACTGAAGATCGTGCGGATTTACAGAGCTATCTTAGGGGGAATGGAATAGCATCAGATGTTGTTCATGTTCGTAATGATAGGTATACTCTTTTTAAAGATTTCCAAGTTGATGGGCTGAAAGGGGTTGATGAGTTCAGTAGTAAGCTTTTAAATGTTCCAGTCGGATGGTGGCTTGATGATAAAGATGTAGAGAAAGTAGTAGATGTTTTAAACGGGTATTAATATGAGAGAGAAGATACAAGTTGGAGTTGCATGTGGTAAAGGCAGCGAGGGTTATGTTAATTTTCTTTTGCATACCATGAAGAAAACAGAAAGTGGAAAACATGATTTTGAAATTATACTAGGATTGAGTGATTCAAGTGTTAATGTTAATAAGATACAAAACAAAACTCTATATGACCATATTGTTGTTGAGGTTTTTGATGACGAATCTTATGGATCCTTAGGGCATGGTAAGTGCCTAGATGGGGTTTTCTTAAAAATGAATTCTAGAATAGGCATGATAGTGGACGTTGATGTCGCCTTTTTAGCTAAAGACTGGGACTTAAAAATGATGTCATGTTTAAATGATAGCTGTGTAATGGTTGGTCCAGAATATATGGGGGAAAAATATAAAAACTTTCCTAACGTCATATGCTGTATGTTTTTTGTTAACCCACTAAAAGAATGCGAGGTATCATTTGTTCCTTCTGGGAAGATAGTTGTTTCCTCTGAAGATTCGGGTCTTTACGGCAGAAAAGTAGGTGATGTTATCCATCTAGATGTTGGGTGGGAAACATCATATAAATTAAGAAAAGCTGGATATACTGGATTAGCTTTACCATACGCTAGGAGGATTGATTCAAAAGGCCCAGTATTCTCTAAGGTCCCCCCAAAATTCATTGAGTATAATATGAGGGGTGAAGAATATCAACTTAATGGAGAGCCTTTATGTACCCACATTGGGAGATCGTCCTCTAGGGATTTCGAAACTAACCCAATCGTAAGAAAGTGGGTATCAACAGTCGAGAATTGGGTGAACAATGCCTTATAGTAACATAAAAGTCCTTCTTTTGAATGTCAATCGAGAGGGGTGGCATTCAGGAAATATGATTTATGATATGGAGTGTATAAAAAGAGCATGTGATACTCAAATGTATGGACCTGGATGGCCTAATTATGAAAATAGTGATTTAAGTGAAATTATTAAGCAAGTTTATGGGGACGAAAATCCAGATGTAGTATATAGCTATTTTACCCCTAACGAAAAGGTCAGCGCCGTTTATATAAATCATTATAATATACCTGAACGGTTACACAGGTTTCCGACAGGATTTGATAAAGTAAACGGAGTAACGAAAATATTCGCCCTAAGCGATTTCTGGGCTCGTAGTCCGCAGCAGTTTGCTATAGACTTGGGGGGATTAGAGTTTAGCCATCTTTTTTCTTGTTTTACCCCTCCATATGCGAGAAAAAAGGATTTCTATTCGTTTTTTAGCGAAAAGATACGCAATCATATGCAATTTGTTGCGCACCCAAGATGCGTAGAAGAGACATGTTTTAAGGACTATGGACTTGAGAAGAATGTTGACGTTATAACTTTAGGGGCAATGAGTAATTTTTATTTGTTTAGAAGACATATGCACAGGACATTGAGTGATCAGCATAAATCCATTGGCATTTCATATAAGAACTACGTACATTGTGGGGCGAACTTTAGGCATAGTACTTTTGTGAGGGATGAGTATGCTCAGGCGATCAGTCAAGCTAGGATGTTGGTTAGCTGTGGGGGACGATATCATTTGGCGTTTAACAAAATATTTGAGGCGATGGGATGCGGAACTCTGTATGTTGGAGAAAGGCCCTATGGAGAGAAAGAGCTGCATATGGAAGACGGGATCAATTATATTGCTGTTAATCGCGATAACTTTCTTGAAAAGATCAAATACTATGCAGAAAATGACGCAGAGAGGGAAAGGATTGTTGCAAATGCAAAGCAAACGTTTAAAGAGTACTATACAATTGACTCAAGAGCTAAAGAGTTTGCCAAGAGGTTGAAAAAAAATCTATGAAAATAGCGATAGTATCTGATGGAGCAAATTGGGTTTTAGACGATATTAAGGGAGATTTTCAAAAATTCACCAGTCTTGAGGTGGTAAAGCCTAACCAAAATCCAGATATTGTGTGGTCATTGGATTTTTGGTCTTTAAAAAGGGCTTTTTCTTTTAGGAAACCCGTTGTTGGTCATGTACATCACATAAATAAAGATCAAATAAGCAAATATAATTTTGAAATTTTAAAAAATGCTATTGGATGCATTACATGCAATAAACACACTTTTAAAGAACTTTCTGAAAGGAATATAAATGGCAAGATTCGCCAAATACCATATTGGGTACTTTCAAAAACGATGGAAGACGTTAATCGTTGTGAAAATAATCAGTTTTTTAATATCGGGTCTTTTCAAAAAGACGGACAAACAAAGTCAAATAAGCCCAAATTAATTAAAGGCCCAGATATTTTTATTGATGCGGTGGAAAAAATTAATAAAAATGTTGAAGTCAACGTCATTTTAGCTGGATATTGTAGAGGATATGTTATCTCTGAGCTTGAACGCAGGGGAATAAGATATGAAATACATGAGAAAGCTAAGGATCTAAACCCCCTGTATGATAGGCTTGATGCCTATATCATATCCTCAAGAGCCGAGGGAGGACCACAGGCGGTATTGGAAGCCGCTTATCGAAAAGTCCCAGTAATTTCTACTGATGTCGGAATGGTCTCTGACGTTATTCATCCTAACTGCATATGCAAAGCCGATGAAATTTCTGAAAAGATATTTGATTGTAAATATTATATTATGTATAATTATGAAAGTGCGTTGAATTATCGCCCAGAAGTCATTGTCCCAAAATTTGATTTATTTTTTAAGGAGTTGTTAAATGGAGTTTGAAGAAATGTTAGATCGTCATCATTCTGATGATGCAGGGTTTTGTAGACACTATATGCTGCTTTATTCTATTGTTTTAGGAATGGAAGCTAAATCAGTTTTTGAGTTTGGATCTGGATACTCTAGTAAAACCATATTAAAAGCGTTGTCGAAAACTGGAGGTCATTTATATTCTTGTGATGAAAGACCTCTAAAACTCACGGGTCATAAATATGATATAAATGATGACGACATGAAGGAATATGGTAACAACTGGACGTATATACTAGGAAAGTCTCAAGATGTAAAGGGTAGGTTCCCAGATGTTTTATTTGATGTCGTTCTTCATGATGGATCCCATGACTGGAGATATGTCAAGAGAGACCTTGAGTGTATCGTTCCCAAGATAAAAAACGGCGGGATCCTTTTGGTTCACGATACCGCTCACCCAACTCACAATTATGGGCTACTCAAGTCTGTTGAATACTTAAAAGAGAAGGGTCACGAAATTCTCACTTTGCCTTTCGGATACGGTTTAACTTTGGTTAGGGTTGTAAATTCTTCAAACCCGTCAATAGAAATTAATTGGAGAAAGACTTCAAATTAGGTGATAAAATGAATTGGTACGATGATTTATGTGAATATTACGGGGTAAGTGCAGAAGAGGCAGATGTTCTTGGTACTAGGAAGACGGGTAGAAGGCCAAATTTTCCAGGTTCTGAAACATGTGATCCTGTTTCAGGGAAAAGTATGGATGAATACTGGGACTCCAAAGAAAGAAAGACCCTGCAAGAAAAAATGGACTTCTATAAGGACATTGGGGCTTGGTTAAGTTTTAGGCAATGTAAATACAGAAGCAATTTTAATTATAGAAGGATTTTCTTTAGCAGGATTAAGGATGGTTGCTCAATTGTAGAGTATGGTTGCGGGGTAGCTCCTTTGACGAACTATATTATTGAGAGGTATAAGGGGGATTTGAGTACACTTAAATTTCATTTGGTTGACGTCGCGAGTGAACCTCTGAAATTCGCGAAATGGAGATTAAATAAGAAAGCTCCTGATTTGGATGTTATTTTTCACGATATAACGGCTGACTATCCAGTTCCAGTTTTTGATGTAAAGTTTGATGTCGTTTGTATTATGGATGTTTTTGAGCATTTGCCCAACCCATACGCAGTTATGACCAATTTAACCGAAAACGCCAAAGAAGGTGCGTTTTTGGTCGAGACTTGGAGAGAAGGTGGAGTTGGAGGATGCGATTTGCAGGAAGCTGAGGATGAAAGGTCGGAGACTATGAGACACATTAACGAATATTGGGATATTACAAAAAAGGGTTCACATAGAAATTATTTAAGAAACTCAAAAACATTCGAGTGGTAATTATGAAGGTGTCTTTCAATAAAAAAGTAGTTAATAGCATTTGGGGAGGGGGGAATCAAATGCTAAAATTATTGGTGGAACATTTTAAGAGAGAAGGTGTAGAAGTCTCGTACTCTTTAGATGAAGATACTGATGTTGTGTTGATTATGGACATTAGAGATAAGTACTGTACTTTTCCTCTAATAGACGTTCAAAAGGCCAAAAAGAAAGGTGTAAGGGTAGTCCACAGAGTTAACGATAACGGTTCTCATAGGCAAAACGATGATATCAGGGATTCCTTAACCATAAATTATAATAGAAGTGTGGCAGACAAAACTATATTTATAAGCAATTGGCTTAAATATTATTTTGAAGGGAAAGGTTTGGTTGTAGATGGGGCAGAAGTAATAGAAAATGGTGTAGATAAGGATGTTTTTTGTCGATCAAATAGAATTAGAAAGCCTGATGAGCCGATAAGAGTTGTAACTCACCATTGGTCAAACAATCCGTCAAAAGGCTATTCAATCTATAATGACTTGAGTAATTTCTGCCACTATTTTCCAGAAATTGCGCATTTTAGGTTTTTTGGGCAATGCCCAAAGGGTCAACTAGAGAACTGTGAAAAACTACCTCCTAAAACTTATTTAGAGGTTCCAAAGTTTTTAAATACAGAAGACTTATACGTTACTGCAACGCAATGTGAATCGGGAGGTTGCCATATTGTAGAAGGCATGTCTTGCGGTCTGATACCTATTGTTAGTAGCACCTCTGGAGGCCCCGAGGAGTATGCTAGAGATTTTGGTTTGAATTTCCAAACGGTAGATGAACTCATATGTCACATAGAAAGTCTGTCCAAGGACTATGACTATTATTTGGAAATGAAAGAAAAAATGAACAATTACGTTTATGGATCGGAAGATATGTGCAGACATTATCTAGATGTAGTAAAATCAGTTATATAGGGGTAACAATTTTGGCTATTAGTAACCCGAAGCAGTACAAAAGTCTTTGAATTGGGGGATGACAAGGCGGCAGAGCGTTTTTAAGAAATCTGGCGGAGGTTAGGAATGGAATTAAGCAAGAACGTAAGACCATTTATGACTGATGAGGAAATAGACACAATAGACGGGGCTATTGACAAGATACTTCATAACAAGGGTAAAATTTCTTGCCTTGAGTGGGGAAGTGGAATGAGCACAATCTATTACTGCCAAAGATTAAAGGGAAGGAATTTTACTTGGGACTCTGTGGAATATAATCCAGACTGGTTGAAGGAAGTTGAGAAATATACTGACTCACTGGCCGATATTGCGCTTTTTGATTATGGAGGTTACACAAGGGACACCCTTAGAAAAGTCTGCATGAAAGATTACATTGACTACCCAAAGACCCTTAATAAAAAGTTTGATCTCGTAATTATAGATGGTAGATGCAGGATGAAATGCTTGGAAGTCGCTCAAGAGATACTGGATAAAGGCGGACTTATTTATGTTCATGATGCGGATAGGCCACGCTACCAAAAAACGTTAAATGAGTATAATGGAAAATTGGTGAGGCCAAGATTATGGGTGCAAACTTTGTCTTAGCCTCAATGGGTTATTTGAGATATTTCATACCTCTTGTAAAGCATTTTGATAATTCTATTTTTTTTTATTATAGTGGCAGAAAGTACGATAAAGCCAATCTTCACATCGAGGAGTTAACTTTTTTGTCTAAAAAATTTGGATTTTCGGTTTATCCAATTGAAGAGATAAATAAGTATCCATCTGATCTTACTTTTTTCATTGAAGGGTCTCTATCTGAGGAAGTGAGATATCCAACAAAAAAAGTTTCTTTCACATGTCAGACCGACTTTACCGTTCACTATAAAAAGTATGTAGATAGAATGGACTACATCGTATTTCCTAGCAAGTATATCGCTGAGTACTATGGGTGTATTTCAAGTAAAAATTTGTATCTTGGGTCTTCGAAGTATAACATAAACTTATGTCGCACTTCAATAGTTGAGAAGTACAAACTAGAAGAAAAGAACGCTTTGGTCATTTTTCCACGGATTAGAGATATTCATAAAATAAACCTTTTGAGTATTTATAAAGAGCTAAGTGAAATGGGCTATAATATTATTGTTAAAGGTAGAGGTAAGGAACCAATACCAAGAAAATATAGGACCAAACATTCTTATGAGGATGTATCCTGGTTTCCTCATCCAACACTTGAATTTATTGTGGCTTCTGATATAGTTATAAACTTTGGATCAACTGCAATAGAAGAGTGCATAATGCTCAATACGCCAATAGTAAATTTTGATATAAAGCCATTTGATCAGCCTTTGGCGTTTTTGTATGATAAAAGATATTGTATTAATTTTAAGGGATTTAACGATAGGTTATTTAGGGAATCTATACTTAATCTAACTCAGAAAGATTTAAGTAGTAGTTTTAAGGAGTCTAGAGATAAGTATCTGTTCGAAGCAGAAGGTGCTAGTGAAAGGATTATAGAAGGAGTTTTAAATTGAATATCATTGCGATTATTCCTGCAAAAGGGAATTCATTAAGGGTGCCAAATAAGAATATACTAGATATTAATGGACAGCCTATGCTTTCATGGGCGATAAAGGCGTGTAACGACTCTAAATACGATATCACTCCGTGGGTTAGTTCCGAAAGCGATGAGGTTTTAGAGGTAGCTAAAGAATATGGTGCAAAAATATATAAAAGAAGTGATAATTTGTCTTTGCCAGATGTTCCGAAACAGGAAGTTATACGAGATGCCGCTAAATATATACAAGATAATTTTGAGTTTCCAGATATATTTATTTCATTGCAGGCTAACTCCCCCCAAATATTAGGTAGGCACCTAGATGAGGGTCTGGATCTTTTGTTAAAGTCAAAAAAGGGCGAAGAGTTGTACGAGGTTTTTAGTACAGATAGTGAGCATTTTCAGAATGCGATATATAGAATGTTTCGTTCTCATTATGTTTTTCAAAGGGATTTGAGTACTCATTGTGGAACCTGTGTTTGTGATATAACAGATATTAATAATATGAAAGACTTAGAAGAAGTGAGGAAAAATATGATCACCAATCATTGGGAGGAAGCATTGTATAAGGGTAAGGGTGAAACTCTCGAAGGAAATTATTTAACGGATGAGCTAAAATTAATCAATACCCAAAATATGTTCGATTATGTTGATTCTAAGATGGCGATTGGTGGCAAGGTCTTGGAACTTGGGTGCAATTTATCAAGGAATTTACGAGAAGCTAATAGCAGATATGGCTGTAATGTAGTAGGTTTCGACATTAACCAAGAATGTCTAGATAAAAGCAAAGAGTACTTTCAAGACAGTGGAGATTTTTTTAAACGCGATCTATTGAATGCAGAAAGTCTAAAAGAGTTTCGCTATCCAGATAATTTCTTTAGTCTTGGGATATCGATGGGGTTTTTAATGCACATAGCTCCAAATAAAAATAAAAGTGAGCTAATCAAGGAATTCATTCGTATTTGTGAGCATGTTTGTATATTTGAGATGTATGAAGAGGGTAAAGAACCTATTTTTACAGAAAATAAGTGGTGCGTATCATTTGAAGACTATAGACAGTATGATTCGGGGCTAGAGCTAACTGAAGTTTACGGTTGCAAAACAAAGAAGAAAAAAGATAAAAGATTGGTACTTTTTTATAAATGAAAGACATATACATAATATCAGAATTATGCGGTCAATGGGGTGGCTCCATTAGGCGAGCAGAACAAATGATTTTACAATCAAAAATGTTTGGTGCTGATGCAGTAAAGGTTCAGCTATATGATACCTACAGAATGCCAGGAAGCCACAGGGAGAAGTGGGAGTATTTGAACATGTCTCTAGAAACCTTTTTGCACTTGAAGGAGTTTTCTGAGAATTTGAATATAGATTTTTTCGCTTCCGCCTTTCATAAAGACCTGTATGAATGGACAAAGGATTGCCCATATGCCAAAATTGCAAGTATGATGCTAGAATTTAACCCCGAATTATGCGATGACATAGTTAGCTCTGGAAAAAAGGTTTTTTGTTCTTTAGGTAAGTGGGATAATCCAGGTTTACCATTCGATGCAGGAAATGTTGAATACATGCACTGTGTTCCAAAGTATCCTCATACAGATCTAGAAGCGTTAAAAAGCATGCCAAATGAATTTATTTATCCTTTAACTGGGTATAGCGATCATTCTGTAGGCATTGACGCATGTTGCGTGGCAGTTACTAGAGGTGCAACCGTTATAGAAAAACATTTTACTATAAATCATGGCCTCCAAAGCGAAACCGAAGGGGCGCATTCTTGCTCCATGGATTTCGAACAACTTAAGTCTCTTAGAAATTTTTGTGATCTATATTTATGCAATGTTCAATAATAATTGGCGTTAAGAATAGGCTAAGTCATTTTTTTCAGACTTATTCGTCAATGGTCACTCAGTTGGGAGTAAGTTATGAGTTGATTATTGTGGACTTCTTTTCTAGTGATGGCATAGAAAGCGTTTGTTTAGATTTAACTAATAAATACAGCGAAATCATGTCTCCCTACCTAACTCAAATTAAGTATGTTAGGTTATTGGAAGATAGACCGTACAATCCTAGAGAGTGTAAGAATTTAGGAGCTAGATGTTCTGAAGGAGACATTCTGTCTTTTTCTGATGTCGATGTATTTTTAGGAATGAATTATTTACATAAACTTTCTTCAAAGGTAGCTGAGGGTCGATCATTTGTTGCAACAAGGAGTCAAGAATCTATGTCTTCATCTTCCAAGAGAATACTGGATTACATAAACTATGGCAATATGATTGTATCCAAAACTGATTTTTGTGATGTAAATGGTTTTGATGAGTCTATAAATTTTTATGGTGGAGACGACGATGATGTTTTTCATAGATTGAAACTGAAAGGACTTCGGGAGATAAATCCCTATGATCATTTGGAGGCTTGTCATTTCTCAATACTCCATGGTGATGATTTAAGGCTGAATGAGCTTGAAGACAAAGAAAGAAGAGACCCTAAGGTTCGTTTTGAAGATATTTATGGAAATAAGGATTTTAGAAAATCAAAGTGCGATTTTTTAAAGGAAGGGGCTGACAGGAAAGAAACCATTATCTTTCAAAGGACTATATGATTTCGCAGCAAGGTTAATTTTGTAAAAAAATGAATTAATATAACGGAGGTCTTATTATGTTTCAAATGTCAAACTTTAAACCAAATGCAGGGAAGAGTGGAAGCGAAGGTGTCGCTCCTGGCGAACCCAAAGTGGACACTTATGATGATGTATCTCATAGCATGGACGTTTTTCAAAGAACGGAAGAGCAATTCTTGCCTCCAGGAAAAGATTTCGAAGACCTCACAGAGAAAGAACTTCTTCATCTGAAACATCAATATCGCTATGATTATTACAAACCTGGCGTATATCAGGCCATCACTTGGCTTAGAAAACATCGAAACCACGGTTTATAATCGTTCGAAAAAAGTTTTCCAAATGCCCCAATTCGTTGTATAATAGAATTGATTATTATTACAAGGAATTATATTTATGGACCGAACTTTAGATCTTCTCACCAAAGCGGCATCTGAAAGCCCTCTCCAAGGTGAACGAGAAATCCTCTCTCTGAATAAGTCTCAAAAAGAACCAGACGCAACTATTAAAGGCCACAATGAGACTCGTGGCATTATTATGTTTAATCGTGGAGATGGCTGTATCGTTAGGGCCATTGTTGCTCTTGAGACGTTAAGACGGCATTGGGATGGACCTGTAACCATGTACTTGGAAGACCCCTATCCACATGAATTTGATGACGTTTGTAAAAGTTATGACGTTGATGTCATTCATAATGATGCAAATCATGAGTTAAAAACCCTTGTTCGAAAAACGGATATGTTCGCGAACCCTCCGTATGACAGAACTATGTGGTTAGATTCTGACGTTGTTGTTAATGGAAAATTAGACGAGATGTTCGATGATCTGGATGATTATGATGTGTCAATACCTCATTTTTGTGGGTGGAAGTCTAATGGACGAACAATGGCAAAAAGAATAAAGAAGTTTGAGGGTATAGCCGAAGAGAGGCATCTCAAAAAATCCCTTGAGGAGAATCCTGCCGCTAACACGGGAATTTTGACGTTTAGAAAATCAGAAAATTGGACGAAGTTTGTTCATGACTGGGTGAACCTAGCCCATGAAGGGTCAAAAGCGAGGATTTTTATTCCTGATGAGGTCGCATTTCAAATTCTTTATCCATCTTTAGATGAGTGGGGGCTGAAGATCAATATCGCTTCTATGAAGTTTAATGTCAGCGTAAAATTTGGTGCTGATGTTGAAGATAAACGCCTAATCCATTTTCATGGAAGGAAGCACTGTCTTGATCTTCCAATGTGTGATTATTGGAAGAAGGAATTTGATGAGATGCGCAAAAATGACACATCGAATATTAATCATTATTTGCAGTATGCCGACAAGCGACTCAAACAATACCTAAAAGTGAAAAACGGTATCGTAGAAGATGTGACGATTGTAACAGCATGCGACGAAAAATACATAGAGTTTCTTCGTTTAACGTTTCCAAACTGGAGAAAGTATAAAAATATTGATAAGCATCCAGTCATAGTGTTCGTTCACGGTATGGACTTGGACGATGAACGGTTAAACTTCCTAAAACTAAAGAATGTAACCCTTATCCCTTGGAGTTTTCCAGAAGCGAAAGATCACAGGGAAGAAATGCTTAGCGCTTTTGTGTTTGGAACTGCTGAAAACGTAAAAACAGATTATTGGTTAAAATTAGATGCAGATAGCTATGCGACCAATGACAAACCTCTTTATGAGGAAGATATGAAAAAATTTGCTTATTGTGGGCACAGGTGGTCCTACAGTCGTCCAGACCATATAAGAGGTCTAGATGAATGGGCAGCAGGCCATTGGAGAAGAAAGTTAAAGAACGCTGGACCAATGATAAAAGAAGGAAGGACCGAAAAGAATCGATTTTATCATAACACGAAAAGAACGATCTCGTTTATTCAGCTTCATAAACTGAAATTTACAAAGTTTTGCGTTTCTTTACTTAGAGAGAGAAGGCTTCCAGTACCTACTCAAGACACGTTTATGTTTTTTGTTTGCAATCGATTTGATCCCCATCTTGGTGGCGTTGCTAATTTCAAGAAGAACCATGGATTCACTCAAGGGAACAGTCGAAGGTCAGTCTCAGAATTGGAAGAAAAGATTAAACAAGTAGACCTCGCAAACGATGATAAGACAAGAGAGAAAAGGCCACACTCAGAGGACGAAGAAGTTGAAGAGTATATCGAGGACCACAATGATGATTATGATGCTTGTGGCTGTCCAAACCCTCATGACGAGATCGTTGATGAAGATGACTGCGACCTTTATGAAACCCCAACGGACAGAGAACATGCGGAGGAAGAAGCGAAACACCAAATTCGTATCGAGACAGAGGAACCTCTAAACTTAAAGTCTGAGCCGTCCGAAGAGGATTACGTATTTATCATTAGGGAAGTTAGATGACTTATTTAACAGACAGAGAAATTCATGTTGTAGGAGTCCAAAGGACAGGACAGCACGCGGTTACATCTTGGTTGATCGGTCATTTTGGAGATGTGCTTTATAAAAACTGCATGTCTCAACTTGGCAGAACGAGAGGTAGAATGGCTGGTGTTGAACCTCCATATTGGCTTTTTAAGGATGGGGTGGACGAGTATTCCAATTCGGATGTTTTCGTTCCTACAAAGGACGCAATAATTTTGGGGACTGAGTTTACTGTTTATAAAGTTGGTCTTAACCCGAACATTGAGAAAGACAAAGAAGCACTTTGCAAAGAAAACGGTGTTGACGAATTTGCCAAGAGAAGAGACAATATCCTAGTTATTAGGGACCCATATAACCAATATGCAAGTGTTCTTAACTGGGGTAAGAACAGAATGCTTTCTCCAACGAAAAGTTTCGCAAGAATGTGGACTTTGATGGCGAAAGAATGCGCAGGAGAGACGAACAACATCCAAGATAAAGTGGTGATCTGTTATGATGATTGGTTTTCTAGTATGGATAAGCGCATTGAGATAGAGAGCAAGCTTGCTCTTAAAAGAGATGACAGCAGGATAAACACAGTTATGAAGGTTGGTCATGGAAAGTCTTGGGGAAGTAGCTTCGACGGTATGAAGTCGAAGAAAGAAGCTCAAAAAATGGATGTTCTAAGCAGGTGGAAGACCGTAAAGGATGACCCTAGATTTATTGCCTTATGTAAGAATGAAGAATTGGTCGAATGGGCTGAAGAGTATGGGTGGAGCTGTCCAGTATGAAGAAAGAGTTCATAAGAGCAATATGGGGAGATGTAGCGAACCACAGAGATGGAAAAATAGCGAAAGAGATTCAATCCGTTAAAGATAAAGACTGGTTCTCTGTTTTCGTTTTTGGCGATGACAATGCAGAATGGTTGGTTGATCTGGGATATAATGTTTATCTTATAGATAAAAGACCAGTAGTCTGGGACCTAGAAACAGAAATGTATCGGCATAAACTTGAGATTTTTGATGTGGCGGCAGGACAGTTTAAAGAGTTCGTATTCCTCGACTGGGATTGCGTTCCCACTGGAGACATTAGTCACGCATGGGGAGAGTTAGGAAAGAAAGAGGTTTTTCAGGCTAATCTGTTTCAATACAGGACGAAGAAGTGCCTCTGGAGAGAACAAGACCAAAGAAAAGTTTGTAATGGCGGGTTTGCATATTTTAGAGATCGAGCTGTTCCAAGAGTAATGATTAACTTTTGGAACGATTTCCATATGTTGGTGGGCAAAAAGAGAAGAGAAAGGGCCGAAAGAGGCTTGGATCTTCGACTTAGAGAGAAAAGCCTGATCTTTGATGATGAGCCAGCAATGTCTAGATATGTTGATCATTTCTGCGGAAAATGGTGTGGATCTGAAATGTATTGGGACTTGTTTGAGCCAGAGGTTTGTAATTTAAGGAAAAAATCTGTATATTCACAGGAAAGGTTGGATAAGAAAAAGGCA
>Ga0307377_10001161_pt1 | contig 34543 bp, 48 predicted proteins | sample TR3MG_FD_202535 | JGI IMG/M metagenome (GOLD analysis project Ga0307377, IMG submission 202535) | Soil microbial communities from Risofladan, Vaasa, Finland - TR-3 | ecosystem: Environmental > Terrestrial > Soil > Coastal area > Acid sulfate soil | place: Finland: Risofladan, Vaasa | collected... | reverse complement strand
CCGTTCGTCATCCACTACATCGCGAAGAAGATCTCGCGGTCGTGTTCGGGATGTTCGCGAGACATCTGGAGCCTGGGCCTATGATCCGCCGGAACTACCAGGTCATCGGCCTCACCGAACGGCGCGACCGCTTCACCGTGGTCGTCCTACACGAGGGCGCCGCCGCCGGGATCGACCTGGGCGTGATGGTCTCGGAGTTCGTGGACCCGGCCGAGCTCGCGCCGGGCGGACTCTTCGACGGGTACTTCTCGAAGAAGGAGGCGCGGATCCTGCGGCGCGGACTGTACCGGTGGAAGGACCGCGACCCGCGGACCGGCCGGCCGCGCGGCGAGCGGAAGAAGGTAACCCAATCGGGGAAGAAGGCCACGAAGAAGAAGGCCCCCACGAGGAGACGACGATGAAGACCAGGACCCCCGCGCCGGACGACGTCGGCGAGTGCCCCCCGGATGACCGTCACCCGGGAGGGGTCTCCGGTCCGGTGATCCAAGGGAAGGCCGAGACGATTCTTTCCTTTCTCCCGACCGAATCCATCCACTTGATTCTCGGGAGTCCACCCTACGACGGGATCCGCGACTATCATGGGTCAGGGATCGACCTCCCGAGCCTCGGCGCCGACATTGCGAGGGTCCTGGTCCCGGGCGGCGTGGCCGTGATCGTGATCCAGGACCAGACGGAGAACGGCCACAAGAGCCTCACGTCGTTCTCGACGGCGTGCGCCTGGGCGACTCACGGCGATCTCGGCCTATTTGAAACGCTGATTTGGAATCGACCAGGCGTCCCGGGCGCATGGTGGGGCCGCCGCTTTCGGGTGGATCACGAGTTCGTCCTCGTCTTCTCCCGAGGGAAGCGCCCGAGGGTCTTCGACAAGGACCATATGAAGATTCCGGCTATCTACGCGGGGACCATGCAAACCGGTGGCGCGTGGAATACGAAAGGGGAGATGGTCCCTAACACGAGAAAGAAGGTCTCGGCGCTGAAATGCCCGGGGACGGTCATGACCTGGAACCCGACGAAGTGTGAGCCGCGCGACGAAGATCGCGCTTTGAAACGGAACCACCCGGCGACGTTCCCCCAGGCTCTCGTCTCGGATCTGATCCGATGCTTCACCGAACCGGGCGACATGGTTCTCGATCCGTTCGCCGGCTCAGGGTCGACGCTCGTCGAAGCGAAGAAGCTCGACCGACGCTACCTCGGGATCGAGCCGAGCGAAGTCTACCGGGATCTCGCGCTTCGTCGACTCGCACTACTGGATCTGAGCGATTGACCGGCCCCGAGATCCACCTCGACTTCGAGACCTTCTCCGAGATGAAGTTCGGGCGCTCGAAGCTGGCCGTCGGATCTCGCCGCTACGCCGCGCACCACTCGACCCTGGTCTTGTGCCTGGGATGGGCGATCGACGACGAGCGGCCGCGGATCTGGATCCCTTCCGACCCCCCGCCGCCCCGGCTCTTCGACGCGATCGCCACGAAGGGCGCGACCGTCCACGCGTGGAACGCCGGCTTCGAGATGGCCGTGTGGGAGGAGGTGTGTGTCCCTCGGATGGGTTGGCCCGAGATCCCCTTCGAGGCTTGGCGTGACACGGCCGCGGTCGCAATGGCCCACGCGCTTCCCTGGAAGCTGGAGGAGACCCTCAAGGCCCTCGGCCTACCGGGGAAGGACCCGGCCGGTGATCGCCTGGTCTCGAAGTTGTGCGCGCCGCGCCGATCCTCGAAGGCGAACTCGGACAATCGGTGGACCCCGGCGACGAAGCCCGCGGACTTCCACGCCCTCTATGAGTATTGCATGACGGATGTCGAGCGCGAGCGGTCCGTCCTGGACGAGCTCCCCTATCCCGACCTCTCGCCCGAGGAGCTCTTCGCCTGGCGCGAGACCATGCTCCTCAACCGGCGCGGGTGGCCCGTTGACCTGGAGTCGGTCGAGCGGATGATCGACGTCCTGGAACAAGATCGGAAGCGGCTCCTCGCGGAGCTCGTGAAGATCACCGACGGCGAGCTCACCTCCGCCGCCCAGGTCGCGAAGTCCCTGGCCTGGCTCCGGGACCGCGGCGCCCACCTGGACGACTACCGGAAGGACACGGTCGAGGCCGCGCTCAAGACCGAGCTCCCGCCGGAGTGCCGCCGCGTCCTGGAGATCCGTCAACACCTCGCGAAGTCGAGCGTCAAGAAATACGAGGCGATCTCCTGGCGCGCGTCCGAGGACGGGACGATCAAGGACCTGATCGCCTACCACGGCGCCTCGACCGGGCGTGACGCCGGGCGCGGGGTCCAGATCCAGAACTTCGTCCGGAAAAACATCACCTCCTCGGAGGACCATGACGACATCAACCTCGCGGTCGAGACCGCGGTCCGCGCGCTCAAGACCGAGCGGCCCCTCGACGCGATCGAGATCCTCTACGGCGAGGTCACCACCTTCGCGGCGAAGATGTCGCGACCGATGCTCGTCGCGAGCGAGGGCCACGAGCTCTTCGCGGGTGACCTCTCCCAGATCGAGAACCGAACCGTCCTCTGGCTCGCCGATTGTCCTTTCGGGATCGACGTCTACAACCGCGGCCTCGACGAGTATCGGACCTTCGCGAGCGGGTTCTACAACGTGGACTATGGCGACGTCACCCCGGCCCAGCGACAACATTGCAAGGGCGCGGTCCTCGGGTGCGTTTTCGGGATGGGATGGAAGACCTACATCGCCCAGGCGATCGCGTTCGGCCAGGAGCCGCCGACCGAAGCGAAGGCCCGCGAGACGGTGGACGGCTACCGCGCGCAGTACCCCGAGGTCGTCGACCTCTGGCGCGGGCTCAACCGAGCCGCGATGGAGGCGATCGAGCGCCGCGGCCGGTCCCGCTACCAGAAGATCACCTTCGAGTACGACGACGACTTCGACTTCCTCTTCATGATCCTCCCGAGCGGCCGCCGCTTGTCCTACTACCGGCCCCGCGTCCGCCTCATGGAGACGCCCTGGGGCGCGATGAAGGAGACCGTGACCGCGATGGGGATGGGGACGAACTTTAAATGGGAGCGCCGGAAGATCACGCCCGGCCGGTGGACGGAGAACGCGGTCCAGGCGATCGCCCGGGATGTGATGTTCTTCGCGGTCCGGCGGATCATCGAGGCGGGCTATCTTCAAGTCGGCCGGGTTCACGACGAGATCATCTCCCAGCGCCTCCTCGGGGAGGGGGATCTCGACGAGTATGTCGGTTTCATGACTAACCCCCCGTGGATGCGCGGGATCCCGATCACGGCCGACGGCTGGAAGGGGACCCGTTACCGAAAGTGAGGCCAGGCCGCCGATGTCCCGGACCTACCCGAAGCCGGACAAACGTGTCGTCAACGGGGAGCTCGACCCGCTTCGGATCGTCGACGGCCAGGCCCGGCGCCGCCTCCACCAGGTCGCGCGCTACCTGGCCGCGTACTGGCCGGCGCCCTTCCCCGTCCGCCTCCGGATCTGCCGGATGGACCGGCCGGACGACGGGATCGGGGACACCTACCGGCCGGCCGGCGCGAACCACCTGGTCATCCGGATCCACTCGGGCCTCCAGACCGCCTACGCGATCGACACCCTCCTCCACGAGTGGGCCCACGCCGCGACCTGGCCGGCGTCCGTCCGCCACCAGGAGCTCCTCGAACGGGTCCAGGGCCACCATGACGCGACGTGGAAGGCCGTCCACGGCGACATCCTGGAAGCCTGGGAGGACGGCGACGCGGACATGGACTCCTTCGACTGGTAGGGGTCCGGTCCAGGATCCTAGACGCTAGGCCGTTTTGCGGGTGAGATCCTGGACGTTAGACCGCCGGGGGGTTGAACTTTACACCCCCGTCCGTCACCTTCTCGCGCGCCGGGCCACTTTCGGCTCAAGGTTCTGGCGCGATCGCCGAAGAGGGAAACATGACCAACACGAAGCCCGCCGCCAAGAAGATCCCCTGCCCCCGCTGTGACGGGACCGGTTTTCATCCTTGCGGAGTCTGCTTTCGTTGCCACGGGAGCGGAGTGACCCACAAGGCCGCGCGACGGAAGACGCTCCTCGGGGTCCCTGCGGACGTGGGGGGCCTGGGCGAAAGCCGAGCCGATCGTCGAGCTCGACGCGAGCGCGAAGACGCCGAGATCGACGATCGGCTCAAGGTTCTGGCGCGATCGCCGAAGAGGGAAACATGACCAACACGAAGCCCGCCGCCAAGAAGATCCCCTGCCCCCGCTGTGACGGGACCGGCGTCTACCAGACCTTCGGGGTCTGCTACCGCTGCCACGGCCGCAAGGTCGTCACCCCCACCCCGGCGCGGGCGAAGCGGGAAGCCCTCCCGGCTCCCACCTCCCCCCAGGAGCTCGCGGACCGCGCGGGCGTCTCGACGGAGGACGCCGAGGCGGCCTTCGCCTACACCTGGGAGGACTAAGGTCCCCCGGCCGCCCGGCCGATAGGATCCTCAACCCTCAACCGGAGACCGAGACCATGACGACCCTGACCCCCGACCAACTCTTCTTCGAGAAGGCTGAGATCGTCCGCGAGATGGCGTCCGAAGCCGCCACGAGCGACGACGACGAGCTCGACTTCTATGGGGCCTCCCTGGCTTTTGGCCTCGACGATGAAGCCGCCGAGGAGGTCGACGTCTACCTGACGTCGCGGGTCATGACCGCCCGCGGGGCGATCTAAAGTCGCCCGGCCGCCCGGCCGATAGCTTCCTCACACCCCCAAGGAGACCGAGATGACTGACTTCCCCCGACCCCTGAGCCTCGACGACGCCTTCGCCGAGAGCGAGCCCACCCCGAGCCCCTCCCTGACCCCGACCCGGATCGTCCGCTTCCCGCGGCCGGCTTGCTTCGGCGAGCTCGATCGCGCCGGGTCTCCGATCACATCGGTCGAGGAGATGACCGAGATCGAGATCGACCGCGGCCTGGCGCGGATGCTCGCCGAGGAGTTCGGGTCGTGAGGGCCCGACTCGACATAGGGGCGATCGTCGAGCTCGACGGCCGCCGCGCCATCCTCCGCCGCCCTGGCGCGGAGGGCCTGGTCGCCGAGACCGGCGGGACCTGGTTCGTCCGCTTCCTCGACTCGGGGGAGAAGGACATCCGCAACGTCACCCCGGCCGACCTGGTCGAGGTCGCGGGTCCGGCCCTTCAAAGGGCCGAGGCTCGCAAGGCCCGCCAGGTCGCGCGGCTCCGCGTGGTCACGGCCTGGATGTGTGGGATCGTCATCGCCCTCTTCTTGGCGCTCGACCCCCGCGGCGGGCCGACGGCGATGTTCGGCCTCGGGGTCGTCCTGATCGTGGCCCCGGGGTGCCTGGTCGCCCTGGCCTTGAGGGGGATCGTTCGGGGGGTCCGGAGGGCCTCGCTCTAACGTCTTCTCCTTGCGTTAGAAGTCGAGGCCCTCCAGGATCGCCCAGGATCGACGATCTCGGGATGGGCTGGACGCTAGGACCTGGCTCCTGGAGATCTCCCCAGGGCGACCCCGTAGCCCTAGCCCTCGCCCCGCTCACGAGCTCGGCTCCGGTACGATACCCACCCGCCGAGCCGGAGGCCGGCCCATCCCAGGAAGCCGCGGACCGGGCCCACCCGGCGGGTCCCGGAAGTGGCGATCGTTCGCCAGGCCGTGTCCGCCGAGGAGCGGGGAGCTCCCACGCGATAGAGCCAGTCGTGGACCACGCCCGCGATGTCGTGACGATCCCATCGGCCCATGACCAGGCGGCCCAGGACGGGGACCGAGGAGTAGTCGGTGTCGAAGCCGGTCGGGACTCGGATGATCGTCCCGTACTGGGAATTACGCGGGCCCAGGCCGGCCGCTCCCGACTTCGAGTCATGGAAGGGGACGAGCTCGGGGTCGACGTATCCCAGGCCGACGATCAGGTCTCGAAGGAGGAGTCGGCGCCCGTCGTCCATCCGCTCGGTCTGGAGCGGCTCGGAGATCATCCGGGCGGAGCTCACCGGTTGGCGCCCTGGTCCTGGTCCACCGGATGGACCCGGAGGCTCCCGCCTTCGGCCACTTCGGAGAGCTTCTCGACCACGGCGACGGCCGCCGAGCTCGCGACACAATGGTCATCGACCACGCCGGAGACGCCGCACGCGACGCCCTGGTAGCCGGCCGCGGCCGCGGCGCCCAGGCCGAGGAGGGTGAGGAAGCCGCGCTTGATGCGGGCGATGGAGGGGAAGGAGAAGAGCATGTCGAGGTCCTTTCGAGAGTTGGTCGGGTCTGGATCAGAAGCGGTCGAGTAGCTTCGGATCATACTCGACATGGAGGTGGTCCCTTTCCAGGACGACGTCGAAGTCCAGCCCGAGGACGTTCGCGAGTCGCTTCCGCCACCGTTGGGCCGACGCCTTCTGAAGCTCCGCGAACGAGGCCCCGAGCTCGGAGGCGATCCCCCCGCGCCGGGCGACGTCGACGTCGATCCCACCGCGCCGGGCGCCGTAGACTCGAACGTCCAGGGCCGCGCCGGAGTAGTGCTTCGAGTAGGCCCCGTGGCGGCCGTCATTACCTGAGGTGACCACGACCACGTCCTCGATCAGGGCGGGCGCCGTTCGGGCCAGGGCGCGCTCGATCGTGTCGATCGCCCAGGAGCCGACCGGCCGCTCGACCGTGGAGTCCTTGTAGGCGATCCTCATGAGTTCACGGTCTGGGTCGGGTGGAGGTTCTTCCTGCGGTCACGCTCCAGGTAGCGGATCCGGTCTTCATGGTCGAACCCGATCCGGCGGAGCTCCTCCAAGACGGTCGTGATCTTGCCTGTGAAGTAGAACCCGCCGCCGATGATCGCGACGGCCTGGAGGACCGCGACCGCGGTGACAACCGTTTGCGCGTCCATGACCTATGCGTCCTTGCCGCGTCGATCGACCCACCCGTAGGTCAAGGCCCAGACGTCGATCGCGACGTTCGGGAGGGAGCCGGCCTCGCGGTGTCGGATCTGGCTCGACGTGTCCGTCGGGACGGTCAGGACGGCTGAGTCGTCATTCTGGAGACCGGTGTCGATCCCGACCGTCACGAAGCCAGGATAGGAAGGCGCGGTGTCAGCGACGAGCGGCGAAGTCACGAGGCACCCGAAGTCGCCCGAGGCGGCCCCGGTGTCGCTGATGAGCCATCGGCCAATATGACCACAAACCACGCCGAGCGGGGTCGATACGGTTTCGAGGGCCGCGGTGTTTGAGGCGGCGACGCCGTTCACATCCTGAACAGGGACGTCCCAAAGGAACTCGTTACCAGCCTGGACGAAGGGGATAAGGTTCTCCGAGCCGTCCGTCAGGACCGAGCCAATCCGGCGAGGGTTCGCGTAGCCGGTCGCGTCGGCGAGGAGGTTCGCCGCCGTGAGGCTCGTGTCGAAGCCGGCGTCGATCGCACCGGTCGAGGTGTTCCGGATCAGGAAGACGTGATACCAGGTGTCCGCCGAGAGGGTGAGACCCGACGGGAAGCCGCCGTTCCCCGTGCCCCAGGCTCCATCAATCTCCCGAGTCAGGCCCGCGGCCAGAACAAGGTCGACCGTATCGTCGTCGGATCGGGCGGCCCCTTCCGCGATGTCGATGTCGTGGTCGGTGTCGGTCCCGATCGAACAGATGAGTCCGTCGATGTAGCCCCGGGCCAGGACGGCGTCCAGGGCCCGCGACCCGTCGAGGAGATGGAAGCGGTCGGTCGATTGCTCGTAGCGGAGGATCGCGTCCCGACCCGTGGTGAGGTCGCCGGCCGCCAGGACCGCGTCGGTCTCGCGCCGGACGTCCTTCGCGCCGAGGCCGTTCACGTTGACGGTCGTCGCTCCGGTGTTGGCGTTCGCCGGGCGGAAGATGACCAGGGCGCCGTCGGTGATCGCCGCGAGCCGTTCGAGCCCGCGCTTCGCGCCGACCTTCGTGAGGGTGATCGTGTTCGTCCCCGCGGCCGTGTAGTAGAGGCCCGAGTGGGCGTAGTTCGCGATCGCGTCGCCAAGCTGATCCAGGTCCCCGTTCGAGAGCGTGATCCCGTTGTCGACGATGACGTTCTGGACTTCCTGGGGAAGCTGATTCCACTCGGCCGCGGTGAGGGTGCCGCCCGTGATCTTGCCGGTGAGGTCTTGCATGGAAGCGGGGCTCCTTTACGGGAGGTCGATGAAGAGGAGGTCGACGTTCGCCGGCTTGACCTTGTTGAAAAGGCAAGTGACGAGCGCGAGCTCGGCGGAGTCGAACGTCAAGGGGAAAGTATAGGGGAAGACGCTGGACGTCTGGTCCAGGTCGACGAGGATCGTGTGATGGGCCGTCCGGGAGTCGGGGAAGAAGATCATCGGGAAGTCGTAGGGGAAGGCGCCGTGGCTGGCCCCGCCCTTGACCGTGGCCGCGATCCCGAAGAGCGCCGCGAGGGCCACGAAGTCGGCCGCCGTCTGGACTCCCAGGCTCACGAGCTTCGCCAGGACGTTCCGGCGTCGCTCGTCTATCGAGCCCGCCGTGTCGGTGAAGCAATCGTCCGGGATCCCGACCGCGGACTCCCACTCCTCGATCATGAGGATCGTCTCGTCCGGGAGGATCTCGTCGCGGAACTCCACGATCAGGTCGGTCGAGCGGAGCATCTCCCCGGCCAGTCCCTCCAGGAGGAGACGCGTGACCGTCCCGTCCAGGCGCCGAGCTCCGAAGGCCCGGCCGGGCGGGAGGTAGTTCGCGAGGACTTCGGTCTGGATGCGGAGCGAGCTCACGGAAAGGCCACCGTCCCGAGGGTCCCGATCTCGCCCGCGGAGATCGTGATGTCCGCCGCCGGGGCGGAGAGCGTGAAGGAGACCAGGCGCTCGCCGGTCTCGGTGTCGACCGTGTTGAAGATCGCCGACCGGAAGGAGTCCTCGGTCACGTCTACCCCGATCTCGGTCCGCTCGGAGAAGAGCTCGTCCAGGTTCGCCTCGATCGCCGTCCTCATCGAGGCCGTGTCCGGGCTGATCGCCGTGAAGGTGAAGTTCGTCGGGACCGCCGTCGGTGCGAGGACGATGACGTCGTCGGTGTCACTCGTGGCGGGCCGGATCGCGTCCAGGGCGGCCTTGACCGCCGCGACCTCGGTGCCTGAGGGGATCGGGCTGATGTCGTTGTCCCGCATGAAGTAGACCGTGACCTGGCCGACGGCCGGGGTGATCTCCTGGACGAAGACCCGCGTCACGCCCGCGATCCCTTTCGCGACCGCGATGATCTCGGTCGCCGAGAAGTGGGCGATCGGGTTCTGGATCCGGTCCAGGAGCCGGGCGCGGAGGGCCGCGTCGGTCTCCCGGTCGGCGCCGCCGCCGATCTCGTCCTCGTCCACCCGGGCGACGTCGTCCACGCCTACGATCGGACTCTCGAAGCGGAGGGCGGTGTTGAAGACCTGGTCCTCGTCCACGCCGGGATCGACGGACTCGACCAGGATGGAGGCGATCTTCCACGAGGCCGCGGGCGAGCCAGTCGCCGGGGAGCTCGGGGTTCCGCTGATCGGGTAGGTGATCGTGTCGGTGTCGACGACCGTGGCCGCGACGTTCGTGACGTTGTATTGGGTCTCGGTCGTCCCCGTGACCGTGATCCGGACCCCGTCGACGAGGCCGTGGGAGCTCGCGAAGTTCATGGTCGCGACGCCGGCCGAGCTCGTGAGCGTCGAGACGGCGGGGCCGGCCGTCACCGCGATCACGGCGGAGCCGACCGTCTGGTAGCGCGTCCCGTCCCCGCTCGCGAGGAAGGTCCCGTCCGCGATGGCTGATCCCGTCGAGCCCTGGGCGACGATCATCCCGCTCGACGTGGTTCCCGGCGTCCGGAGGATTGCGTAGATCGCGGCCCACCGCTCCAGGTTGGCGACGGCCGTGTCGGGGAGGGCTTCGAGGGCGGCCCGGTCGAGGGCGATGTAGAAGTCGAAGACCCGCTGGGCGACCGCGTTGATGAGCGCCGCGAGCCAGGAGTTCTTGAGGGCCGGCTTCCCGCCGACCGGGGCCAGGGCGAGCTCGACGTCGGCGACGGCGCGGTCGATGATCTCGCTGGCTGAGTCGGGCGTGGTGAGGGGCACCGGTTAGACTCCCGTGTTCTGCCAAAGGGTGAAGAGCCGGAACTCGACCTCGGAGGCCGAACGCTGGATCGTGAGGGAGAGGGTGACCCGGCCCTGGGCGGTCGAGCGGACGGTCACGTCGGAGATCGCGACGGCCAGGCCGTCATCAACTAGCCATTGTAGCGCGGCGCGGGCCTCGTCCTCGATCTGGTTCATGACCGCGCGGGTGAGGCGGGTCTGGTCGAAAGTCCAGAGGAGTGATCCGATCTGGAAGCCGGGGGTGTACTCGTTACCGATCCACCCCCTCCGCCGTTCGGGGTTCTTGACCTGGCTCGCGTCCGCCCTGGAGTCGGAGAAGAGGCTCACCGTGATCGCGGTGTCGAAGGTGTCCTTCGTCTCGATGTCCCCATCGAACCCGATCCGGAGGTCGAAGATCCCTCCCGCGAGCTCGTCCAGTGTGGCGTCGATCCCTCGTCCCATGATGTCAGTCTACCCTATCAGGCCCTTGGCCTGGAGGTCGGCGATCAGGGTCCCGAGGACGTCCGCGAGCTCGAAGGTCGTGTGGGCGTCGGCGTCGAAGGCGCGGTCCGGGGTCACGTTCGTCGGGGTGTAGGCCGAGGAGAGCGGGGCCGGCGTGACGCCGTGGAAGCCGACGTTCGTCCCGGTGTGCTTGAGGTCCCCGTCGAGGTCAATGTTCGAGGCCGAGTCCGCGATGATGTTGACGTGGCTCCCGGTGGATTCGACCTTCACCTCGCCCGGAGCTACGACGTCGACCGTAGTTCCCGCCGTGACCGCGATCGCACCGCCGGCCGTGACGTTGGCGTCGCCCGCGACCGTGACGTTGAGGTCGCCGGTCGCCTCGATGTCGATGTCCCCGTTCTCCCGGAAGTGGACCTTCGAGCCGGTGATCGGGTGGAAGACCACGACCTCCCCGGCCGTGACCGGCTTGACCCGCGACTTCGGGGAGCCCGGGAGGACGACGCGCGCCTCGGGGTTCCCGGCGATCGCGAGCATGAGGGCCAGGTTGTTCTCGGGGATGTTGGCGTGGAAGCCATAGGGGAGCCAGACCACGGCGTTCCCGACCTTCCCCAGGTATCCGACCTGTTGGATCGGGAAGTCCCCCGTGTCCTCACTCTCGCGGGTGATGCGCGCCCACCGGATCAGTCTCTTCAGCGCCTTCACTCTTCGCCCTCCTCGGGGTCTTCGCCCTGGGTCGTGAGGCCGATCCCTTCGTCCTCGTCCGAGGGCTCGGCCAGGGCGAGAGAGTAGGCGTTTCGTCGGACGAGGGAGAGCGTCGTCGTCGACCCCTCGTCCTCGGTGAGGCCGAAGGCGACCGAGTTGACGAGCATCATCGCGTTCAAGCCGGCGTAGTCGTCGAGGACCCGGACGACCTGGTTGACGTCCCAAAGTTGGCCGACCTGGTTCCGGTAGCCGTCGACGACCGCGGAGTAGACCGCGGCGCGCGCCTTCCGGATGTTCCGCTCCCACTCGGCGCGCTTCTGGGCCTGGCCGTCCGAGAAGCTCGACTCCGCGGCGAGGACCATCTGGCGGCCCGCCCGGACCTCGGTGTCGATCGCGCGGGCCTCGTCCGCCGACCCCTGATCTACGATCGACTCGATCGTGGTGTCGCCGGCCTGGTCGAGCGGGACGAGGTTCAACTGGCTCGGTGACTTGTAGGTCCGGAAGCGGTCCGAGAGGTCGTACTCCACCTCGGAGCTCATGACGTTGTTACCCCGGTTGTCGACCTGGTGGATCAGGGCGGCGCCCGGGATGACCGTCCCGGATCCCCGAGTGATGACGACGTTCCCGTCTCCGTTCGAGGTGAGCATGACCTGGCGCTTCCGCGCGAGCTTCTCGATGAAGCCGAAGGCGTTGTCGCCGGGCTCGGGGGAGGCCAGGTCCTCGGCCGGGTTGAAGTCCGTCGGGTTGGCCTGGTCGATGACCGAGAGCCTGGAGCCGATGTTCTTGATGGTCCGCTCGATGATCGTCTTGAGGGAGATCGGAGCGACCAGGTCGGAGAAGGAGTCGAGCGTGGAGTCGACCAGGTCGGAGGTCCGGTCGCGGCCGGCGACGTTGACCGAGTGGGATGTGTCGTCGACCGAGGCCGTGACCCGCTCGATGTAGCCGGTGAGGACCCGCTCCCCATCGACGAAGACCTGGGCCGCCTCGCCGCCGAGGAACGGCAGGGGGCGGCCGTCCTTCGACGAGAGCTCGAACGAAAAGAGATTCGAGAGGGCGTCGAGCCTGATCTCCACGCTCGCCGAGACGAAGGAGTCATACTGGACGCCGCCGACCTGGAGCGTGAGGCTCACGAGGAGAGGACCTTGACCGTCCCCTCGATCGCGGACGGATCGTCGAAGTCATTGAGCTTCGTGAGCGTGTCGCCCTGGTCGGAGGACCCGTAGTAGCTGAAGGAGAGGAGGCGGGCCGACGTCAGGTCCGTCCGGACCTCGACGACCTGGGGCCGAAGATCACGCTGTTCGTCGAAGAAGCGGTTGGACGTCACCCGGAGCTTGGCGAGCGCCTCCTCGGTGTCGTCGCTCATCGTGTCGGCCGCGAGGAGCTTCGTCCACTGGGCCTCCAGTCGCTCCGAGACGGAGTCGATCGCGTCGGTGTTGTCGTATTCCGTCTCGGCCGCGGAGAGGTATGCCTGGGCCAGGGCGGTGGCCTGGACGTTCGAGTTCAGGATGTCGCGATTTCGTTGACGCTCGATCCGGCCGGCCGTGGTCGGGAGGATCCGAACGTCATCGTCGCCGTAGCCGAAAAGTTTCTCAAGGGAGCGGAAGGCATCGGTCGAAGAGCCATAGATCCCGCGGATCCCCGTGACCAGGGCGACGCCGTCCTGGCCCAGGAGGTCGGGGTCGTTTACCAGGTCGACCACGTCATCCTCGAAGCCGGTGAGGCTCGCGTCGAAGGAGTCGATCTCCGAGGCGGTCGCGGCCGAGACCTGGATGGCCCCGCGGACCTGGGTCGCGATGTCGGTCGCCTTCGCGATCGCGTCGGAGAAGTTCCCGGGGAAGGTCTCGGTCACCTCGAACCGATCACCGATGTCCGCCTCGGCCGCCGAGGTGACCGCGTCGGCGCCGTTCGAGACCGACCCGACGACGCTCTCCGTCGCCTGGGGGAGGGCGTCGGCGTCGTCCACGGCGAAGGTCATCTCGATCGTGGCGTCGCCCAGGCGGGTCATGTCTTCGGTGAGGCTGAAGCTCATGACGCCGACGGAGTTGAACTTCCCGAGGAAGGGGTGGACCAGGACGCCGGGCCCTCGCTCTTCGAGCGCGTTGACCAGGGCGTTCCGGACCTCGCGGTAGTCGCGGATGACCCCGCCGGCCGCGTCCCGCTGGGCCGCGATGATCCCGCTGATCGAGAACTCGCGAGGGGTCCGGCCCAGGTCTTCGAGGGCCTGGCGGTCGGAGTTCGGGAACCGCTTGAGGACCTGGCGGCGGCCGCCGGTCAGGCCAGTCGAGGAGACCAGGAAGGGGACGCCGCGGAAGGACGCCCGCTGGAGATCTTGGAGGTCCACCTAGAGGGCCTCCGCCATGTTGACGCCCAGGGCGAGGCCGCCCTTGTCGCCCGTGGTCTTCGACTTCACGCTCGCGATGGTCCCCTTCGGTGCGTTGAGGTTGACGTCGACCTGGGTCTGGTTGCGGTTCGTGAGCTCGCCGGCCGCCTTGACGTTGAGCTCCTCGTCGTCGCCGAAGCCGAAGAAGCTCTTGACCCCGCTGACCAGGCTCGCCGCCCCGGCCTTGATGGAGTCGAAGTTCGCGAGGATGACCGCCACAGCAGCGATGAAGGCGGCGATCAGGATCGCTACCAAAGCAACGGGCGCGGTCACGGCCGCGACGATCGTGGTCCCGATCGTGCCCATGACCAAAGCGAACTTTCCGAAGAAGAGGAGGATCGGAGCCGCGATCGCGAGGACCCCGATGATCCCTGCGATGATCTTCCCGGCCACCGGGCCGAAGGCCTCCAGGGTCACGATGACCCCGCGGATGATGATCCCGACCACGCGAAGGACGGGCGCCAGGCCCTCGCCGATCATCGCCGCGAGGATCTTGATCTCGCCGAACGTCCGCGCGGTCTCGCGGTTGAAGCTCCCCTGTTGCTTCGTGAAGGCGGCGACCAGGCCGGTCCCGGTCTCGAAGTCGACCCCCATCTGGTGCATGATCGCCGCGTTGTTGGCGATCTGTTTCTCGCCCAGGGAAGCGACCGCGGTGAAGCCGCGGATGTTCGGGATCGCCTCCGAGAGGGCGTCCTTGTCCTTCTTCGCGGCGACCGCGAGGGCCTGGAGCGCCTTCTGGAAGCCGACCGTCTGGATGGCCGCGGCCCCCATCGGGACCTCATGCTTGCGGAGGACCTTCGCCGCCTCGTTACTCGGGCTGATGAGGGCGGAGATCGCGCCCTTCAAGGCCGTCGTCGCCTCCTCCGCGTTGAGGCCGCCGAGGGTCAACTGAGCCGTCGTCGCGAGGAGCTCCTGGTAGCCGATCCCCGCCGCCTTCGCGACCGGCGCGACCTTACCGATGTTCGCCGCGAGCTCGGCGACGGTGATCTTACCCTTCTTCTGGGAGGTGAAGAAGCTCCCCGTGACCTTCGCGGCGTCCCCCGCCCCGAGCTCGTAGGCGTTCATGATCGACGTGACGCCGTCGACCGCGACCGAGAGGTCAGTGACGCCCGCGATCGCGAGCTTCTGGGATTCGCGGAAGACCGCGAAGGAGGCCTCGTTCGCGCCCAGGGCGGACACGGTGTCGAAGAGCGCCTTGTTCGTGTCCTCGATCGAGAAGCCCATCTTGACGGACTCCTTCTGGAGCCCGGCCAGGCGCCCCTCGAACTTCTGGATCGCGGCGTCGTCGTCCAGAAGGGTCAGGACGTTGAAGAGTCCTTCCTCCATGTCGCCGAAGGTCTTGGCGGAAGCCACGGCCGCGGCTCCCGCGATGACCGAAGTCTGCTTCATCTTCTGGCCGAGCTTCGTGACCCGCTGGTTGAGCCCTCCGGCGGCGGCGTTCGCGCCCCGGAACGAACGCTTCATCCGGTCGGTCGCCGCCGACATCTTCCGCGCCACCGCGGAGTAACGGTCGGAGGCGATGAAGCTGAAGACGACACGGTTCGCCACGGGCTAGGACTTCCTCTTGAGTTCTCGCTTGATCCGTTCCGCCAGGCGGCCCGCGTGTTCTTCAAGCGCGACGAGCTCGGGGATCGGCATGGAGCGGAGGTCGTTGTAGGATAGCCCGCCCTCGGTCAGGACGACCAGATTGAGGATCGTGTCGATCAGTCGCCCTTCATCTTGGCAAACTGAGAAGCAAGGGTAAAATTTGCCATGTAATCGCCCACCATTGACTCGAAGTCGTCCTGGCTGAGGTTGTCGAGGAGGTTCTTCGTGAGCTTCGTCTCGCCGTCGACCATCGCGACGCCGGGCGCCAAGAACAGGCGACGGCCCACGTCCAGGAGGTCGGGGAGGTCGACGTCCGGGCTCATCGCCAGGACCGTGATGACGTCGGAGCCGCTGATCTGGGGCTCCTTGTCCGGGGTCTCGGCGCCCGCTCCCGCGTCGTCCTGGTTCTTCGGGACCGCGCGCATAAATGCCTGTTTCAGGGCGGCGCACTCCCGCGAGACCTTCGAGCTCGGGGCGAAGAACCGGACGAAGGAGGCGTCGACCTGGTCGCCCTGGTAGGCGTACCGGAGGGGACCGGTGAGGTGGAAGTCGAACTCGCTCTTCGGCTCGGAGGTGGAGGGGACGGACTTGATGGGGGTGGGTTCGCTCATGGAGGCGTGGGTCCTCTGGGTTGGGTGTGGGTCAGTAGTGACGGGCGAGCGCGTTAGATCGCGACGTTGCCCTTGAACTCGACGGTGATCGTCGTGTCGGAGCCGAGCTCGACTTCGTAGTCGGAGAGGAGGGCCGCACCGCTGAAGGTCCGGGTGAGCTCCTTCCCGTCCGCCGTCCGGCCCGCAAGCTGGACGAGGTTCTGGTTCTGGTTCCCCTTCCAGGTCCGCGCGAGCTCGATGAGTTCGACGGTCACGGGGATCTCGAAGGCGACCATCCCGATCGAGCTTTCGACGTTGTTGCTCCACACCTGTTCGGTCTTGCCCTCTCCGATGGAGACGGATCGCATTGATTGCTCACCGAGGCCCTCGGTGAACTTGACCGTGTTGGGGATCGTCGGGACTACTTCGTTGTTGACGATGACCGCGGCGTCGGCGACTTGGATCATGAAGGGCTCCTGATTAGGCGTCGGTCGAGAACGAGACCTTGAGGGTCGCGATGATCGTCCGGAGTTGGGTGACGATGGGGATGAGGGCGGTGATCGTGGCCTTGCCGGCGGCGAGGTCGATCGTGACGGTCCGGTTGTCCTTGAAGTACTTGATCGCCGTCTCGCCGTCCTGGACCAGGACGAAGTCGGGACCCGCGAGGTCCAGGTAGAGCTTGTCGAGATAGGCCCCGATGATCGGTGCGTTCGCCATGTCGCGGCCGCGACTCGCGGCGCCCTCGGTGAGGCGACTCTGGGCGAACCGGGCGCGGAGGTTGTTGAAGAAGTACTCCCGGACCTGGCTCGCCGTGTCGACGTAGTTGAGGAACTTCCAGGTCACGTCCGGGTTCCCGGCCGAGTCGGTCTTGAAGGTCGTCGGGACCTCGCCCACGAGCGAGCCGTTCCCGGCCACGTTGACGCCCATGACCGCGCCGCCGGAGGTGAGGATGTCCTCGATCTCCTGGCGGGTGAAGCCACGGCCGGCCTTGACCAGGGGGAGATACGCCATCGGGGTGTTGAAGTAGGGGAGCGACGCCAGGGCGGGCCCGCCGAACTGATCCAGGCTGGCCGAACTCGTGAGGAAGTTCGTGATGACCTGGTCCTCGGTGAGGCGGAGCGCGCGGATCCCCGCGAAGAGCGCCGACTTGACATAGCTGGCCTCGTTCTGGGCCGGCCCGAGGTACTGGGTCGTGGCGCCAGCCGTGTCCTCGGTGATCTGTTCGTCCACGAAGACGACGAGGTTCTGGTCGTTCAGGGCGTCGAGCGTGGTCTGGGCCGCGGACGCCGTGTCCTGGATGGTCACGATCGCCACGCCGTCGAGGACGTCATTCGTCGGGTTGAAGCGGGGGGAGAGGAAGGCGGCGACCACCGTGGTCGCGGCGTAGGGCCAGATGACCCCCTGGTAGCGACGGGTCGAGGGGACCACGTCGAAGACGGAGGTGAGCGTCGGGTCGGTGGAGCCTGCCGTCGTCTGGACGATGTCGACCGAAATCGTGATCCCGGCGACGTCGACCACGAGCTCGACGCCCAGGTCGTTCGCGACCGTCCCGTCATTCGCGGCCGTGACCGTTACGGCGGCGGAGACGTTACCCACCGTGAAGGGGGCCTTCGTGTCGAGGGCGGCGGCGGCCGTGATGGCTGCGGCGACCGTGGCGGCCGTGTCACCTGAAGCGACGGGGACCACGATCGAGTGATCGAGCTCCGAGCCGAGGACCAGGGTCACGGTCCCGGCGGCGGTCGCGGTTCCGGTGAGGGTGAAGTCGACCACGCGGGGAACGCCCGAGCCGTTGTCGTCGAGGGGGATCGCGTCGATCTTGACGACGGGGTTGACCTTCTTGTAGGCCCGGACCATGCCGGCGATCTGGGAGCGAGCTCCGAAGAGCGTGTCGAAGTCGTCTCCGACGTTCTCGACCAGGGCGCCCGAGGTGGACGTCGCGGCGGCGGTCTGCTGACCGACGACGAGAACCCGCTGGGCGGTGTTCTGGACGGTCTGGTTCGCGTTCGCCAGGGTGAGCGTGACGGACGGCTGGGAGATCTCGTTCATCTGGGTCTACTCCTCGGGGGTCCCGTCCTGGACGGGGATGTTCTTCGACTTGTGACGCCGCGGCGCCTCGGTGGGTTGCTCGACCACGAGCTCACAACAATCGTCATGTCTCGCGTCTCGGAGGCGTCGGCGCCAGGTCGGATCCAGAGGAGTCCCGTGTTCGTCCGCTTCGGCGCGGACGATCTGGCCGGGCTGGAAGCCGCGGATCCCGGCGCTCTTCACGCGGATCTTGACCTGGTTCATGTGTGGCTTGACCTTGTTTCTGGGTGGGTCCGGGGGGTCGGGAGAGAATGTAGCGCAAGCCTAGCCGGGGCTCGCGGTGACCAGGTCGGCCGGGACCGAGACCGAGACCGCGTCGGCCGAGAGGTCGAAGGAGGAGCCGCCGTCGACGTAGTCGAAACAGACCGAAGTGAGGTCGGTGTCGTCGAACCCGAACCGCCACCAGTGGACCAGGCTGGCCGAGCTCGCATAGTCCCCGGAGTCCTCGTTCCAGTCGATCCCGGCCGCCCCGGCGAAGAGCTCGGCGACCTCGTCGCCCGTCAGGACCGAGCTCCACATCCCGGCCGAGTGGTAGTAGTAGTGCGCGCCGTCGCCCGGGGTCGTCGAGCGGTTGGCGCCGATCGCGATCTCCCGGACGATGTCGGTCATGGTGCCCGCGTTGTCCGAGTTCATCGTGGTCGCGGCGACCAGGGCGCCGTCGAAGTAGGCGAGGAGCGTGTCGGTCGGGCCATCCCAGGTGAAGACCATGAAGAGCCACTCGTCCTCGGTCTGGACGGACTCGTACTCGTAATCCTTGATGACCGCCGTCGTCGGCGACCATGTCTCGATCTGGATCGGGTCGTTCGTTTGGCTGCCGTTCGTGGTAATCCGGATCCCGTTCGCGACCGTGCCACCCTGCATCATGAAGAGCGTCCCACTCGCCGTGAGCGCGCGGGCCTTCGGCTGCACCCACATTGCGACCGTCCACGCGTCGGCGATCCCGACCGTCTTGTCGGTCTTGTCCCTGACGACCTCGATCGTCCCGGAGCTCAAATTCAGGTGGAGGCTCTGGGTCTGGGGCGGGAAGGACGGCGCGGGCGTGACCGCGACGGCGGCCTCGTCGAGGGTGAGCGCGGACGCAGTCAGAACGGCGAGGCCCGTCCCGCCGTCGACCTCGGGGGTGAGGGTGAGGTCGATACACTCGAAGGCGACGTCCAGGTCCGGGCCGACGGTGTCCTCGAAGTTGAGATCGACCGTTTGCTCGAAGTTGTAGGCGTGGACGTAGACCGACGTGTCGTAGCTGGAGGTCCCGTGGGAGTCGAAGACGAGGTTCGACTCGGCCCCGGAATAGAGGCGAGAGTCGAACGCCTTGAAGAGGAGCGACTGGCAGATCGGCTGGAATAGATCCTCGGCCAGGTCTCGGGCCGGGCGGCCGGCGACCGAGCCCGCGGTCGGCATGAGGACGTAAAGGGTGAAGGGCTGGATGATCTGTTGCCGATAGTAGTTGTTCGACTGGAGGCGATCGACCCCGTCGCTCTTGATCGCCCGGCTCTTCGAGGAGACGACGTCGCCCAGGACGACGAAGGCCCAGAGGTCATTGGTCTCCTGTTCGGTGTAGACCTGGATGATCCGGTCGGGCGTGGCCGTGGCGGAGATCCTCGGCTTGACCCGCGCGGTGATGGTCCCGATCGGCGTGGGGAGTGTCGCCGCGAGGGCGTGGGCGAAAGTGAAGGTCGACTCGGTCGGTGTTTCGAGGACCGCATAGGCGCCGTTGAACTGGCGGAGCGCCGACTCGGCGCCCTCCAGGACGGGCGAGCCGGTGGCGGTCACGGCGCCGGAGTCCGGCATGGTGAACTGGATCGTCAGGTTGTCGATGATGTTCGTGATCTCGAAGGTCCCGTTGAAGTCCGCCTCGGTCGCTCCGCTGATCGTGACGGTCGTCGCGACCGCCGGAGTGAGGTCATGCTTCGAGGCCAGGACCAGGGTCCCGACGGTCCCGACCCGGACCAGGGAGGTGATAGAGATCGGGACGACCGCGCCCAGGATCACGACCACGTCGCCGGGGTCGAGGTTGTGCTTCTCCCCGCACACGGCCGTCATGACGGTCCCGGAGCCGGTGAGCGCGGAGACCGGGACGGTCCTCGTGAAATAGGGGGTCTTCGTCGGGAGGACCGACGCGAGCCTGGAGACGACGTCGAGAGCTCGCACGCTACTTCCCGAACGCCCTGGTCAGCGAGTCGGAGTACTCACGCTCGACCGTGCGGGATGTGACCGCCCGGACCGCGTTCCCGATGCTCGGCCGGGCCTCCATCTTGCGAGTCCCGAACTCGACGAAGGACGCATACTTCGGCGAGCTCGCGGCGATCCCGTAGCCGAAGTCGAGGCCGACCACGCCGCGCACCCTCCAGGAGAGCGCCTTCCGGAGCCGACCGGTCCGGTTCGCGTGGGTCTGGCCGGGCGCGGACGCGATGTGTCGGCGGCGCCGGCCGCCCCGGGTCCGGATCCAGTAGACCCGGCCGGTCTTGTTCTTGGCGAGGATCTCCTTATTGGCCTCCCGGTGGAGGTCCCCGGCGAACTCGAACCACGCGCGGCGGACGGCGGCGGCGGTGATCCTCCCGCTCCGCTTGATGGTCGCGAGGTGTCGCTCGCCCTCGCCGTTGATGCTGAGGTCGATCCTGACTCGGCTCATGCCTGGGAAGCCTCGAAGCTCTTGTCGCCCCGGTCGGTACATAGGAGGACCATCCACTCGTTACGCTCGTCGAGGTCTTCGACCTGGACGACGTCGAGCCGGGTCTCGTCCTGGAGGATGATCCAGGACTCGGAGCTCACCCCTTCATCGTAGCGGATGATGATCTCGTGGGTGATCGCCACGTCGACGCCTACCCCGGCGAAGAGCGTCCGGCCGGCCGTCGTCCGGACCGTCGACCATCGCTCGATCGCGCGGGCCTTGAATTGTTCCAGGAAGTCGGCGCTCCCGAAGTCCGGCTCGATGATCTCCCGGTCCGAGATCCGGATCCGGTCGCGCATGGGGCCGACCTGGGCGCGGCGGTCTCGCTTCCTGGTGGACTGATGGGGCATGGACTACGCCTCGCGACAATCTTCGAGGGGCTTGATGACCGCACAGATGATGTCGAGCGCGTCCAGGCCGCCGCCCGGATCTCCGACGAAGGAGATCTCGATGTCGATCTCCTGGTCGATGACCAGGCCGGGGTGGTCACTCGGGAGGATCCCGATGAAGCCGAAGTCCCACGAGCCGAGCTTCGCGGTCCCGTACTCCGACATCGTGATCTCTCCGCCCAGGCGGACCCTGACTCGCTTGTCGGCGGCCGCGGCGGAGGCGAGGCCGGTCGTGACGGTGATCGTCCCGGCCGCGGCGTCCAGGCTGACGATCGCCCCGGCGTCGTGGACCGTCCCGTCGTCGAGATCGACCTCGATGACGTCGCCGACCTGGAAGACCCCGGCGTTCGTGACGTTGAGGATGACGTCCGGGTTCGCACCCGCGGCCGTGAGGAGCTCGTCCTTCCCCGGGTCGTAGACCTTGAAGCTACAGGTCGCGCTATCGGTCGTGTTGTCGAGCGCGTTCTCGTTCAAGACGTCCTCGGGCGCGATGAAGCGGACCGGGACCGAGGACTTGTAAGGGAGCTTGAGGCGTGCCATGACGATAGTCTACCTGACCTTCCCCTCGCCCCGGACCGCGGGCTGGGCGTCGCTCTTGCCGGACACGGCCGCCCTGGCGGAGCTCGTGGCGTGGACCGCGGACACGGCGTCGCCCTGGCCGGACACGGCCGCCCTGGCGTCACCCTCCCCGGACACGGCCGGCGTCGCCCTGGAGCGGAAGCGGAGGATCCCGACGATGGCGGCGGAAGTCGCGATCGCCGTCCCGATGGCCGACCAGATGATCGAGACCGCGGCCGCGGCGGCCTTCGCCGTGTTGGTCGCGACGGCGGACGAGATGGACCAGACGATCGAAACCGCGGCGGAAGCCAGGACCGATCCCTGGATCGCGGAGGCGGCGGCCGACCAGACGATCGAGACTGCGGCCGCGGCGGCCTTCGAGGTGTTGGCCGCGGCGGCCGACGCGATGGACCAGACGATCGAGACCGCGGCGGAAGCCAGGACCTTGGCGTTCGCCGCCAGGCCGGACCCCGACCAGACGATCGAACCCGACCCGGCCGCGGCGACGGGCTGGCCCCAGGAGAGGATGAGCTCCGACGAGTCCCATATCCGCGAGGTCGGAAGCGTGGCCGAGGAACTCGGCGCGATCGTGATCCCGAGTAGTGATCCGGACCCGTAGCCTCCCTGGTCGATGTACTCCTGGATGATGGTCTTGAGGTCCGCCGGCTCGACCTCATACCAGGTATTATTGGACGAGAAGGACGGGAAGGTCGCGTTTGCAATCGAGCCCAGGGGGGTGGTCCGGACCGTCGAGTCGTCGGCCTCGTAGAGGTGCGGAAGCTGGCCGATGAGGGGGTAGTTCCGGCTCGCGAAGGCATAGGCGGTCGCGAAGTTGTGGGGGTACATCCCCGGATTCGAGAGCGTGGAGTCGGCGGTCCACAGGACCGAGATGTAATTCGACGAACTCACCCCCGCGTTGTTCTGGTAGTTGAAGACGTACCGGTTCCCGACGGTCAGGGCGGGGCCCGCCGTGAAGGTGAAGTTCACGAGCGAACCACTCGAACCCGTGCCGGGGGTGTTGAAGGTCCGGGTGTTCGAGGTGGCGATGATCCCGACGCCCTCATCCGGCCGGTCGTCGCTGCCATCATTCGCGCGACACTGATAGACCTCGACGGTCTGGGTCGCTGACCCGTTGGAACCAGTCCGCTTGAGGCGGAGAGTGATCGAACCGAGAGTATGGGGCCCGGCGCCCAGGTCGTTCGAGACAAGGAAAGCCTGGCCGAGTCCCGAGGTCGGATTCGCGATCGCGTCGGAGTTGATAGGGTACACCTGGATGGTCGTGTCGGTCCCATATTTGGCGTTGATCGACGAGGCCCCGGCGTCGAAGACCTGGTGGTTCATGCGGCCGATGAGGTCCACCCCGAAGAGGTTTCCCTCGGCCCGGTTGAAGAAGTGGTCCGTCGGAGACGAGTCCCAAAGTCCGTCGGATGCGAGCGCGGCGATGCTGATGTTCGCGGCCGTCTGGGTCGATGTACCCTGGGAAAAGCATCGGAGATAGGCGCGGGTGATGAGTGACCCGGCCGGAATCGTGGTCGAGTTAACCCCGAAGCGAAGGAAGGCGGATTGACGGTTATCGTTCTTCGTGATCGTCCGAAAGCCCGCGGTGACGTTGACGTGTTGGTCGATGTTCGGCGAATTGAGCGCGGCCAACCCCTTGTAGTGGGCGGTCGTCGGGCCGGTCGCCGCCCCGGGCGCCGGGTCTAGCGTGAAGGTCTGATTGACGCCTGAGTCGGCCACGATCTACGAGCTCGCTCGGGTGACGATCCGCTCCTCACGTCCCCACTCGTTCGTCGTCTTCTGGACCCGGACCAGGCTTCCGAGGCTCGCGGATCGGCGGTCAGCCTCCAGGTTCCAGGCCGCCGTCTCCTCGTGGCCGGGATGTCCGGCCGCGACCTGGCGCGGGTCGACGTAGGTGTAGGTCCGGACCTGGGTCGCTCGGAATAGCGTCGGCCCGATCTGGATCCCGGGCGACGCGATGGTGATCTCGCACACGTCGGCGCAGAGCTTCATCTGCGCGGCCATGTCGAGCCCCATATGAGCGAACGCCGGGAACGGCATACCCGACACCTCGATCAGGCGAGCCGTCATGGTCAGGAGCTTGATCCCATAGAACTCGAAGCCGCCGACGACCTTCTCGTCGCGGTCGAGCATCGCGAACCGGATCGGTCGGATGTGAAGGCCGAGCATGTCCTGCTCGGCGAGACGTTGCGCCTCTCGGGCCAGGAAGTTCTCGACGGCCTCGGCCCCTTCGCGTCGCTTCACGAGCTCGACGGACTCTTCGAGCGTCCCCTGGGTCCGACACTGGATCTCCGGAGGGAGCCGGCTCCAGGCGTCGTGGAGGTATTCCTTCACCCGGCCACGATCGAGCGACGGGACGTGGTGGACGTCCCGCATGATCCACTGGCCGCGATCGCCGAGAGTCATGTCGGGGAAGCGGACCGGAAGCGGCGGCGGGACGAAGACGTCCGCCATGACTAGGCGACCGTGACGGACAAGGCTCCGATCGCGAAGACGACCAGGTCGTTAGCGCCGATCGCGAGCGATCCCGATAGCGCGCCGTGGACCAGGAGGTTCCCGCCGGAGCTCGCGTCCAGGATCGCGAAGTGAGTGAGCGTCCCCCATGATCCAGTCGCGAGGGGAAAGATGATCGCCGCGGTGTTCGTCGCGACGCCGGCCGTGACGGTGAAGTTCCCGACGACGGAGACGCGTGTGTACCCACTACCCGCGGGCTCGGCCAGGCCGGCCCCGGTGTCGAGCGGATCCGCGGTCGAGAGTGCAAGCTGGACGACCGTCGGGCTCGTGAAGCCGATGTTGTTGAGGACGTGGTCCGCGAGGGCGTCTTCGAGGTAGTCGGAGGCGGCTGACATGGTTAGACCCTGCTGATCCGGAATTGATCGAGGATGGCTCCCGCGCCGGACTTTCGGACGATGTCCGAGCGCGTCACCGACATCCCCGAGGATACCGGATCGACGTCTCCCCGGTTCTCGTAGAGGTGAGCCACGATCCGGAGGACCGCGGACTTCGCGACCTCGACCAGGTAGGCCGGGGTGGTCGTGGTGAAGACGATCGTGATCCCTTGCTCGCGGATGTCGCCGTCGGTGGGCCAGACCTGGTCCTCCTGGAGGAGGATCTCGGAGGACTGGACGTCCCGGCGGAGGTAGTAGACCGACGAGCTCACGACCACCGGGGACGAGCTCACGGTGTAGGAGACGGAGGTGATCGCGTCGACCAGGTCGCGCCGGACACAAATCCGATCCTCGAACTCGTCGAGGAGGAGGTTGTAGGTGTTCGCGCGAACGTCCCGCCGAGTGTACGCCTCGACCGCCTCGGTCGCCGTGTGGAGTAGTTGGGTGAGGATCTCGTCGTCGGCGTCACTATGGAGGCGGAGGTGGTCCTTCGCTTCCGTCACCGTCACGGGCGGCGGCCCCGGGTCCGTTCGGACGTAGACCTGGCCCACGGGCTACTGAGCTCGGCGGCGTCGGGTGCGGCGACCTTCGGGCTTCTCGGCCTGGTCGGCCTGGTCCTTCTCGGCCTCGTCCTGGTCCTCGTCCTGGTCCTCGTCCTGGGCGTCGGGATCGACCTCGGGGGCCTCCTCTTCGGCCTGGTCGACGGCTTCGGCCCAGCCCTGGCGAACGGCCTCGTCTGCCATCGCATCCACGAGCTCGTACTCGACGCCCTCGATCGCGAGGATCTGGGGGTGTCGGGGGTCCTTCGGGTGGGCCATCCGGATCGTCCGGCTCATCTTGACGGTCTTCATCGTGGGGGTCCTTTCGTGGGAGTCGTGGGTGGAGGGGAAGAAGGGCGCCGGGTGCGGCCTCGCCACTCCCACGAAGCGGCGGATCGGCCGGCTTACTCCCGGCGCCCTCGTCAGGTCAGGGGATCAGGTGGACTGATCGGCCACCGGGATGTCTCGCGGGTGCGAGAGGATCGCGACGGCGCCGATGACGCCGGCCGAGATCGTGCCGGTCTCGGTGAAGACGGCCCGCTGGTGGCGCTTCTTGCCGATCGAGCCTACGCGGTAGACCTTGTTGGCGTCGGTGATGATCACCTGCGCCGCGATCGTGTCGCTGAGGCGCCCGAGGATCTCGTCGGAGGGGACCGCCGTCCAGGTTCCGACGGGGGAGCCGGAGCCGTCGTCGTCATCCTCTTCGAGGGTGACGTCGAAGCCGCCGCCGACGAAGGCCGTCCCGACGTTGATGACGTACTCCAGGCCGTTGAAGCCCAGGGTGTCGATTGCGATCCCGTTCGTGTCGGCGGCCAGAGCGGCCGGCGCCAGGGCGAGGGCCGTGTTGACCCGTGAGTGAAGATCAAATTCCATGATGAGGTCCTTCCTCTTGATGAGGTGTTGCCCTGGTGAAGGGCGTGAAGACGCCCGGCCGGTACTTCCGGCCGGGCTATCAGGTCAGGTCAGGGGCTCGATCAGGTCGAGCACTTCAGGAGAACGATCGGCTCCTGGAGCGTCACCTGGCCGGTGTTCCAGCGGTTCATCGTGAACTCCACGATGCCCGACTTCTTGAGGGTGAACTCGTCGCGCACCACCGTCAGGCCGATCCGGTCGACGATCGTGTAGGCCCGGCGGAAGTCGCCGAAGGCCACCGGGAACGCGTTGGCCGCGATGTCCGGCATGGAGTTCGCCAGGATGTAGGGGAAGCCTCCGATCGTCGGAGCGACCCCGCCGTTCATGTTCGGCTCCCACAGGAACGACCCCGCCTCGTCCGCCGCGGACACCGCGTCGGCCCGGAAGGTCCGGATCCGCGCCAGGGTGCGACGGTTGAAGACATAGACCGGATCGTATCCGGCCTTCAGGTCGCCCGTCAGGAGGATCATCGAGTTCGCGCTGATGTCAGCCGCGATCCCCGAGGTCCGGAAGCCGCCACCGTTGCCGCCCGCCGTGATGTCGTTCGTCGTGATGGTCGGGTGGTTCGCGAAGCCCTGGGGCTGTTTCAATCCCGTCCCGAGGACGTAGCCGTTACCCTCACCGAAGGCGAAGCCCTCGGCCGAGTCCATCGCGATCTCGGACTCCATGTCGAAGGCCGAGTCCTGGAGCATGTCCAGGGTGATCGGGCTCGTGTGGGTCTGGCGGAAGGGCGTCACCGTGGACGCCTCGTAGGTCGCCACCGAATCGGCGCCGGCCTCCGTCTCGCCCTCGTAGGTCGCGGCCGGGATCGAGCTCCGGATCGGGAGCTCGATCGACTTCCCGCCGATCGTCCTCACGCGTGCGATCGAGCGGATCGGGTCGATCTCGGTGATCTTCTTCGTGATGACGTTGTCGAGCTCCGTCGGGACCAGGACGCCGCCTTCGGTGGCCGAGTCCGTCCGGAGGAGTTGCTTCTGTTCTGCGCTCAGTCGGCTCTCGCCGCGGATCGCGAACTCCTGAAGGGCCTTGTACTCGTCCGACGCCTTGTAGTCGGGATCGGACGCGGGGCCGTTGCTTCGCGCCAGGACGATCTCCAGGGCTTCCATGCGGGCCTTGATCTCGGTCGCGGAAGCCTGGGAGCTTTCGAGCTTCTCGATGAGCTCCTTCTTCTCGACTTCGTGCGTCTTCGCGAGCTCGCGGGCCTGGGTGAGGGGCTGGAAGATCTTTTCCTCGGCGGAGTCGAGGAACGTGTTGATCCGCTCGACCTTCTCGTGGTCGACGCGCGCGCCCTTGAGCTCCTCGCGGAGCTCCTTTACTGCGCCGTGGACCTGTTCGATGTTCGCTTCGCTCATTTTGGGGGGTGTTCCTTTTGAAGGGGTTGATGTGGGGGTTGGTTGTTTTCGGGACCTTCGAGGACCGACCTCCCGCCGGCCGCGGCTTAGAGTGCCGCCTTCGCTTCTTGCAGTTCCCGCAAGATTGAGCTCAGTACTTCGGGATCGTAGCGCACCACCTTCGACTCCTCGGTCGGAGCGGGCTCGACGGCCACGATCCGGCCGGCCAGGTAGCGCGCCGCCGAGCGACTGAAGGCGCCGGTCTCCTGGAGTTTTGCTTCCAGGTCGCGGACCGTCATCTCCTTCGCGATCGCGATGTCGATGAAGCCGGCCTGGGCCGCGAGCGCCTCCTGGATCGCCTTCACCTCGACGATGTTCGCGCCCTGGTTCCCGGGCTCGTCGACCAGGGAGCTCTCGAAGAGCGTCGCCCGGAAGATCCGCCGGACGTCCTTCTCCAGCTTGTCGTCGAGGGCGACGTAGCCCACTGAGAAGTCGGAGATGACGCCCTGGCGCGCGAGCGCGAACGCTTCGCGACCCTGCTGGACCTCCAGATTGATCTCGCCGATCCCGAACAGACCGCGCTCGTCCTCGCGGACGGACTCGATCGGGAAGCCGCCGACCGTCCGGCCGTGGTGGTCCTTCAGGCGGACCGGGCGAGCTCCGCGAGCTCGATGCTCCGCGAGCGTCTCCAGCCAGGCGCCGGGGACGAACTGATCCGGGACGCCGAAGCGGCCACCCGTGTCCGGCTGCCAGGTCGAGAGGTATCCGGCGACGATCCCTACCGGGACGCCGTTCCGGTCCGCTTGCTTGACCTCTATCACTGAGCTCCGCGCGACCTTGACCTCGATCTGGTAGGGGTGACTCTTCGGCTCGGCCTGGGCGGCCCGATCGTCCGCGAGCTCCTCGACCACGCCGGCCTGATCGTCCACGTCGGTCTCCTCCCCCATCCCCTCGACCTCGACCTCGACGGCCGTGATCTCGATCTCGTGAGCGTGTCGCCGAAGCTTCACCGCCGGCCCGAGGCTGAGGTCGGTGTTGGCCTTGACCGTGTCGCCGACCTCGACGTCCTCCTCGATCCATACCCCGTGATAGTGACCGTCGATCGACGTGGTGGGGTACCACCCCGCCGGGATCACGCCCTCCGGTAGGAGGACCTCGTGGGGCTGGTCGTGATGCTCGTCGACGAGCGTCAACAGGATCATAGGGAGCTCCTCATCTGGGCGATCTTTCGGACGTCGTGGGAGGCGGAGCATCGACAATTCACGACGTTCCCCGCGCTCGCTCCGAGTGACGTGTCTCCAGGATACATCAGGCGCTCGCCCCCCACGGTGAAGGGATCCGACGCCGGGACCTCCTGGCCGTCGGCGACCTGGTGGATGGTGCGGACACGGCTATCCCCCATAGTGACCCACAACTTCACCGGAAGCGAAACCGGCGGAGGCGGTGAGGAGTCGGGGATCGGGCTGAGTCCGATGAGCGTCCGAGCCTCCGCCTCCTTCGAGAGTTCCGCGACGGCCTGGGTCTCGAAGGACGCGATCCCGCTCAACCGGCCGCGCATCCGGCGCTCCAGAACCGAGGCTCCGATCACCGCGGCCTCGTTACGGCCGATCGCCCGGCCCTCCGATTCCTGGACGCGGTCGACCTCGGCCCTCATGACCAGGCGCGCCAGGTCGGCGTCGGCCTGGTCGGTCTCCGCGATGGTCGCGGCCTGGGTGAGGGCGCGAGCTGCGAGGAACGCCGCGAGCGCCTCCTCCAGGGTGTCGGACTCCTCGTCGGTCATCGCCGCCTCCGGAGGGAGCTCGACCCGGAGCGTCGAGTCGAAGCGACCGCGGACCTGGTCGTAGTGGTCCGCCAGGATCGGGCCCATGAGGGTCTCGGAGAGCTCGCGGATCTGGGCGGAGCCCGAGGACGCGAACTGGCGCGCGGCCGTCCGGACGATGTTCCGCTGGGCGGTGAGGCGTTGCCGAGCCAGGGCGTCCTCGAAGGGGATCTTGGCGTCGCCGTCGCGGAGGGCCTTCTGACGATCAGTCGCCACCGGCCGGACCTACTCTCCGTCCTCGTCGTCGGGGACCTGGGTGTTGTCCGAGGTGAAAAGGTCCGACCCGACCGGGACCATCGCGGCGGGCTGGAAGACCGTGTCGCCTCCCTCGATCGGCTCGCGGCCGATCATGCTCCGGAGTTCGTTCGGCGACTCGACGCCGATCTGGCGCCGCTTGAGGAGCTCGTCATTGCGACGGCTGACCAGGGCCGAGACGTCATCCGGGTCGATGAAGAGCGTGTCCCGCCGAGGGTCCAGGCCGAAGCGGGGGAAGAGGAAGTCGGCCAGGCCGCCGAGGATCCGGCGGGAGAGGGGGATGACCGCGTCGTCGTAGAGCGCGGTCTTCGAGTCGCGGAAGTTGGAAAGGGTCTGGCGCGAGTCGGAGATGAGCGGGAGCGGGACGCGATAGACCATCGCGACCGCCTGGGAGGCGATCTTCTGGAGGCCGCCGAAGTCCATGTCCTTCGGGCTGACCCCGATGTCCTTGACCGACATGTTCGGCCCCGCCGTGACGCCGATCTCCCCGGCCTTCGTCGCTCCGCCGTACTGGCGCCGGACGCGCTCCTTCACCTTCTCGAAGTCGTCCTCGCTCATGTCCTCGTCGAAGTGGAAGACCAGGCTCACCCGGCCACCGCGTTCGAGGATCTGTACGTTGTGTTCGGTCCCGAGGATGTGGGAGCGAGCCTCGGCCGAGGCCGAGAGGAGCGGAGACTGGCCGCGGAGGAGCGAGTTGTCCTTCGTCGAGTAGTTCCGGACGACCATGAGCTCGCGGAGGCCGTTCCGGACGTCGATGAAGCGACCGTCGCCACCGTTCACATAGGCCCCGGTGAGCGTCCGGCCCGAGATGGTCCACCGGTCAGGATAGTCCGACATGCTCCCCGCTTCCGGGCTCATGTTCTTGGGGCTGATCGGGACGAGCTCAAGGGGCGGCCGATTCAGATCACCCAGGGCGATCAGGCCGCACTCCCCTGTGATGAGGTAGTTCTTCGCGAGGATGTCGAAGAAGAGCTCGGTCGAGTGCCAGGCGGAAGGGCGCTGGAGGAGGTCGAGGATCTTGTGTCGCCGGACGACGTGGCCGTCGACGAGGAGCGTAGGCGTGACGACGCTGAAGGCTTCGCTCACCCAATTGATCGGGATCGACACCGCGGTCGACCGCTCGAACAGGCTGAGCGCCGAGCTCGCGGACGCGGCCGACCCCTCGGCAAACATGAGGAACCGGCCGAGCTCGTCGGAGGTTCCGAGGGTGTAGGACTTCGTCTCGGCGGCGGAGCGCGCCGCGGTCTTGCGCCAGGGGGTCCAGATCATCCTAGATGAAACCTCGCCTTCGTGCGGCCGATCATGAGGTGGGTGAGCCCCCATACGAGGGCGTCGAGCCTGTTCGGGCTCGTCTTGACCTTGTCGAGGTCGGTCTCGGTGAGCTCCGATTCCAGATCGGGGAGGTCCTTCGTGTGGGAGATGTGACCCTGTTCGTAGAGCATCGACACCGGCTCGGCTCGCGCCTTCTTGCCGACCGACGCTCGAACCTTCACGACCCGGATGTAGGGGTCGATGTTGTGGATCGCGTCCTCTACCAGGTCGCCGCCGTTGTTGACCTCGGCGACGATCTCGCTCGCGTTGAAGGCGTGGTAGGCCGACACGACCCGGCGGGCCCAGGCGCCCGTCGACATCTTCTTCGTGAAGTCCTCGCGGACGATGCCCATGTTCTCGGTGTCGATGGAACACACGACGATCCCACACTCGTCCGATCCGGGGTTGTTTGTGACGGACGGGTCCACGGCGATCACCGTCTTCTTGATGTCGCCAGGCTGACGGAGCCGGGCGTTGACTATGTCCTCGTCGCTCCAGAGCGCCCCCTCGATGTCCGCGAGGTACTGACCATCAAGAAACCGCTGGCGCTGGCGCCTGGGGAGCGATTCTAGCGCACGGAGATATTCAGGGGAGAGGTTCTCGTGGTTGTGGATGGGATTGACCTGGATCGCCCCGGTCTCCAGATCGTGCGGCGTACCGTCCGGGAGACACCCTTCCATGAAAAGACGGTGGGTCCAATGCTTCTTCCCGGGCGGGTTGCAATCGTAATAAAACCTTTGGGAGAGCCCCGACCTTTCGGCGAGACGAGTCCAGAGGGTCGAGATCGCCTCGAAGGGTATCTGGCTGCACTCGTTCGCGTAGATCGTGGAGTACTGAGTCCCGAGGATCTTCTCGACGCGGTCCTGGTCGTCGGTACCGCCGAGCCAGACCTGGGAGCGGCCGCCATCCGCCGCGGGGACGGTCCAGTACCCGTCGGACTTGTTCTCCGCCACGGCGAGCCCAGGGAAGCAAGCTCGAAGGACCCACGGGATCGTCTCGTGACCGAGGGAGATCCGGGCGTGGTTGTATCGGTAGCGAACGATCAGGTGTTTCGATGACTTCTTCACCGCCCGGAGAAAGACGTTCCGGACGAGGATCGCCGTCTTCCCGGAACGAGCTCCGCCGTAGAGCATCCCGTGACGGTGTTGATTGACAACTTCGAGCGCCTCGATCTGGCGCTTCGTCTTGACGAACTTCTCGACGTCGGTCAACAATGTCTAGGTCGCTTCGAGTACGCGGACGATCGTCCGGTCGATCCCCCCGCCGCCCTGGACGGTATCGTTCCCCCCGCCCTCGAAGATCGCGTCGATCGCGCCCTCGTAGAAGTCGGTCCCGTTCCCCTTCCCGGCGGCGCCTTCGAGGGAGATCCGCTCCCACGATCCGATCCGCCAACCGTTCCCGACGGCCGGCGTCCCGCCGAAGCTGAGCCAGAGGTTCCCGACTCCCTGGTTCTGGATCACGAGGATCGTCCTACCGGAGCGGGCCGGAACGATCTCGACCGCGACGGCCGCCGTGACGACGACCTCGGTGTCTTGGTTGATGGTGATCGCCGCCACGTCAGGCGCCCTGATCCTGGTCGTCGAAGTTGAGCTCGACGTGTCCGCTGAGTCCGAGCTCGGTCTTCTCCGCCCAGCCCTGGAGATTCTTCAGGGAAAACATGGTCATCTGCGCGTTCAAGCCTCCGAGCGTCCCGAGTTCGACGAAGAAGGCTTCCTGGATCGCCTTACAATGCTCGGCCGCCTCTCCGAACTCGGGATGTTTCTTCGACCAGGCGAAGATCGTGTCCTTCGAGACCCCGGCCTTCACGGCGTAGCCCGCGAACGTCGGCGGCCGCACCGGGACCGGGACGAACTTCAGGCTCCCCTTGTCGTCGACGTTCTTGATCGAGTCGAGGATCTTGTCGTAGCGACCGCGGAAGAAGCTGACCATGTCCTCCGGGTGGAAGGTCGGGTCATAGATCCGGTTGTGGCCGGCGCCGGGGACTCCTTCAGGAGCCTCCGGGTCCGGGCCTCCGCCGTAGAGGACCCGGCGGGCCTGGTAGCGTTCCGCGGGCGATCGCTTCCGGAGGGGCTTGTCGGATGAAGAGCGTCGTCGTGTCATGCTCTCCAGAGTAGCCCAGGCTACGAGAGGACCGCGCGCGCTCCAGGCGGGAGGGCCAGATAGGTCTCGATCTGGCGGAACGCCTCATCCGCGCCGGCCGAGACGACGACGTGGTAGCCCCGAGCTCGGAGGCCGGCGATGACCTCCTTCTGGGCCTTCGACGTCCGGCCGCCCTTCTCGCGCTTCAGTTCGACACACATCCCGTGGAAGCCACCGCGCGGCTCGGCGATGACCAGGTCGGGGACGCCCGCGAGGACTCCCTCCGCCTTGAGGCGGGCGGCCTCACGCTTCCCCCGCTTCCCTCCGTTCGGGACGGCGAAGACCAGGACGCCGCGGAGGAACTGGCGGATCCTCGCGACGAGGATGACCTGTTCCTGGTGTTCGGTTCTCACCCGGCGCCGGGTTCGGGCGGGCGGTCCGGTCGGCGCGCTTCGAGGTCGCCCTCTTCGGCGGTTCCCTTCTCGAAGGACGTGGCGCATTGACACACCGGGCCGTCAGGAAGGAGAACGCACCCGCACACCTGGGAAGGGTTCGGTCGGAGGATCACACCGACGACGCCGGGCGCGGGCTGGGCGTAGCTGGACCAGACTTCGACGGGAGCTCCGATCGTCCGCACCGGGTCGACCGCGCTCGCCCTGGGCGAGGAACACGCGAAGACCAGGAGGGCCATGAGGACCGCCAGGATGACGAGGGAGAGGATGTCCGACCGCATCCGGAGAACCTAGCCCACTAGTCGAGGAAGCTCGGCCGGCGGGGCGCCCTGGGCGGAGTGAAGCCGGCGCCACCGGCCGCGCGGAGGAGGTCGAAGAGCCGGAGGTTCTCATCGCGGAGGCGGCCGAGCTCCTCGTCATGGCGCTCGTGGTCCTCACGTTCGAGGACGACCAGGGTCGCGACCTTGCGGGGGTCGCGGCTCATCTCCTCGGTGAGGGCCTCGATCCTACGGGCGCGGTCGGGGTCAGTCATCGTCGAGGACGGGCGCGGTCGGGCGGCGGCCATATCGCCCCTCGTAGTATGCGGGCGCCGCGATCTTGACGACCTCGCGGTAAAAGACCCCGATGAGGAACGGCGCGCGGGTCGGGTGGCGGACCAGGATCCAGGCCAACTTCCCCAGGGCGCGGGCGGTCTTCATATCGCGAGTCTCCGGAGGGCGGCGTGGTATCGCTTCGCGAGGGAAGGCGCCGGCCGGACCTCGCGGCCGTAGAGGTTGTCGAGGATGTCGGCGCGCTTCACACGTCGACCCCGCGGCGAGAGCCTAGCGCGCTCGATGAAGTCGACGTAGGTCTCGCCCTCGCGGCGGGACACGGCGTCAACCGCGAGCCGGACCTGGCGGCCGAAGAGGGCCTCGATCACGTCGAGGGAGGTGTCGGTGTCCTCGACGACGTCGAGGAGGACCGCGGCCGCGATCGTGATCGGGTCGGCGCCCTCGGCCTGGAGGTTGGCCGCGACTCGGCGGGGGTGTTCGATGAAGTCGCGGCCGCTTCGGTCGACCTGGCCCTGGTGGGCCTTCGTGGCGAAGGCATGGGAGCGGCTGACCAGGTCGAGGCGGTCGGTGGCGGTCATCGCTTCCGCGCCTCCCAGGCGTCCGAACACCGCTCACTACGGCGAGCTCGGTCGTACTCCGTCCGATCGGTCCCGTCGAACGCGGCCGCGGCCGCCAGGACGGCCGGGCGCCGAAGGCGGAGCGGGCCGTCGTCGAGGAACCCGCCCTTGAACGACATCGCCACACGGCGGAGGACGACCGGGAGCGCCTCCTCCTCCTCGCGAGCCAGGCGCATCCGGGCCTCCCAAAGGAACGGGAGGAGGAGTTGAGTTAAGGACTCGACCGTCGTCGCGTCGCGGAGGTCGCGCTCGTTGCGGGCGTCGATGTCGGCCTGGATCCGGGTCCGGCCGGGGATAGGATATTCAATCGTCATGGGGATCTCCTGAGCTCGCGGATGACGCCGCGAACGGTGGGGGGTTCGAGCTCGGCGATCGCCGCGTCCATGATGAGCCGGTGGTCGCCCGAGGACATCGCC
>Ga0307377_10001159_pt1 | contig 34566 bp, 34 predicted proteins | sample TR3MG_FD_202535 | JGI IMG/M metagenome (GOLD analysis project Ga0307377, IMG submission 202535) | Soil microbial communities from Risofladan, Vaasa, Finland - TR-3 | ecosystem: Environmental > Terrestrial > Soil > Coastal area > Acid sulfate soil | place: Finland: Risofladan, Vaasa | collected... | reverse complement strand
GTGCTGGACCGGTTTCACATCACCCAGCACCTGAACAAAGCAGTCGACGAAGTGCGCCGGGCCGAAAGCAGCCGGCTGCGCGCGCACAGCCAGCAAGAGGCGCAGCGGTTGAAGCACATGCGCTGGCCGCTGCTGCGCAAAGGCAGTCGGGTGCGCGGCAAGGCACGGCAGCGGCTGAATGCGCTCTTGGCCAGCAAACTGGCGACAGCGCGGGCCTGGGAGTTGAAGGAAGCCTTCGGTCACTTCTGGAAGTACAAGTCGGTTCTCTGGGCGGGGGGCTTCCTGGATGCCTGGTGCGAGCGGGCCATGCGCAGCCGGCTGGAACCGATGAAAAGGATGGTCCGCATGCTGCGGGCTCACGAGGATCTGCTGATGAACTGGTTCCGCGCCCGCGGCGAGCTATCCAGCGCCGCCGTTGAAGGCCTCAACAACAAATGCCGAGTGGTCACCAGAAGATCTTACGGATTTCGCACCTACAACGGCATCGAAGTCGCGCTCTATCACACGCTTGGACGATTACCCGAACCAGAGACTACCCACAGATTTTGCTGACGAGGCGTCAAAAGGTCTCCTGTGTCGGTCACCGTCAGGAGCATTTCTGGGCAGCGTCCGGCGGCAGGGACGCAATTGCGTGGATATGTTCGCTATGCTTCTTAACCGCCCACTGGAACAACCCTCCGCAAGCGGGTAGTGCACTGCAGCGTTCGCATTCCGGGAGGTAGAGCATCTTCCAATCGGAGATGGACTTCCGCGCGTAGCTCCACAGAGCGGGCCTGAGCACGCAAAGCTGGTGATTGTAGATCGACACATTCATGTTTCTCACGGCGAGGTACTCCACCGCCTCTTCGAGCTCATCCTGATAATCGTAGGGGTCGATCCACAGTGCATCGATGTTGCGCGGGGTGTATCCGGTGTACTCCAAGCCCATCAATGCAATGTGCTCGGCAAAGGTGAGGTTCCGATAGATGTATTCCACGAGCTTCGTGAGTCGCGGGATGGTGAGCTTGTGTAGTACCACCCTGACTTCTACGCGGATGCCGTTCCGTGCCGCCTGGTGGAATCCGGCGACCGTTTGATCGAATGCGCCCTTCGCCTGTACGACGAAGTCATGGTCACCCGCAAAGTCGGAATAGAGCGGAATGCCGAGGCTGATATTTGGGTGCTCAAGCGCGGCAAACCGCCGCGCATAATCCGGCCATGCGAACGTTCTGCCATTCGTGAGCATGTGGAGTTCGGTGTCCGGCATGGACGCTTTGAGTTGCGCAATCAGCGTGAAAAGATGGTCGCCGAGGAGGGTCGGTTCTCCGCCCGTGATCGTGAGGTACGGAGGAGGAGCTGCGATCAGCCGGATGAGTTCGAGATTGCGCTCCGTGAGTGCTTCGACATCGTCCCTGTCCTTTGGTGGCTGTGAGCACATCAGGCAATTGCTGTTGCACCGCTCGGTGACAAACAGATGGTGATGCTGTTCGTAGGGACGGTAGAGCGAGCGCACGGTTCCGGCATTTCCCTCCAGGACGACGATATCGCCATCTTTCAGATGGTCGGATTCCCGGAGGCGGTGAATATAGGGAAGACTCGGGGCACCGTGCAATTCATCGTGGGAGAGGAGCCCCCGATACCCTGATAGGTCCTCAGCAGGGATTGCTTCGTGTGCGGCAAAAAAGAGAATTCTTTCCGTGCGCTTCTCGCGCGGAAGGTGCTCGGTCGTGAGGACGCCGACGATGCTTTGCTCGAAATTCCGGGCCACGCCGGTCGTCGTCAGGCGCAAGCGACAACCTCCTTGGTCAACGGCTTTCCGGTGACCCATGACCACAAGATACGCATGGTGTTCCGGTCATTCTCTTCAATGAGAGAGAACAGGTGCGTTATGACTTCCATGTTGCGCGCACAGAATCCGCTCGTGGGTCGATGCCCGTACATGTCGCCCTGGGTGGCGTGGTGGTATACAGGATCGGCGGCACAATACGGCTGGAATGCGCAGTCGGAACAACCCGCGAGTGCCTGATTACAGGAGGCCTGGAACAGTTGCAGTGCCGGATCTCCGGTGAAGAGGCTCCGACGCGTATCCTTATGCACGTTCCCGAGGCGGAACGTCCAGTCGCGCATCTCAGCGAGCATCCGCGATTCGTCAGACGCATAAACATCACCGTCATAGTTGTAGACGAGCACGCTCCATGCCTCTCCCGCAGGCGACTGCATATCCACGTATCGCGTGCTATGAGGGGTCAAGATTTTCGTAAGGAGAATCTGCGTGTAGACTTCCGCGATGCGGTACCCGTCATGATTCACCTTGAGGATATGCGCAAGGCCCTCCTTGTAGAACTCAAGGAAGCGGTCCATCTCGTACCCGGTGCGGTGGCGGGTCTTGACCGCGAACCCATAGGGGCTGATCGGTCGCAAGAATATCGAATGGAATTCCCGGCGCACATATTCATCGACGATGGCTGCGGCATGGCCGAGGGAAGCCGCCGTCGTCGTCATGAGCGCAGCGACGTTTTCCATGCCGAGGATGGCGCGGCTCCGTTCGATGCCTTCGATGGCCTTCTCATAACTGTTATGTCCCGGCCGGGGCCGGTTCTTGTTGTGCAGGAAAGCCGGACCGTCGAGGGAGGTGGACACCTTCACCCCTTCATCGCGGAAATACAGAAGTATGTCGTCCGTCACGCACGCAAGGTTGGTGCAGACAACGATATCGAGATCCTTCCCTCGTTCACGGGCCTGCCGCTTGGCTCTCGGAATGATGTATTGGATCACGTCAAAGGCGAGCAACGGTTCTCCCCCTTGAAACTCAAGTGTCACGGCTGAGGCGGGACTGTCCATCATCATCGCAATGGCCCGATCTGCGGTCGCGGGGCTCATATCGAATTCGCCGCGCGTCGCCGTCTGTCGGGAGACTTGGCAGTATTCGCAGGAATGTTCACATCGGAGCGTCACGACAAAGATGTGCAGCTTGGTCCCGCCGCACATGTGGTCGAACTTCGTCCGGACTTTGGTTGCCAAAATGTCGAGGAGCGGTGACGATGAGTCGTCATAGACGAATTGCTTCGCCTTGAGGTCCTGGTAGAGCGCGCTGCCTGTGTCGAGGCGCTCGTCGGCGAGGGACTGGACAGTTCCGGTGGGAACGAAGAGGAATTCACCGGCCTCGTTCACGAGCAACTCTTTCCCGTTCAGGCGCGTGAACCGGAACGGGAGCAAGTGAAACGTCGGCGGTGTGGGGGCGAACCGCTCAAGCGGATAGAACGCGCGGGCCATAGATCACATTCCCTCAAGACCGCGGGTTGCCGAGAATCTTGAACATGCTTTCAGATTTCGCTTCTTCCACGGCATCACCGAACACACCCTGAGGCTCATCCTCTAGGACGCCGGACTCCGAGAACGCTTTTGCGAGCAGGAGGTCACGGATACCGGAGGTCCTGGCTTCGATCTTTTCGCGTAACGCAAAATCCATGGCGCTCGTCATAAAGGCGTCTTTCGTCGATGCAAGATCGGCGACCGATGCGGCATTGCGGGACGTGAGCAACACGTCCGCTATTTGGTCATTCCGATTGCGAATTTCACAGACGAATTCCCGCGAGAACCAGTAGCAGGTTTTGAGCAGAGCCTCGTCACTCACGATGCTGCGGTTGATCTCCACCGCCATGCAGTGTGCATCGGGCGTAGTGATGCTCCCGGATTGATCCATCGTCAGTAGGCGCTCGACGAGTGCGAAGAATGGGAGGAGTGCGACGAGTGAGAAGAATGAGATGAGTGCTGTGCAATCATCTTGAAGCTCTCACCCTGCTGTTTCAGGATGAGTTTCGGAGCCAGTGTCTTCTGGGCTGCGGCGCTCGGCGAAGACAGGGTGTTCGCTTCGGGGAGGGGAGCCGTTGGAACAAAGGCTGAGGCGTTCCCACTGGTCGCCGCAATCGCGCCGCCCATAAGGATGGCCAATTTACCCGCGATGCCGCCGAGAAATAGCTTTCTTTCCTTCTGCATACGATCCTCTTGATGCGTAAAATCCTGATTGACATGTATTGTATACCAAGAGCGCCCCGCATTCGCGATATTGTATCTGCCTGTAGCCCGTACTCATGGCCCTCCGCATCAATGACGGTGGCGTCACAGCATAGTCGATATAGTCGATCATCGTATCTATCTGATATACAAAGACCTGCCTCCCTCCAAATGCAGGGCAAGCGTCGAAAGGTCGGGGTATGCAATCTGCCGCGCTCGGGATCGTGACGATGCTCTTCTGGGGGAGCGTCATTTCATCCCTCGTCTGCTTCTTGACGGACCGGCAGATGCACGCGCTCCTGAAGGCGCACTGGAAGCCGATGCTCGTCTGTCTCGCGCTTGTGCTCCTATGGCGCATTCCGACGGATGGGGAATTCTTCCACGGCACGGAATATGAGGACTCCTATATCTACACGGTGGCAGGCCGCCAGATGGCCGAACATCGAAGCATCGAGCCTGATGGCGCAGTCCTTCCTTATTCAATTACCGTGTGCGCCGTGGGGAGTCTGACCTCATGCAAACAGTCCGCTAATTACCCGGAACACCTGATCGGATTCCCATACATCCTCTCGGTGGTTTCTAAGGTGTTTGGTTATCGATCGTCTATCGGGTCGATCGTGAATGTTGCGTCCGCATGCCTCGTTGATGCTCTGACGTTTCTTCTCTGCATGGAACTGAGCAGCGATGCGATTGTCGCGGCAAGCGCAGCGCTCATCTTCGCCATCACGCCTGCATTTGCGGTGTGGGGGCTTGAAACATCCGCTGAGCCGTTCTCATGCGGATGCATAACGCTTGCGCTATGGTGGTGCGTGCGCTCCACATTCGCGCAACGGGATCACGATCATGGATGGCATCATTTCATCCGGTGGTGTGCCTTCACAACAATTCTTCTCTTCTCGCTCACGGTGAAGCGGGAGAACATCCTCCTTGTCTTCGCCTTACCCGTGATCGTCTTTCTCATGCACAACACGGACAGTCGCCCTTATGACACCTCAATCCGGCGATCCTGGTGGGTTGTGCTGAGTGCGGCACTCGGCCTCATCCTGAGCTTCCACATGAGGACGTTTCAAACGATGAGCAGTGAGACTGCGCTCCTCAACGCATTTCCTCTTACAGGCTCTGAAGTAATCCGGCTTCTCGCCGCATTCGTGCAATCATTCTTCATTGTTCAGTGGTATGGGGGCGCAGTCCTTCTCGTGCTAATCGGGGGCGTCGCGGCATGGCGTCATAAGGGCCTTCTGCTCCTCCCGCTAGTCCTCTTTGTTGCCTTCGTGCTGCTCTATGCATTTCATATTCGGAGCTACTACGAGATGCGTTCCGGCAGTACTGACCCTCGTGCCGCACTTCGTTTCTCGATGAACCTCATGAGCCAATGGTCCATGCTGGCGGGTCTCGGAGTGGCCTCGCTCTTCGGATGGCTTCGGCGAACGCGAGTGTGGAGAAGCCGCACGGTGGTTGGGACGTGGGCACTCGGGTGTGCCGTGGTGATTATCGCTGCAATCAGTTACTCGACGACAATGGACCTCAGGGACGACGTTGTGGAGGATGAGTTCCAGATGAGGATTGAACCGTCGATCACCGCAGCACAAATCGCCGCACAGGATAAGACAAGAGAGGAATATATTCTCACATTAGAACCGCTTATTCCGCAGATGTACGCAATACCAAGCGTCGATGTGTTCAGTTTCGATGAACTCAATGCAACCGTAATGAATGAAATTAGGATGGACAAAGGACTGGCAGGCGTCCTCTATGTTGACGAGCAGATACACCGGACTTCCGCAGATGCCGAGAGATACAAGAGCCAACTGGCATACCTGAATCAACTGCCACACAAAACACTGGTAAGCAATGCGGTCTTTTCAGTGGTCAGAGTACGCTGAAGTTATGATCGCAGATGCGAGAATAACGAACGAGGCTTTGCACAGCGAGGGATTCATCTATTCGGATACTGGGGTCCGTCCGTTTAGCGACGACTCAGACTCAACCTCTGATTTGCTCGTGATCCGCACGGAGCAAAGCCAAGCCCTCGGGAAAAACCTTGCCACATGCCGACTTGCCGGGACGAATCCGAATCCGGCTCGACTTCCGGTCCGCCGACAGGCTGCCAGAAATGACAGCTTATTGATTATAGGATCGCGCGGATTCACACAGGGCGACGATGCGCTGGTCCGTGAAACATGTCTACCGGTTTGTCTGCAAGGGCACCTTTCGCAGAGAAAGCAGGCTCAAACTCAACCTGCATTTTCTCCCGCAACGTGATGTTATGTTGCTTCGAACTCGGGCACAGAAACCGGGAGTATCCTGCAACCTCGATGAAGGCGTACCCCGCCTTAACCTGCATCACCTTCCCGACGAGCTTGATGTTCTTGCTTGGGTCGCTCTTATCTTTTGGCCGATAGTGGATCGCGTGAGAATCCGAGTAGTTGATCTCGCGTTTTGTGGTCTCTGAGAAAATGCGGTCCGCTTGTGATAGGTCACGATTCATGAACAGCATTCCGGCATATATGGCGATGAAGCGCGCGTCGCGCATGCCGTAGAGTGACCCGAAGTTCAAAATGGCTATCGACTGCTCGTAGGGCCTGCCCAAATCCTCGAGAGCCTTGGCATACTCGATACAAAGGCGGAATTCATCGGGATTTTCCTTCAAAACTGGTTCGAGCTTGCCTATAGCTTTCTGCGGCTCGCCCGTGATCCGATAGGCCCGTGCTATGAGATATCGCGGGTAGACGGCTCCGGGCTGTTCGCTTATCGCCCGTTCGAGATCCTTCAACCGACTCGGTTCGTCGCCCAGCCATGCTTGTATGTCGGCAGACGCCACCCAAAGTCGTTCCTTGTTGGCCACGACCCGCAATCCCTGGCTGATTGTCGCCTCGGCTTTTGCGATGTAATCGGTGGATTCCTTGGGAACCTTCTTAGCCCAGTCCAAATAGAGCCTAGCTAGAGATGAGTAACTGTATTCATCTTTGTCGTAAAGGCTGAGCGATCTCTGGTATGCTTGCTCGGCCTGAACCATCCGCCTTCGCCCCAATTCTACGCTCTCCGCCGCGGTCGCGAGCCTTGCGAGTACGAGGCCCTGCGTGTGGTACAGGACAAGGACGCGCGAATCTAACTCGATGGCTTTTTCGATCTGCGAAAGTGCCAGTTCCGGCTTATCAGCCCTGATCAGCATCCGGGAGTAGTGCTGGCGCACATACGGACTTTGCGGGTCCTTCTGGATGGCGGTCTCGAAGAAGAGCGTGCGGTTCTCCAGCGTTCTTAGGCTGTCCACTAGCAGATCGGACCGTATGAATTGCTCAAAGGCGTCGGCGTCAGTCTTGTAATTCAGATTCAGGGATTTGATCGCGGTGAGAAGCAGTGCTGCCTTACTTAGGATATCGCCGCACCGCTCCCATACTACGGCGGCGATCGTGCGGTGGCGGGCGCGCGCAACATAACTGCCGCGAATCGGGTCTATCAGGTCGTAGACGACAACGCCTTCCGTCGAATCCTGTGTGAGTTTGTACATGTCTGCGAGGGAAATCTCTAGTAGCTCGGCCAGAAGACTGTCCCGGACGAATGCGCCGTGTTGGCTAAAGGAGCAGACGACCAGATAGAGCCGTTTTGCAAGTTCATTTCCCATATTGCTGTATTCGTCTTCAAGAATGGCGTCAAACTGGTTGTCCTCGATCGCCTCGCGCAAGGTCACGAGCAGTTGTTTACCATGTTTGTTCTTGATCGCTGCGAAGCGCAGGTCCGCTGTCAGACCCTCAAGGGCGCCCAGCTCCCCATGCTTTTCCAGATATGTAAGAAGGCGCGTAATTTCAGGGTCGCTGAGTGCTTCCAGACTGTTCTCCGAGGCGTTGAGCCGCCCCCGGCGCAAACGCCATTCGTTGGCCCTTTCGGCCATGAGGAACAGGGCCGGTAGCCCAGCGTCCCGCAAGCGGTAGACAGAATCCAGGAGCGGGTCGCTGTGGTCGGCGGCGTTATCGACGATAAAGAACGGGCGTCTGTCCGGGAAAAGGCTTGCCGCGAAAAGCACATCGCCCACCAGAAGCGTAGCCCCTTCTTTGAGCATGAATACCGACCCCGCGCGATCTTCAACTAGTCGCCCGGCAAGTGTGTAGAGCAAGGTAGACATCCCGAAGCCCGCCGGACCGAGGATCACTCGCGTAGATGGCTTGCGGGAACTGCTGGTCGCGTAGTCCAGCAGCTCGTCATAGACTTCTTCCTCGATGTCGCGCTCGAAGACGTCATGTTGCGCTATAAGTCCCCAATTTGCCTTGTCTCCCTTGAGGAAGCGGGACAAATTCGACGCTTCGTTGATAGGCGCCTGATTGACGTAGGTCCATGATCTCAATAGCCTGGCGAGTGGTGCGGCGCTGGTCTTGAAGTGTTCTGAGAGGTCCGATGGAATCGACTTCTCGATCGGTTTCAGCAGGTCGATGCTGGTCGGCGCCGTCGCGAGGTCAAGACGGGCCGCCTCGACGAAGTGCCGCAAGTCGGTGTCTATGGTCGTGACGCCCATGCTGCGCAGTATCTCCTTGTCTATCGCAGGCGTGTGCGGCGCGATGCGGTAGGACATAGGGCGGGTGCCGGACGGCATCTCTGCGATGAGCTCGTTGACAATGAGTTTCCAATTGGGGTCGTTGTGGGAGTAGCCGATATACAGGATCGTCGATGTGAGCAGTTCCTTCTTCAGCAGGTCAAAGAGCATTCTCCGACGTTCGCGGAAGGTGCCGTAATCATTTTCCGTGATGACGACATGCGGTTCCTGAACGCTGAATAGGGCGCCATGGAGATGGTAGATGGGGACCTCAATCATCGGGTTTGGGGTCCCCACGTCTGCTGTGACGGTGACTACGACAGGGTTCTGAATCGTGTGCGCATTGAGCTCGTAGGCCCGTTCGATTCCGTTGTCATAATTGGTTGTGAAAATGGCCCTCCATGGTCGAGTGGAGAGCCAACACACGTCGTCGTTTGGGGAGATTTCTGTGAGCCGCTTCTGCAGGAATGCGTTGAGCTCTTTCCGCCCACGCTTACGGATCTCGACAACCTGCGAAATCTTGGTCAGATCGGTGCTCCCTTCGGCGTCGATTCCGAAGAAATCCGCCATTTCCGTAGCGAGCTGGGAGGCATCTGGGAGCTGTTCTCCGTCCTGATCCAAGAGCGAACCGCCAATTCCAGCCCCGACGAACAGCACACACTCCCCAGATTCCAGCGCCTGGCGGAGTTCAAAAGGCACATGCGAAATAGCGGAGGCAAAAGTGGGACCGGTTGACATCGTGAGTCGGATGGCACCTCCTACGATGGAATCTTAGCAGGCGCGCCAGCCTCCAAAAGCCATTTGCTTTCATGGAAGCTTGGCTGGTGCACCGCAGGCTGAACGCCCAGGGTTACGGGCGATCCGGAAATTACCCGTTCGCATGACGAATCAGTACCGGCGCCCATGTCACCGGGAGGGACTGACGATTTAGACAAGATTCCCAAACTGTGCTTTGAGGGCGAACGGTCGTGGAAACGCGGTTTGGCCTGTTGCCTCCAGTTGGAAAACCTCAGCGACGAGGTGGCTCCGCCCAGCGCCCACCATTCATCAAAATCTCATAGATGATGTTGTCATAATTGCGATGCCAGATCGTGAACACGTTGTCACCGATGCGGGCGGTCGAGATGTGCTGCTGCACCAGAGCGTCAATCCCTGCACTGTAGGTGCTCGCAAAGCAATCCCTATATGCGAACGCTGCCTGCGCAATATTGACCTCATCTATGGTGGGGGAAACGACCCTTTGCGTCCGCTCCACCTCGGGCAGTATATGCAGGCACGCGGTCGGGGACACGGGCAGCAGAACCTCGACGTTCGACCTCTGGAACCCGCCGCCGTGGTGCGCAGTACCAAGCGCGTCTCGCTGCCACGTTACGACAGGCGAATCCGATATGATGAACGGCCTGTCCGGTGTCGTGGCGAGTACGTTCCAGTCGCCTCGGTACATTGGCTCATCAAGGTTAGCCATTCCAAGTCGTATCCCAACCATGTACTGCTCCTGCTCTGCGTCCTGTGCTGACAGGCGTTCAAAGCGCTCCCTCGCCCTGTTCGCAACATCTTCCTTCGTGATCGGCGAGGAAACGCGAACCCCGCGACAGATCAAATCAATATTCCAGTTCGTCGCAACCGTCAGCAGCTGTGACTCATTGGAAAGGAACTTACTCATCGCCTGGCGTTTCACCTCTTGGACGTGTTTCGTGCCAGCACGACGGGACTTCGAACGCAGAAAGAGAAGTGTCACATACCGCGTAAGCTGAATGCGGCGCTCATCGGTGCGTATGAACGCGGGTCACCTTCTTCAATGAAGAGAGCGGGTTCGCCGTGCTCCGGGTAAAGGTCCCGGGGCAGCGGGACCAGGTGACGGTCCTTGGCTCCTTGCCGGCGGTGAGCGCCGGGGAGTGGCCGGGGTGCCTATACCCCGCTGTGCGGGGACCTTGAAAGAGGCGACCAAGACAGCCTCGCTCGCGATTTCGCACCAAACGCATATTGCGCTCACAAGTTTGAGCGCAATATGCATTGCGCAATCTCGCTTTTCATTGCGCTCAAAAGGTGCTATATTGCGCACAAATAGTTTATGCGCAACACCGAAAGGTCATTCAATGCCTAAGAACCGTACCAGGGATCGTGTAGGGGAGGGAGATATTGCGGCGATTATCGCCGCGGTACGGCAATATCCCAGTGGCGCCAAGCGCGAGAATATTGCGGCGGCGTTGACGCGAAAGCTGGCGCCGCGCACGCTGCAATTCTGGTTGAAAAAACTCGTCGAATCCGGGCGTCTCACGAGCGACGGTGTAAAACGGGCTGTGAAATACCACCTGCCGACGGCGGCGGCCGTGGCGCCGGGCACCACGATCCCGGAGGAAACGGCGCCCGTGATCCCGGTCTCGCGCGCCGGCGCCGCGATCCAGCGCCACCTCCTCCGGCCGGTCGAGGCCCGGATGCCCGTGGGCTACAACCGCGAATTCCTCGACAGTTACCGGCCGAATGTACGTTTCTATCTTTCCGCGGAGGAACGAGCGCGTTTGGCCTTGATCGGGACGCGGCATGTCGCGACGGAGGCTGCGGGCACATATGCCAAACAGATTCTCACGCGTCTTCTGATCGACCTCTCATGGAACTCAAGCCGCCTTGAGGGCAACACGTACTCGCTGCTCGATACCAAGCGCCTCATCGAATTCGGCGAGGAGGCTGCGGGCCGCGACCGCCTCGAAGCACAAATGGTCATGAACCACAAGGAGGCGATCGAGTTTTTGGTCAACGCCGCAGATGAAATCGGCTTCAACCGGTACACGATTCTCAATCTTCATGCCATTCTCGCCAATAACCTCTTGCCCGATGAAAGCGCCGCGGGGCGGTTGCGGCACATCGCCGTGGGCATCGAACGCTCGACCTTTGAACCTCTGGCTGTCCCGCAGCAGATCGAGGAGTATTTCGATCAGATCCTGGCAACGGCCGCGGCGATAGAAGATCCCTATGAGCAGTCGTTTTTCGTCATGGCGCAGTTGCCGTATCTCCAGCCTTTCGACGACGTCAATAAACGCGTATCGCGGCTTGCGGCCAACATTCCCTTCATCAAACGCAATCTCTCGCCACTGTCATTCACCGGCGTTCCAAGGAAGCTCTACAGCGAGGCTATGCTCGGGGTCTATGAGCTAAACGATGTCGCACTACTCAAGGACGTATTCATCTGGGCCTACGGCCGGTCGGCCGAACAGTACGCCGCAGTCCGGCAATCGCTCGGCGAACCCGATCCTTTCCGGTTCAAGCATCGAGCGGCCTTGCGCCAGGTCGTTGCCGATGTCGTGCGAGATCGCCTCGATCGCAAGGCGGCGGCCGCTTTTCTGGCCCGATGGACCGAAGAGAGAATCGCGCCCGATGAGCGCGAGCGTTTCCGGGAAATGGCCGAGGCCGACGTTCTCGGTCTCCATGAAGGCAACTTTGCCCGCTACCAGTTGAGGCCCGCCGAGTTTGCAGCCTGGCAGGAGATCTGGGCAGTCAAGACGGCGCGATGAGCGTCCCCGTGTGGAATTGACTCGACCGTTCTCGTGTCTATGGCAGCAGCCGCCGCGGATGAGGCTGCCGCCATTTCCAACCGTCAAGATTTGCGCATCACAAAGGACATTGCTCTGAGAATAGCTCCATCTACTCGGCAGCCAGAGCGGGCTACCCTGCCGGACAGATAACCAGAAAGAGCGGATTGTTTCCAAACGGCGTTATGATTACCAAGAAATGCTGAAAATTGAAAGAGCCAAATGGCATGGTACGTGTTCGCGCCACCCTATGTTTGATCCCGAAGCCGACGGGATTGGCGCCATCAAAGGAGGTTGCCCCCGCTGTCTGGAGCTGCTAGCCATTTTTGAGAGCCACCGGAACACCTTGCGCCTGATGCGCGCCTTTGCGCCTACCCAAACCACACGCACAGGACCATCCGTTCCCGGCCCAGACCAGCAGCAGGATCTGTTTGCTTCCCTTCCCTCCCCCGAGAACCGAAAAGCCTGACTCCGCACAACTCTCGACAAAACGAGCAGCGGGCGCAACAGTGGAAATGTGGACAGCAACGACAGCGACCGGAAACACCTCACCGCGCGAGGTTGAAAGACTGATCGAAGCTACCAGGGGGAGCCGGAACGAGCCCCGCGACCGCAGCCTGTTGCTGCCGATGTTCCGAGCATGGCGCCTCCGCGTCTCGGAAGGCTGCCAGATGAAACTACACCGAAAGCCGCATGTTTCACGTCGCCCGGCTGAAGGGCGGCCTGTCGACTACGCAGCCGTTGCGAGGCGGCGAGCTGCGGGCAGTCGGTGCGTGGCTCAAAGAGCGCGCCTGGCTGAATCCGGACGGCAGGATGTTCTTTGTCAGCGAGCAGCGGAGTCCGGCCGGAAACGATAGCGTGAACCACTTCGGGGAAGGGTAGCCACAATTTACAATCGGCTGGTCGCACCTGCGGAGATCTCCTACCATCCGTGCACAGACGCAGACGGAACCGCTGAGGGAGGGGTGTATCGAAAACAGTCCAGTCATGACGCTCTTGGCCAACGCAAAGGTGCTGGCACAGCAATATCGCGCCCTGACGGGCAAACCGCTGGGGATCACCGGGGAGGTCGCTGAATACGAAGCATCCAGAATCCTGGGAGTGGAGCTCACGCCAGCAAGACAGGCAGGTTACGACGCGGTTGAGACCATCAATGGCGTGGTGAAGCGATTACAGATCAAGGGCCGCTGTCTGCTCAAGGACTGCAAGCCAGGCCAAAGACTCGGTTCTATCGATGTGAAGAAGGATTTCGACGCGGTGCTCTTGGTGCTGCTCGACGAGAATTTCAACGCCACCTCCATTTATGAAGCAGATCGGGAGGACGTTCTTAGAGTTCTGGCCGAGCCCGGATCAAGATCAAGAAACGAACGAGGCGCATTGGGTGTGAGCAAGTTCAAATCCATTGCCCGGCTGCGGTGGCAGTGCTCATCCACGGGATAGCGGAAGGACGCACATGAAGTACCAACTTGATTTCAGCCCAAAGGCAAGCACCGTTTCTCCGCCGGTCACTGGAGCCTATATGAGCGGCACGGGTCCGCAGCTATTCGCGGCATGGCAGCCGAGCACATGGCCTGCCGCGTCAGCCTCTTCGCCAGGCGAGTTCATAGAATTGCTGAAACGAATCTTTGAAGATTCAATCCTGGGGGAGGTGCGTAACGTCATCGAAGACATCACTAAGAGCAACGGCACGCTTGCCTTTCGTGGCCATGTCGTTGCGATAGCGATGATGTGCGCCCTGGATGCAATTTCTTCCTACGGCTATCGGGGAAAGAAGAACGGCAAGTTCATCGCTAGTCATTTTCCTGACGAGTACCACCCCTATGCAGACCAGATCTATGAAGTCTTCCGCCTCAGCCTGGTTCATAGCTGGAATCTGTTCGAGGCATCGATATATGCCGACAACAGCCCCATCAGGCTGGAGGGAGGCACCCTCGCTTTCGGGCTCCTCAACTTCTTTGACGCACTGGTGGCGGGCACGGAGGATTTTCTGAATTGCCTTCCTGCGGGTGGCGATCTGCTCACCAACGCCATCAGCCGGTACGAGGAGCTTCGTGCGACCGCGAAACCGTAAGGACAAATATGACGCTCGACGAAATAGTCAACGACTATATCCGCACTCAGCGCCCTTATACGGGCAAGGAGATGATGGACTTTGCGAATGAGCCTAGTCCTTCGGCGGCCATTCGCAGGGCCGCGCTCTGTGAAACGAATAGCGGGAAACGCCACGACCATCAGAGGCGGATTCCAAAATGGCTCCTTGAACAGGTTGAGACAAAACTTCAAGCCATCCGATGGAAGCTCTCCAGCGCGGCCGACTTCGACGCGCTGCACCGCCTAGTAGAGGAAGAAATAGGCGACATGAAGGGAATCGGCGCGCTCACGGTCTATGACATCTCTCATCGCATCGGCGCTTACTTCGGCAGAGCGCCGGAGCGCGTGTACCTGCATGCCGGAGTGAGGGTCGGCGCGCGGGTACTTGGCATCGGCGGCGATTCTTTTGACCCGAAGATCTTGCCCAAACCGTTCGCTCGCCTGGCACCATCGGAAATCGAAGACTGTCTCTGCATATACAAAGACGAACTCCTGGGCGGTGCGAGCGACAATTTCCGTCGCAGCTCAGGTTGCGCTGTTCCAAGACGGCCACGCTGCTGATTCCTCGACTACCAGATCAATCTTTGCGTTCTTGTTTCCAAAATCTTTCTTCTGTTGTGAGGCACATGGTTTCCCATTCCTCTTTGCAGTCATATCGGCCGACTACGGGTCGGCAAGGGTCAACCTATGCTAACGCCCGGGAAAAAACGTTTCCCGGGCATTGGCTCCTCCTGGAAGAATTCTTACTCGTTCATTCGGGATCGTTACCTCGGCTATCAGGGTTTGGCGCCAGAACTCTGAACGGCTACGGTAGGCTGACTGGCCATCAGCCGATCCCGTCTGGCTGCGGCACACGGGGGCTGTATCGGCCGGTTCCGGTGTACGAGAGGTGTGCCGGAGCTTGGAAATCGCACTGCTGGACATTCCATGGTCGATTTGATCGCTGGCCCCGTTCTGCTGAGAGGTATCGGAATGACTAAACACTGGCCGACTCCCAAGGAACAAATCTTGTTCCTTTACATCCTGTCTAGCCAAGGCCAGTTGCACGCTTATCGGGACTAATCTGTCCTCGAGCAGCACAGCGAACCCGGTGCACGCCGCCTCAAGGGCCAGCCAGCGTTCAAGCGGCCCTGATCCGATAATGGCGACAGTGTGCATTGGGAGTTTCTACTTTAGGGGAACCAGACGGTGGCCACGCAAGAAAATGCAGAGCAATGGTGGTTGAGGTGATCAGACCAGCAAACAATTCTATTCATCCTCTAGCTTCTCGATGTCGAGCCCGTCCGCTCTACCAGTTATCGAGCAGTATTTTCTGTGGAAGAAACCATAGGCCAGATTCACCTGTTCCATGTATTGGTGGATTTGGTTCGCCAGTTTATATTCGGGCGTCTCTATCTTCACGATCTCCTCACCTAAGATGTTTCTTATCTCATCGCAGTCAATTGCAAATGAGTGGTCCTTGTAACCGTAGACTAGCTGTTGAGCGACCTTGGCCGCCTTTTCATCTGAAAGCCCATCCCTCTTAAGCAGCCTTTGAGCGTAATGAGTTGCGGACTCCGACACCCGCTCGTAGAGCCCAAGGTGCTGAATACTGAGGCTGTTCTGCAGATAGGTGGCGAGCATGGCGGCAGACCCTGGGTGCTTTTCGCAAATACCCGCGATGTAATCAAGGGCCGTGCCCAGACCCAATGCGGGCAGATTTCGGAACTGAGGATCGACGGGCCCCAACTCGCTCATCATGCCCATGTGGATTTCTCTTGCGCCGAGTGCAATCAGGGTTCCAGCCGACTTCGCTCTTCTCGGCACCGAAACCACAAATCCAAGTTCACTTGACGTCTTTAAGTACCGACTGATTAGATATGCCGGAACGGGGGAGCCACCTTTGGTATGCAAGAGAAGGAATATCGGTTTCTCTTTGTTCCGAAAATCACTGCTAGCCGCAGCGTAGAGCGCGTTAGAGGTACTTTCCGAGATCGACGACTGCTCGTTATAGAGGAATAAATAGTCGTATTTGGAAGCGATTTCGGACTTATCGATGAAACTCTGGATGTCCTCCGCAATCCGCAGAAAGGCCACTTTTAAGGCATTCGAGCCTAAATGAGCAATTGCCGCAATGATGTGTGGAGGAGGCGGGGTCTGTTGCGGGATGTCGTTGGACGGTGTCGCTGGTGGCGCTCCGCTCTCAGGCGCGCCGTGTGTCGCGGGAGCCTCGGAATCATCCACTGGCGCTATCGAATCGGGATCATCGTCGGTTGCAGTCATTGCCACCATCCGTCCAATCTCTGCCAGCTACCTACACCTAAGGGCACTGCGGCAATGAAAGAAGATTGTTCGTCCACCGTCCATCAGCATGGGTTTGCAAGTAAGGCGCTCGCCCATCTGTTGGGTGCACCACACCCACATAAGCCTTTTTGCCACTCGCAGGGTCGATGACGTAGAACGTATTCGTCTTCGCCTCTATGCTTCTGATTACAGCTTCTCGCGGCCATTTCCAACCAACTCCACCGATTTGCGTAATGTGCTCATGCGAACTGAGCACGTCCGGTTTTGTGATGCAAGTGACCTGTACGTCCGCCATGATCTCTCCGAAAACCGACCTTTAGAATACCAGACGTGGGCCACCCGTTCATTGTAGGAACAAGCGCTTCGGGAGGTGCCCGGGCCCTTTTGGAAATCAAGTGAATTTCGGGAATAGATCCGGGGAAAATGCCACGAGGGACTGGGGGATGGGCGGTGCGGCAGGATCGAAGTCACGCCCCGATATCCTGTCGTTGTGGCTCCTGACTTCATCACATTCGATGCCAAGCTCGACAGTCTCCTGAATTGGAAAAGAGGCCTTTCCGAGGACATGCTGAATGGCATCGGAGATCTGTCCACTGCTGAGTTCTCTGACCTTCAGAACGTGGATGGTGCCAGTGCCTTCGCATAAGAGCGATGGAATTGAAATTCGCCTTTGATTTGCAGGGGCGTCACCAATTCGAAGTCTGAGAGCTTGGCGCCCTTTTCGGCGAGCGGCTTCGCCTGACCCGATTCTCTGGCATTCATTGTAGAAGGACGAGAAAGGATAGATCTCTGCGGGCTTATCACTGTCTGAATGGTCTCACCCACAGAAGGCTCGAATTCGGTCTTGTCACATGCTGGTATGCTGATCCGGCATCAGGCAACCCTGGCCGCTTGATTTCGGGCTTTGCGAAGCTGTGGCGCGGCCGGTGTGCGAAAGGTGTGCCGGAAAAGTGGAGGGCCGCTCTGGCGGAAAGCGGTCGGGAAGGTTGCCGTGCCCATCCTACCATTGCCGAACAGAATTACCAGACAATACGTCCGGGACGGGCACACATCTGACAGCGGAACAATCGGCCCTCGGTTCAGAACTGGCTGCATTTAAACGGGGATATGATTGGCTATAGATGCTGAAAATTGAAAGATCGAGATGGCACGGTAAGTGTTCGCGCCATCCCATGTTTGACCCGGAATCCGACGGAATCGGCGCCATCAAGGGCGGCTGTCCCCGCTGCCTGGAGTTGCAGGCCATTTTTGAGAGTCACCAACACACCTTGCGTCTGATGCGTGCCTTTGCGCCCATCCAGACTCAGCATGCAGGGTCATCAGATCCAGGCCCTGACCGCCAGCAGGATCTGTTCGCTTCCGTTCACTCCCTTGAAAGCCGCCGTCCCTGACTCCCGGTCCAATTCAACACTCGACAAGTCAATCCACCTTGTCAATGCCAATCGGGCTCGGTTGGTTTTCACAAGGGTTTCGTGGTGATCCCGTTTTACCCGCGGCCTCGGACTGGGATTACTTCCGCATTCCGCCATCCGCACGGACCCGTCGCAGGCGGGAATGCCCTGATCTAAATCGGCATCCAGATTCTCCGAGCAATCGTCATTGCCAAGTTCTCCCGTCAAGGATAGAGCGAGAAATATCTAACCTCAAAACAGATTCAGTTGTGATGTTCGAGCTGACCTGGCATGCAAAGCTTTGTCATCGAAGACCGTCCTGCCTCCGATCGATGCAGAAATTGTGCGTTCATGCTCAATCGCCGCATCGAAGTCCGCAATCGGCTCACGTTGTTCTTCCACTTCACGGGTCAGCCGATCCAATCGCCGGAAGCCCTCAAGCTTCTCGGTGTGTCCAAGTCGAGTTGCTTCGAGACACCGCCGAAGGACAGCGAGCGACTCGTCGTAGATCTTGAGCGGCACCGGGAAAGGGTGGCCGTCTTTGCCGCCGTGCGCGAACGAAAAACGCGCCGGATCGGAAAACCTGCTGGGCGCTCCGTGCACGACCTCCGCGATCAGGGCCAGGGACTGCAACGTTCGTGGTCCGAGCCCCTCTACAAGGAGTAAAGAGGCGAAGTCCCTGAGGTCCTTCTCGTGTGCCACAGCCAGCACCGCGCCCAATCTCTTTAGGTCAACGTCTTCGGCGCGAACATCATGGTGCGTCGGCATAGCGAGCTTGCGAGCGTCACTCAAGGCTCCTTCGACAGGTCCTTGCGCAATTGCGAGCAAGGCATCTTGTGCCCGTCCGGCACGGGCGTCCACCAGATTGAGAATCTCCCCCAGCGGCTTGCCCACGATGGCTGTATGCGGCTCAGATACAAAATCTCGAACTGTGGCAGAATGCCAGTGATATCGCCTAGCCAGGTGATTCTCTGGATTCATTCCCTGCTGCACGACTGCCCATTCCCCTGATTTCGTGATTGCAAAGGAATGGAGGTAGAGTTGAAAGCCATCCGCAATCGCGTTATTGTCCACGCGCGCCGTGAGTCGACTCGTGCGTGCCAGCGCATCGCCATCGAGTCCGGTCTTCAACGAAAAGGCGCGCAGTTCGTCAGGCGTGCGAATCGAGTGCCTTCCGCGTCCTCCGCAGAACATCAAGCCAAGTTCCGAGAACCGTGGATTCATACCGCGCTTCAGTGCGCCCAAAACCGACGTTGTGATGCCGGACGAGTGCCAGTCCATACCCATCACAGCGCCGTATGCCTGAAACCAGAATGGATCACTCAATCGCGTGAGGAAGCCGGATTGCCCGTAGTCCAGAATGACCTGCTCGGCGATGGCGGTCCCAAACTCTGTCATTCGAGTTGCCAGCCATTGAGGAACGCGTCCTCCGTGGAGTGGAAGATCGGCCGTGCCGGAGCGTTTCATTGGTTCTGAGACCTCACCAACTTCCATTTTCGCCCTTTATTCGCTTAGAATCAAATCGCGGCAAGATGCACATTCCGACTCCATCTGATCGAAGGGCTTCTTATCTATGGCAGCGGAGGAGTTCTCAGTCAAACTGAATCTAACGGATGGTTCTACGGCCAGGAAGATTGTCCACGTGGATATGGACGCCTTTTATGCCTCCGTAGAGCAGCGAGACGACTCAGCGTTGCGCGGAAAACCAGTCGTAGTCGCCTGGACGGGCAAGCGGTCCGTTGTCTGCGCCGCCTCCTATGAGGCGAGGCGATTCGGCGTACATTCCGCATTGCCGGTGGTGACGGCGGAGCGGATGTGTCCCAATGCAATCTTTGTACCTCCGGACTTCGCTCGATATAAAGCCGTCTCACTAGCGGTCCGCGAGATCTTTCAGCGGCACACTGACCTGATCGAACCACTCTCTCTCGACGAAGCGTACCTGGATGTGACCCAAAACAAGATGCAGCTTCCAACTGCGACGCGTGTCGCGAAGATGATTCGTGAGCAAATTCGTGAGGAGCTTAACCTAACGGCCTCCGCTGGCGTGGCGCCGAACAAGTTTTTGGCGAAGATCGCGTCCGATTGGAAGAAGCCCAATGGTCTGTTCGTCATTCAACCTCACGAGGTACAGAGTTTTCTGCTGCCGTTGCCGGTGGGGCGCATCCCCGGGGTTGGACATGTAACCGAGGCACGCATGAAAACAGTCGGGATTACAACAGTTGGCGACGTTTATGCGATGGAGATATCGCTCCTTGAGCACCACTTCGGCAAGTACGGCCATCGTTTGTACGAACTGGCGCGCGGCATCGACTACAATCCCGTCGTGCCGAATCGGCCGAGCAAATCCATCTCCGCAGAAGATACCTTTGATAGAGATATTCCGTTGGCAGAGACAGAGCCACAGGTACGCAACCTTGCAGAGAAGGTCTGGGCCGCATCGCACCAAAATGCCCGGAAGGCGCGCACCGTTGTATTAAAGCTGAAGACGAAGGAGTTCAACACGCTGACTCGCAGTCTCACTCCGCTCGTGATGCCCGCTTCACTCGAAGAGTTCACAATTGTCGCACTCTCATTGCGCGAAAGAGTGGACCTCAGCCCCGGGCAACTCTTCCGCCTTGTCGGTGTCGGCCTGAGCAATTTTCAAGTGGACGCAGAATCGAATTCGCCGTTCTTGGAAGAAATTGCAACCGAAGGGGTCGCTGCCGTTTTGGCATCTAGCGAATGAACTATGACCAGGAAAAGGCCGCTTTCATCCGGAGAGGCACCCGTGTTAGTTGCTGCAACCGCATGGATTATGGCGAATCTTGTAGAGCGCGCCAACCCACGGTCGCATTGTTCTGGATGCGGATTCGAAGCCTTTCGAACAGAGGGTAGTTCATGGATCGTCAATTTCTTTCCTGCGGACCGGCACAGGCAAGGTATCGACAAAATAGTCTCATTTGTCGAGACGGTTCCACGCTCTGGTCATCGATCAACTGAAACTCCGTTGCCGCAGGGAGGAACTTCAGCAAATCGGTGATGCCAGGACAGCGGAACTACCCCGCGTTGAGAGCGACCTACGTCTGAAGAGTTTACAACTCCTCGCTTTTGTCCGCTATCGTGAGCTTGAACTGCCACCCCTCAAAGCTCATTAACATATGGCCGAACTGGTCCCAGCTGATCTCGCGGCCATCGATGACGAGCAGCGGGAGGTTACCGTCCTGGCCTTCGTCCGATTCGATCCGGCCACGCACAATCCTTTGATCCGAAATCTGGAGGCCGCAGTTGCCGTTCTCGAGATGTTTTACCGACAAGGCCCGGCGCATCTTCTCGACCAATCGCCCAAACAGAACGAATGGATCTTCCCCGGCATCCCCAATGATCTGAAAAAGATAACCGGCCGGATCCCCATCGCGAAGCTCAAACGCATCGAGCGCGATGCCGGTCACCAGCAACCGGGTGCGAAAATGGAACTCGTGAATTTCTCCGTTGCAATCACTTATTCCGATCGATTCGAACGCGGCGTGCTCAAAGCCTTCCATCCCGGCTGCCTTCGCCACCTCGGTATTGAAGCATCGGCCGCAGAGCTGGCGGTATCCCTTTTCGATTGAACCGAGGTGAACGATATCGTAGCCTGGCCTGTTCTGGCCACAATCGTCGCAACGGATCTCCTGGCACGATGTTGACGCGGCAGTATCCATGATGAGCGAGGATAGCAGAGAGTCCGGCAGAGACAATTAATGGACTGGCGTGGCAGATGTAGAGGCCGTCACAGAATGAAAGGTCCGACTGCGGAAACGCGGTGGGCGTAGGTTTCGCAGGAAGCATCGAACTGGCAAGGCATCCACTTCTCCTCGCGTTTGCCAGGAACAAGCATGTCCACCATGGGCGTTGTCGACTGCATAAAACCCTCAAAGCCGTCTATGGCAAAGGCTCGACCAGAGTGGGATCATTGTTCCGAATATTCCCGACTCTGGCACTGACGGGCCACGCCGCCATGTCCTCCGCCGGATACGGCCTGAGCAGATCTACTGGCAGGTGCGACGGCTCCCCTGGCCCCATCCATCGTTCGTAATCCCTGGGGGCGAGGATCACCGGCATTCGTGTGTGTATCGACTCCATGAGTTCGTTTGGGTCCGTGGTGATGACGGTATAAGTATCCAGTGTCTGCCCTGTCGTCTTGTCCTTCCAGGAATCCCACAAGCCAGCGAAAGCAAGAAGTGACCGATCCTTCATCGCAATTGCGTACGGCTGCTTCGTCTTCGCGTCCAGCTTCTTCCACTCATAGAACCAGTCGGCGGGTACCAGACAGCGCCGGCGTTTCATGGGTTCTCGATAGGCTGGACTGGTGGTGATGGTCTCCGCTTTGGCATTGATGGTATTGAACGCCATCTTGCCGTCCTTCGACCAGAACGGAACCAGTCCCCAACGCATGATGGTCAGTTCCCTTTCTCCAGTGTCGGGACTGAGCCTGACGACCGGCTGCAGAGACTGCGGAGCAACGTTATAGGACGGCGCAAAGCAGGAGTCATCAAACACGTTCGTATCGTGGGCTTGCATCCACTCAGCAATAAACTGCTTGTCTGCTCGTCTTCCGTATCGTCCGCACATGCAAATCAGCCTACCTCATCACCCGGTCCAAAATCATCCTCGCCAGAGAGACGCTGTCAGCGACAGCCGATGTCAAGCATGCGTAGAATGCGTAGTCCATCGCTCGAAGGGAACGGAACGAGATTGACGATGCCGATTACAAGGTTGCACAGTGCGACCTGACCCCCGATCCGAGGCAGAAACACGAGCGGCAATACCAGGCACAAGTTCAACAAGGGCCCGGCGGCGGAGATTAAGACCTCATCCCGGCGGCGGCGGGCGGGCGCACGCCGGGTGTACGCACCACCCAAGCAGAGCCCGAATTCACGCACCGGTACACCGAGGGCGGTCGCGGCCAGCATGTGCCCTTCCTCATGCAATAGAAGGCTTCCCACCATCAAGGCCCCAGCGGGTAGGCCAAGCCGCCAGCCGAGGCCGCAGATGTAGATACTTATGAAGGCACAGAGGGCGGGGATAATCCAGCCTGATCGGTGCATACGAAACGTGATTCTATGTTTGAACACGGCGCACGCTCACACTTGAAAGTGATGGGCACTCTCAGCTCATCGTGTATGAGCGTATGAAGGTGCGCTTTTGAAACACAATGGCAGGAGAGCAAAAAATGCAGGCCGGCCCATTTTTCTACTTTCTGTTGTTGGGAATCTTCGCGCGAATCCGCGTAAACTGAGAATCGTCGGAGAGATGGCCGAGTGGTTGATGGCTCCAGTCTTGAAAACTGACATACCTGCAAGGCTATCGAGAGTTCTAATCTCTCTCTCCGCCATTCCCTGCCCTGCTTTGAGAGTCAATGCGCGGCGCTCGCCGACGTCACTTCCCTTCCCTCTTTGGGGCGCGCTGACTTGATCTTCGCGAACCGATGATTGGCGGTAATCCTGGCCGTGCATCTCGACTTCCCTGCACATCTCCACCAAACGGAGCCGCAGCCGTTCACCAATACGGTTGCCAAGGGTCTGTGCCCAACAGGCACCAACGCGGATAAGATGCGTTTCAGCCTGCAGCAGTCGTCTTCCAAGGCATAGACTTCGACCAGCATGAACGATCCCTCCCCACAACCCAGAACCCCTTCTGAAGAGATCGCCGGACTCGTGGAGCGGGTCACCTTCTTCAATGAAGAGAGCGGGTTCGCCGTACTTCGGGTAAAGGTCCGAGGCCAGCGGGACCTGGTGACGGTCCTCGGCTCCTTGCCGGCGGTGAGCGCCGGGGAGTGGCTGACCGCCGCAGGCTGGTGGGTCCGGGACAAGGAGCACGGTCTCCAGTTCAAGGCCAGGGTCCTGAAAGCCGTCCCTCCAACCACGCGCGAGGGTGTTGAACGGTACCTGGCCGGCGGCTTCGTGAAAGGGGTTGGCCCCGTCCTGGCCAAGAAGCTGGTCGGACACTTCGGCGCGGAAGTGCTCGGAGTGATTGGCAACAACCCCGCCGACTTGGAGTCCGTGGACGGGATCGGGCCAAAACGCCGGGAACGGATCGCCAATGCCTGGCAGGAGGGGATGCAGATCCGTGAGATCATGCTTTTCCTGCACAGCCACGGGGTCAGTACCGGGCGGGCGGTCCGAATCTACAAGACGTACGGGAATCTGGCCATTCAAACGGTGCGGGAGAACCCTTACACCCTGGCGAGGGAGATACACGGTATCGGCTTCGCCACGGCGGATCAGATCGCCCAAAGCGTCGGAATTCCCAAGGACTCGCAGAACCGGGCTCGGGCTGGGATCGACCACGTCCTCCTAGGGGCGACCTCCGAGGGGCATTGTGCCCTGCCGCTGGAGAAACTGAAGGCGGCGGCCGTAAAGCTGCTGGAAGTGCCGGTGGAGACGATCGAGCAGGCCGTGTCGCAGATGCTGACCGGCGGCCTCCTCCTGCTGGTGGAGATCGACGGCGAACCGCTGATCTTTCTGCCTCACCTGAGGAAGGCGGAGGACGGCATTGCGAGGAAGATCAAACGGTTGGCCGCGGCCGGGATTGCCTACCCAAAGATCGACTTTGAAAGGGCGGTCGCCTGGTGCGAGAAGAAGACCGGCAAGACGCTCGCTCCCAGCCAGCGCGAGGCGCTGAAGACTGCGCTGACCAGCCGGGCCGTCATCATTACCGGTGGTCCCGGCGTGGGTAAAACGACGCTAGTGAACTCGATCCTCCTGATCCTCCGGGCCAAGAAAGTGAAATGTCTTCTGTGTGCTCCCACCGGTAGGGCCGCGAAGCGGCTCACCGAAACGACCGGGATGACAGCGAAGACGATTCACCGTCTGTTGGAAGTCGATCCGGCCACGGGAAGGTTCTCGCGGAACGAAGACAAGCCGCTGGACTGCGACCTGCTGGTCGTCGATGAGACTTCGATGGTGGACGTGCTCCTGATGTACGCCCTGCTCCGCGCCCTTCCGGTGACTTCCGGACTGATCATGGTCGGCGACGTCGATCAGCTTCCCTCCGTTGGACCGGGGAACGCCTTGCGCGACCTGATCGACAGCAGTGTGGTACCCGTAGTTCGCCTGACCGAAGTGTTCCGGCAAGCCGCCAGCAGCAAGATCATTACCAGCGCCCACCTCATCCGCCAGGGGAAGATGCCGGAGCTGCGGACAGCGGAGTCCGGCACGGACTTCTACTTCATCGAGCGGGATACGCCCGAGGAGATCGCCGCGACCCTGGTAAGGCTGGTTCAGGACAGAATCCCGAAGGGGCATCGGCTCGACCCGATCCGCGACATTCAGGTCCTGTGCCCGATGAATCGGGGATCGATCGGCGTCCGCGAGTTGAACACCGTGCTCCAGGGGGCTCTGAACCCTGTCCGGCCAGGTGAGCCCGCCGTGGAGCGATTTGGATGGCGGTTCCAGGTCCGCGACAAAGTCATCCAGACGAAGAACGACTACAAGAAGGAAGTGTTCAACGGCGACATCGGCGCCATCGAGATGATCGATCCGGTTGAGCAGGAACTCTCGATCCGGTTCGACGACAGGCTGGTGACGTACGACTTTGGGGAGCTGGATGAGGTCTCATTGGCCTACGCGGTGACCATCCACAAGTCGCAGGGCTCGGAGTTCCCCGCGGTGGTCATGCCGGTGGCCATGCAGCACTACATGCTGCTCCAGCGCAACCTGATCTACACGGGAATCACCCGCGCCAAGCAACTGCTCGTAGTTGTCGGCCAGAAGAAGGCCATGGGCCTGGCTGTCAGGAACGACCAATCGCGCAAGAGGTACTCCGGGCTCCTGGGGAGCTTGAAGGAATCCAGCCTGTAGTTCTGAGGCTGCCTGACGGTATGAATGGCCCAGGCCGGCAGTGGAGACGTGCTGCATGCTCGCCGACGGACTATTCTGGACGTTCAGGTTCGAGACCCTGCATGCATGACGATCCACAACTCGACCGAGCCCGGCAACTGCGAATGCGCTACGCCGAACGCAAGCTCCGGGAGGCACAATCTCGACAGGCACGGACTGAGCGAAGCATCGTTTACTGGTCCCGGATACTCGCCGACCTCAGACATGAGAGAACCCGTGCCATTCAGCCGCCGCTTTGGCCCGAAGACGAGACCAAAGCGGCAGACTGAGCTGACTTTGTTCGACGCCGGACGAAGGCCCCATTGTAAGGTGGCTCGCTACTTCGCTTCAGCAGCCTTCTTCGCCGCCCAGCGTTTTTTGACGGCCTCGGCGATCCGCTTTCGCCCCTCTGGAGAGAGGTGCCTCTTCTTCTTTTTCGCTGGCTTCGCGGCGGCCGGTGCAACTACCGCTGCCTTCTTGGGTGCAGCGGCCACCTTCTTGGGTCTGCCTGGTGCCTTCTTCGCCGCAGGCTTGGCGACGCCGCCCAGCAGTGTACGTGCCTGCTGCAACTGGGCAATTTCGTGATCGATGCTTGCCAGAATGTCTGAGATTGCCATGTGTTCTCCCTGATCGAGTCAGGCGGCTGGTCCACGCCGCGTTGGGGTTGTCATAACGCCGTGCAGGATCAGCTACTTGCTCCATGAACACGATATGCAATTGTTGGCTCTTTTGCAAACAACAAGACGCGGCTTTGGACCAAAGAGAAAATCATCGTTCAGTGGACGATGATGGTCCGTAAACACTAATGACGCAAGGGTTTGAACAATAGTCCCAGGCAACGAATCGGCTGTTGCGGGAATTCTGAGACGCTGCCGGCCGCGCGCCGCGGTCACTTCCCTTCCCTCTTCGATCAGGCGCGTTTGTTTTGCTCCTGGCGCCCCGCAAATTGGCGGAAGTCCTGGCCTTGCATCTCGATCACTCTGCACATCTCGATCAGACGGGACCGCATACGTTCGCCAATCCGATCACCGAGCGTTTCGGCGCGGAGGCCTCCTTCTCCAGGGGCTAACGCGGGATAGTTGGTGGTGATGATGGTTGTTCGCATGTTGTTATAGCGGCTGTTGATCATCAGAGAGACCGTGTCCCATACCCACTCACTCGGTCGAATGGCGCCGAGGTCGTCCAGTACAAGAACCTCCGCGTTCATGACTGGGTTCAGTAGTTCCAGTTCGGTGGCTGTTACCTGAGAGTTGTAGGTGTTCTGAATCTGCCTCAGAAGTTCGCGATAATCGCAAAACAGACATTGGGCACCGCGTTCGGCGATCAGAACCTTGAGCGCGCCGACAGCCAAGTGGGTCTTCCCTGTTCCGATCGTTCCGACGAGAAGAATTCCCCGGGTTTCCAACGGATAGTTTGTAGCAAAGCCACGTACCTGTACCTGGGCCGCTAACAAGGAGCGGTCCGCACCGGGGTAGGCAGCGTCGTAGTTGTCGAGGGTGCAGTGCTCGTACCTGGTGGGTATGCCTGCGCGTCGCAAAGCGACGGTGACACGTTTTTCACTCTGGCATTGGCAGGCTTTCGAGGCGAAGTCGCCGCCGGGCAGAGTTGTCTTTACGAAGCCAACGCCATCGCACAGTTGGCATTCTATTTCCCGAATAGGTCGCGTTGCGCGTGTGTCTTGCACCAGTCCTCAAAGGATGGCAATGCCATCTGTTCGCGAACCTCTTTCGCCAAGACCTGCCGCGCTACGACCGGGCGCTGTGCGAGAGATATCCGTATGAAATACTTGTCGCTCTTGGACCTTTGGTCGACAATTTCGGCGATCTTACGGTCGAGTTCGGGGCCGGGATAAAGTACGGCCAATTCGTCGTCGACTTTCTGTGCGCGCCAGGTGTCGAACTCAAGTTCGAGGTCTACAAGGTACTGTCGTTGTTCAGCGTCTCGACGTCGTGCTGCCTCGCTGATGCGCCGCTTTCTGGAGGTGACAAAATCCGCTGGTATTGGCACGTCGTCCCGAAGGTAGTAAATCAGCAGGCCGGCGGGGTTCTGGATGCGACCGTTTTTGTCCGCCGTCGCCTGAGAGGACACATACTCCACAACGTCCAGAATATTGCCAGCATCGTATTCCTTGACGAGTTGTTGTGCTTTATGCGGAGCAATGCCAAACGTCAGAAGTTCGGCCAGCGCCTGTTCTGCCTCCATGCTCAGGCCTTTGTCTGTATCGGCATCGTCCGTTGGCGTGGAGGTGCTGGCGAGAGCTTGCACATCCCGGGTTACAGGCTGGAGCTTCGGCGTTGAGAGGGAGAGGCTGCGGAGTATGTCCTCTCCCGGCCAGAGCATGACCTTGTAGCCGATCTTGGAGGACATTAGCTGGATATCCCAACGAGACAGATAGCGGACCGAGATTAGTTCATCAAGCGCCCTCCCGATGGAGAGTTTTATCCTGGAGGGCTGCTGGTAGGCCTGGATCCCGAGGAGGACGCAGAGCTGTTGATAATCTTTTTCAACGGCGTGGCCATTGCTGGATGCAAACCACCAATGCAATAGGCCGAAGATTGCCTTGGCAATTGGCCGCCTCAACTTCTTGTAGGGCGCAAAATCTTCGACGTAGACGTAAGTAGCGTTGAGATTATCGAGCAACCAGCTCGCGAGGGTCACTTCGTATTCGTCTGAACGGCCGGTACCCGATTGCTTGCCAACACGCTGGAATGTTTCAAACACATGGATGAGTTTGTCGGCGTAGCGTTTTGTCCGAGCAAAGAAGATTACCTGCCTGGAGGTGATCGTAGTGACCGCCATACGCTCGCCCCACTCTTTGATGTCCTCGTAATTGGAGCCTGCGGTGGCAATGCCGAGTTCCTTGAGCAGGCGATACGCCGTGAAGCGGATCGGATTAGTAATGCAACCGAAGCGGAGACGCTGTTCATCAGCGATCTTCAGGAAGGCCATGAACTTGTCCCTGTCGGCAGTAGACGGTAGTCCGCGTGTGCCCTCAAACTCTATGGCCGCAACAATGCGTTTGCCGTCACGGGTGATGGTTGTTTCGATGCGGCGCTTGGTAGGGGGAGTACCTTTGCGTTTCTCGTCAGCTGCGAAAAAGCCGATTTGGAGAAGGTTCCGTTCGAAACGAATGGAATCAACATCAGCAAACGGGAGAATGTCGGATTGAGTGGTGATAACGGGTGTTGAGCTGGACATGCTGTGCCTGTTGATGATGATGAAGGATGGAATCCATAGAGACAAGAGTAAAAACAAATAAAAGCATATAGGATATTGCAACCGACAGTAAATAAAGGTGATAGAGGTAGTTTTGTACAACCCCGGTTCGATGTTTTTACAACAGGAGTTCGATGACAGTACAACGGCGGTTCGAAGAGGATACAACAGGGGTTCGCGGTCAGTACAACACGGATTCGAGGTTCCTTACAACCGGAGTTCGACGTTGGTACAACGCGGGTTCGAGTCAGTGTAACGCAGCTTTGGGTGTATGTGCGGCGGGTCCTGGAGCGTAATGCGTAGATAAAACAGGAGTTAGATTTAACGACCTCCAGGGTGTCGACCATCCAACGGAGAGAATGGGCGGATAGGAGCCGACGGCGTGAATATGGGGGTGCTGCAGATGTTGTGCGGATCGCTGCCGCAGAGGGCTATCACACGGCTGGCGTGAAATGGAACGTCTTCATCGGGAATATTTGCGGTGTTGTTGGTTGCAGCATTAGGGCAGGTTCGTAGCGAGGGCGGTGAAGGTGGCCGTAGAAGACACGTAGAATCAATGGGATAGAGACGTTGTTGCCAGTGAAGTACGGGGTAGCGAGGAATGCGGTGTGAAAGGAGGTATTTGGTGGAGTAATGTGCGTGGAATGTGATAGATAGCGGGTATCGTACAACAGAGGTTCGACTTGGCGATAAAGAGAGCAGAAGGATATCGAACCTCAGTTGTAAGGGGAGAGACAAAGATCGTGGAATCAGCAAAATAGTGGTGGGCGTACAACGCAGGTTCGATAACGGCCGGATGAGTGAGGGGAGGAATATCGAACCCCGGTTGTACGAATAGGTGTAACTGTTGTTGAATCAGCAACACAGGATGCTCCGTACAACGCGGGTTCGATATCCTGAGGTTGAGGGAAGCGTGGATATCGAACCCCAGTTGTACGGGTTGCATAAGTGCCGTGGAATAAGAAGGGTAGGAGATGCTGTACAACGCAGGTTCGATATTATTTGCGGATTTACTGCAATGTGAGATATGGAGAGGCGCGACGGTGGAAAAAGGCGATTGCACCTACTTCCCTTCCCTGTTGGCTGAGGAGAGTCGGCCGTCTGGCACTGCTCAAGTTGAGCCGATGAATTCTCAGTCACGCCCAAGCGAGTGAGAGACCAGGCTCTTCCGCTGTTTGTGGTGCGGGGCGTTAGCGGTTTCGTCTTGGATCTTGTTCGCGGAGCGTCTTGATGACGTCCACGAAGTCGGAATTGGATTTGAGTAGAACCAGAGCCGCGCGCATGATGTGACTTTCGCTCGGCCGGATAGCGTGTTGAGTGCGGAGAAAGATGTCAAGCTCGCTGAGCTTTTCCTGTTCGGCGGGATCGATATAGACATTGATCTTCCGGGCTCTTACGGCGGTTTTGGAGGGGCGAGCCGGGGCCGCTGGAGCGGTGACTCGATGGGAAATAGGAGTCGGCGGGATGGCGCCGGCGTTGGTTTCTGCACGTGCTGCGGGTATGGAGGAAACCGGGGGCGCGGAATGGTCAATGACAGGAGGCGGAGGGGGGTCTGGTTGCGAGCTCACTGGAGTATGCGGTTGAGGAGCGGCTGCAACCTGATCTTTGAGTCCTTGAAGCGGGTCGAATTTTCGAATGGTGGCCACGTTATACCTCTGCATATTCCTGATTTTGATTTTTGGGACTGATGGTCGGTTGGTAGCCGAGGGTGAGGATTTCAGATACAAGGTTAGCAACCTGGAGTTGTGCAGGCACATCGAGGCAGGCCCAACCACCGGTGAGGAAATGGGCGAAGACCTGGCGGTCCTGGAGTTGGTTGGTTAATGCCGGGATAGGGATTTGAAGGACTTTGAAGGCCTCCTCGAGCGTCCGAGCTACAAGAGTTCCCTTTTTCACTTTGTTGATGAGGACTCGGGTGATTGCTTTGGGATTGGCTTGTATGGCGAAGTCGGCTGCGTCTTTCGCTTCCCACAGATCTGCCGCGTTGGGGGTTGTCATTACAAGTACGACATTGGCGTGGCGGAGTGCGGTCGTGGTGCTCAAGTGCGCGAGATTAGGCGGGGTGTCGTAGAGGATGAAGTCGTATTGCTTATTTGTTTCTGCCAGTTCCCTGCCGGCAATCTTTGAACTGCGCGAGCTCGTTCCTTGGTCGTCCCAGTCGTGAATGGCTACGCGTTTGCCAGTTTGACGGAGTGCTTCGGCAATCAAAAGAGAGGCGGTGCTCTTCCCTACCCCTCCCTTGCGGGCGATTACGCAAATGTTCATGGCTACTCCTCGCGGAGCTTCCCGCGCAGTTCCAATATACCTCAAAACGGTAGAAACGTGCCACGTCATCAATGCAAAAACGTGACGACTCAAAAGAGTATAACGCTGACGCGTTGACGTGGTTACACGTTGGTGGGGTGATGCTGTGAAGACGTGACAGCGCATGGAGGTAGAACAGTAAAACGGTGGAAGCGTAACAAGGTGAAGCGTTAGTGCTGTCATGCGGTGATGACGTTCTAACGAAAAGGGGTATAACGCTGGAAGGGTAAGAGCGTGGTAGCGTTCTGGGGTGGCACGCTGTAAGGGTGATAACGCATAGCGGTATCACGGTAGAACGCTACAAACGCCTAAACGTCATGCCGTGGAGAGGTAACACTGTGACACCGTGAGACGATACCGCGTTATCACGCTAAGACGCTAACACGGGAACACGTCTCTACGGTGACAGCGTTATAACGTACAACGCTATAACTGTAACACGTTGAAACAGTGTTACGTTTATGCGTTGCAGTATCTCATTCTTAATAAATGCTTTAGACCCTAACAGCGGATGTGATGACACCGCAGCTGCTCCAGCACTTTGCCCAGGTCCCCGATGTTTTCCTATGCGCGGCAATCGATCCGTGGAGCCAGAAGCGCATGGCCGAGTTCTTGAAGGAAGTCCCCGAAGCGTTCCAATTCTATCGGGAGGCTCCCAGAACCGAGGATAACGCCCTGGAAAGGGAACTGGCCCCTCCTGATTCCATGGCAGGATGTTCGCGTAATGAGCACGCAGTTTTTGGGTGCGGCCTTGTCGCGTCTCCTCAATTGCGTAGCCACGGGCTCGCCCATGGGCAAGACTCTTCTTCGGCTGACCTGGAGTTGGCTCCAAAAGGCCAAAGCTTGATATCAGCAGGCTGCCTCAGATCTGTATATTGCGACATTCAGGGGCCACAACCGGCCTGAAACCCTCGCCGCCGAGGACTCCTCGGCGCACTGCCCCGCTGGTCCCGAAGGCTCTGAATACCGACTCGGCCGTTCTGGAGCGCCAGAGCAGCAAGTAGAGGGTCGCCATAATTCCGCTGGCCCCTCCCGGTCATTGCGAACCAAGCAGCCGCCAGCGCATTACGAGGGATACCAGGCCCGCCATACTCGCGGCGCCGGATGAGCGTCAGGAGCAGGTCAAGGGCCCGTCGTAACGGGGAAGGGGAGATGCCGAGTTGGGCGGACTTCTCCTCAGCCATTACGGCTTCTTGGGCACTTGGGTTGGCTCCCAGGGCCGGCCTCGATCAGTCTCCTGAGCGAGGCCCGCGGCGAAGGCGGCAAAGTATCCCGCTGTGGACTGGGCCACCCCCATCACCTGCTCCAGCAGGTCTTCGAGCAATGTGAGGGAGATCGTCATCCGCCTGGGCCGAGATGCGGATGCCGGCCGGAAGGGGGGAGATGGAGCGGCGAGCCGGCGGAGGAGAAACGGTCGCCCGGGGGCTTCACCCCGGGGGCCACAAGGGTCCCGATGACCCGGGACTCGTGCTCGATTTGCGCCACGCATCCACACAGCCCCGCCGTAGGGCAGATCGCCTGCGCGGCTCCATATTAGTACAATTACGCCTATTACTAACGTTCGCGCTAACGCCACTAATTACGCGGTGCGACAGCAGCTGATCAACAAGGGCATGGTATGGAGCCACCGCCATGGCGAGACGGCTTTCACCGTGCCCTTGTTCAACGGGTAGTGTCCTAAGACTGCGTTGACGGCCGTTCGGCAGTCTACATCTTGGTTGGAAGTGCTGAATGAGCGCTCCTAGAACCTCGGCGTTAAATAAAAGGTAGGATCGCAATCGCGCTCCCGACTCCGCTATCCTGTCGGTGAACCAAGGAGACCGGCATGGCGGAACTATGCTTCATTAAGAAGGACTCAAGCCCTCCCGTCTGCGGCGTTCACAATGTGCGTCTCATAATGAAGCAACTTCCCGATGAATTGATTGCTTCAGCGTATAAGGGTTTCACGTTCTTTGTCTGCCCCGTGAGCGGTGCAGTGCTTAATGACGAAGCAACGCACAAATAGGACACAACCCGGTGTCGCCATCACACCTTCGGTGATCTGCGCACCCGGCGATGAAGAGATTCTCAGGAGGCACGGCGTAGAGAGCGTCAGTTGGGAAGACCTTCTGATTTCCGGTCCGGCGCAAGGGTCGAGCACCGCTGGTGGAGGAGCCCCCAGAGAAGGGAACTGAAGGGTAGATCGAAGCCAAGCGGTGGCCCACCTTGGGGCCCCGAGCCGGAGAACATCGAGCCGGGGCGATCCCAGACGACCACCTCTCACTAGCCGCAAAGCAGGTCAATTCCCGAGCGCTCCTCATCTCCACGCCCGAAGGGGCACAGATTCATCTTGTCGCTCCCTCTACCAGGAGGCCGGGGCGTAAAACCCCGCTCTGGCCCGCTTTCAAAGGGTAAAGTCAGCCTTGAGCAAGTTGGCTACGGGCTGTACCTACCGGCCTCCAACCGTTAGCTGTCCATATGCTATTCCGCGAAAGAACTCTGCTCTCTCGCCTCAGCTGGCTATGACTTGCGGGGCTTCGTACAACAGGGCTTCGATATCGGGGTATTCGGGTTTATCGTGGATGGACTTTGTGCGAATCGGAGCAAAATCCTCCTCCTGATGCAGCAAAAGGATGCCCTTGCGGGCTAGTTCTAGGAGCGCCAAGAACAGGGCTGCACGCGCTCTGTCGCTAGGCTGAACCTGGAACCACTCCTCGGTTGAGACAGCGGAGCGGGCCGGGATCGAGGCAAGTCTCACACCGATCCAGCGTACCAGTTCCTCAACGGTTACATTGTCCCCCTCTGTCTCTTCAAACGACCGGGCGGCGCGGGCAGCCTCCAAGGCCCGGCCCGCGGCTTCAAGTACGTCCTGGACTGTGGGGGCCTCGTCGCCCGCAAGTTCCAGCACCGCCTCGCCGTGCCCAGCCGGGGCGCCGGCGCTCCCCGGGCGCGCTCTCCCTCCTCGATCGCGCAGGAACTCGGTGGCAGCCCGGAGGGTTTCATGGTCGAGAACTGCGCGCCGCAGCTCCTCGTGCGGCTTTGGCCGCTGGTCATCTCCGGCCGGAAGCAGGCTCCGCGATTTGAGCAGCACCAGCCAGGAGGCGACTTCGACGAACTCGCCACCCAGCTCGGCATCGAGATCCCGGGCCGTTCTGACATAGGCCAGAAACTGACTGGTGATCTCAAGGACCGGAAGCGCGTCGATCGGATACTCGTGGCGCCGGATGAGAGCCAGGAGCAGGTCGAAGGGCCCGTCGTAGCGGGGAAGGGAGATGCCGAGTTGGGCGGAGTTCTCCTCGGCCATTACGGCTCCTTGAATCCTTGCGGCGCCAGGGCCGGCTCCTGAGCCTGGCCTCCATCGAAATCGAGTCCCGCGGCAAATCCCGAAAAATCTCCCGCCGCGGACTGGGCCAGGCCCA
>Ga0307377_10001158_pt1 | contig 34577 bp, 31 predicted proteins | sample TR3MG_FD_202535 | JGI IMG/M metagenome (GOLD analysis project Ga0307377, IMG submission 202535) | Soil microbial communities from Risofladan, Vaasa, Finland - TR-3 | ecosystem: Environmental > Terrestrial > Soil > Coastal area > Acid sulfate soil | place: Finland: Risofladan, Vaasa | collected... | reverse complement strand
TGATGCCGAGGTAGGGGTTCGGGCTGAACCGGCCAAAGATCTGGACCAGCCAGTAGCCGATCATGGTGATGCCGGCGGCCGTGGTAATGGCTCCGCCAAGAAGGCTTATGGGGTTGTTTCCAAAGAACAGCGCCGGGCGCACCCAGCTCTCACGGAATTTTTGAAACACAGGCACCTTTTCCTCCGCAATCAACGAACAGCCCGCCGGGGAGAGCGAGGGGGCGAGAGCCGGGTACCGAAGGGCCAGGTTTCAGATGCCGGCCAATCAGGAGGCCGACACGTTCGTTACGTGGCTTCGGTCGAGTCTATCGCGCTTTCGCTTCGGGGCGGGCGTTATCGTGCATCCCGGTTTGATTGTACTGCTTACTTCAGGGTACGGAAGTAGGTGACCACTTCCTTGACTTGCTCCGCGGAGAGTCCGGCGATCGGCTTCATCTTGCCTTTGCCGTCCTTGACGACTGCGGTCATCTCGGCCACGGTCAGCTTCTTCACTGCTGGATCGGAGGCTGCCTTGATGCCCATCATCTTGGCCATTCCAGGGCTGGGGGTGCCGGTGGCGCCATGGCACATCTGGCACTTGGCTTTATAGACGGCTTCGCCGGATTCGGCAAAGGCAACAGCGCCGGCCAGGGAAACTGCCACGGCGAGGACCAACGCAGTACGAAACTTTTTGGTCATGGTGAAACTCCTTTGGTGATTTGCGGCCTGTACGCGCGGTGCTGCGCCTGCCGGTTGAGTTGTGGTTGGCAACCGCTCAACTGCCCATGGATTGCGGCGGTAGTGGCGGCGGGGATTGCAACAAAAATCATCTTATCCGAATCGACGCACTTCAATTATGTATTCGAGATTGCGCCGATGACTATTTAATTTCTTACTTAGCAAAGGTGCGGAAGTAGACCACAGCTTCCTTGATCTGCGCGTCGGTCAGCTTTCCCTTGTAGGCCGGCATCTTGCCGGCGCCGTTGGTGGTAATGGCAATCATCTTTGCTTCGCTGGAGCTCTTCACCGACGGATCGGCGGCTGGCTTGACGCCCATCGCCTTGGCGATGCCAGGGCTTGGAACGCCAGCAGTGCCATGACAGCTTTGGCACTTGGCTTTATAGGTCGCTTCTCCCGACTGGGCGAAGCCCACGGCACCGGCCAGAAGAATAGCGGCGGCCAGCGTCACCTGAAATCGAATCGTCTTGCTCATGGTATGACTCCTGAATGACTGTTGCGGCCAGTGATGTTGCAGGCCCTACCGGCCGAGGATGGCTTCGTTCGAGAGAAGCGTTCTACACCCTGCCTTTACATCTCGCCGGAACCGAATTATGTAGTTCCGGTTTGTCCGGAGAAAAAGGTCGGGCCGCCGAACTTCTTCGCACGGCCCGCTCCGTTGATCCTTGAAAAATCCAATTTCGATCAGAACTCGTAGTGCACTCCGAGGGTTACGTTGTTTGCGTGGAATGTACGCGGCGCGGTCAACCCGGAAGTTGGTTCGGTCAGGCCGGTCGGATACGCGAGCGAAGTGCAAGGAACCACTGCCGAGGTCATGGTTGTCGAAGTGCTGCAGTACTGCGAACCGGAGGGGCCACCTTCTCCGTAGCCGTAGTAGTTGTATTCAGCCTTCCAGATCAATCCGGGACGAGCTGTCCAGGCGATGTTCACAAAGGGAGACTGATACTTCGAGACCAGCGACCCGTTCACATCGCGGGCATCGTTGAAGAAGCGAGTACCGTTCACATCGCTGATGCGATAGCCGACGTTTGAGTGAATCTTGGCGTTGGGCGACATGGTGACAGCCACCGATGCCGATTGCGTGGGAGCGTCCATGAAGTCCCTTCCAAACCAGGACGCGAGGACAGTCGTCGAGCCTCTTGCGTAGATGCCTGGGCATGGAGTGGCAGTCGCGCTGGCGACAGCGCCAGGCAACGTAGGCGTTGCGCCGTTGCTGTAGCAGATATTGGACGCTGAATAGACATCGCTGTAGGCGTAGTTGAGATTTAAGCCGTAGTGTTCGTTCGGCATCAGGTCCGCGCCGACGCCGATCACGCGGCTGTAATCCACATGATTGATTGGACCTTCATATGGAGTGCCGCCTGCCACAACTTCCTGGGCGTTGTTGGTGTTGTCGTGCCGTTCGCGATCGCTGAAGGCTCCATTGAACGAAGCCCAGCTCTTTGGCCGGAAGCGCGTATGCACCCGGTACTGCTTGGTTTGCCGCGGACCAATGGGGGTGAGCGTGTTATCAGCGTAGAGGATTTCAACCGACCCGTTGATGTCCCAGTTGCTGGTGGGCCGCAAGGCAGCATTGAAGATGCCGCCCGTTTCATTGATGGTTAACTCGCCGCTGACCGGGTCTGTCTCTTGAAGCTCGCCCTTGTGCGGTACACCCTGACCGATGTTGCGCGTGCCGTAGCGGTAGGTGAGCGAGAATCTGGCGCGGGAGGTGGCATCCCAGGCCGCAGTCAGGTTATTGACCGTGAAGCCCTGCCCGTAGAAGTTGGACGTCAACGTGCCGTTGACGCCGTGTGGAAGCGTGCCGGGAGACGCCGTGAGCGGCCCGATGTAGTTGATGGTCTGATTGGGCGCAGCGGGGGTGGATAGATTGACTGGTGTCGGCACGAGAGAATAGCCTGCTTCCTTGGTACTCGAGAAGCTGACCTGATCGGCAAGGCTGAATGTTTGTGTCGCCTGCCAGACAAACCCGAAGTCGCCTGTCAAGACCGCCCGGTTTACCTTCGCATAGCCGCCTGTCCATGTGATAGAGCGAATTGCTCCGCTCAAACCCTGAGCATTTTCGTAATAGTTCGGAAGACGCGAATCGCCGAGGGTATAACGAACATCGCCATTGATCGAAAAGTTTTGGATGCTGTTGCTCTGCAACCGAATCGTCGATGTGGGAAGGGTGGTGCGCGTCGGCAGCGTACGAGTGTAGCTGGTAACGACGGCGCATGCCGGATTGATGATGGGCTTGCCGCCACTCGGGTTCGCCGTAAGGATGGTGTTCACGCTGGAACTAGTGTAGGCGCTGCCCATGCTGGTCGTATTGCAGGCAGAGATCCCGTAAGGCGTCTGGCTATCCCAGTTACCGAGATAGGCTGGCGTTCCGTCAGCTTCCTGCGCCAGGAAGCCATTGGGATCCAGGGTGAAGAAAGAATCGGCCTTGTAACGGTTGATCTCTTCTTCGAAGGTAAGCTTCGTGCCCTTTGCCGGCTTCCAATCAACGGCAGCGCGATAATTGTCGTTGCCGTTGCGCTGATACTGTTGCAGCAGGGCGTCGTACTTCATGATCGTGTAGCTCGGACTCAGACTCGGTCCCTCGAACGTGCTGTGGGAGTAGCCAAACCTGAAGGTTACCCTGGCGAGCGGAAAGAGCGTGAGGTCGACATCCGTCATGCGCCGCACCGTGTTGAACATGACCGGCGAATTGTTCACCTGCGGCCACGGCAGGCTGGTGGTGGTGGTGTTTGAAGGCCCGATGGGGATCGACAACCCGGTGGTGATATTGGGATTGCCGAGCAGATCGTAATCGAAATATTGGCGATCACGGCGGAACAGGCCCGAGAAGTCGTAGAGCTTGCCCTTGGAGAAGTCCAATTTTGTGAAGTTGGTTGGATCGCCGCCGTAGCCGCTGCTTATCGCGGAGAGGTTGTCGAAGAGAGTATCCTTCTTGCCGGGCAAGGCGTGCATCTCGACCGTCTGGTTCAGCATGCGCGGGCCGGAATGCATGTTCACCATGGTGTTGTACATGGCGCCGCTTCCCGACAGCCCGACCATGTGCCCGCCCATATCGACGGTCTGGTGAATGGAGTATCCGTCGGGGATAACTGTAATTGGAGCCGGTGTGGCAATCTGCGGACCCGTCACTGGGGTTTGCGCGCCGGCTACGCCGGTCAACGTCACTAAAATGGCGATCCCAATGCCTCCAGCGATGCGCTGGATCATTGCGGAAGATGGCTGTTGATTAGACAGCCGAGAAAACCAGCCGATCTTTTTCATATGAAGCCTCACTTGAAAAACGTTGCTCATATCGAAATCCTGCACCTGGGTGCGAATTTTGTACCGGGACCGGACCGCGCAGCCCGAAGAGTGCGGCGGACGCGGCCGGGCCCCATACCCCTTACCTGATAAACGCCTGGCTCAAGTTCGAGCCATGGATCATGGTGTGGCAGCTGATACAGGGCTGCGACGTCACTGAGCCTTGACCCTGTCCGTGCACCGTTGCCGCGCCAACCGGGCTATGGCACTGGTTGCACAGCGTGGCGATGGTCGGCATGTTGAGCAGCCGCGCATTCTGCGATCCATGCGGAGTGTGGCAGGCCATGCATCCTTCAGACCTGACAGGAGTGTGCTCGAACACAAATGGCCCGCGTACATCTGTATGGCACTTGGTGCAGATCATGTTCTGGTCGGCCGTCGAGCGCAGGTTGTTGTTCTCGAAGGTGCCGTGCACGTCATGGCAGTCGCTGCATTTGACCAAGCCTTCCTCCACCTTGTGGTGGAAGGGCATTCCGAACGCCGGTTTCACGTCGGAGTGGCACTGGAAGCAGAGCGTGGGTTGCGAGGCCTTCAGCAATTTTGGTTGCGTACTGGCGTGGACACTGTGGCAGCTGATGCAGCCGACATTGGCCTTGGCGTGCGGAGAACGCAGAAAGTTAGGGTGAGTCCCCGCATGGCAGCTCAGGCACTTTTCATCCACTTCCTTGGTCGAGTGCTTCGCGGGATTGAAAATCTTAGTCACGTCGCCACCGCCTTCGACGTGGGCCTTGCCGGCGCCGTGGCAGTTCTCGCAGGTTACCCCGTTACTGCCGTGCAACTCGGCCATCTTGGCGTGGGGGTTGTCGGCAAATTTCTTGCTGACCTCTTCATGGCAGGTGGCACAAGTTTCCGAGCCCACAAAGTCCGACGAGACCGTGGCCTTGGACTGGGTGTCAGCCGTTTTCCCCTTAGGAGCCGGGGCGCCCATCGCAGTGGCGCACAGCAGGCTCGCGCCCAGCATGAACATCAAACAAGCTCGCAGTCCCAGGTTCTTCCCCGGGGCCGCACCAATCGACAGTTGCGCTACAGGCCTATCTTTATGCATGAAAAATACCGCCTTGGTTGCTCTCATTGCATCTCCCGGAACAATTGTTCCAGCGTTTCTGTTGTCGCATACGGCAGTTCCCTCTTGAGGAGCGCCGGCGCGGCAACTGGTTCCCAGGACCAAACTCTTACGGAAGCTGCTCTTGTGTGGAGCATCACTCCATGGGTTGGAGATTACGTTCTTGTCATGTAAGCGAGCGGTGACGTTCGTCACACCCTGTAAACCGAGTCGTTTCATAGTGAATTTCCTATCTGGGAGCAATCTGAATTTCTGGTGGTAGCGGGATCCCCCAAGTTACGAGAAACGCCCGTCGCTGTTGCCGCGTGGCGACTTAAATCGCGCGAATATTTCAGATCCACGGGCAAAAGCTTTTGCATTTTAGCAGCCTCGTGGCTTGGCAAATGTACCAAATTGACCAGGTTTCCCGATCGTACGGGCTGAGCGGCGGTTTGGGAGCTTTCTTCGGGTTCCGCGCCGCTCGCAACACCATTTGCATCCTGATCTGCGGTGACAGGGATGACGCAGTTTCGCTCTCGCGGATTTGCCGGGGGCATTGGCGGCGCACTTGCATAGGCGTGAGGTCCATCACATCCATTATTGATACGGGTGCGGCAGACTTCGGATAGAGAAGAAGCCTATTTACCGTAGGTTCGGGGCCTGTTTTAGAATAACCGTTGCCATTTCAGCGAGATACGGAACTCATGAGACAGCGGAGGCAGGCGGGCCGGATCTGGATCGGGTAGGGCAAGACCATGGCGAACTGTCAGATTTCGGCCGATACACAGACGCGACAACGGCACATTGCCCGGCAGGTTCCGGCTGGTTGTGCGGCCTGTTCGAATCGCCGACCCGGCTGGTTCTGCTCGCTTGGCACTGCGGTTCTGGCGGATCTGGAGCTGGCGACCAGCACGATCACGCTGCCGGCGCAGGCGTCGCTCTTCAGCCAGGGGGAAGATGCGCGCTGCCTTTACCTGATCTGCAGCGGCTACCTGAAGCTGACGACCGGCGGCCCGAACGACAAGCAGATGATTGTGCGGGTTGCGGGTCCGGGCTCGATGCTGGGGCTGTACGCGGTTCTGTCGCATGGGCTTTATGAAGTTTCGGCCGAGTCGCTGACCAGTGCTCAGTTGCGCCCTGTGGAGCGGGGCCGCTTCCTCAACTTTCTGCGCAGCCACAAAGAGGCGCAAATGCGCGCCGTGCAGTGCATCTGCCAGGAGTACCGGTTTGCGCTGCAGGATGCTTGCCGCATTGCGCTTTCAGAGACCGTGGCGGCGCGGCTGGGAAGGCTTCTGCTCGAATTGGCTCATCAGATTGGCGAACACCTGGTTGGCGAGAATGCAGGCCCGGGCGAATTTCGCTTCCCGCTGCTGCTGACCCATGAGGAGATGGCTTCGATGACGTGCACGACGCGCGAGACCGTCACCCGCACGTTGGGCCAGTTCCGCAAGGATGGCTGGATCTCGATCGAGGACTCGCTAGTGACTCTGCATCACCCGGACAGGTTGCAGGCACTGATGTAGGGTGTAGCATCGGGCCCCCAAGGTGCTCCCCTGAACGATGCCGTGCGCCCAAACAACGGCGATTCGCGGCGTTATCATGTTAGCTAGGAGTACATGCCACACATGACCCGTTTTTCTGCTTGTTTTTCTGCTCTGCTCTTCTCCTGCTGCGTTGCAATCGTCCAGATTCCTGCTTTTGGACAGGCGACTTCTCCGATTCCTCCTGCTGTCACTTCCACGCAAAGCCCGGAGATTGCCCAGTTTCAGAAGATCGAGGACTCCTGGGCCGATGCGATAAACCGGCACGACCAGTATGGGCTTGAACTGGTGCTATCGCCACTGTTTCTGGATGTCGCGGCAAACGGCGACATCACCACCCGCAATCAACAGGTTGCCCAGGCAATCAGCAGCGACGACAAGACTCTGTATCTGACGCATAAAGTGATTACCGTGCGCATGCTGGGCGACATTGCGGTGGCCAACGGCACCTACACGCTGCATCACAAGGTGAACTCGGCAGAAGTGGACGAAAAGGGCGTGTTTACGCACGTCTTCGAGCGCCTGCGCGGGGGTTGGGTCTGCGTGAACTCGCAACGGACGGCACTGCCGGAGGAATCGAACGGCAAGCAAAAGAAGCCGTCGAACACCGAGTCTCCGTTTCATATCCCATTGTTCGGCAGAAGCGATAAGAACAATTAGAGGGGTAACTGGCGGAGATCGCGTCAGGTGCGCGCTGGCTAGCTCGCCAAACGCCTGGCCTGCTGCGTCTTGATAGACACATGGACTAATCCGAGCGCAGCCGGCGTGACGCCGGGGATGCGGCTGGCCTGACCGATGGTGACGGGGCGCACGCGTTCCAGGGTTTCGCGCATTTCGCGCGAGAGGCCGCTGATGGCGCTGTACTCCAGCCATTCGGGAATGGAGACGGCCTCTGCGGCCTTGAGCTTGGCAATCGACTTTTTCTGCTGGTCGATGTAGCCGGCGAACTTGATCTCAGTTTCGACGGCGCGAATTTCATTGCGGAGCACGGCGGTTCCAACTTCGGCATGCTGCTGGGGATTGCGATCGAGAGCGGCAGTCACCTCGGCAAGTTGCGGGTCAGCGGCGAGAGTATCGCGCAGAGCAGTCAAGATGGGTTCGATGGTGACTTCGGGACGCTTGAGCAGTTGCGCCCAAGTGAGGCCCGCGGTTGCCGTCAGCTCGCGGAGGCCAGCTGCATTGAGCCGCTCGGGGTCCGCTTTTCCGTTTACGAGCAACCTCTCCAGCGCGACCATGCGGGCCTGCTTGCGCTCGTATTCGGCCCAGGCCTCGTCGCCGATGAGGCCGAGCTTGCGGCCATAGGGCGTGAGCCTGCGGTCGGCGTTGTCGATGCGCAGATGCAGGCGAAACTCAGCGCGCGAGGTGAACATGCGGTAGGGCTCGTTCGTTCCCTTTGAAATCAGGTCGTCGATGAGGATGCCCGTGTAGCCTTCGCTGCGGTCCATGGTGAAGGGCGGCTGGCCCTTGAGCCAGAGGGCGGCGTTGATGCCGGCCATGATTCCCTGGCATGCGGCCTCTTCATAGCCGCTGGTTCCGTTGATCTGGCCGGCGAGATAGAGCCCCTGCATCGACTTGACGCGGAGAGTGCGGTCCAGCTCGGTTGCGTCTACGCTGTCGTATTCAATGGCGTAGCCGGGGCGCAGCATCTCGGCCTGATCGAGACCGGGGATGGAGTGCACGATCTGCCACTGCACCTCCATGGGCAGCGAGGTGGACATGCCGTTGACATAGACCTCGTGGGTGTTCAGGCCTTCGGGCTCCAGAAAAAACTGATGCTGGGTCTTGTCGGGAAACTTGACGATCTTGTCTTCGATGGATGGGCAATAGCGCGGGCCGATGCCTTCGATGCGGCCCGAGTACATGGCCGAGCGGTGCACGTTTTCGCGGATGATGCGCAGCGTGTCCGGCGTGGTGAAGGCGATGTGGCAGGAGACCTGCGGCTGGAGGATTTTTTTGGTGCGGAAGCTGAAGGGGGTCGGGTCGGCGTCGCCGGGCTGCTCTTCGAAGGCTTCCCAGTGGATGGTGCGGCCGTCGAGACGCGGGGGCGTACCGGTCTTGAGGCGGCAGGTGCGCAGGCCCAGGGCGCGCAGTGCTTCGCCGAGCAGAACAGAGGCGGGTTCGCCGCTGCGGCCGGCTGGATAACGCTCTTCGCCGCAGTGGATGAGGCCGTTCAAAAACGTGCCGGTGGTAATGATGGTGGCTCCGGCCAGCAGGCGGCGGCCATCGCGGAGTTTGAGGCCGAGGACACGGCGGCGGAGTCGAACGGGACGGGGCAGCTCTTCGGAGTCCTGAAAGACCTCTGCGGAATCCAGAAAGACTTCGTCGGGCTCGGGGGCGCCTTCTTCGAGGATCAGGTCCACAACCTCTGCCTGGCGGATGTGGAGGTCCGACTGCGCTTCGAGGACTTCGCGCATTTTTACGCGGTAGAGCTGCTTGTCGCACTGGGCGCGTGGGCTCCAGACGGCGGGACCGCGCGAGGTGTTGAGCAGGCGGAATTGGATGCCGACGGCATCGGCCACTTCGCCCATGATGCCGCCTAGGGCGTCGACCTCGCGCACCAGGTGGCCCTTGGCCACGCCGCCGATGGCTGGATTGCAGCTCATCTGCGCGATCAGGTCGAGGTTCATGGTGATGAGGGCGGTCTTGAGGCCCATGCGCGCGGCGGCCATTGCGGCTTCGCACCCCGCGTGCCCGGCGCCGACCACGGCTACGTCATATTGTTCGGTAAAAGCCATCTTTTATCTATTTTACGGATTCCTGCGTCGCGGCGGGGAATAAAGGGGGTTCGACTGGCTTTTCCTCGCTTGGAACACCCCCGATGTGTGCGGGATTGAAGGTGTAAAAACCTAGTCCCTTACGCAACGTGCAGTTCGAGGATGATGGCGGCGCCGCTGGGTTCGAGATTGACGGCAGAGGCACGGCCTTCCTGGTCGCGGAGGATCGTGGCACAGAGGCTGAGGCCGAGGCCGGCGGTCTCTCCGATGCCCTGCGCGGGGGTGAAGGGGTCGAAGGCGCGTTCAGGGTTGAGGAACCATGGCCCGGAGTGAGCCACCTTGATCCAGACCTGCTTTCCTTCGCTAGTTGCCTCCATGCGGATGGATTTGGGTTCCTCGCTCCGAGACGCAGATTCCCGATTCTCGACGGCGGCGATGGAATACTGCAGGCAATGCAACACTGCCTGACGCAATTGCTGGGCGCTGCACATGGCTCTGGGCAGGGATGGAGCGACGCTGAGCCGGAAGTCGATGGAGCGTTGCAGCAGCTCGGAACGATGGAGCTGCTCCATATCGGTAAGCAACTCCGCGATGGAAATGGCGGCGCGCTCGTCGCTCGGCGTGCGCGCGATGCGCGAAAGGCTCTCCAGGGTGGACCGCATGCGGCGGGCTTCGGTAAGGATGGACTCGACAGCTTTGCGCTCCACGGCATGGTGCGGAACGGTCTGTTCGAGCAGAGAGGCATATCCCAGAACCACCGTCAGCGGGTTGTTCAAATGGTGGGTGACGTTGGCGGCCAGCTGGCCCAAACCTGCGAATCTCTCCGAATCGATGAGCTTTTCAAACAGCCGGGTCTGGCTGCGGGTGGCTTGTAACCGGGCGGCGAGCATCTCGATGGGCAGAAGGTCGTCGGCGCGCAGCGGGTCGTCGGACTGGTTTGCGGAGATTCGCTGCAAGGGGCGCATCGCAGCCAGCAGCAAGGCGCCCTCGGTGATTTCCCGTCCATTCATGGGGACGGCGAGGGCCTGGGTGAACCGGAGCCGTTTCAGATCGTCGCCGGGCCAGAGCCAGGGCGTCAGGTCGAGGCTGAGCGTGTGGCTTTGCTCGACTGCAGACGGAGCCGAGCCGGTGGCGAGAAAGCCCGAGGGTGGGATGCGCGAGGCCAGGTGGCCGAGGGCCGTGGCCGTGGCCTCGTCGAGTCCGGCGGAACCAGCGAGCCGGTAGCGACCCCCCGTCTCCAGCAGGAGCGCGGCCTGAGCAAAGCGGCTATGCGCGACCACAACGCTGCATATGTCTGCGCCCTGACGGTCGAAGTCCTCAATGCGGCGGCGGGCGAGGATGAGTTTGGTATAGGCTTCCAACTCGCGGCGCGCTCTGCGCTCACGTTCCTGGGCAGCTTTGTTGATGTCCAGCTGGTCCTCAAGGGCCAACAGGATCATGCCCATGGCCGCCCCGACCTTGCCCAGCACGACAATGTGAATGATGTTGAGATGCAAGGCCGGGTTGAGGCCGATGGCGGGAAGAATCTCAACAGAGGAGAACGACCAGGCCACAAAGCCCGTGACGCCGAGCAGCACCCCCGGAGAGAAACGCTTGAAGACGAAGACCAGCAACAATGCGGTCATCAAGAGGTTGGAGCTCTCGGCAAAGGAGAGCGCCCAGCTTGCCCCGGCCAGAAAGCACGCCGCAAGAGTGAGGCTGCCCATGACGGCACAAAGCGAGACCCCGAGCCAACCAGGCATCCGCCCCTGGGCCGCGCCCCAGAACAGAGCAATCACGAAGGAGATGGCACCCAGAGCGGGTATGAGATAGACGAGAGGCCCACTGGGCGATTGGCCCTGAAAGGCCACAAGGAAGACAAACGAAGCGAGTACAAGCGGAATGGTGTAGGGAATGACGTACAGGACGCGCCACGGACCGATACGCAGGCGGGACGGGGCCAGCGAGGCGATAAAGAGTGCTGAACCGATGAGCATGCAGGTATTGCCGGCCGCCGCCATCCAGAAATGGACCTGTGGAGCAAAGCTCCACGGCCACTGGATGTAGCGGAGAGTCATGGAAGCGAGGGCAAAAAGGAAACCGAGAAGCCAGAGCAGCGTCCGCGTGTCGCGGAAACGCCGATACAGGTACCCGAAGGCGGGCAGCAGGAGTGCGCTGAGCGCGAGCGCGGGAGCGTGGTAATAATCCTGCATGAAGGCCTGAATCTCCTCTCGCCCCCCGATGAGGGAACGGCAAGACGGCTTGACTTTACTTGACTCTATCCGGCAGGAGCCCGCTATGATTCCCAGAAGCAGCGTGAGCGCGACCTGCGGCTTGCACGTCGGCCGCACTGACGCTCGATTTCCCGATCTTTATATTGAAACGTCTCGAAGGCTCAGTCCATGCGTCTAAAGTTGCAGCGGGGCGGGCACTGTGCCGGAGAGTGCAGTGACTGCGAGCAAACGCAAGTAAAGGGATGAGGAGCATACCCAGGTTGAGAAGCCGATGGTGGATCGTGATGTTGGCAATGGCCGGGTGCGCGCTGGCCGTGGTGGCACAAAGCAACGACAGCTTTACGCCGATGCCGCTCGATGCAGGATTTGGGCATATGGATATCTCCGCGCCAGCCATTGCGCCGGAGCAGATTATCAAGCAGTTTGCCGCCAAGGAGAGTGAGTTTCAGGAGGCTCTGAACCACTACACCTATCGCCGCTACGCCCGCGTCCAGACGCTGGACGACGACAATAAAGTGGACGGCGAGTGGTACGAGGTGGACGACGTGATCTTTGACCCCACCGGCAGGCGCACGGAGAAAGTGGTGTACGCGCCGGGTAGCACTTTGCAGCGGGTAATGATGTCACCCTCTGACCTGCAGGACATCTCGCACGGCTATCCGTTTGTTTTGACCACCGAGGACATTCCCCAGTACGACGTGAAGTACGTGGGCCGGCAAAAGGTGGACGAGTTGGATTGCTACGTCTTCTCGGTGAGCCCCAAGGTGATCGAGAAAAAGAAGCGCTATTTTGACGGCCGCATCTGGGTGGACGCGACGGATCTGCAGATCGTTGTTACCGACGGGCGCATGGTGCCGGACGACACGAAAAAGGGCCAGGAAGACCTGCATCCGCCGTTCATGACGTGGCGTCAGCAGGTGGACGGACACTACTGGTTTCCGGTGTATACCAAGGGCGAAGGGGTGCTGCATTTTTCCGGTGGCAGCGGCTACATGGCGCAGGACGTGCACATCCGCGACACCGTCAAGTACTCGGACTACAAGCGGTTCGGCTCGACCAGCACGATCATCTTTAACGGGCAGACCCTGCCGGGCGCCGGCCAGCAACAAGATGGGCAGCCGAAGAAGTAGTTCGCGACGGGAGCATTGCTTCATCCGCCGGCCGTGAGAGCCGCCGAGTTGAGTGGAAGGGAAAATGGTGTGCCCAATTCCCGGATTCCACTACTATGATCTCTGATCGATATCACTGATCGATGAACGTTCGGAGGTTGCTGCGAAGCCATGACTGCTCAAAAGATCAAACTCTCGTTTTCAATCGTCCTTCTTGCCTTGATGGCGGCGGGGCTGCTCCGCGCGCAGGAAACGCGCCGGACTGAAGTGAACCCGTCGAAGAATCCAGCCGACGATGCCAAGGCAAACTCGAGCGCGGTTCCGGATGTCTACGCCATCACGGGACACTTCGATCGCATTGTGATTCTGCGCTTCAAATACAAGACGGACTTGCTGGCGGGGCTCGAAAAGATGGTGAAGCAGGAGCACATTCAGAATGGCGTGATTCTGAGCGGAGCGGGTTCAGTGCGCGGCTACCAGATGCACCAGGTGAGCAACCGGACCATGCCTTCGCACGATACGTTTGAAAAGAATCCCACGCAACCTGCGGACCTGGTGAGCATGAATGGATACGTCATCAACGGCAGGATTCACGCTCACATGACGCTGGGACTTCCGGACAAGGCGATCGCCGGGCATCTGGAACCGGGCACGACGGTGTTTACGTTCGCCATTATCACGATAGGCGTGATGAACGAAACCGATTTAAGCCGCATCGACGACAAGACGTATCGGTAAAGCAGCGAACTGGGATCAATAGAAGAGGTACTTGCGCCAGCGGTCGTCGCCGCGGCCCAGCATGCGCATGATCTGGCGGCTGGTGTGGAGCGAGAAGGGGCGTGGTTCGCGCAGCAGAATCATGTCGTCCAGCTCATGCAACATGCGGTTGCCCTTGCGGCGGTTGCAGGCGTGGCAGCATGCAACGAGATTTTCCCACGTTGAGTTGCCGCCTCGGGAGCGGGGAATGACGTGATCGAGCGTCAGTTCGCTGGCGGGCAACACGGTTGCGCAGTATTGGCAGGTGTTGCGATCGCGCAGCAGAATGTTCTTGCGCGACAGGGCGCGTGTCTGGTGGGGAATGCGGCGGTACTCAAGCAGACGGATGACCGACGGCATGGCGATGCGGCTGCGCTGGGCGTGAAGGGTAAGCCCATGCTCTTCCTCTGTGCGCGCAATGCCCTTGAGCACCAGCACCAGGGCGCGCCGGGCGCCGCAAATGTTGATGGGCTCATAGGAAGCGTTGAGCACCAGCACCGGCATCTGCAGCAGGTGCGTGGTCTGGATGGTGTAATGAGCGGCGGAATGCTCACCAGCCAAAGCCGCGGCCCTGGCGATTGATTTTTGCTTGCGCGCATGAATCATAGCTTTTCCCAGCGACATCTCTTTACCCCTCGTCAAAAGGATCGTTGGTCGTGCGATGAAAACCTGCTTACTCCCTCAAAAATTGCTGCCTGCGAATCGTCGGTCAGTAGTTCAACGTCTTCTGAGTCGTCAAACGAAGCACCGCGTCCAGTTTTGCGGCCAAATTCGTTGACGCGGCGCGCTCTGGCCAGCGTGGCCACCCATACCGATGCAGCTCCGGCCTTCAGCAGCGCCTGGGCCGCGGCGCGAGCGGTTGCGCCGGTGGTCAGAATGTCGTCGATGACCAGCACATGCCTGGACCGAACTGCTGCCGGATCGGAGACGGAAAATGCGCCGCGCACATTCATGCGCCTCATGTGCGGTGTGAGGCCAGCCTGGCTATCAGTGGCGCGCAGCCGCATCAGTGTGCTGGAGGCCAGCGTGAGACGCCACTGGGGATGACTTCTGGCAAGGTGTTCGAGCGCATGGACGGCCAGCGAACGGGCCTGATTGAAGCCGCGTTGTGCGTACTTTGAGCGATGCAGCGGCACTGGAATCACCAGCATTTCGCCGGGCGCCTCGGCTGCCAACTGGGCGATAGCCTCCGCAAGCATCCGGCCCAGCGTACGGGCCGCCGGATGGAGCCGGTCGTATTTAAGGGCGTGAATTGCCTGCTTCATGCGGCCCTGGTAGGGCGCGAAGGCGACGGCCCGCTCGAAGGGCGGCGGAGCCAGGCGGCATGCCCTGCACAACGCTGAAGTTGCCGTACCCATTGCCAGTTGCGCCTCGTTGACCGTGTCGCCGCAACGCGAACACACGGGTCCGTCGTGGACAGGAAACTCAGCCCAGCAGGCAGCACAGATTGGCACAGAGGAAAGCTGCGGCAGAGGGGAGCCGCAGAGAGAGCAGGAGGCAGGAAGGAGGGCGCAGCTAAGGGCGTCCACGGGACTTCGAAGCACACGAGCCACAGCGCGCCAACGCGAAGTCTCCGATGGCGGAACGTCGAACGTCAGTGAACCGGAGTCCCTGCGGAAGACGCACCTCACTTTGGGCAGCGCTAAACATCAAGCAACCCTGTCATTATCTATACCCCATAGAAATTGCTATGGCAAGGTGAGACTAACCGCACTCGAGCCTTCAAAAGCCGCAAGGCCAAGCATTGATGCTGCCTTGATAGGAACAACGAGTGCTCAGCAATGATTTGGATCGATGTGACTTAGCGTTTGGCACGGCCTCCGGCAAAGACTAATGCGCCTCCTGCCACGATGCATACCGCCCCCAAAAGCGGAGGCATCGGAATCGTGTGGTGTTCTGTCTTATTTATCTGGATCGGACCCATATCCACTTCCCGTTTGTGCGTTGTGTAACGGATTCCGCCGTAGACGAGCGCAATCACTCCAACAATCAGCAAAATCACACCAGTCAGCTTCATTCTGTAAACCTCATATTGAGATGCCGCGGAAAAACGCCCGCGGGATGGGGATCTCTTCTTGTTGCAGGAAAGCCTCCCGGCAAAGAAAAGCGAAGCTCTCATTGCCGGAAAGCAGAAATTGGTCGATGCCGAAACCTTTCGGAGATCAACCTGCGCGGCCAAAGCGCGCAATCACACAGGCAGGCCTAAGCCCTGCGTTCCATCTGCTCAGGATCTCACATTCAGCGATGGTTGGGTTCCACATAGGATTCGCTTGCAGGTGTCCGGCTTCAGCCGCGACGCAACCGAAGCGGACACCTGCAATCAATTGCTGCACTCCTAGAACACACCCCCGGCTATGAAGGCTTTGGCCGTTTGAGTGGTTTCAGACGTAACCCCATGCTCGGCCAGTACCGCCGGCGACAGGGTGATCACAGGGCAGTGGGAGTGCGCCAGCACCTTGTAGACGATGCCGTGGCGGGTAATGGCGGCAAAGGCAGACGCGCCCTGCGCGCCCAGCACAATAAGGTCGGCCTGCTGAGCGTTGCTCTGGAAGAGCAACTCCTCGGTAGGATCGCCGGGCACCACAATGGTCTGAATCGCGACCTTCTGCTGCAGACTGGGCGGCACCAGCAGCGTCAGATCCTTTTCAAGCTGGTCCAGCGAGCGGCCGGCCAGAATCTCCGCGCGCTCCTGCGGCTGGATCACATGCTGCAGGATCAGGCGGGCATTGTGCTGAGCCGCGATTTCGGCGGCAAAGACGGCCACAACGCTGCTGGCCTCGTGCAGACTGATAGCGCACAGAACCGCGCGGGTGGCAAAGTTGCGATAGCTTCCGTCTACTGTGTCGGGGCCAACGGTAAAAACCGGCACGCTGGCGCTGCGCAGCACAGCCTCGGCCACGGACCCCACCAGCAGCTTGCCGACAGGCCCCGGTGAGTGCGTGCCCATGATGATTCGGTCGACCTCGCGTTCGCGGGTAAAGGCAAGGATCTGGTCTGCAGCCAACCCCGGCCGGACCACGACTTCACATTGAACGCCGGCTTTGCGAACCTGCTCGGCCATCGGCTCAAGTTGAGCGTTCTCAGCGCGCGCGGCGGCTGCGTAGTCGTAATAGCGGACACTGGAGGTCTCCGATGCTGCCACCACCACGAGCGTGTCATAGGCGTGGAAGAGAATGAGGTTCGCGCCAAATTCCTTGGCCTGCGCGATCGCGAACGCAAAGGCCATCTGGTTGGTGGGAATCTCGGAAGCGAAGAGGATGGTGGAGGGTTTGCTCCAGCCTGGCTTCATAGTGTTTGCCATGGGAACCTCCTGATGATGCGTTCGAATTATGCCAGTTGGCGGGGTGAGGTTGCAGTGCCGTGCCGCACAAAGGAAAGTGAGTTGGCTCACTTTACTGGGAGCCGGCGCTCCCGCCGCAGCAACAGTCTCGCTACATCTACTTAGACCCCCGATCAGGGGTAATTGTCAACCGAAAGCGGCCTCCGTGCGTGCCTTTTGCCGTTGACTTGGCCGCTGCGCGGAGGCGTGTGCATCCGGACACAGAGTGACGAGCGACGTTACGTGATCTTAATCACAGCCCAATGCGCACAAATGCTGTTCTTCTAGTTAGGAATCGTGGCGCCCTGAAGCGGTTTTTGATCGATTTCGATGGGCTTTCCTCTTTTTGCGCACCGCCAGAATTCTTTGGCGATGTTCAGGTAATATCAGGAAAGTGAGCCGCTCCATCCCCCGGCTTGAGGACTTAATTTCCCCCTCCAGCCAGCCTTGATTCCGCAGGAGGCCTCATGCAACCGATGCATAACATTCCCGCCCGCGGCGGGCTGAACTTCGACGAAACTCCGTTCCTTGCTATCTGGGAAGTTACGCAGTCCTGCGACCTGGCCTGTAAACACTGCCGCGCCGCCGCCCAGCCGATCGCTCATCCCGATGAGCTGACAAATGCCGAGGGCAAGGCGCTGATCGACCAGATTGCGGAGATGCACATTCCCATCTTTGTCTTCACCGGCGGCGATCCGATGAAGCGGCAGGATGTCTTCGAGCTGATCCGGTATGCCGCCGATAAGGGAGTGCAAGTCGCGCTCACGCCGAGCGCCACGCCGCTGCTGACGCGCGAGGCAATTTTCAAATTGAAAGAGGCCGGGCTGGTCCGGCTGGGGATTTCGCTCGACGGCTCGACTCCGGAGATTCACGACGCCTTCCGCGGTCTTCCCGGTGCCTGGGCGCGCACGATTCAGGCAATCGAATGGGCCAACGAAGCGGGAATTCCGATCCAGGTACACACCACCATCAGCCGCCACAACGCTCACGACCTTGACAGTCTGTGCAACCTGTTCGAGAAGCTCGCCATCGTCATGTGGAATGTGTTCTTCCTGGTCCCGGTGGGCCGCGGCCAGCTGAACGATCTGCTCTCGGGCGAGGAGTTCGAGCAGGTCTTCGGCAAGATTTACGAGTTGTCGCACCGGGTCAGCTTTCAGATCAAGACCACCGAGGCGATGCACTACCGGCGCTACCTGCTGCAGCACAATTTGGAAGAACGCAAGATCGGTCATGGACACGGGCATCCCGGCGGCATGGCTGGGCACAAGTATGAGCCGGGCGCGCCCACGGCAGACGCGAAGACACGGACAGCGAGCTGGGCGACCCGCCGCGTGAACGACGGCAAAGGCTTCATGTTCATCTCGCACGTTGGCAACGTTTATCCGAGCGGATTTCTGCCCATCCACGCCGGCAATGTGCGCGAGACGCCGCTGGCTGAGATTTACAGGAACGCGCCCATTTTCAAGTCTTTGCGCGACACCAGCAAGCTGGAAGGTAAGTGCGGAGCTTGCGAGTACAAGGAGATTTGCGGCGGCTCGCGCGCGCGTGCTTACGCCGTCACCGGCGACCCGCTGGCGCAGGAGCCCTGCTGCATCTACCAGCCCAAAAACTGGGATCCGCAACTGGAGCACCAGGCGGAAGCCTTCCGCGACACTTCGCAAACGGGGACACTGGTATCGCTGTAAGCCGCCTGCAAACCGGAGACTCTTCGCCTCTCAGGAGTGCTAAGATTCGGGTGAACCGTTCCTGGATAAGGAGATTCCGGTGAAAAGGAGGAAACATGCGACTGCGATTTGCACTGACTGCCTTTCTTTTGCTGAGCTTCACGGCTCTACCGGCACTTGCCCAGCGGCAATGGCGCAAGCCGCGTCCACCTAAGACCGGGGCATGTTTCTACATGCATTCGAATTTCAGAGGCAACTATTTCTGCATGAACGAGGGCGAGCGCTGGCCTTCTGTGCCGCCTGGATTCAACGATCAGATCTCTTCCATCCGCGTATTTCACGGCGCGCGCGTGCGCATCTTCAACGACGACAACTTCCGCGGCGTCAGTGTGCGCATCGATGGGAACGTGGGCAATTTGCTGCACTTCAGACTTGCCAACGACCCTTACCGGAGCTGGAACGACCGCATTTCTTCGATCGCGGTCATTGGCGACCGCGACGACTGGGACAGGGGCGGCCCTGGTCAGCGCCGCGGCCCCCAGTGATTCGCATATTCGCCTGGCCCGGCAATCGGAGCATTGACTGAATACAGGGATAACTCAAAAAGCAGATCATGCCGGGCCCGATGTATTTCTTCATTCGGGCCTGGCTTGTTTTTCCCGCGAGTAAAGGAAGGAATGCAATGAAAGTCTCCGCAAAAGCACTTTTCATTAGTGTGCTCGTCGCCCTCATCGTCGGGCTTGCGCTGGGGTTTTTCCCGCAATACCGGAAAGCGGCCACCCTGACCGAAAACAACAAAAGCCTGCAGAGCGCGTTAGGGAAGACGCAAGACCAGCTTGCGATCAGCTCCTTCGCGGCACGATGCGGCTCGGTGTATGTGGAAGCGGTGAAGCAGAACTACTCCATCGCATCGACAAATGCCTCCAGCTTGTTCACCGGCCTGCGCAAGTATGCCGATCAGGCTTCCGACCAGAACGTGAAGCAGCAATTGGAGCAGATCCTCGACGGGCGGGACACAATCATCGCCGGCCTGGCAAAGGGGGATCCCGCGGTAGCGCAACAACTGCAGGATCTGTTTCTGAGGTTGCGGAGCATTCAGGATTCAGTTACGGCGGGCACAATGTGATTCCGGACTCAGTGCCTGCCCGGCATCAAATCCACCTTGCCGCGGAATTTGGTGTAGACGAAGACTACGTATCCGACAGCCATCGCCATGCCGAAGATCCACCAGACCAGGCCGACGGCGAGGGTGTGGGGACCGGAGATCGCGCGGGTGAGCGTGATGTCGTTCGCCGCTCCTGTCGTTGCCGGAAGCAGGGTTGGATAGAGTCCCCAACAGGCCCCGGCCAGCATGAAGAACAGATACAGGCATGAGCAGAGGAATGCCTTGAGTGGCTGCTCTTTGCTGTTGAGGAACAGGACGCCGACCAGCGAAGCAACCACTCCCACAGGAATGACAAACGTAAACGGATAGTTGAAATAGTTGTTCAGAGTCTCAGGGCGCACGATGATGGTGGCGATGAGGCTGACCACGGTGAGAGCGGACACGAGGATCCACAGCGGAGCGACGATGCGATGGGCGCGGCCTCCCAGTTGGCTCGATGTCTTGATGGTGAGCCACAGCGCCCCATGCATGGTAAGCGCCGCCAGAGCCACCAGACCGCCGATCACCGTATACCAATCCAGGATGCCTGGATGAGGGCCGGGCAGCCAGTTGGTCCACAAGGGCAGAAAGAAATAGCCATCGGGTTGCAAGGGCACGCCGCGGATTACGTTGGCCAGGGCGGCGCCGAAGAAGATAATGAGCAGCGTGCTCGCGAACCCGAATACTCCGTCGAGCAGCGAGCGCCACACGCCAACTTCAATGTGATTGCGGAGCTCAAGGCTGATGCCGCGCAGAATCAGCAGCCAGAGCACGATCATGAGCGGAAGATAAAAACCGCTGAAGGCCGAGGCGTAGAGCAGTGGGAACGCGAAGTAGAGGGTGCCGCCGCCGGCAAGCAGCCAGACTTCATTGCCGTCCCACACGGGCCCGATGCTGGCCAGCGTAGCTTTGCGCTCAGCTTCAGTTCGCGTGAGAAACAGGTGCAGCACACCGACGCCGAGGTCGAAGCCGTCGAGCACGACGTAACCCACAATCATTACGGCAACCAGCCAGAACCAGATAAATCCCATCATCTTCAGGCTCCTTCTTCTTCGGCCTTCGACATTTCAATTCCCCGACATTTCAAAATCCAGGAATTGCATTCCCTTGTTGTGAACGTCAATCCGCCGGGATCGCTTCGACAACCTTCGGTTCCGGACCGTGTTCGATTTCGCGGTAGATCAGTACGGTAAAAAGCAAGCCCAGGAGCGCATAAAGCCCCATGAAGCCAAGCAGCGTGAAGAGTCCGTTGCCGGCTGAAACAGTGTTCGAGTAGCCATCACTGGTGCGCATCAGGCCATAGATCAACCAAGGCTGCCGGCCCAGCTCGGCAGTCATCCAGCCGGCGGTGTTGGCGATGTAGGGCAGCGGGAAACTGAGCAGCAGCGCCCACAAGACCCATTGCGCCTTGTAGAGCTGCCCTCGCCAAAGCAGGAATGCCGAGACGGACATCAGCAGAACAAACCACGTCCCGAGCCCCGCCATGATGTGGTAGGCGTAGAAGAGAAGCGGCAGCGCCGTAGGCCACTGATCCTGCGGAAACTGGTCCAGCCCCTTCACTTCCGCCTTCGTCGTCCCATAGATGAGCAGGCTCAACATGTCGTTGACGACGATGGGATTGTCGATCTGGCCGGTCACTTCGTTGGGCTGGCCGATCAGCACGATGCCTGCGCCGGTCTCCGTCCTGAAGAGGCCCTCCATGCCGGCCATCGCCGCTGGTTGGTTGTGCGCCACGTATTTGCCATGCATGTCGCCGGTGGGGAAGATGATGAGGATCGAGGCGATCACGCCGACAATCACTCCAACCTTCAAAAAGATGCGTCCATACTGTTCGCGCCGCTTCTCCAGCAGGTAAAAGGCACCCACGGCAGCCATCACAAACGAGCCTGTGACAACTGCTCCGGTCATGTTGTGCGCATATTGCAGAAGCGCCCAGGGGTTGAGCAGCAGATGCCAGAAGCTGAGTACTTCAAACTGCCCATTGGGGAGCCGGTCAAAGGCCACCGGATGCTGCATCCATGCGTCCGTAACGATGATGAAGTAGCCGGAGATCCACGAGCCAACAAAGACCATCACCGCAGAGAACCAGTGCATCAGTTTCGAGATTCGCTTCTCTCCATAGAGAAACAGCCCCAGAAAAGCCGACTCGAGAAAGAAGCTGAAGACGCCCTCCATGGCCAGCGGCTGACCAATCACCCCGCCTGAAAGCGCTGAGAAGCGCGCCCAGTTTGTGCCGAACTCGAACTCCATGGGAATGCCTGTAACCACGCCAAAGACGAAGTTGATGGCGAAGATGCGGCCCCAGAAGCGTGCTGCGCGATCCCACTCCTCGCCGCCGGTTTTGAGCGCAACTGACTTTAGGATCACGATCAACAGGCCAAGGCCCATGGTGAGCTGGGGAAACAGGTAGTGGAAGGTTATGGTGAACGCAAAGTGCAACCGGTGGATCAGTTCACTGCTCATGCAGTGCCTCCTCTTGCTGAACGGGGCCGAGGGACGAAAGAACAATCCGTTTGGGAATTGGCGACGTGGACAAAAGACGCACGAAAGTAGGATTGGAACCCTTGCGCGCACTGGGCTTTAAAACATGCTATGAACGTCGCTTCATTTCACTCAGTGATTTAAATCACATGCAATGAAGGCGCTCAACCCTGATTCTAACTCTGCGGGGAGACATTCTGGCGAGGCTGCACCGTCGTCCTTCCACGTTTCTGCGATAACCCGCAAATTGCATTAAAGATGGGATAATCCTGAGATGCGGATTGCGATCATTGGCGGTGGCATAGCGGGGCTGGCAGCCGCCTATGAGCTGGAGAAGGCGCGCGGCGCAGGCGTGCCGGTCGAGTACACGCTCTTTGAAGCGAGCGAACGGCTGGGCGGGTCGCTGTCGTCGGAGATTGTGAACGGCGCAGTGCTGGAAAAAGGGCCTGATTCCTTTTTGACCGAGAAGCCCGCGGCGGCCGAGCTGTGCCGCGAGCTTGGGCTGGGCACGGAGCTGCTGCCATCCAACGACGCGGCCCGCAAGACATATATTCTGGTGCGCAACCGCCTTGTGGCCTTGCCGGACGGGCTCATGTTTCTGGTGCCCACCAAGCTGATTCCTACCGCGCTGACGCGGTTGTTCAGCGTTTCCACCAAGATTCGCATGGCGCTCGAACTGCTACACCCGCCGCGTCCCAGCGGACTTCCCGACGAATCCGTCGCCTCACTGGTCGAGCGGCATTTTGGCAAGGAGGCCGTGGACCGGCTCGCCGATCCGCTGCTCTCCGGCATCTACGGCGGCGACGCCGCACAATTGAGCGCCCGCACCGTACTGCCCGGACTTGTGAAGATGGAGACCGAACACGGCTCGCTCACCCGCGGCATGCTGGCCGCGCACGCCAAGATGCGCGCCAAAGCCAAGGCCACCGCAAAAGGCAACAGCCACTCAAAATCCGGAACCGGCGCTAAACCTGCACCCAGGGCGATCTTCACGGCGCTGCGCCGCGGAATGCAGCAGTTGGTCGATGCTCTGGTGGCCCGGCTCAATCCGGCCTCCCTGCGCGTAGCTGCGCCAGTGACCGCAATCGAAAAGACCGCACAAGGGTGGAGAGTGGAAGCCGCCGGCTCCGCCGAGGACTCCAACGCATGTTTTGACGCATTGATTGTCGCCTCGCCGGCTTGGGCCGCGGGCGCACTGCTCGGCAAGGTCGATCCGGAACTTGGCCGAGAGCTGAGCGCGATTCCCTACTCTTCGTCGATCACCGTCAACCTGGTCTACGACGAGAGCAAACTCGGACAACTTCCTGACGGATTCGGTTTTCTGGTTCCCGCCGTCGAGGGTCGCGCCATGCTGGCCTGCACCTTTGTCCATCGCAAATTTCTGGGCCGCACGCCGCCGGGCAAGGCTGTCTTCCGCGCTTTCCTGGGCGGCATGAAGAATGAAGCGTTGCTTACCGAACCGGACGAGGCACTGGTCGCGATTGTCCGCCGCGAGCTGAGCGAAATCCTGGGCGACAAGACAATCGGCACCCACGTTGAGCCTGAACACACGCAGGTTTCGCGCTGGCGCCGGGCGATGGCCCAATATGCCGTTGGGCACCAGGAGCGTGTCGCCCGCATCGCCGCACACGTGGCCGCATTGCCCGGCCTGCGTCTCGTCGGCAATGCATACGACGGTATCGGCATCCCCGACTGCATCCGCCTTGGGCGGAATGCTGCGAAGGATCTGTGCGCCTCTATCGCGGAATTATCGGCAAAATAACCGCACTTGGATGTTCGCTGTCGTGAAGAATTGTGTTGGTGGCCTTCACAAACTCGGCGCTCTCCGCTGCGCTTTTGCCCGTATTCAGGTTGCGGTCGAAGCGCGGAAAGTTGCTGCTGCTCACTTCCAGGCGAATCCTGTGGCCCTTCAGAAAGACATTGCTCGTTGACCACAAGTCGATTTTGTACTCGTAGATTTTGCCCGGCACAATCGGTGTCGGCTTCTCCATAGACTCGCGATAGCGCGCCCGCAGAATGCCTTCCGTCAGGTTGTATGCTTTGCCATCTGGGCCCACATCGACCAGCTTGCCGGTAAAGTCCGTATCCACCGCCGAAGACTTCGCGTAGAGATCGAGCGTGATGGGCCCGGTGACTTCTGTATCCCGATCGAGTGGTGGCGTGGAGTAGACCAGCACATCCGGCCGCGCTTCCACCTGGCTTTGGTCGCGTGGGCCCGGCGCCAGGTGCAGCGTATCGCAGCACAGCGGCCCACCCACGGTCGGCACTGGATTGGCTGGATCGTAGACGTAGCTGTCGGCCGCTTCGTTACGCGAAGCAACAATCGAAAGCACGCCATCACCCGCGGCGCTGTTGGCCTTGCCGTCCGAGTGCAGGGAATAGCGCGTTTCCTGCGTGCGCTCCAGCGGCCAATTGGCCTCGTCGCGCCACTTGTTCTCGCCCATGACGAAAATCTTGACCAATTTGCCATTCGCAAACTGGTTTTGTTTGCCCTTGAAAAGGTAGTCGTACCAGTCCAGCGTGATTGCGTCTTCGTCAAACGCCGCATCGGGACCGAAATCGAGCTCCCCCACCTTCCGCCCAAAGCCCGAGTGCCCCCCGATGGCAACCACGAGTTGCGTCTTTGTTCGTGCGGCTTCAGTGCCTCCGTGCGCGCGAATGCCCAGGTAGTTTCTGATCGAGCCGCCCTGGAACAGGTCGTACCAAGCCGAGATCACGAGCGCCGGAACCTGAATGTTCCCATAATTTTCTTCAATCGACCACTGCTTCCAATAGCCGTCGTAGTTGGGATGTGCAAGCCAATCAAGAAAGTAGGGAGCCAGCTCGCGGGTCAGCTTTGTGCCGTCCGCAGCTTGAACGTTGAAGACGGGGTATTGCGTGAGCGGCAGCGCCTTAGCCCCCTCAAGGGCATTGCTTGCGTCTTTCAGCGCGCGATTCGCCGTGTCCTGCGCCAATCCCGTTGTCCACGACTCGTCAAACCACTGCTCGAATGCGCCGCCCTGATAGGTCCAGTTTGCGTGGTAATTGCTGGCCGTCACCACCGGGCAAATTCCGGCCAGGTGCGGCGGGCGAGCGATGGCCGCCAGCATCTGCGTAGCGCCCACATACGAGCCGCTGAACATGCCTACCTTGCCGTTCGCGTGCGGCAGGGCAGAGGCCCACTCCACCGCGTCGTAGCCGTCGTTAATCTCATGCTTGAACGGATACCATTCGCCCTCGGACGTGTACCTTCCGCGCGTATCCTGAATCACCACCAGGTAGCCGCGCTTGGCCATCTTCGTCCCCAGCGCTTCGTCGCGGCTCTTGTCGTAAGGTGTTCGCTTGAGCAGCACGTACAGAGACTCCGCGCCGGCGGGCCGGTAGACATCGGCGTAAAGCGTCACGCCGTCGCGGGTCTTCATCGCGACATTGTGCTCCACAATCACGCCATCCGACGTTTGGGACTGGGCGATAGAGCCCGGCAAGAACGCGCCAGCAAAGGCTGCGGCAAAAGCAACAAGGCAAAGAATCTTCTTCAGCATGGAGGGTTGGTCCTCATCTTCTCAAGATCGGATATCGAAATCGCACGTCTAGATCGAATCTGTAGGTCGCATCGATTATAGGGTTCCTGCGCACCGGGCTGCGAGGCTGTATGCGCAATTCCAGCGCCGCTCGCCGTATACTCGACCAAGAGTATGTCGACCCACACAGACACAATTTTGTCCGCAATTCTGGCCAAGACCCGGTCCACTGTTGCCACGGCCAAAAAGACCGTGCCGCTTGCCGATCTTGAGCGGAAGATCACGCATCGCCCGCGTGGCTGGGCTGCTGCGTTGCGGCGTCAGGCGGCGGTCGGGGCCGCTGTGATCGCCGAGATCAAGAAGGCCTCCCCGTCCAAGGGGCTGATTCGCGCCGACTTTGACCCGGCCTGGCTGGCCGCGCGTTATCGCGCCGGCGGTGCGGCTGCGCTTTCAGTCCTCACCGATGAACCGTATTTTCAAGGCAGTCTGCGCAATCTGGAGCTGGCCTCGGATGCCGCGCCGCTGCCCTGCCTGCGCAAGGACTTCATGGTCGACGAGTATCAAATCGTCGAAGCGCGTGCGCATCGCGCCGACGCCATTCTGCTGATCGCCGCCGCGCTGACGGATGCCGAGATGAAGCATCTGGCCGAAGTGGCCGCCGGATTTTCGCTCGATGTTCTGGTCGAGGTGCACACAGCCGATGAGTTGAGCCGCGTACTTGATGTAGGGCTTGCCGCACCGGGCGAAACCGGCGGACTCGCCATCGGGGTGAACAATCGCGATCTGCGCACATTTGAGGTGACTCTGGAAACCTCGCTTGCGCTGGTCGAGCGCATTCCCGCGAACGTGGTGCGCGTGACCGAGAGCGGCATCTTTACCGCGGCTGACATTACCCGCCTGCGCGCGGCCGGTTTTGACGCCTTCCTGATTGGCGAAAGCCTGATGCGCCAGCCAGACCCCGGCGCTGCGCTGGCCGAGTTATTGGCGGGAGTCGGGACGGCCCGATGAGTCTCTGGATCAAAATTTGCGGGAACACATCGCTCGAAGATGCGCGACTGGCTGCCGAGGCCGGAGCCGATGCGGCCGGGTTCGTGTTTGCGCCCGGTCCACGGCGGGTGCATGTGGAACAGGTGGCTGCGATTGTACCGCGCCTGCCCGTGAAAATCGAGAAAATCGGCGTCTTTGTTGATGCTTCGTTTGAAGAAATCGAAGCTGCGGTTCGGGCCATCGGCCTTACCGGCGTGCAACTGCACTTCAACGCCGCGCCGGAGTTGCCTGCTCGACTGCGCACTCAGTTCGGCACCAACTTGCGCATCCTGCGTGTGACGCACTTCAGCGCGGAGTCTGCCGCAGAAGCTGAAGCAATCACGCGCGACGCCAATATAGACGCAGTGCTGGTGGACTCACGCACGGCAACGGCTGTCGGCGGAACCGGCACCACATTCGATTGGCTGGCTGCCAGCAAGACACTCTTCCAGCAAGCACATACGCACGCACGCCGCCTGGTGGTGGCGGGCGGTTTGACGCCCGAGAACGTCGCCGAGGCCATCGCCACGCTGCGACCGTGGGGAGTGGATGTAGTCTCGGGCGTAGAGGCCGCGCCAGGGCGCAAGGACCCGGTCAAGGTAAGAAACTTTGTTGCCAAGGCGCGCGCTGCGGAGTGATGTAAACCGTTCGCCGCTCCTCCTAGTAAACTGAAGTGTCCCCATCTTTTGGCCAAACGAGCAGGAGGCCCTTACAAAATGGCATCGGTTATTCTTCCGGCAGTTCCCTCCGAGTCGCGCCCTGGGCGCTTCGGCATCTACGGCGGCCGTTATGTGCCGGAGACGCTGATGGCGGCCCTGCTCGAACTCGAACATGAGTACGACAAGGCCAAAGCCGACGCTGCCTTTCAGGCGGAGCTTGCAGACCTGCTGAAGAACTATGCGGGCCGGCCCACGCCGCTCTACTTCTGCAAGCGCCTGACCGAGCAGTTGGGCGGGGCAAAAATTTACCTGAAGCGCGAAGACCTTCTGCACACCGGCGCGCACAAGATCAACAACGCGCTGGGCCAGGGTTTGCTGGCCAGGCGCATGGGCAAAAAGCGCATCATCGCCGAAACCGGCGCGGGCCAGCACGGCGTGGCCACCGCGACGGTTTGCGCACTGCTGGGCCTGGAATGCGTCGTCTACATGGGCGAGGTGGACATGGAGCGCCAGGAGCTGAACGTAATGCGCATGCGACTGCTGGGGGCTGAAGTGCGCGGCGTGAGCTCGGGCTCTAAGACGCTGAAAGATGCCATCAGCGAGGCCATGCGCGACTGGGTCACGAACGTCCGGACAACGTATTATCTGCTGGGCAGTGCGCTCGGCGCGCATCCTTACCCGACCATGGTGCGCGATTTCCATCGCTGCATCAGCATCGAGATGAAGCAGCAGATCCTCGAGAAGGAAGGCCGGCTGCCCTCGGTCGTCATCGCCTGCGTCGGCGGCGGGTCGAACGCAATCGGCGCGTTCTACGAGTTCATCCCCGACAAGCAAGTTCGTCTGATCGGCGTAGAAGCCGGCGGTCGCGGGACGGCGCTGGGCGAGCACGCGGCACGCTTCCAGGGCGGCTCACCAGGCGTTCTGCAGGGAACTTTCTCTTACGTTCTGCAGGATGCCGACGGCCAGATTGCGCTGACGCACTCGGTTTCCGCCGGCCTCGACTACGCCTCCATCGGCCCTGAGCATGCCGCGCTGCACGACTCGGGACGGGCGGAGTATGTATCTCAAGACGACGCCGCGGCTCTCGATGCGGTGGTGAAGCTGGCACGGACGGAAGGAATTCTGCCGGCCCTTGAAAGCGCGCACGCCGTAGCCGAGGCTCTGCGCCTTGCTCCCACGCTGCCTGCCCATGACATACTGGTGGTGAACCTCTCTGGACGCGGCGACAAGGATATGGGTATCCTGGCCCGCGAGCTGAATCTTCAGGGAGTGTGACCGCAAACTTCGATGCCGATACGCTTCGATCACAAACCCGGACTGGTCGTCTATCTGACGGCAGGCGACCCCTCGCTCGACGCGACGCGCGCCATTGCGCTTGCGGCAATTGACGCCGGGGCTGATGTGCTCGAGCTTGGTGTTCCATTCAGTGATCCCCTTGGGGATGGCCCGGTAGTGCAGCGCGCCATGGAGCGCGCCGTCGCGCGCGGGACGCGCCTTGCTGACGTGTTGAAACTGGCTGGCGAGATTCATGCCGAGCGGCCGGCGGCCGGTCTGGTGCTCTTCAGCTATTTGAATCCTATTTTGCGCTACGGCTTTCAACGCTTTGCCGACGACGCAGCCCGAGCCGGCGTGGACGGCGTGCTGGCCATCGACATGATTGTGGAGGAAGCCGGCGAGTATCTCGCCGAGCTGGCTCGCGTTGGTCTTGCGCCCATCTTTTTGGCCGCGCCCACCAGCCCCGACGAGCGGCTTGAGGCCATCGCCACCCACTCCAAAGGCTTTGTGTACGCAATCTCGCGCACCGGCATCACTGGCAAGCAGCAGACAATGACGTCCGATGCAGCGGCGCTTGTGGCCCGCATCCGGCGATGGACCACGCTGCCGGTAGCCGTGGGGTTCGGCATTTCAAACGCGGAGCACGTCGCGCAAGTGGCGGCGTTCGCGGATGCCGCGGTTGTCGGCAGCGCTATCGTCGAGCTGATTGAGAACTCGACTGCCGAGAACGCGCCTGGCGCAGTGGCCCGATTTATCAAGGGCCTGCAGCTGCCCCAGGCAGCGCTGGCCCGGTAAATGCCCCCGCAGGCGGTCCGCCATCGCGGACGCCGTTCAATCAGGATTCAACTCCAGTTCCCATGCGCCCGGAGCAAGCAGGCCGGGGTGGAACTCGACACGAGGATTAAATGACGCTGGAAGAATTGCGACTTCGAATTGATGCGCTGGACCGCCAGCTTGTTGAGCTGCTCAGCGAGCGGGCCCGCGCCGCACAGATGGTGGGTACCCTCAAGGCCGCCACTTCGCTGCCGGTTTATGAACCGACGCGCGAAAAGGTTGTCTATGCCAACGTGCGCGCGGCCAACAAGGGACCGCTGCCGGACATCGAGTTGACGCATATCTACGAGCGCATCATCGACGTGATGCGAGCCCTGCAGAGGGATGAGTTGGCATCGCAGAGAAACGCCCAGCCCCCCACTTCGAATGGTGAGCCGGGCCATGCCACCGACGCAGACGCGTCAGAGACAGGGAAGAAACAATGATTGTAGCTATGCAGGAGAAGGCCACCGAAGAGCAGATTGACGCAGTAATCAACGCCATGGTGGAGTCCGGAGTCAACGTTCACCGAACCACCGGCGCTTTCCAGACGATTCTGGCCGGCGTCGGACCAACATCCAAAGTAGAGCTCGGAAAATTCGAACTTCTGCCGGGCGTGCTCTACGTTCATCGAATCACCGCTCCCTACAAGCTGGCCGGGCGCGCCTTTCGCCCCGAAGGCACAAAGGTGGGGTTCGCCAACGGAGTGAAGATTGGCGGCGATCGCACGCATGTGATGGCGGGTCCGTGTTCGATTGAGAACCGCGAACAAATGTTTGAGACGGCCAGGCGCGTGAAGGCCGCCGGCGGCAGCTTTCTGCGTGGAGGCGCCTTCAAGCCGCGCAGCTCGCCCTACGCTTTCCAGGGCCTTGGCATTCCGGGCCTCGAATTGATGCGCGAGGCAGCCGATGCGCATGGGCTGCTGACTGTAAGCGAAGTGATGGAGATTGCGCAGATCGCGCCGATGCTGCCCTTCGTCGATTGCTTCCAGGTAGGCGCGCGCAACATGCAGAACTTCAATCTGCTGCGCGAGCTGGGCCAGGTACGCAAGCCGGTGCTGCTCAAGCGCGGGATTGCAGCGACGATTGAAGAGCTTTTGCTCTCGAGCGAATACATCATGTCCGGCGGCAACTACGATGTCATCCTTTGCGAGCGCGGCATTCGCACCTATGAGACGGCCACGCGCAACACCATGGACATCTCGGCGATTCCGGTGCTGAAGAAGCTCTCGCACTCGCCTGTGGTGGCCGACCCGTCGCATGGCACCGGCCGCCGTGACATGGTTGCTCCCATGGCAAAGGCCTCCATAGCCGCGGGTGCGGACGCGATTCTGATCGAGGTCCATCCCAACGCTGACAAGGCTGCTTCCGACGCCGCGCAGACGCTCTATCTCGATCAGTTTGAGACGCTGATGGGCGAGCTGCGCGTGATTGCTACGGCTGTGGGGAGAAGCTTGTAAGATAAAGCGGAGTTAGCCCGCCGCCGCGGACTCACTCCGCACCTGAAGGAAAATCTATGATTGAGCGCATCGCGATTCTGGGCACGGGACTGCTGGGCACATCGGTGGGCCTTGCCCTGCGCGCTGCGGATTTTCAGGGCTCGATTGTTGGCTGGAATCGCAGTCCGGAGGGCGCACAAGAGGCGCTCTCGATGGGCGCGATCAACTCGATTGCGGCCGACCCTCTTGAAGCTGCGCGGGCAAGCCAGGTAGTGCTGCTGGCCGTGCCCATCTACGCCACGCTCGATTTCATGGACAAGCTGGCGCCGATCCTCGGCCCCCATCATCTGGTGACCGACGTGGGCAGCACCAAGCGAATTATTTCTGAAGCCGGCACACGGCTCTACAACACTCCGGACCGCGCGGCGTTTCTTCCCGGCCATCCCATGGCGGGCAAGGAGCGTGGCGGCGCATCGCTGGGGGATGCAAATCTGTTTCGCGGCGCGGTCTGGCTGTTCACTGACGACCCGCATGCGCAGCGTTCTCCGCAGTCTGCCGCGCTGGTTAAGGGCTGGCGGGAGTGTGTCTCCGCAATGGGCGCAAAAACGCTCGATCTCGACCCTGCGCGCCACGATGAGTTGGTGGCGTGGGTAAGCCACTTGCCGCAATTTCTGGCCACGGCACTCAGTGCATTGCTTGAGGAGCGAGTGGGCGACGCCCCGGAGCTGAAGGACGTGGGCGGACGCGCGCTGCGGGAGATGACGCGGCTCGGCGCGAGCCCCTTCTCCATGTGGCGCGACATTGCTTACACCAATACCGAAGCTGTCGACCACGCTCTCCAGGCGCTGGAGCAGCGCATCGCTCATCTGCGCGAAAACCTGCGCACGCCTGAGCTGCGCGACGAGTTTGAGCAAGCCAATCGGTTCCGTCGAGAGTAGTACGTTTTTTACGCTGTGAAAATAAGTCGAAACCGATTTCAGCAAACCTTAATTTGCGGGTGCTACCGTTGATGGTGTCGATTCAACGGTCCTGGATTGCTGTTTGAAGATTGAATCGAACGGAGAGAGATGAACATGAGAAATGTGCGGATGGTTGTGGTGTCGGTGGCGGCGATGATGCTTGCCGGCTGCCTGCCGGTTTTAGCGCAGACACAGTGGGAAGTGAAGAAAACCCTGCACGTTGGCGGCGAGGGTGGGTGGGACTACGTCACCGTCGATGCCGCGACGCACCGGCTTTTCGTGACGCGCAGCACGCACACGATGGTGATCGACGCCGAGACCGGAAAGACACTGGGCGACATTCCGGGGCAGAAGCGGTCGCATGGCACGGCGATTGTTCCGGCGCTCGGGCGCGGGTTCATTACGGATGGCGGCGGAGCTGGAGCCATTGTGGTCTTCAACCTGAAGACATATGCGGTGCTGGGCACGCTGGCCGCGATGCCGGATGCCGACGGCATCATCTACGACAAGGCGCAGAATCTGATTCTCGCTGTCTCTGGCGACGGCAATGCGCTGATGACGTTCAAGCCGGACATTGATCCGGTCAACGGCAAAATCGATCCACCGATTGCGCTCGCTGGCGCGCCCGAATTTCTTGCCTACGACGGCGACAAAGCCTACGTGAACCTGGAAGACAAGGACCTTGTCGCCGTGGTGGAGTTGAAGACACGCAAGGTGATCGCGCGCTGGCCGGTTGCGCCCGGCGGCCATCCTGTGGGCATGGCGATCGACAGAAAGACGCACCGCTTGTTCGTCGGCTGCCGCAATCCGCAAAAGCTCATCGCGATGAGCACCGAAGACGGCAAGGTGCTGGCGGCTCTGCCCATCGGTGCGGGCGTCGATGCAACCAAGTTTCATGCGGATAAAGCCTTTGCGAGCTGTGGCGATGGAACGCTGACCGTGGCGGGCGAGAAGGCAGGGAAGTTCGAGGTCGAGCAGGTGGTCGAGACGCCGAAAGGCGCGCGCACCATGGGCATTGACGACGCCACCTTCACCCTCTATCTGCCGACGGCAGAGCTTGAAGCGCCGGCTCCGGGAGCAGCTTCACGCCGCCCAACGCCGAAGCCAGGTACGTTCATGCTTGTAGAGGTAGGGCAAAAGTAGGCGCGGTTGCCACAGCACGCAGAGCAAAAAAGGCCGGGCACGATTTCTGCGCCCGGCCTTTTTTGCTCTGCGTGACTTACTCAGCTTCTCTGACGGAAGTGGCATGTTCCTTCGCCGCGTCCAATACCTTGAGTCCTTCGCTTGCGGCCGCGTCCAGCAGCGGCGCGGAAGCCGACACAAAGACAATCTCTACGCTCTGGAACATGTCGCGGGCAGCGAGCGCCGCGCCCAACTGCAAAGCGTCGGTCCAGCGCAAAGTGGTGTGATCGAGTAGCTGGCGCGCGCATTCCAGCACGGCCGGATTCAGCGGTTGTTGCACCATGCGTGCGGATTCCAGACGCAGAACGGAGAGCGCCGACACTGCGTCTTCCGGCGCGATGTCCCCTGCACGCTCTCGCCGCCGTAATGCTGCGTAAACCTCAAGCGGCGTCGAGGCGGAGATCAGCTTGCGATTATCCTCCGTTGCCTCCATCAGTCCAATGAGCGCGGCCGTTCCCTGTTCCTGGACAAACAGCTTGACGAAAGCTGTGGCCTCAAGAAAATAGAAGCTCACAGCTCACCCCGTTCTTCTTCCAGGGTTTCCGAGAGTGGCTCACCATGCACGGCGACGGGATGGAAGCGATGCCCTTCCTCCGCAATGCCAGCCTCGGCGCGGTTGAGGCGGATGGTGGTGGTGGGATAGGCCGGAGTTTTGGGGTTGGCGATCTTGCTTGTCATCACCACGCCGCGCTGGATGGCCTCGGCAAGCACCATCTGTCGCATCTCGGGGTGCTGATTCCAGCGGAAAGCCTTGCGCGGCAGAAAGGAATCGCGAAACCATTTCAGAGCGATGAAAGCGTGGCCGCCGCGCTCAGCCTCGGCCAGCGCCGCACAGAGTTCGGTCACGCGCTCATCCATATCCGCGGGGAGGACAGCTTCCTGGTCGTCTTCTTCCTCATCAGAGAGGTTGGCCCCGGAGTTACGGAGTGCACGCACCGCGCGCGGAGCCGGCTCGACGCCGTCCAGGCGCTCAAAGTAGATGCGGATTTCATCCTCTTCCGGCGACCAGGTATCCGCAAAGGCGTTGCGGCGCTTGCTGCGCCCGTTCTCGCTGCACAGTTCCACAATGGTTTGATAGCCAGGAGGCGCAAGAAAGTGCAGCGCACGCACCAGGCCAGGGTCCTGCGAATATGCCAGCTCGTTCAACGCATCTTCAATCATTTCTTCCGCCGCAGGAATGCTCAGATTGCCAATTTCTGCGCTGTCGATGGCAGTTTTTGCTGATTTCATTTCGTCTCTCCGAATGCCGTGTCCCCCGCATATTGGAACGGTGGTTGCTCTTTCTTATCTTTCGGGCCCTGTTTGGGAGTTGCGCTGCTCAACGTGTAAAGAACTAGAACTCTGGTTCCAAATTTCAGACCACCCCGTCTGACCAGGAAACATTAGGACCGCTATTTTTTTAAAACGCGATCCTGACCGAAGCGAATTTCAAATAAGACAACTGGTTTCGCGCAACAAAGCCGATGGTGGGGATTCTAAAGCGGGCTCTGGAATCTCTCGAAAATGATGTAAACCAGTGCCTGCTTATTCATAAGGCTCTTACCTGACAAAAGCCATTTGCCGCTCTTCTATTCCACATCACACTAGTTTCAAAAAATACTTATTGGGCTCGTTAAGAGTCAAGTCCTAAAAGTTCTGTAGAATTCCATTCCTCGGGTTTGTTGGTTCTTGTTTTGTTGGTTGAGAGGGGCCTGCTTGCGGAGGGCGTAGCCCGGAGCAAGC